>Ga0172368_10007812_pt1 | contig 11048 bp, 8 predicted proteins | sample Lak11m_FD_114540 | JGI IMG/M metagenome (GOLD analysis project Ga0172368, IMG submission 114540) | Freshwater microbial communities from Kabuno Bay, South-Kivu, Congo - kab_022012_11m | ecosystem: Environmental > Aquatic > Freshwater > Lake | place: Democratic Republic of the Congo: South-Kivu...
AAACTAAACTAAGATAAATCATTTTTTTAGATTCGTTTCCTCTTCCAAAAACAACTGGATAATTAACTCCAGAAAATCTTAACTCACAATCTCCACCGTATTTCAGATTTATTTCAGAAAGTTTTTTCGATACTTCAAGATCAGTGATCTTTGCTGCATCAATAATTCTGAAAGCTGAAACGATATCATCATTCTTATAAATTTTTGAAGAACCAAGTTTTTGAGATAATCTAAAATTGCTGATTACAGGAATATTTGGAATATCAGTGTTCTCTATTGTCCTAATTATCTCAAAATCATTTGTGATGAAAAATGTATCACCATTATTTAATAATGTTGCATACATATCTTTTTCTTTTATTTTCACATCTACATTTCCTCGTCCATCAGATTTTACTTCTGCTTTTGCAACATAAGGATGTTCTTCTATTCTTTTTTTAATTATGTTAAGATTTATATCATCATAAACAGATGATTGATCTAAATCTGCAAAACGCAAATAGATTTCTTTACTTAACAAATTATTTCCAAAAATATTTATCATTTTAATTTCCTCTTTACCTTTTTTACTGTATGTAAAAAGAGATAAGTAAATTGTAATAACAACTATCAACGATAAAAGAACAACACCAAATATTTTTCCAAAATCTTTTTTCATTATTATTTTTTAAGCATCGCAACAAACTGTTCGCCATACTTCCAGATATCACCGGCACCCATCGTAACTATTATATCACCATCTTTTTTTATTTCATTCAATAAAGCAGGCACTTCATTTTTATCAGCAACGTAATGAACATTTTTATGACCAAACTTTTTTGTAGCTGATGCAATTAAATCTCCAGTAACTCCTTCAATCGGCAGCTCTCTAGCCGGATAAACATCAGTACAAATAAAAACATCGGAGTTTAAGAATGCTCTTCCAAATTCCTGGTAAAAATCTCTGGTACGCGAATATAGATGCGGTTGAAAAACAACAATCAATCTTCTATCCCAGCCATCTCTAATACCTTTTAATGTTGCAGCAGATTCAGTTGGATGATGAGCATAATCATCAACGACTAAAATTTCTTTATTGTATTTAACTTCAAATCTTCTGTAAACACCTGAGAAAGATTCTAAAGCTGATTTGATAATTTTAAAATCAACTCCAAGTTCAATCCCAATTACAACTGCAACAAGAGAATTATTGATATTGTGTTTACCAGGAATCTTAAGAGTTATCTCACCAAGCTCTTTTCCAAAATATTTTACTTTATAACTACTTGTAAATTCTGTATGTGTAATTTCAGTTGCTCGAACATCAGCCTGAACATTTAATCCATAAGTTATAATTTTTTTGTTGATGTGCGGCATAATATCCTGCAAAGCAGGTTCATCAAGACACAAAGTAACAAATCCATAAAACGGAACTTTATTTGCAAACTCAATAAATGCAGATTTTATATCATCAAGATCTTTGTAAGTATCAAGATGTTCACTTTCTAAAGTTGTAAGTGCTGCAATTGTAGGAGTAAGTTTTAAAAATGTTCTATCAAATTCATCAGCTTCAACAACAATAAATTCTCCGTTACCCAATCTTGCATTTGTTCCACCAAGTCCGCTAAGTTTTCCGCCAACAATAATTGTAGGATCAATTCCGCCTTCAGTTAATGTTAATCCAACCATTGATGTAGTTGTAGTTTTTCCGTGAGTTCCTGCAATGCCAATTCCATATTTCATTCGCATAGTTTCAGCAAGCATTTCAGCTCTTTTTATTATAGGAATTTTTCTATCAATTGCTGCTTGCACTTCTGGATTATCAGTATGAACGGCAGAAGAATAAACTAAGACATCTGCATCTTTCAAATTTTCCGGTGAATGACCTTCATATACTTTTATTCCAAGACTTTCCAATCTATCTGTAACTTCACTTTTAGATTTATCGGAACCTGAAACAACAAAGCCCTGGCTCAACAAAATCTCAGCGATTCCGCTCATACCAATTCCGCCGATGCCAACAAAGTGAACTTTTTTAATATTCTTAAACATTATCGTTTTTCTGTTTCAAGTTTTAGTTGATGAAATCTTTTAAGTAATTCTTCTTCATTTTCATAATCACTTGGTCTTACAACAAAAGGTCTGATTCTTGATTTAGTTTTTATCCTAACAAATTTTAATGGATTTGATTTATCGTATCTTCTATCCTTGCTAAGTTTAACTGCAACTATTTCATTCTTATGAATTAGTTTTGATCCAAATCTATCACTAAAGATTAATCCTTCGTTACTAAATTCTATATATCTATTTCTATAAAGGTTAAACAAAATTGCAATCAATGCTACAACAACAATAAAAGCAAGCAAGTATATGATTGGATCCTGAGTTATAAGTGTATAAGAGCTTTCTACAAATTGTCCTCTTATCAACAAGTAAATTGCAAAAGCAATAAAATAAATTATCGTTGATTGATAGTAGAACGACATATTGTATTTGAACTTACTTTTATTTTTTAATTGTTCGTCTGTCATACATTCATCGCAAAATGGATTGCACTTTTTGCAATTATAATTGCTGCATCGGGTTTAGATAATTTTTTTGCATTTTCACTTAAACTTTTTTGCAAATTTTCATCACCAGCCAACTCTAAAATCTTATCTTTTAAAATGTCTTTCACTTCGGAATCTTTTATAAGCACAGCAGCATTACTATCCGAAAGTGATTTAGCATTATAGTATTGGTGATTCTCCGCGACGTGGGGCGAAGGGATTAAGATTGAAGGAATCCCAAGCACCGTTAACTCAGCAATTGTAGTTGCACCAGCTCTTGCAACCAAAACATCACAAGCTGAGTAAGCTTTGTTCATGTCTTCAACAAAATCCAGAATTTTCACGGAATCAAAATTAATACTTTTATACTTAGGATAATAATTTTTTCCTGTTTGCCAGATAATTTGTAAAGATTTTTTTTCTAACTCTTCAACACAACTTGCCACTGCTTCATTTATTGATGCAGCACCTAAACTTCCGCCAAGAACGAGCACAGTCGTTTTACTTCCATCAAGACCAAAAAACTTTTTGGCTTCTTCTTTAGTTGATGAACCAAGTTCTGTTCTAACAGGGTTACCTGTTACTTTAATTTTTTCTGGTCGTCTCAAATATTTTTTTGAATCTTCAAATGTTATATGGACTTCATCTGCATATCGTTCTAATAATCTTGTTGTTACACCGGGATAACTGTTTGATTCCATCAATATTACTTTTGCTCCAAGTACCGATGCTCCCCATATTGCCGGACCAGCAACATATCCACCGGAGCCAATTGCTACTTTTGGTTTAAATCTAAATGATATAACCAATGATTGCATCAGCGATACAAAAAGTTTTAATGGAAACAACAGATTTTCCAGATTAAATTTTCTTGCAAATCCTTTTATCCAGATTGATTTAAAACCGTAGCCAAGTTTTGGAACTACTCTTCCTTCAATTTTTGATTTTGTACCAACAAAAAGTATTTCTGATTCAGGTTTTAATTTTTTTATTTCATCAGCAACTGCAATTGCAGGATAAAGATGTCCCCCAGTTCCTCCGCCGGCAAATAAAAATCTATACGGAGTTGGGTTTTTCATTATCTCACTTCCTCAACTGCTAATGCAGTTTTGCCGTACATGTTAGCTTCTGCGGATTTATTTTTATCCTTATCCAAAGCGTGATTGTAAATTGCAATGTTTATTAATATGCCAATTGAAATACATAAGAAAATAATTGATGTTCCACCGTAACTAATAAACGGCAATGGCAAACCTGTTGTAGGAAATAATCCTGTTGCAACAGCTGCATTTACAAATGCATAAATTATTATTGAAAAAGAAATTCCGAATGCCAGCATTTGCCCAAATTTATCTTTTGCTTTTTTTGCAATTAATATTCCGGCAATAAATAAAACAACATAGAAAAGTAAAACAACCACAGCACCAACAAATCCTGTTTCTTCACCAAGAATTGCAAAAATAAAATCACCGTACGATTCCGGTAAAAACAAATTGCTTTGCCTGCTGTTTCCGATTCCAACTCCAAAAATTCCACCGCTGCCTAAACTTAAAACACCTTGTTTAAGTTGATGACTTAATTCTCCACCATCACCAAACGTTGCTATGAAACTTAAAATTCTTTTTCTCGAATGAGGGAGAATCATTGCAAAACTTCCTGCTGCAACTATCACACTTAATCCAGAAAGTAAAATGTGTTTAAATCTTGCGCCGCCAACATAAAGCATTGAAATTGAAATGATTACAATCAATGCCGATGAACTAACATTTGGTTGAATAAAAATTAATCCAGCAATCATTATAACCCAGATGAACAAATACATAAAACCTTTTTTTAAATCCTGCAGATCATCTTTTTTCTTTTCGATCAAATAAGCGAGGTGAATAATTAAAACCAATCTTGCAATATCTGCCGGTTGAATTGTAAACAATCCAAAGTTAAGCCATCTGCCCGAGCCTTTAATCTGCGGTGCAATTATTAGTGTGATAACCAATAAAGCTGCAGAAAAAATAATTGCCGGTTTACTAAACTTCTTATACCATTCGTATGGAATAAAACTGAAAGCAGCAAGTAAACACAAACCAATAATTACTCTAATTAAATGTGATGTAAATAAATGAAATGAGCTATCAAACTTTGCCGCACTGTAAGTACTGCTTGCACTCATAACAATTATCAATCCTATTAAAATAAGACTGAAAGTTGCGAAGAAAACTGTTACAGCTAATTTTTTCATTTATTATTTACTATTGATTTAAAAACTTTTCCACGATGCTCATAGTTATCAAACATATCAAAACTTGCGCAAGCCGGAGAAAGCAAAACAATTTCACCTGCGCGTGCTTCACTTAATGATGCATTAATAACTTCTTCAAAATCTTTTTTAATTTCTGTTTTTACTTTCTTATGAAAATAATTGAACACTTTTTCTGCTGATGAACCAATTGCATAAATCTTTTTTACTTTTTCGATCACAAGATCTTCAATCATTGAGTAATCATTTCCTTTATCCTGTCCGCCAAGAATCAGGAATATTGGCTGACTAAAACTTTTTAATGCAACAATAACCGAATCAACATTTGTTGCTTTAGAATCGTTAATGAATTTTATTCCTTCAATTTCTCTAACTAATTCTAATCTATGCTCAACGCCTTTAAATGATTTTAATGCTTCAAGAATTTTTTCATTATCCAGATTAAAAATCTTTGCTGCAATAATTACAGCCATTGCATTTTGAATATTATGTTCGCCTTTAATAAATACATCAGAAACTTTGCAGGAGAATTCTATCAAATCATTTTTAACAAACTTTATTTCATCATTTTCTAAAAAACATCCATTTGAAACTTTTTTCTTTGTTGAGAAAAAGAAAATATTACTTTTGGGTCTTTTGAAATACTGATTTAATAATTCACTGTCTTTGCTGATAATCAAAAAATCATTTTCGTTTTGATTCTTATAAACTTTTAATTTTGATAAAGCATAGTTTTCAATACTGTTTTCATAACGATTTAAATGATCTGGTGTAATATTTAAGATCATCGCAACTTTAGGTTTGAATTGTTCAATCAAATCAAGCTGAAAACTTGAAATCTCAAGCGAAACAAATTCATTTTCTTTAACTTTTGCTGCAACTTCAGAAAAAGCTAAACCAATATTTCCTGCAGCATAAGATTTTTTTTCACATACATTAAAAAGATAATCACACAAACTTGTTGTTGTTGTTTTTCCGTTTGTTCCTGTAATACCAATTACATTCCCTTTACAGAATGATGAAGCAAATTCAAGTTCGCTTATAGTTTTTATGTTTTTTGATTTTGCATTTTTAATCACTTCGGCATCGGAAGGAACACCTGGACTGATAACCATTAAATCACAATCAAATACTTTTTCTGAATGTTTGCCTATTTCAAAATCAATATGTTCAGTTTGCAATACTTCAATTGATGCCTTTAATTTTTCTTCAGAGCCGGCATCACTTACAAATGGAATTGCACCAAGATGCTTAGCAAGTTTTGCAGCACCAATTCCGCTTCTTACAGCGCCAATTACAGATATTTTTTTATTCTTAATTTCTAACATCTTGTTTCAAGTTATCTTATCTTAAATGAAACTAAAGTTACAATTGCAAGAATAATTGCAATTATGTATGCACGAATAACAATTTTTGGTTCAGGCCATCCTGCCATTTCAAAATGATGATGAACTGGAGCCATTTTAAAAACTCTTTTACCTTCGCCAAATCTTTTCTTAGTGTATTTAAAGTAGAGTCTTTGAATTATCACTGATAAAGTTTCCATAAAGAAAATTCCGCCAAGAATTGGAATGAACAATTCTTTCTTAATCAACACAGCAATAATTCCAAAGGCACCGCCAAGTGCTAGCGAGCCTGTATCACCCATAAACACTTGAGCAGGATATGAGTTAAACCATAAAAATCCTAAACCTGCACCAATAAGCGCAGCGATAAAAACTGTTAGTTCACCAGAGCCTGGCAAATGAACAATGTTTAAATAATTTGCAAAGATTGCATTACCACTAAAGTAAGAAAGCAATGCAAGTGCAATCATTACAATTACAATTACGCCTGTTGCCAAGCCGTCTAAACCATCCGTTAAGTTTACCGCGTTTGATGTTGCTGTTATTATAAACACAACCAATGGTATATATAAGTATGAAAAATCCAGATTAACATTTTTTAAAAATGGTACAGTTGTTAATGTATTATACTCTTTAAATTCAGGTAAAAAATAAATTGCCGATCCAACAACTAAACCAACTATAACTTGTCCAAGAATTTTGTATCTGCCAATTAAACCGTTTGGATATTTTTTTACTACTTTTAAATAATCATCTAAAAATCCAACAAGGCTTAACCATATTGTACCGGCAAGAATTAAAATTATATAACTGCTTTTTAAATCACCCCAAAGTAAAACCGGGATTACAACTGAAAGTACGATTATCATTCCGCCCATAGTTGGTGTGCCAGCTTTAGACCAATGAAATTTTGGACCATCAGCTTTTTTTGCCTCACCAATTTGATGTGCTTGCAATTTTTTTATGATCTTTGGACCAAGATAAAATGCAAGGAACAATCCGGTTATTGCAGCAAGAGCAGAACGAAATGTTAGGAATCTAAATATCTCAAATCCTGGTGGATTAAATGTTTTATTTATGTAATCAAATAAATAGTAAAGCATTAATTTTTTCTGGTTTCAAGTATTGAAACAAATTCTTCCATTTTCATTCCGCGCGAACCTTTAATAAGCACAGCAGAATTATTAATATTTAATTTTTCTAAAAAGCTTTTTAATGCGGCGCGATCGGCAAAGTGTTGATGAACTTTTGTTTTGCCGTTTAATTTTTGATTCATCATTTTCATCATGCTACCGATTGAATATACTTCATCAACTTTTGTATTATTGATAAAACCTGAAAGCTCTAAATGTTTTGTTGTTGATTCTGCACCAAGTTCAAACATATCACCAAGTACTGCTATTTTCTTTTTTTGTGATTCAATCTTATCAAGTATATCTAACGATGATTTCATCGAGTCAGGATTTGCATTGTAAGTATCATTTATCAAAATAAACTTTTTAAAATTTTTTATTTCTAATCTTTTGTTGTAGGATTTTATTTTCTTTACAGCTTTTTGGATTTGCGAATTTGTTAAACCAAGTTCAGATGCAATTGCATAAGCTGCAGTAAAGTTTAACGCATTTTTTTCGCCGCTAATTGGTAAAGTTGTTGAGAATACTTTTTTCTTATTCCTAATTTCAATCTGTGGTCTTGATAATTTATCGTAGCCTAAAACTTTTCCTTTAAAATCAGCTTTCTCATTCAACGCAAATGTAATTTTATTTTTTATCTTCTTTCCAAATTCTTTCAACAACTTATCATCATTGTTTATAAAAACTTTGCCGCCTCGTTTTATTGTTTCATTTAGCAGTGCAGATTTTTCTTTTAAAACTCCTTTGCGATTTTTTAGAAATTCTAAATGCGAATCACCAATGTTTGTTATAAGTGCTAAATCCGGACTTGTAATTGATGCTGTATAAGCAATTTCTCCAAAATGATTAGTGCCTAATTCAGCAACGAGAACATTATGTTTTTCATTTGTGCTTAAAATTGTTAAAGGAACTCCAATGTGATTGTTATTATTTGCAATAGTTTTATTCACTTTAAACTTTTGTGAAAGCAGAGCTGCAAGAATTTCTTTTGTAGTTGTTTTTCCAGCACTTCCTGTAATTCCAATTACTTTAGCCTTAAGTTTTGAGCGCCAGACTTTTGCAATATCACCTAAAGCCTTGGTTGTATCTTTAACTGTTATAACCGGAATTTCAATTTCATTTAATTTCTTAAAATTCTTTTCGTTAATAACTACAGCGCAAGCACCATTTTTAACAACATCATCAATAAAATTATGCCCATCAAAACGTTCACCTTTAATTGCAATAAACACAGTATTTTTTTTTATGTTTCTGGAATCTGTTGAAACATTACAAATAGTTTTAAACATATCAGGATTATAAATCACTGATGTTGGAATGTTGAATATATCTTCTATGTTTAAATGAATTTTTTTCATTCGCTTAAATACTTTAATGCAACTTCACGATCAGAAAAATGATTTCTAACTCCATTAATTTCCTGGTAGTTTTCATGTCCTTTACCGGCAATCAGAATTACTGCATTTTCATCAGAACCTAGAATTGCTTTTTTAATTGCTTCTTCCCTGTTCTCTTCAACTTCAAAATTATTTTTAGAAATTCCTTTTTTTATATCTTCAATTATCTCAAAAGGATTTTCTGTTCTTGGATTATCTGATGTTACTATAACTCTATTGCTTAGTTCACATGCAACTTTTCCCATAATTGGTCGCTTAGTTTTATCACGATCACCGCCGCAGCCAAAAACAGTAACAATTTTATTTTTATCTTTTACAATTTCTTTAACTGCTTGCAATGCTTTTTCCAAGCTATCTGCTGTATGAGAATAATCAACGATAACTTTTTTATTTCCATTGCCTAATACTTCAAACCTACCTGGAACTTGTGGAGCAGATTTTATTCCATCAATAATCTTATTAGCACTTATACCTAAACTATGTGCAATTGCAAATGCTGATGCTGCATTGTATGCATTAAAAGTTCCGATTAAAGATGTATGGATATTATAATCAACTTTATTATGTGTAATTGTAAAATCTGTTCCGTTCAAATCGTAAGCAATATTTTTTATTTGATAATCTGAGTTTTCACTAATTCCATAAGTAAATATTTTTGCTTTAGAATCTTCTACTATTTTAGTTGAACTTTTATCATCAGAATTAACGATTGCAAATGAATTTTCACTTAAACCATTAAACAATATTTTTTTTGCTTCAAAGTATTCTTCAAATGTTTTATGAAAGTCCAGATGATCAGAAGTTATATTTGAAAACATTGCTGCTTTAAAATCCAAACCACATACTCTATTTAAAACAAGTGAATGAGATGAAACTTCCATAACTGCAAATTCACAACCTTGTTGAATCATATCATAAAACATTCTGTTAAGATCATTTGATTCCGGTGTTGTTAATTTGGAATCAACTTTTTCATCGCCAATATAATTTGCAATTGTACCGATCAATCCAGTTTTATATCCAGCATTCTGCAAGATATTTCTTAAAATAAATGTAGAAGTAGTTTTACCATTTGTTCCGGTTATACCAACAAGTTTAAGTTTTTTAGTAGGATCATTAAAAAATCCTTTTGATAATTCTGCCAATGCTTTTCTTGAATTACTGACTAAGATTTTTGAGATCTGAGCATGATGAATTAAATCATCTGGAATTGAATCATTATCTTCAACAACAACTGCAACAGCACCTTTATTAATTGCATCCTGAAGGAATTTGTGTCCATCAGATTTATATCCTTTTACAGCAACAAAAACAGAATTCTTTTGTACTTTTCTGGAATCATAAACAATATCAGCAACATCTTTTCTCTGAACTTCTCCAGTTACCTTAATTGCGTGAACACTATTTAACAACTGAGTAAGTTCCATCAATTCAACGATGCTCCTCTAACATAAAACTCTGAACACTCAATTAAGCAAACCTCTGAACCATTTAATTTTTTACCGGCAGCAATACTTTGCGAAGTTATAATTCCGCTTCCCTTAATTTTATATTTTATTCCAAGTTTGGTAAGCGCATAAATAGCATCTTTAACCTGGCAATTAATAAGATCAGGCATTTTATTTTTTGCAGTCAGCTTAACTTCTTTTAAACTAATTGGTTTTATTTGTTTTTGATTTTCAATTTCAATTTCAGAATTATCTTCAGCAAATTTTAAGTTCTTCATTATATCTGGATTTAAATATTCCTGAAACTTATCAACATCATTCTGAATTATCCTTTCAGCAACATTCTTAAAAATCGGAGCTGCAACTAAGCCGCCATATCTTCCCTGGTCAGGTGAATTCAATAATATCAAACAAACAACCTGCGGATTTTCAACCGGAAAGAATCCTACAAAAGATGAATTGTAATGCTGCTTGGAATAACTTCCATTAACAAGTTTTTGTGATGTTCCAGTTTTTCCACCAATTGAAATTAATTCTGAAAATGCTTTTTTGCCCGTGCCGTTTTTAACAACTCCTGCTAAAAGATTTCTCATTACATCAGATGTTTCTGATGAGATTACTCGTCTTATTTCTTTTGGTTCAAACTCATACACCAGATCACCATCAGCAGAAAGTTGTCTATGAACTAATTGTGGTTCAAATAAAACTCCGCCGTTTATTAAAGCAGAATATCCAGTAATCATTTGTAATGGAGTAACTGAAACTTCATATCCAAATGATAAGTAAGCCTTAGAAACGGCTGACCATTCTGTTGGTTTTCTTAATCTTCCGGCGGTTTCACCTGGCAGAGTTAATGATGTAATATTTCCAAAACCAAATCCGCGCAAATATTTAAAAAACTTTTCATCATCAATTCGCTGGGCAAGTTTTGCAACGCCTATA
>Ga0172368_10007813_pt1 | contig 11047 bp, 9 predicted proteins | sample Lak11m_FD_114540 | JGI IMG/M metagenome (GOLD analysis project Ga0172368, IMG submission 114540) | Freshwater microbial communities from Kabuno Bay, South-Kivu, Congo - kab_022012_11m | ecosystem: Environmental > Aquatic > Freshwater > Lake | place: Democratic Republic of the Congo: South-Kivu...
TACAGGGCTTCAGATATTAAATACAATGAAGGTTCATGATCTTGAAGGACGAAGGGTTGAATTTAAGACATAAGTGTATCACACATATTCGTTGTGCCATGAAAATAGCCGAAAGTCATGTATAACTAAAGTTGAAGAATTTTGCACATGAATTATAAACTAGCTGTCATAATAATGATGCTTATATTATTGCCCGTCCCCTCTATGGCAATAGACAATGGATATGCCAGGATAGTTTATAATGTAAGAGGATTGCAGGATTATGATTTGCATTGGAATGATCGATTCCCTCCCGGGTCTATTCTAAAGATATATGTGGAATCAAATGGGATAAATCATAAACGTGCAGTAGCTGTTGATTATGTTTTTATTATTAAGGATGCAAATGACTACATTGTAGATACTTCATCTTTTAGCAGCAGATTTGAAGATTTCAGGGAAAATGATTTTGTCATATATTCAAAGGAGATTCCGAAAATGTGGGAAGACGGCGCCTACACTGCCGAAATCCATATTTTTGATCTTCTAAATGATTCCTTGATGAATGAATATTATTTAAACCTTACAGAATTATATTTGAACGGTTCCGGAAGGCCGGATCTACCTTTTATGAATCGAAGTGAAGTATTAAGTGATCAAAATCAACATATAAAAACAGAGAAATTATTTTATGTTGACAGGTATGCAAACAAATATCCAGTGGATAGATTCAGAATTGAAAATATTATTATTGACAGTAACAGCATTGCCCCAAAAGAACAGATTCAAGTCAGTTTCAATATATTAAATACGTTCTATGATAAAGGTTCAACGTCAGTTTTGTCATTTTTGGATGGTAAATTAATAGATAATACCACTATAGAAATCGAAGGTTTTAAATCAAGCCAGGTAAATCTCCAGGTTTCATCTGATATCCCAGGAGATCATTTGATAGAGATAAGACCTGTAGGGCCTAATACAATGGGATTCCTATCAGCTGTTTTCAGTGTAGCTCCTGAGAAAGTGGCAGAAAAGCCAACATCATTTAATTTCAAGGATTTACAGATAGATAAATTAAGTGTTGGCCAGGGTGATAACGTAACAATTTCTGTGATAATTGAAAATGTCGGTAAAGAAGGTTCTCAACCTGTTGAGTTATATATAAATGATAAACTTGAGGAACAAAGAGAAGTCTATATTGGTCTTTCAGAGACAAAGGAAGTAAAATTCAATGTAACAAAACCTGAGCTTGGAGCTTATAGGGTTACAATTGGAAATGCAACTTTTAGCAAGGTATTTTTTGTGGAATCATTGCAAAAGACCACCAATCTTTCTAATGTTTCAGTAATACCTATAAAAGAACAAAAACCAGAATTTAAATATGTACTTGGTCTTTCAGTACTTATAATATTAATAATATCATTAAGGTTCTACTTGAAATGGAAATTAAAGTGAGATAATGTCAGCAAAAATTATTGCTTTAGCATCAGGAAAAGGCGGTGTAGGCAAAACGACCCTTGCATTAAATATTGGTTTTGCATTTGCATCGTTGAATAAAAAAGTTTTGGTAGTGGATACGGATATATCCCTTCCAAACCTGGATCTATATACGGGTCTTGAAAAGCCATTGATTACTCTTCTTGAGGTGCTAAATGGTTCATCCGATGTTGGGAATGCCATATATGAGATTCAAATGGGATTAAATATTTTACCGTGTGGCTCTTCATTGCAGGCCTTAAAAGATGTAAATATGGATAAATTAGGCGAAATTATATCCGAGTTAAGGAATTTGGATTATGACTTTATAATTCTGGATGTACCTGCAGGTCTTTCGAAGTTTAGTATATTGCCTATCACTTATTCAGATGAGGTTATACTGATTGTTAATCCGGATCCTGCTTCTATATCAGATGCACAAAAAGTTAAAGTTGTTGTGGGTCTTGCAGGCATAAATATCACAGGAATTATTGTGAATAAATATAAAAAGAGTATATATAATGACATCGGAGTAAAGCTTGGATTGCCTGTAATAGGTATTATACCGGAAGATGACGCCATCATAAAATCAAGAGATACAAAAAAACCTATAATTCTATTAAAACCAGGATCCTCGGCTTCAAAGGCAATAATGAAAATAGTGAGAAAGATCAGCGGTATTCCTGAGAAAAAAAGTATTTTTGCGAGGTTTTTAAGATAAACATGGATAAATCGAAAGATAAAGAAGTTTTAAATTTTTTTATGGAAGATAGCCCATGGATAAAACCAAAAGATAAAAAACAAAAAGAATCAAAAAAACCAGATGAAAAAATCTCAATAGATTTACATAAAGCAATAATCAAGCAGGATGAAAAAATAAATGAAAAACATGATTCAATTACACAAGTTCAAAAAATAAATGAAAATATTTATGAAGAAATGGACATTTCGGATAATGAAGATAAAGGTTTTGGAGAAGTAGATTATGCTATTCTAAAGTCAGTAACATATGGTTTTAAGTCTATTAATGAAATAGCAAATGCGCTTCAAATAAGGAATCTTGTAGTTGAGAAACATATATATAAACTTATTAAAGACGGTTTTATAAAATATTTTCAATTCTGTGTAATTACAAACCAGGGTAAAAATGCAATAGAAGAATTTGAAAAAAATAACGCTGAGGATGTATGGAAATCAATCGATGAATTTATTGTGCTGGTGATTGAAATGAGAAAAGAACGAAATATAAAGATCCAAAAAACGATTGATTTGATTCTGGTTATCTCAGTAATAATCTTAATAATATTGGTCATTTATTTTGGGGTTTTCTAAATAAGGCTTAAAATTTATACTTATGAATGTTATTAAAAAGCTCTCTAATTTCTTATATTCAAATTCAATTGCTCTATTAATATTTTTCAGTTCATTTTTCATTCTTCTTAGTTTCGCAAGCACAAGATTATTTTTATCGGACGAGGGGGTGATATTAGACCAGTTTTATAATTTAATTAATGGTTCTCTGGCTATTAAAATCGCTAAAATTAACACCGTAAAAGGAATATTTATATTAGTAGGTAATAACCTTTATGGGTTATTTAGCTATTCTTTACTACTACTATCTTTACCCATATATTATTTATTAAGAATAATAGACCATTATTATGGGGCGCATCTTTTCATCGTGCAATTATGGGCATTGAGTGGCGGTTTGATCATTTATTTGATCATGAAGCACAATAATCCAAAACTTGCTGTAAAATCAGGAATTTTATCTTACTGTATTCTAATTTTTTCAAATTGGTATTTCTTTAAACCAATATATTTTCCGAAATGGGGGGAATTGCTTTCGATTGAATTGACTAATATTCTAATCACTTCATTTCTTGTATTAATTATTCACCAATTATTCAAAAAATTATTTAGTGATAAAATTGCATTATTTGCCTCTTTTTTTGTGATATTAGCAACGCCAATTTCATTTTATGCACTAACGCTTAAGCACCATAGTTTAACGTTATTTTTTACTTTATTATCTATCTATTATTTTTATAAGCATTTTGAAAGTAAAGATAATAAATTTATATTTATAGCATACTTTTTTGCAGGTTTATGTGTCTGGACACGAATCTTAGATGGTGCGATACTTCTATTAACTCTTCTGGCAATGGATTTTTTGATACTTAAAAAAAGGGAGGCCAAATATATATCTAATGTTTTAATACTAATTATAATATCATTAATACCTTTCTTTATTTTTAATTATTTAATTCTCGGAAATCCATTTTCAATTTTGGAAAGTACTCCACTAACCGATAAAGCAATTACATTGCAGACTGCAAAAGATTTTATTTCACTGGGGAACGAGGGAAATAATCTTCAAAATGAACTTCTAAACAAACTTGGGTACACATGGAATACTTTAGGTACTAATTGGGTCATGATGTTTGCCTCAATTTTATTTCTTAAAATGAACAATACATTTGGTATTTTCCTTGTCAGTCCATTTATAATACTTTCTCTAGTATTTTTCTTTCATAAAATAAAATATAAAATTAAGTATAATGCAATGGATAAATTTTTCATATTATATATTGGGATCCTTACAGGAACATATAGTATATTATCTATTTTTTTCAATAGATTATCATTTATTTCAATATTAACAGATACTCCAATGGTAATTGAATACAGGTATCTCTTAATTGGATATATAATTCTACTTTATTTTGCGTTGAGAATAAATACGATAAAGGAACTTATCGAAGTTGAATTAAAAAATATTGGATTATTATATGGAATTTTATTAATATTATGTATTTTATATTTTATTATACAATTCCCCATACCATTCATGGATATTTACTATTACATTGCAGTAACAACAATGATCTGTTTGATAATTGTTTTCTCAATGAATATTTTATCAAATAATAAAAAGCCAATGGCAGGTATATTACATAAATTATGTATGCTTTTTATATCAATATCATTAGTCCAGGCCTCTTTTTTAATGCTTTTTTATTACTGGATAGTAAGTATGACTTATATATCGCCATCACAGAATTTTTCCATATTGCCCATAATGTCGAATATGATGAGATGGATATATCAAATACTTTTGAGATAAAAAAGATGAAATTGGAAAGATTTATATTAGATGACTTCCTTTCATTTACAGATAGATTAGGATGATTGTATGTGGAAGTTATTGAAGTTTATCTTATTCGGGGAAAAACGATTGGAAAATCATAGTGGAATCGTTGGAAAATTAATTATAACAATATCGATTCTAATTTTGTTTGCTGCAATAATGGCTTTAACTAATAGCACAGAATCAGGCTATACAGGTACATCAGAAAAGTGTATTTCATGCCATAATGATTCTACCTATCCAAATGATACAAATGGAGATGGTGTTTCAGCACCGTATAAACGTCCACATAACGACAAAGTGATGTGTGAATCATGCCACAGGACAAATCCGCACCAGCTCGCTTTTATCCAATCTGATGGGAAATATCAACCAGATAACACCACAGCAGCGTCGTGCCCGGAATGTCATCAAACTGGAATTCCTACTGAAAATAATTCCAATTTTTCAACGGCATTTATCATATATTCACCTTTGCGTCATAGCTCCAATATCCAGAATGGTTCAGCATTTGGGAACTATTGGACAAACACTTCACCCAAAAGCGCATGCCTATACTGTCACAATAAAACATTGCATAATGTTACACCTTTAGGCAGGATCCTGGAGATAGTTCCTGATTATGTAATAAATAGTTCAATAGGTGCAAATTTTACGTGTTCCAAATGCCATTATAAAGGTGACGCAAACTGGAGTGATATGAATGCAACTTTTGCAGCTGCAGGACTTCAGACACCGCCAGAGATCACCAATGGTACAAATTGGAATGGCATTTTTTTGAATTATTTTAATCACTCCATAGTGAATTATACAGATGAAACCTGCACACACTGTCATGGAGGGTTCCTAAGCGAAAATGCCACAATGAGTGAATTCCTTCATAATGTTGGTTTTGCAGACTCAAAGAAATGCATTGATTGTCATACATCACCTCAGGGCAAATATCCTGCCATAGAGACGGCATCATTCGGAAAACATAAAGATATTAATACTACAGATGGGAATTACACGCTTTCAAACAGCGACTGTGAGGGCTGCCATTACAATAATATTACAACAAATATGTATGATCAAACATTAGATGTCGACACTCGAAAATGCACAGATTGTCACATTGAAGGTAACTTCTCAGCCCCGATTATCAAGAACCATAAGCCACCTAAAGGCCCAGTAATCGCAGGTGGGAATATATCTACAACAGCATATTGCTCAATTTGTCATAACAATAGCATCAATAAATCTATTTATTCTGTAAATGCAAGTGTAAGTCATTATGGAACAACTACTTCACTTGTTAAAACAGTTAACCAGACACCAAAGCCAAGATTCGGATTTATGACCCAGACAGACGCCCAACAGTATAATCAAGAATGTAATAATTGCCATGATCCATCCAATTCAAGCTATGGGAATGCAACACTGATAGCAACGCCACATATTGGACGAGCTACATGCAATCAGTGTCATGTAGATAATAATAATGCATCAGACCTGCATAACAACAGCCTCAGAATGCCGGAAACATTCAATTGCAGGGAATGTCATACTACTTATGCGGATAAATATGGGGCGCCCAACATTATCGGGACGGTAATGGCAAGTAAATCAGGTTGCCAGGGATCAGGTTGCCATGGGAACGATATTACTGATAGCCTGGATACTCTTGCAAGGCATAATTATAATAGAAATTACGCTGGTACCCCTGGTTCTACCGATACTGTATATCTGAACGACCAGGTCTCAATCAGTGTTACAAAAGGAGTCGAGGTCAATATTACTTCCCGCGTAAATGACTACAATACATATGGTATTACTGCAAGTCGTGTTGGTGGAGCTGAATATTACATCGATATCGATCCAGGTCAGGGCAAAGGAATTCCTATGAATGCTGTAGATGGCCATTATGATGCAGTCAATGCAAATTGGGAGAGTGTAACAGCAAGTATTGATACAAACGCTCTTTCAGATGGCAATCATACGATTTATGTTCGTGGTGTAGACATAGGGAAACAGTGGAGTGCTCCAAAGAATGCAACACTTGTTGTAGAGTCTTTTGGATACATAAATGGAACTGTAACAAATGGAACTTCACCAATTCATGAAGCAATTGTTTTTGCCCCCGGAGCAAATGATACAACAGAGGCCAATGGTAATTATTCCCTTAGATTACTGGAAGGAAATTATACAGTCGATACAAGTAAACTGCCTGAATATTATGGAAATAGTAGCTCCGGTATAGTTGTAACCCCACGGAATACTACAATACTTAATATTGCGCTTGTGGAGAAACCAAAAGGAATACTTACAGGCACAGTCACCGTTACCGGTTCTGGGACTTCCACCTTCAGTGGTGGATCAGGGATCGAATCATTATTCATACGTTGAGGGGAATTACTTTTTTTTTAAGCTATTTTCTATCGAATAATTTATATAACTATATTTCAATAACTGATAACTCGTATTTGAGAAAAACAAGTTATTTAATTAAGTAAATCTACTTAACAATAATTTCAATTAAAGGATAGGAATATATAGGAAATGTCAATTATCAATATTAATTTAAAGGCTGGAATCATGAAAAAAATCCTTCTTATCACGCCCCCTTACCATTGTGGCGTACTTGAATCGGCTGGATCGTGGATGCCCCTTGGAATGGTATATGTAGCCGGAACCCTACAAAAAGCCGGATATGAGGTTAAAATATATGATGCGATGACAAAATTCCATACTTTTAACGATATAAAAAAATACATACTGGAATATTCACCTGATGCTGTTGGTACAGCGGGATATACTTCGAGCCTTTATGATGCAATTTCAGTTCTTCGCATTGCAAAAGAGGTAAATCCATCGATAATCACAATGCTGGGTGGTATACACTCGAATTTCTGCTGGGATGAAATCCTTCAAAAAGATGGTAAAATTATTGATTTCATCGTTCGTGGAGAAGGTGAAATAACAACAACTGAACTTCTTAATCATGTTTTTGCGGGAAAGGAACCAGATGTTCCCGGAATTGCCTATTTGAAGGATGGAAAGGTCGTTACCACAAAGGAAAGGCCCCTTATAAAAGATCTTGATGCTCTTCCTATGGCATGGGATCTCATCGCATGGAAGGATTACTCATTCAAGACCAAAAAAAACTCAACTCTTGCAGTTGTCAGTTCTTCAAGGGGATGCACACAAAAATGCACATTTTGTTCACAGAGATTATTCTGGAGGCAGAAATGGAGAGCTCGAAGCCCTGAAAATTTCGTTGCAGAATTGGAATACTTGAATAAAACATATGGTGTGGATGTTGCAATGATCGCAGATGAGACACCCACTTTTGACAGGGAAAGATGGGAAAAGATCCTTGACCTCCTGATCGAGAAAAAACTTGATGTTGAAATATTGATGGAAACCAGGGTTGATGATATCCTGAGGGATAAGGAAATAATGCACAAATATATAGACGCAGGTATCCTTCATATTTATGTAGGCGCAGAATCTGCAAACCAGGATACTCTTGACCGATACCAGAAAAACCTTAAGATAGAGGAGTCAAAGGAAGCGATCGATTTGATAAATAATGCAGGAATTATTTCTGAAACGTCATTTGTCCTGGGTATGCCTGATGAAACTCCTTCTTCGATAGATGCAGCTATTAAACTTGCAAAATATTATAATCCCGATCTTGCATTTTTCCTTGCAATAGCTCCGTGGCCTTATTCGGATATTTACAAAGAGCTTGCGCCATATATCGAAGAGTTTGATTATTCAAAATATAATCTTATCGAACCGATAGTTAAACCTGTTAACATGACACGTGAAGAGTTGAATAAACATCTGCTTCGTGCATTTCGGGAATTCTACATGGATAAGCTTTCATCGATCGAAGAGATGAGTGAATTCAAGAAAAATTATATGATCGATGTTACCCGGTTACTTATAAACGATTCTTACCTGGCAAACCAGATGAAAGGTGAAATGCCTCTGGAAGCTAAGAAATTCATGGAGAAGTATATCAAGAAAACTTTAATCGTTCCAGTGTCTCAATGAGTTTTACAAGTTAAAATCTTGGAGATTAAATTATATTTTTACTTTTTATCAATGAACAACGGATGTTAATTCTCCTCGCTCTTTCAAAAAACTTCTTTTCATACTCATAGACACCCATCGCTTTGGCTTCTTCACAAGTTCGTACCTTTTTTTTATTTCTTCAAACTTATTTATGGCGATTTCCCAGAATCCGTCATCCACGATGATCTTCCCTTCCAAAAGAGAATCAAGCGCTGTAGGATTTCTTTTTTCTATCATTTTAAGAAACTCGTTTCTCGTATACCCCTTAACTTCAATTGATGTTTCTGTAAGTGAGTAGAGTAATTCACTTCTTTTCAGTGGATTCTGGGGAAGTTTATCCGAAATTACTAGAAAATCAATATCGCTCCACAGATTATTATCTCCCCTTGCCATTGATCCATAAAGTATACCTGTGAATTTGCCCAGCTTTAAAGATACAATTTTTGAATATTGCTCCAAAATTAGATTTACATTATTCAAATTAATTACATTATTCATATTTATTCCTCATTGTAATGCAAAAATTACATATCTTTTCTGAACAATCCAGAGATTCTTGAGCAGTTTTCTCGTCATAAAACTCAAAGGGACTGCCTTCGGCAAAAGCATCGGGATAACGTGCCGGCACATAATGCCTATCAAGAATTCTAGCAAAAAATATCAACGTGTGAACATCAAGAGTATAAGTTTCCAGATCCTTCAGGAGCTTTACTATAGAATGCCCATAAGCTGAAATTCCAAGTCCTTTCAAGAGCGCTTTGACTGCATATTCAGCAGCTTGCTGTGACTTAAAACAGCTCCAATTATAGCTTTTATTTGAATGATCCTGCCGTGCTGAATTCAAAGTATCGGATGCTTGCGCCATCCAGCGGTCAAATTCATCGTTGTCAAACATTATTTATATATATCATTTTGTGGAGCTAAAAGGATTTCCACAAATATTAGAATGGGTGCAAAAGAGATTTATATAGGGGGAAGTGCAGATAAGCCAAGGTCTTTATACTTAAAAACCCACAAATTTCAAACTATCTTTGCGGACTTTGTGTTCTTTGCGGTAATAAAGTCATTTACCACAAAGGACGCAATAGTGCGGTAAGTGTCAGTATATAACTTAAAGATAATATGTTCTTGAATATAATATTTGAAATATTGTGGTATTTGTAAATAACATATAAGAGAGGTATTCAAAATGGCACAGATTGAATGGTTCATGTATCTGGCAGCTACGACATTATATATCGTAAGTTCGATTTATTATATCTACTGCCTGGTTTTTAATAAAGAGGAAAAATTAAAATATGCATTCGGCAGCGCCCTGGCAGGTTTGGTTTTCCACAGCGTTTCAATAGCGTTGCGATGGATCGAAACAGGACATGGGCCTTATATCAATTTATATGAAGTATTATCCCAGGCCGCATGGATATCTGTCGCCATGTTCTTGTTAGTGCAGCAAAAATATGAGAAGATAAAGATCGCAGGTTTTATCGTGATGCCTGTATCGTTTTTGATAATGGGTATAGGTGCCACCAGTTCAAGGGATATCCAGTCGATACCTCCATCTCTTTACACTTATTGGCTCATACCACATGCCAGTTTTGCTACACTTGCTTTCGGGGCTGTACTGACCGCTGTTGGTATTGCGGGACTTTATATCTTAAAGGAGCGATTTGAAAACACCAAGAAAGTTTCACAGAATGTGAATTCGTTTTATCAAAGATTGCCTACTTTGAAGGTCATGGATGAACTTATGTATCGTTTTGTTGGTTTAGCTCTGATATTTCTTACTATTATGATAGCTACAGGCGGGATATGGGCGAACCAGACATGGGGCAGGTACTGGGGATGGGATCCTATTGAAAACTGGTCTTTGATTTCCTGGTTCATGTATGCAATATGTCTTCATATGCGTGTTAATGTAGGATGGACCGGGAAAAGGTTTGCGTGGTTCATAATATTCAGCATATTCGTACTGGCATTTTCTTTGTTCGGCGTTGGGGTTGTATATACCGGGCTTCACACGGATTATATAACTGCATGATTCGGGCAATAGATAGCGAAAATATCTTTTTTTTTTGAAAAAACTACATTATCATGATGAAGAAAAGTTATATATGAAATGTAGACCAATACAGTGTTAACATTTACTGTGATAGGATAGGAAAAACATGATTAAAAAACGCTTAATCAAAAACGCATATTGGATAGACTGTAGAAAACTTTTTATTGTATCGATAGTTGCATTGCTTTTGTTGGGCAGTGTGGCAAGTGCTGCTCACACATTCGATAATAAAGGCCAATATCAAACAACTACTTGGTCAACGGCAAATCCCGGCACTTTATCCTTTACGGCAGGTTCAGGAGCAAGTGTAATGGTTTTGA
>Ga0172368_10007819_pt1 | contig 11046 bp, 8 predicted proteins | sample Lak11m_FD_114540 | JGI IMG/M metagenome (GOLD analysis project Ga0172368, IMG submission 114540) | Freshwater microbial communities from Kabuno Bay, South-Kivu, Congo - kab_022012_11m | ecosystem: Environmental > Aquatic > Freshwater > Lake | place: Democratic Republic of the Congo: South-Kivu...
CATTAGAGAAGCGGTGGCTCAGGGTTTGGGAGCGGCTTCCAGGGCCGCTGGCGTTCTGTCGAAGGAAGCCCTTTTTACGAGCGGTATAGTTGCGGACATCAGCCCTGAAACCTGCTGTGGGTGTCTTGGATGCCTAAAGGTCTGTCCGTACGGAGCGATCAACTACCTGGATGAACAAGGCGTATGCGAAGTCAACAAAGTCCTATGCAAGGGCTGTGGAGGATGCGCCGCTACCTGCCCATCGGGTAGCGCTCGGCTAGACGGATTTTCAAACGAACAGATTTACGCGCAGATCGAGCAGGCCTTGGCAGGGTGAACTCCAAGCCCTCAGCAGCCGGTTAAGAAAAATACCTGGAAAAAGTCCACAAGTGCTCAAGTGGAGTGACGATGTCTAACGAACAGTTTGAACCTACAATAATCGGTTTTCTGTGCAACTGGTGCGCTTACGCGGGCGCGGACCTTGCCGGTGTCAGCCGCTTGCAATATCCCGCGAACCTGCGGACGATAAGAACGCTTTGCTCCGCGACAGTCGGGCCGCATCAGATCTTGAAAGCGTTTCAGAAAGGCGCGGATGGCGTCTTTGTGGGTGGCTGACACGTCGGAGATTGCCATTACCTGTATGGTAATTACATGACAGTCAAAAGGGTCGCTTTCATGAAGCAGCTCCTGGAATTTGCCGGGGTCGATCCGGAGCGACTGATGCTCAAGTGGGTCTCCTCCGCGGAGGGACCTCGCTTTGCCAAGGTTGTTACGGAATTCGTCGAGAAGATCCGTAGCCTTGGCCCGTCGCCGCTAAGCAACCCGGCGGTCCTTGAGAAAGCTGGATGATTTGCAGATCCGCACTTCGCGGGCGCATTTCCGCCGTCCATTGTTGTATATAAGCTTCCATCGAGAGATAAAATGATCGAGCAAGTAGCGGCACATGTTAAAACACTTCTGGAAGAAGGAAAGGTAAGCGCTTTCCTTGGCCTGAGGGATCAGAACGGAAACATCTTCCCATATGTTTATGAAAAACCGGCAGACCTGGATGACGGTTTCAGCGTGGGAGATCTGGAAGGGCCTGGGGATTCTCGGTATCCGATTGCCAAGATTCTGATGACCCTGATCAGCAGCTCTCCGGATAAGGTTGTGGGGGTTCTTCTCCGCGGATGCGATGAGCGGGCCCTCAACGAGCTGCTGCGTTGGAATCAGCTGACCCAGACGGATCGGATAGTAAGAGTCGGAATAGCTTGTCCCGCGGAATTGGCAAAGGCCCACGAGTGCCGCAAGCCCTTCCCGGATGAGTTCGTGGCCGGCGAAAAGGCCGAACCGGTCGCCAGTGATAGCGTGGATGAAATTGTGGCCTTGGATCTGCTTGGCAGGTTGGATTACTGGAAGCGTGAATTTGACCGCTGCATAAAGTGCTACGGCTGCCGCGACGTTTGCCCTGTCTGTTTCTGCAATGTCTGCTCCCTCGAAGAAAACGCTCTCATACGAACCGGCGATCTTCCGCCCGAAAACCCAATGTTTCACCTGACCCGAGCCGTTCATATGGCGGGCCGATGTATCGACTGCAATCTGTGCACGGAGGTCTGTCCCGCTGAGATACCTCTAAGAACTCTTTACAAGAAGGTGGCGGATATCGTAAAGAATGAATTCGGGTACGTCACTGGAGAGCCCGGCGAGGGCAAATCTCCTCTTAACATTCTCGGGCCTGACCCGGGCCACACTTCGGCAAACGAGTAGAAGTGCTTACAAAGCATGAGGAATTCTTGAAGAGCTGCCAGGGAGGGTCCCGCGCCGAACGCGGGACAGAAATGCCCTTCCCGGACCCCTCCCCAAAAACTCTTATATTGCAATCGCTTCCAGCGCTTGCCACGTTATCGAGTTTGCGATTCTGACCTTTTGATTCCGGCGCACCGGGCCAACACATGAATCAGAAGCCGAAAACTGTCACGACCGTATTCTATTCGAAAAGGATCATCCTGGAATGCCCTTTCTGCGGGATGACATTGATAAAGACAGATTATCGGAGGATCCAAAAATTACTCGACGAGACGGACATACCCGTAGGCAAAGTGTGCTCCAAGTGCGGGGGTGTGGCCGTGATAAGGCTTAACACAAAGGCCAGGGAAATTCTTCTTGCCAGATTGGAAAAGCGGGGGCTCTCCCCCAATGGCAAACTCACCGGCTGACCCATACGAATTTATTTGCAAAGAGTGAATTTACAGGGGAGACTTTTTTTGTGTAATGGACTGTGCCTTTAGCTCCGCCCGGTGCTGCAAGGAGTTCTAAAATGCTTACCGCGGAAAATACGGTCCTTGTTCTGGTCGATGTTCAAGAAAAACTGGCCCGGGCCATGCACCAAAAAGAAGCTCTGTTGGAAAGCACGGTTAGGCTGGTCCAAGGGGCTAAAGTCCTGGGCCTCCCTATTGTTTGGACCGAGCAGAACCCCAAAGGACTGGGCGCCACAGTGCCTGAAGTGGCTGAACTGCTTTCCGATCTTAGCCCTGTGACCAAGCTGAGTTTTAGTTGCTGCGGCGAAATTCGATTTATGGAGCGGCTCGAGAAACTGAATCGGAAGCAGGCGCTGGTGGCGGGAATCGAAGCTCACGTCTGCGTTTACCAGACTGTTATGGATCTGGTGAACCTCGGATACGAAGTGCAGGTGGTCGCGGACGCTATTGCATCTCGCACGCCTGAGAACAAGGCCGTCGGCCTGGAGAGGTGCAGAGAACTGGGCGCCTCCATTACCAGCACTGAAACGGCCCTTTTCGAGTTGCTCCGCGTTGCTGAAGGCGACAAATTCAAACAGATGCTCAAGGTGGTGAAATAATGCTAATGCGCCTTCAGTACGAGTAACATTGAGAGGCCGGCTTCACCCCATGTCGATTCTTTGAACGCGCATTGGTTTTAGTCCTTTGGCGGCTTTGGCACTGCGTCTAGTCTCGTAGCGCCGGCGTCCCGCCGGTATCTTTCTTCCTGCGCGGACATCTTACCGGTATTTCATGCATTTCCTCGCCATATCAGTAACACGGATTCCAAATAACCGCCGGACTCCGACCATGAAGCCATCTAACCTCACAACTTACCGCTGCAGGCTCGCACGTTCGCGCCAAGAAGGAACTGTTACCGGCGGGACGCCGGCGCTACGGGAATAAGATCCGGGCCACTCCATCATTCCGGCCTAAGCCAGTAGGAAGCGGTGACCAACGGAAACCGCATCGTTCTTTTTATGTTCGCGACCGATGCGGTTCGCTTCGTTCGTCACATCCTACCGGCGCTGGCGGAACTACGTGAACAATCCATTGCGCCAGGGAGTTTCTTCCGTGCCCCCTTCAAGAAACTTTATATTCTTCTGGCTTGGAGGCTTGCGCCGACGGCGCAAGCCTCCAAGCCAGAAGAATATAGAAGTTTTTGGAGAGGGGTGCAGGGGAGGATCTTTTTTCAAAAAGGTCCTCCCCGCAATTTCTTTACTTCTTCTCCCCGGGCTTCTCTCCAGGCTTAGCTTCAGGCTTCGGTTCTTCATCCGGCGGCGGTTCCGGCATTGGGAATGAGAGGTGGGACTGGACAAGGAGCCACTTGCCGTCGCGTTTCTCCAACACCCCGCTCCAGTGCGCGGGCAAGGCGATCTTCTCTTCTCCCGTGTCCACAGTGACTGCACATTGAGCCGAGAACCAGGCGGTATCTCCTTTGCCTCCGATCCAGGTTGACGTGTACTTGAGCGTAGCGGATTTGATCTGTGAGAATTCCCGCTCATACGCTGCCTTTATCGCGGCCGGACCAATCACGGGCTTCTCGGAATCGCCATCAACGAAAACCACGTCTTCGTCCGGCGCGATCAACGCCATGACCGCCGCCAAATCTTTGCTCTCATATGCCTTGGCGTGGCGATCCAGAAACTCCTTCACTTCCTTCTCTATCTGAGGATCGGCTTTCCCGGCCATTACCGGCGGCGCAGCCGCTATCAACACACACAACACCAGACCGACAAAACGTGTCAATCGCATGAGTTCCTCCTACTTCTCTCCTGAGAGTATCCGGACCCTGCCGCCCAGAGTCTTGCCAAATGTGTCCGGATCGTACATGAGCGAAATTCTGGACCCCGGCATCCAAAAGTCCCCTTCAGCCACGGCTCTGGCGAGATAGGAATATTTGAACTTTCCTGTCCACGCGTGGTTCTTGAAAACCCTGACTCCGTCGTCACGAAATTCAAAGTAGTTCGGAGTAAAGTCGATGAAGCCGTCGCCGCGATATCCGCTTTCGCGCGACGACTTTTCTTCTTCCACTCCTTCGGTTTTCAACTCGGAATTTATCGGCACAATCCCTGCGGGCACGGGGTCTTCCAGAGCCAGATAGTCAAATCGATCATATTGCTTTGCTTTTTCCCGATGGGCCAAGGATATCTCCAGAGTAACTCTTAACACATCTCCGACCCGGATTTCTTGTTTACCGTTTAGATTTTCCATCTTCTTGGCAAGACCGAATCCTTGGGAGATTTCTCCCGGATCGCTTGCCATGTCCGGATATGTTAGCGACAGGGTATAGTTGATCAGCGCGCCCTTGGAATCGGACTCCACCGCGATCTTTCCCTGGTCCAATAACACGCGGGGATCCAATTCCACGTAGGCCGACGCGTAGGTGATTTGGACCTCAACCGGTTTCTCTGCTCCATAATCAACTTTGAGCCTGACTGGCGTGCTTTTCTTGGGTTGTCTGGCCTCATAGTACTTGCTCAGGGCAAGCAAACACCAGCCGGTGTCTGCCGTTGAATACCACTTGCCGTCCGGTTTGAGGCCTCGCAAGAGATATCCGGCCCAGGCATCTTCTTTTTGCCGCGTTCCGCCCAGTTCCATCGCGGCCATGAGACAGATGCCAATCTCCCGATAGCTGGAGTCCTGATAGGATGAGCGGCTTGGGTCCAGCTTGGGATCGAGTTTATTCACCATTTCCGTGCGCTTCTTGTTCGACAGGTACCCCAACTTCTTCGCAGAGATAAGCAGCAATGCCTTGTTCTGGTCACTCAAGAAATCGTACCCCGCGAAGAAGGTTTCAAGTTCCTGGGAAGTCATTTGCTTGGCCGCGGTGAGATTCAGCACAGCGAATTCCTTTGTCCACGCCGATGAATGGTATTCATCCGTACCTTTCTCCTCGAAAAGGCTTTCACGCAAGAATTTCATTGCGAGATTCATGCGGTCCGTTGGGACATCATATCCTGCCTCACGGGCCGCGGTGAGCGCGAAGGTGGCATACATGGTACCCCACCACGACGCGTTGAGCTGACCCGGCCAGTAAGCGAACCCACCATCAGCCAATTGCATGGAGAGCAGCCGGTCCACTCCTCCTTTTAGGAACTTATCCACCTGCTCGATCGCTATTCCCGGAATGGCGCCTGATTTCACCAATCCCCTGATCCCCGCGAGAGGTATTATCCCCGAACTGGTTTGTTCGATGCAGCCATAGGGATAGGTCAGGAGGTACTTGAGCCCTGGAGCGATCTTGGACCAATTGGTGGCGCTGAGACTCAAGTGAGCCTTGAAGTCCGCAAGGTTCACTTCCTCGGGCTTCAGTTTCCTGAGCATTTCGGGATACGCGGCTGCAATTTCGGTCCGCTGAGCAAAATCACCGAACAAGGCACGGTGAACAGGTCTGTACATTGAATTTATGGGCACGGTCAGTTCTATCGCGTCAGTGTATTGGCTAGGCTTACCGGTGAACTTACCGGAGAAAGTAAGTACGCCTTTGTCCATCCCCCCAGCCACCTCGGAAGTCGCTTTGATTACAGAGGAAGACCACGGTTCCAGCCGAGCGGTGGGTTCGGGCAGTCGCACCGTAAGATCCTTGGAAGTCTTGGCCTCCACGGTCGCTTCACCCTGCTCCGCGGTCTTGTTGTTCACCACGACGGGGAAAGTGAAACGATCACCTGGGATCAGGAAACGAGGAAGCGACGGCTCGATGAAGAACTCTTTGGTGACCACCATGTTACGCTGGCCTGAAACAAAACCCGACCCGCGATCACAAACGACCGCGTAAACCCTATACGCTGTAGTCGTGTCCGGTAGCTTGAACTCAATTTTGACCGAGCCGGACTCATCGGTGAGTAACGCTGGATTAAAATACGCCACCGGTCGAAACTCCTTGCGAAGACTCGGGGTGACCTCCCCCAAGCCAACGCCTCCGCCTGTCAGTGGTCGTGTGGAGAACAGCCGGAACAAATCCTGGCTCACAAGCGCCAGACGCAAATCACCCGAGAACACGGCCAGCGGAATATTGAATTTGGTAAGAGTAGACAATTCGGGGGTCTGGAAACGAGTCAGCGCGAGGACGGCTTCGTCGACCACACAGACCGCCATTTCAGATGCAACCCCCTTCCCGCTCTGATCCGTCACTTTGAAACTGATAGTCTTGTTTTCTCCCGGACGACCTTTGAGGTCGGAAACGCCTGGGTCGATGTCCAGCCGAAGCTTCTGACTTTCGCTTCTGATGCTTATATCCGCATAGCCGTAGTAGATCATGGGAATGTCGGTGTCCGTCTGGCTCGCGTATACAGGGAACCCTTCCCTGCCAGCCGGAGCCATGACCGCTAAGAAAACATTGGGCTGGAAGCCCTCCTTTGCGGTGAATTCGTAAGTCCCATCGGCCCCCTTGACATCGATAACCTTATAGTCCAGGATTTCGCCCTTTTCGAGCGTCACAAGGCATTTCTTGACCGGCCGAGGCGTGTGAAACTGAACCTTTATTCGCTCGCTGACACTGAATTCGTTCTTTGAAAGGGCCAACAGGACTTCGTTGCTCGTGGGCGCTCCCTTTTCCGCGCGAAGGCGACTCTGCCTCCAGTTTTCGTAGTCCTCCCACCCGACTTTGAAGAGAGTTTGACTGGTGTACCGCGCTCCTTGGGCTTCATACGTGAAGGCCACCATGAAGCTTCCGGAATCGTTCAATTCCAAAGGAAGAACACCTTCCCCATCCGTAAACGACAGTTGCGAGGTGAGGGTTTTCATCCAGCCCTCGTCCCACTGATAATTTATGTTGCCTTCGTCGTCTCGCTTTTGAACATTGAAATATTTCTTCTCCATTATGGCGGCTTCGAGTTTGCCTTTAGGGACCTTTTTTCCACTCTCGTCCACCACGACAATCTTGAGCGGCGATGCATATCCGCTCTGAACCTGTCTTGGATGGCCGGAAATGCCTACCAGGAATTTTGGCCTGGGATTGAAGGTCTCGACCTCGGTGGCAGGCTCGCCGTCCACGTCCAGCACCGTCGCCGACACCTTTACGCCATAAATACCGGTGAGCAGCTTGGAGTCCAGGGGGATCTTGAAGTTGATCCTTCCTTGCCCATCCAGGATTGATTCTCCCGACTCCAGGAAACGCGTGGTTTCATCTTCATTTCCAAACAAATAACCTTCCAGGCCCTTCACCTGGTTCACCACCGGAACAAGCATGGCCTTCCACCGCACGCGAGCGTTCTTTACCGGTCCACCCGTGTAGTAAAGTCCTTTGATCTCCACATTAAGGTATTCCTCGTCGCGCTTCAGACCGATGAAAGCCGGGTCCGGCCGCTCTCCTTTCTTTAAGGAGAGCGAAGCATAGTGCCGGAGCCTTTTAAAATCCTGCACCATGAATGTGGTGGTAAAGGTCCCCGGCTTTTGGGCTTTTTTCTTACGACTCTGGTCATCCTCACGAGCCTCCGATTCATCTTGAGCCTTTTGTTCCGCTGGGCTCTCCGCGACTTCCTCGGAGTTCTTCATCGTGATCCTGATGGTGTATGTTCCTACCGGGAAAAAGCTTTTCACATGAAGCGAATCGTAACAGGAGCCGAATTCGCTCAGCTTCAGTTCCTTACTGTAGACCACGTCGTCCCTGGGACCCACGATCTCAACTTTGACGTCATCTCCTTTCGGAGAGACAATCTTGTGATCCTTATACGCCCTTGCCACGAATTTGAATTGCACTGTTTCGCCGGGCTTATAAACGCCTCTCTCCGTGAACGCGTACCCACGGCGAGCATGAGGCTGATCGATCAATTTGCTGGTCTGGGCGACTGCAAACGGTTTGAGTCGTTGTTGATCCAACTGCACCCCGCAAGAGTCTTTTTCCGTAGCGACTATGGCCCATTTCAACTTGGCTAATTCCACGGGGGCCTGGACCGGCCCGGAAGTATCCTTGAGACCGGGTGTTGCCGAAAGAGCTTGCCCCTCCTTGATCGCCAGGACACCGCTCGCGTCGGTCTTCCCGGCCGAGTATCGAATACCGGCGGAGTCTGCCAGCATCACTTCCGCGTTCGGTACGGGCTGGCCCGTATAAAGCTGGGTGACCCATACGAGCAACGACCGGGCAGATAACTTGTAACTTACTGACAGGTCCGTAATCTGGACCAATTTTACGGATTCCCCCCGCATCTGGCCGTCCGGATCGGACAACACGACCTTGTAAGCGCCTCCGTGGTCCGGACCCTTTCGGAAAGAAAGTGGGAGCGAATAAGGTTGAATTTTGCCCTTGGCCTCCGGTGCGAAAAAGACCTCTGCATCTTCCGAGAAATCACCGAGGAAAGCATGTCCAACTTTGCTTGCGCCGGCGAATTTCCTGAAGGCATCCTCTTGTTTCTTCCACAATCCTTCATCCTGTTTAGTTTGCAGCAGAACTTCGGCAGCTTCCGGTATCAGGTAAGCCGGGATTCTGGTGAGTTTGCATCGGACCTTGGTCACGTTGGAAAGGGTCAAGGGGAGAAGCTGGCGTCCCTTCAGTTCCACCACTGAGCGATCCGTTCTCGAAGAAATGTCCGGCCGCAACCCCGGACCCTTGAATCGAAAATCTTTGGACACAAGCAGCCCGCGGCCATTGTCTACGGCCATTTGCGCGACATAGAGGAAGTAGTCTCGATCCAGCTCAAAGTTCCCCTTTATCCGGAAGTTGTTTTCGTAGCCCGGAGGATCGACACTCAAGCCCTCTACAGCCGGTGTGATCTTGATTGCGCCGGCAAGGTCCTTCTGATTAATTCGTCCCGATAGAGATAGTTGAAGCCCCTTCTCGGTTGGAGACCTGTAGAAAGTGGTCACGCTGTTGACCCATATTTTTTCCAGGGTTATGAATTGATAGGTAAACTCCTTGCCTAACAGTCTGCGGCCTGTGGCGTCCGCAAGCGACTTGTCGATCTTGATCTTTATTGATTCGGGTTTAGTCGTCGCCTTTGTCGGCATGACTCGAAAATCTCGAGCCGCTTCTGTTGCTACCTTGTTGTCCCGCATTTCTCGGATTTCAAACTTTTCGGGGGCTTCCCCCACGGTCACCGTAGTAGCAGCGGCCAGGTTCGACGGAAATACCGGATGATTAAATCTTACCCTGACAGCCCACAATTCCTTTTTTTCACCGCGAAAAAAAGAATCGCGAAAAGCATAGGCAGACAACTCGTCCCCTGAAACAGAGGCCGGAGCCACTGCCAGAAGAACTATTAATCCGACCCCAAGCATGCCCGCAGCAAATCTGTTCATTCTTGCACCCCATCAATAAGCCTTACGGCTCGATACAATAAAAGAGAGTAGAATCTCCCGTGTTTCGGAAGCCTTCACACCAGGTTGCCAGACATCAAATGTGGATATTGCAAAAAGAACCTTTACGTAAGAACACGATCACCTACAAATTACCTGTTTCAAAGCACATTCGTGTGACACCGCGCCACTACGCGCCAACTTATAGCAAGCGTCAAAAATAAAGTCCGATTGCGGAAAGCGCTCCTTGAAAATTGGTAAGCGCCGGCACGGAGGCCGGCACATTTTGTGCATACAAATCAGCTAGTTCGGCTCAGCAGGGACGCGAGGCCCTACCGATGTTATTAGACCGCGGCCTCCTGCCAAAGTTCAAACACTTTGGCAACTGCTATGGAACAATTGGCCTCCCCTGAGACAAGACGAGTCAAGCAACGCACATTTCAGCCGTAAGTCTTGTTGACTCGATCCATCAAAAGAACGTATGAAAACGGTAGCTAGAAAATGGACTGCGTGTCAAGAACTTTGCTTGGAAAGGACTATATAAAGAAAGAAAAGAAATGGAAGAGAAGGAATTGAAAAGCGACCGCCCCGAAAAGCCGTCATCCTGTTCAAGCGGTCCCTTGAGGATCTACAAAGATGAAAATAATAAGCTTTTTGTGACCGGATTTGGACTGTGGATTCCAGTGGAAACGGAGAAAGAGGGCAGACAGCTGATCGAAGAATTGGAGAACCAGGGATATCGCATTTGCTATTGAGCGCGCCGGAACCCGCGGTCAGTAAAAAACATCAAGTTACAAGATCATGACACATCAAACGACCAGTTCGCCGGTCCAGTGCGAGGTAGGCGCCGGCTGCCGAACGGTTCAGTCCTCAAACGTTTTTGCGTATCCTGCTTCCGTGGATTCCTCTCTCCACGCGCCTCCACGGAGCCCCTGACTCTCCTTTAGCTTCTCATAGTGATCAAGCTCTTCCTGGCAGCGAACGCATAGTCGGGCGGCAGGAAACAGTCGAAGCCGCGCTTCCGGTATGGGTTCGCCACATTCTTCGCATGAACCGTATTCTCCGAGTTTCAATCTCTCGAGTGCGTCTTCTATTTCTTTGAGTTGACGGTGCTGCCGCATGAAAATCTTTGCCGCCAGTTCCCGAGATATTTCGCCTGTGGCCAAATCTATTTCGTCGCCTTTTTCAATCGCGTCAATATTGCGCTCCAATTTTAATGAAGCGATCTGGTCCAACAAGACCTGCTTTGGATTGAACGGCGCACGTTCCGCTTGGGGCTTCTTAATTTCTTCCATGGGTTTTGGAGCAGCGGGCTTTGGCGGAGAAGGTGGACCAGGAACATGTTCCCTCTGGATAGTCCGCGTTTGCGGCGGTTCAGAACCGGCCACTCGGTAAAGATTCTTACCGTCCTCCACCTTGCGTTCAATTTGGCCTTTTTGCACTTTGCCGCGAACGCTGTTTGGAACTATGCCGAGCAGCTCGGCTATTTCTTCACGGGTCATCCAGTCTTGAGTGGACAGCATGATCATCTACTCCTTGGTTATCACTTCCGTCCGCGATAAATAATCATTCAAGGACA
>Ga0172368_10007821_pt1 | contig 11045 bp, 9 predicted proteins | sample Lak11m_FD_114540 | JGI IMG/M metagenome (GOLD analysis project Ga0172368, IMG submission 114540) | Freshwater microbial communities from Kabuno Bay, South-Kivu, Congo - kab_022012_11m | ecosystem: Environmental > Aquatic > Freshwater > Lake | place: Democratic Republic of the Congo: South-Kivu...
GAGGCGGCGTGGGGTGGGGGAATGCCCGGCCCGCTGCTGCTGGTGGCGCTTGCCGCGGGTTTGTGGTCCGGCGCGCGGGTGGGCCTGATCGTGGGCGCCGTTGCCGGACTGTGCGACGCGGCGCTGTTTGGCGGGAATGTATTGCTCCTCGGAGTGCTCGGTACGGCGTGCGGCGGCGGCGCCGGTCTGCTTACCCTGTGGTGTTCCCGCCGGCACCTGCTGGTTGGCCTGTTCACCGCGCTGATCGTCTCGTTCCTGGTCGGACTGCTCCTCGGCTGGCCGCATCACCACCACGTTGCCGGCGCCGCCCTTGCCGCCCTCGCTTTGAGCGGCGAAAATACCTTGTGGATGATTCCGATTTATGGTATCGTTTTAGTCGCATCACGAAGTTCAATCACCCCGGTGCGCAGGGAATAATATACGCAGAGAAAGACAATGAGAGAGTTGCAAATCGTCAAATATCCGGATCCGGTGCTGCGGAAGAAGGCGGTGCGCGTCGAGCGCATAACGCCGGAGATCCATGCCTTCACCAACGAGATGTTGGAAACCATGCGCGACGGCAATGGCGTGGGACTGGCGGCGCCGCAAGTTGGCGTGTCGCTGCGCATCATCGTGGTGGAGGCGGATGACAAAGTGCACATCCTCATCAATCCGCAAATCATCGCGCGCGAAGGCAGCGAGACGGCTATGGAAGGCTGCCTGAGCCTGCCGCGCCTGTACGCCGATGTGACGCGCGCCGGGCGCGTGACGGTGACCGGCACGAACCCGCGCGGCAAAAAGATCACCCTCACCGGCGACGGTCTGTGGGCGCGTGCGATGCAGCATGAGATCGACCATCTGGATGGCGTGCTGTTCATCGACCGCGCCATCGACGACACATTCCGCTGGATTACCGGCGACACCGACGAGGAAGGCAACTACACCCCCAAGCCCACCAGCCTGGAGGATGCAAAGCAGTTCTTCGAGCGCCAGGCGGTGATGAGTAATAAGGGATAAGTGATAAGTCCAAACCCAGCGAGCCGGAACCAATAATCTAAGGTAGACTATTGATGCCGGCAATACTTCTCACCTATTACCTCACTTTTCACTTATTACTTATCACGACCGCACTTCCGGCAGGGACGCCCCGCTTCTCCGGCGAAATCTTAAGCCGTGCGTATTCTATTCTTCGGTACCAGTCCGTTCGCGCGGCCCGTGCTGCAGGCGCTGGTGGATCATCGCGAAGCCGTGGTGGGGGTGGTGACGCAGCCGGATCGCCCGGCTGGCCGCGGTGGCAAGCTGACGCCGCCGCCGGTGAAAGAGCTGGCGGAGACGCTCGGGTTGCCGGTGCTGCAGCCGGACTCCTGCCGCGCGCCGGAGTTTCTGCAGGCTGCGCACGAACTGGCGCCCGACCTGATCGTCACGGCGGCCTACGGGCAATTTCTACCGGATGCGCTGCTGGCCATCCCACGTTGCGGTTCGGTGAACCTGCATGGCTCGCTATTGCCGAAATATCGCGGGGCGGCGCCCATTCAGCGCGCTATCATGGCAGGTGAAGCATGCACCGGCGTGTGCCTGATGTGGATGGCGCGCGAGATGGATGCCGGCGACCTGATTGCCTGCGCCGAGACCCCGATCTCGCCGGAAGATACCGGCGGCACGCTGTCCGAGCGGTTATCCGCGCTGGCGACGGAACTGCTGATCGCGTGGCTGCCGGCTCTCGCGCGCGGCGAAGCACCGCATATCGTGCAAGATTCGTCGCGCACCACCTTCGCGCCCGCCATCCGCAAGGAGGAGCGGACCATCGTCTGGACGCAACCCGCGGAAGTGATTGCGCGCCAGGTTCGCGCGCTGGCGCCGAGTCCGGCTGCTGTGACCACCTTTCGCGGGCAGCCGCTGAAAATACATGCCGCGCAAGTGGAATGCACAATTTCCGCCGGACGTGAAGGAGAACCCGGCGAGATTGTCGAAGTGTTAGCAAATACCGGACCGATCGTGATAACAGGCGCCGGATACCTGTTGCCGCTCGTGCTGCAACCCGCCGGGAAACGCCCGATGTCTACAGCCGATTTCCTGCGCGGATATCGCGTCGTAACCGGTGAGCGATTTGGTGATTCCACGCGGTAATGGCAAATATTCTGCTTTTTTACCGTGAGAATGAAAAAAGCGCTCGGAAATTTGCAATTATTAGCCGCAAAGTGTTGTCAACCAGGCGAAGAATTGCTATCCTACCTACAGTTTGCCCGGCGTGAGCGCACCGGGTGTCACACAGTGACTCTTGTGAAGGAGACGATATCATGTCTGTTGACCTGCAGGCCCTTGCCGACAATATCATCAAAGGCAAGAAGAACCCCGCTGTCGAGCTGACGCAGCAAGCCATCGCCGAAGGCGTTGCCCCCCAGAACATCGTCAACGATGGACTGATCGCCGGTATGGCCGTGGTCGGTGAGAAATTTAAAAAGAACGAGTTCTACGTTCCCGAAGTTCTCATCGCCGCCCGCGCGATGAAGGAGTGCATGGTCCTCTTGAAGCCGCTGATGGCCGCGTCCGGTATGAAGCCGGTCGGCACAGTGGTGATCGGAACCGTAAAGGGCGACCTGCACGACATTGGCAAGAACCTGGTGGCGATGATGCTGCAGGGTAATGGTTTTGAAGTGGTAGACATGGGCGTGGACGTGTCGCCGGAGAAATTCATCGACGCCGTGAAGCAGAGCAAAGCGGAGTTGATCGCCCTGTCGGCACTGCTGACCACCACCATGCCGGGCATGAAGCAGATGGTCGACGCGCTGGAAGCGGCGGGCATCCGCGGTACCGTGAAGGTGATGATCGGCGGCGCGCCGGTGACCCAGAAGTTCAGCGACGAAGTCGGCGCGGACGGCTATGCCCCCGATGCCGCCAGCGCGGTGGACCTGGCCAAATCCCTGATGGGTCTGGCGGTCGCCTGATAATCCGACCGGATTCCTTTCCGATTGACCCTCGTCTTTTTACGAAGGCGGGGGTCATATTCGTCTCATCACCCCCCGCTTTGTTGCGTTGCGCGCCGATTCGGGTACATTATTGGTGAGAGTGAGGGAGAGGAACGATGTTCGGTCACCTATTTTATTTCGACTATACGATGGTGCTGTTGATCCCGGCTATTCTGCTGTCGTTCTACGCACAGTGGAAGGTTCGCAGCACCTTCGAGAAATATTCACGCGTGCCCAATCGGCGCGGTCTGACCGGGGTGGAGGTGGCTAACGCCATTCTCAACGGCAACGGCACGGCGGCCGGCGTCGAAGCAGGGAAAATGCCGGAAGCGCGAAACAGCATTGCCGCGGTGCACGTTGAATCCGTGCCGGGCGCACTGTCGGATCACTACGATCCGACGGCGCGCGTGCTGCGTCTGTCCGAACCCGTCTACGGCAGCAACAGCATCGCCGCCGTCAGCGTGGCCGCGCACGAGACGGGCCACGCCCTGCAGCACGCCGTGCGCTACCCCTTCCTCGGTCTACGCAGCATGGCGGTGCCGGTGGCGAATATCGGCAGCAAGCTGGTGTGGCCGATTCTGATCGCCGGCTTCCTGATCCCGAAACTGTTTATGCCGGCGTTGAATGTCGCCATCATCCTGTATCTCGGCGTGGTAGCCTTCACCCTTATCACACTGCCGGTGGAGTTCAACGCGAGCCGCCGCGCGCTGCGCGTACTGGAGGACGGGGGGTTCCTGGCCGCGGATGAGCTGCCCGGCGCCCGCGCCGTGCTCTCCGCGGCGGCGCTGACATATGTAGCAGCCACCGTCTCCGCCGTGCTCATGCTGCTGCGGCTGGTGCTGCTGCGGAATATGGGCGACCGACGGTAACGAGGGAGATGTATCACCGGTAATAAGAACGGGCGAGACTTGATAAAAGTCTCGCCCGTTCTTATTACTTCAGCAGGCTATTGATAACGTTCGGTCCGGTGGTTGAGTAGGCAGAGAAGCCCCGCGGTCTTTTTCATAGCCCCCGTGCCGCATCGAAACCACCGCGTATTTAACACCCGTTCCCATATATGCGGTGGTTTCGATACGGCACGGGGGTTCTGTGGAAAGACCGCGGGGCTTCTCTGCCTACTCAACCACCGGACGGGTATCTGAATATGACATGGTGGAGCGCAACCGCTAATCGTATACCGTTACCTTCACCACACGCCGGCCCCACTGCAGCGCTTCGCGACGGGTGGGGAAGCAGACATCGATTTTATTCCCGTGGATGGCGCCGCCGACATCGGCGGCGACAGCCGGACCGTATCCCTCGACGAAGACATGCGCGCCCAGCGGGATGATCCTCGGATCTACGGCGATCACCCCTTTCGTAGCTTTCAGCCCGATGGCGGTGCGCCCGCTGGCATATCGCCCACAGCTTGCCGGGCCGGGATCATAGGCGGTGGCGACCATGTAAAGCACCCGCTCCCCGCGTGAAGGCAGCCTGCCGCGCCGGATTATGGTTGGTTTGGGCTTCACCACTACCCGGTAACTCTGCGTCCATTGCTCGCTGATCTCCCCATCCTTTCGCCAGATGCAGCGCTTCTGCGTGGCGACGCCCGGTTTTCCCTGCTGGATGACCACCGGCTTCGCGGTCATGCGGGAGTCCCAGCGGGTAATCACCGGCGGTGGGATAGCGACCTTCTCCTTGGTGATTTCGAATGTTGCACGCTCAACTTTAACGTATAGACCGTCTTCGAGCGGCGTTTTCAAAGACGGCGTCACCTTATCATGCGGGTTCAGCGCGATCTTCTCCTGCTTGAGCAGGCTCTCCACCGTGCCCGGGGATACGGTGGATTCCCGCTCGACCCCGCCCACGCACAGGGTCACCTGCAGGGTGGGTCTCGGGGGGGGCGGTGGATTCTGCGCTGGTAGGGTGAATGTGATGCCGAAGGTCAGCAGTAAGGTGAACGCAAAGGTAATTCGTATGTATGTCCACCAGTGACGGCGGACTGTTGACTGCACCGATACACGGTGCGAGCCTCTCTGGCTCATCGCGTGATCTCCCTTTCAGGGTTTGCGCGTGGTGCTGAGCGGGCCGTGATGTATGCTGCGATTATGCTCTGACTTCAACTATGTTGTGATGCGATTCGTTGTCTCTTGGGCCGAAGGATACTCCCCGGCTTATTAACAACGTTAAAGTTTATCAGCTTGTGATGAATCTGTCAACCTCTGTGAAATTCCGCACAATCCCTCTCTCGCAAAGTGGCCAATAACGGACGGCTGGCGGCTGGTGTTCATGCCTTTGTACGATTTCTTCGGCACCCTGGAGCTTTACCTGACTCAAACACCCGCCATGCTTGTTTACCGCAACCGTTCACGACATCCGTTTCCGATATGCCTCTTCAATTCGGTGCAATTCGGCGGCAACAGCGGCTGGAATTTTCTCCTCATTGTCGGCGGCGAGGATTTCGGCGGCCCGTCGGCGCGCTGCGTCGGCGAGTGTTTGTGGGCAACGCTCCCGCGGCTGCCGGTTGAGCAGCGCCGGATGAAACAGGTGCTCGCGGAAATGCTGCAGCGTGTCTTCCGTTTCCAGGTAATTGCCGGCGATGCCGACTTCGCGGATTACATCGAACCGCAGCGTTTCCGCATCCACGCGCAATCCGCGTTCAAAATGGCTGATATAGTCGATCATCTCATTATCGATGACCAGTTGGGCCGGCGACGTCGTCATCTCGGATTCCAACTGGCCCATCCCCCAGATTACGCCGACTCGCCCGGCAATATGTGTTCCAAAACCGAACATCTTCTCCAGCGCAGCCTGCTCGTCTTCATACACGGCTTCCGTGGAGACCCAGGAGCTGGACGGCAGGCGGTAAAAGCGCCCCATGGCCGCGGAAGCCCTGGCGAAAAGGGCGTTTTCCGGCCCGCCGGTGACGGCGGTGGCATGCCGCATGTCGAAAGTGTGCGCCAGGCCCAGGTTGTAAATCAGTGGGCGACCCGGCTCCAGCGCCTGATTGACGATGATACCGGCGAGTATCTCGGCGTTGCCCACCACGATCGACCCGGCCGGCGATACCGGCCCCGTCACCCCGGCCATCGGCTCGCCGTTGATGGTGGCGGGGATGCCGTGGCCGGCGCTGCGACGGAAAATCTCCAGCGCCAATCCCGTCCAGCGCAGCGGGCCGTGCGCAGTGAAACCCATGCTGAACCAGGCGCCGGGGAAGAGCGGCTTCATCGCCGTGGTAGCCTCTATGCCGGTCGGGGAGAAGCAGAGTACGCGGATGTGCTTGCGACAATTTTCGGCGATCACCCGCAGACCCACGAAATCGCGGCATGGCGGCGGCACGTCCGCCATCGCCATGCCCAGCACGCCCTGCACATTGTGCAGGTTATCACAGAGTCGCGCCACGCCGGCCAGGTCGGCGGCGGTGGCGCTGCGGCGCTCCGTGCCGTCCCACAGGTACAGCCCCGGATTCGTCCAGAAGACCGGCGGCGAGTCCGGCGTGAGGATGACGCGTGTCCCGTTCCGCGCGGCCAGTTCTACCGTCTCCGGCGTCATTGCAAGGTAGTCGCGCACCATTGCCGGCGGAAAACGCACCTCCCGCGCGCCGGCGCCCGGGCGGGCGCCCGCCTTCAGCAGCAGAGCAACGATTTCATCATGCTCCAACCGCACGCCGATTTCGTCGAGGATACGCAGGCTCGTATCGTGTATGCGTTGAGCATCATCAGGAGACATAGCTCATTCCTTATTTCCTCTCCAGTGGATCTGCTTGCTCTTACCCCGGCGAAGCCCGAACCTGGATGACCGCAAATGTCTCGAAATGTCCCAAAATGTCCCATAAATAGCGATTTTTCTACAGACTGTTAAGGATCTCGGCGAGTATGAAACATACCATGGATGCCGGAGCAACTCAAACCCGAATATTCGTCCCCTGTTAATCGATAGCCGATTCTGTTACAATTAGTTCAATCATGTATCGAATGACCGTCGAAGGACAATTCAGCGCGGCGCACGAGATCCGCGGGCATACCGGCCTGTGCTGCAAGCTGCACGGGCACAACTACCGCATCGTCGTCCACCTGGCGGGCGAGGAGTTGGATCAGCTCGGTATGCTCATCGATTACAGCGACGTGAAGCGCGCTCTGGCGCAGGTGCTGCTGCCGCTCGATCATGCCTACCTCAACGAGATCGATCCCTTCACCATCATCAACCCGACCAGCGAGGAGATCGCCCGCGTGATCTTCGTCCGCCTGCGCGATGCGCTGCTCATCACTGATGATCTGCGCCGGCGCGTGCGCCTGCAGGAAGTGGTCGTCTACGAAACCGAAAAGCAGGGCGTCGGCTACGGAGAATAATTATGCCGCTTTACGAATTTGAATGCCGCCAGTGTTCCACCGTCTTCGAAGAATTGGTCCGCATGGGCAGTACCGGCGAAGGTCTGAACTGTCCGAGCTGCGGCCATGAAGAAATCCGCAAAAAGATGTCCACCTTCTCCGGACGCGCCACGGGCGACAACGGCACGCATCACTGCGTGGGCGGCGGCTGCGGCGGCGACTGCGGCTCCTGCGACGGCACTTGCTCGTGTCACCAGCATTAATACAGAATACCACGCCTGCTTTCCTCTCTTTGCGTCTTTGCGCCTTTGCGAGAAACGACAATACGATGTTTCTTACAATGGCGCAAAAACGCAAAGGAGAGGAGGCGAGACAATGCCCGGTGGTAACCTTACCGCTCAATCAACCTTTTATTCAGTGTAGCATGTTCGGCATCCGGCTGCCCACTTTTCATCGAAATTCAACCTCAGTGTCATCGTTTGTTAATCTGCCTCTGTCAGAATAATGAATACCGATGATAGGTAAAGGGTGAATGCCGTGATACGCATATCGGTGCTTGCGCCTGCCCTGGCGTGTTTTCTCATAATTGCGGTGCCATGCTTCGCCAATCCGCTTACGGAGGCGTTCGGGCGGGACACGCGCGGGCAGGGCATGACGGCGGTGGCGCTGGCGCGACAGGCGCTCGACTATGCCACCCGGACGCACGAGCCGCTGCCGCTGCCGAATGAACTGCCGCCGCTGCTGCGCCGGCGCGGCGCCGTCTTCGTCAGCAGCATGCTCATCGCCACCGGCGCCCCGCGCTGCTGCATGGGCACGTTGACCCCGCAGATGCCCACGCTGGCCGAGGAGATCATCAATAATGCCTACCTGGCGGCAACGGCCGACAAGCGCTTCCCACCATTGAAACCCGCCGACCTGAAACACCTGCGCGTTATCGTGTCGATCATCGGTGACTGCGTTCCCCTGGACGATCCGGCAACGCTCGACCCGCTGCGCGACGGACTGGCTGTGCGCGGCTTGCATGAGACGGGGATTGTCTTGCCCGGCGAAACGGAAAAAGTCACGACCATGCTCGGGTGGGGCCGCATCCGCGCCAAACTCTCCGCGGACGACCCGGCGGAATATTTCCACCTCGAGGCCGTCCGCTTCATGGAACCTGTAACGAAAAATCGGTGAAATCTGCGAAATCTGCGGTTTCACGTTGGTTACATGTTGGAGGAATGTCATGCTTAAAAGGATTAGTTTGCTGTTGCTGCTGGCCTGCGCGCTGGTCGCCTTTGCCGCGCCGGTGAAGCTCGACCCGCCCAACCTGAACCTGAATGTCTATCAGCGCATCTTCCCGCCGCAAAAGCCGGCGATCATGCGGCTGGAGATGTATAATCTGAAGTCGGCAACGATTAAGCTTTACCCCACCGACATCGAAACGCTGATTCCGAATGCCGCCGTGCTGGAAACCTCTAACGACCGGAAGAATCCCAATTCGGTGGCCGGACGGCTGGCGCGCATGACGCTCACTCGTCCCGCGAAAACCTTCGCGGTCGCGGTGAAGCATTACTACCCGAACGACTGGACATCGCAGGAGGTGAAGCTGCCGAAGCTGTCCGACGGCGTGTATATCGTCGAAGCTTCCGGCGGTGGCGTGACGAAGCGCACCTGGCTGGCTATTTCCACTTGCGCGCTGCTGGTGAAGCGCTCGCCGGACGTGGTAACGGCGTGGCTGGTTAATTCCACCAGCGGCAAGCCGGTCGCCGGCGTGCCGCTGGCGCTGTATGATGCGAAAGGGAAAACGCTGACGGCGCGCACCGGGGCGGATGGTCTGGCGACCTTCAAAACGCCGACGGCCTTCGGACCGTTGTGGGTAGCAGCACGCGCCGGCGCGCCGGCCTTCGCCCGCGCCTCCTCCCCACCGGATGAGAAACCATACCAGGTGTATCTGTATACCGACCGGCCCGTCTACCGCCCAGGGCAGGTGGTGCATTTCCGCGGCACGGTGCGCGCGGTATCGCGGGGCGAATACGCGCTGCCGAAGAATACGGAAGTGCGCGTCCAGATTAAAACGCGCGGCGATACCGTGGTGTATGACGAGCGGCTGCCACTAAACGATTGGGGCAGCTTCGCCAGCGACTTCAATCTGGCGCCTGAGCCGCCGCTGGGGAGCTACAGCCTGGAAGTGGCCATCGGCGATTACCGCGAATATGCCCGTTTTGAGGTGGAGGCCTACCGCAAGCCCGATTTTCAGGTGTCCGTGACGGCGCCGGCGCAGCATGCCGTCGGCGGCAACGCCATCCCGATCACTATCGCCGCCGATTACTTCTTCGGCAGCCCGGTGGCAAAGGGGAAAGTTGAATATTCGGTGGAATTTCAGCAGACCGGGGGCGGATATATCCCGCCACAGGTCATCACCGCCGCCGGCCTGGGCAGCGTCGCCGTCGTGCAAATCGAAGATAATTTCGAGGGTGAGGGGCAACTTGACGCGAATGGCAAGCTGGTGATCGAGGTGCCCACCCGGCGTGTGCCATTCGACCGGCAGATGACCGTGCAGGCGAAGGTCACCGACCTGTCGCTGCGCTCGCGCTCCGGGCAGGGCGGGATGCTGCTCACCTCCGCCGCTTTCGCTTTGTCACTGGAGCCGGATAAGCAGCAATACCGGCCGGGACAAACGGCGAAGATCCTGGTCATTGCGCACGATTACGATGACAAGCCCGTCGCGACCGCAGTGACGGTGACACTGGTCGAGCACCTGACCGACCGCGAAGGCCGTGGCTACGAGCAGCGGACAAAGCGGATGGTGACCACCGACGCCGAGGGGCGCGGCACGGTCTCCTTCCCCCTGGTGCGGCCCGGCAGTTATCAGATCGAGGCGACGGCGCTGGACCCGCAGAAGAACCCTGTATTCGAACAGACGGATATTTACGCGACCGAGGAGAAGGCACAGCCCGCCTGGCCCATGCTGGAGCTGCAGCTCGATAAGGATAACTACGCGCCCGGGAACACCGCGAAGCTGCATATCCGCACCACCAAAGTCGGGGCATCAGCGCTGCTGACGGTGGAGGGCGAGCGGCTGTATCTGGTGAAGGTGATCCCGCTCTCCGCGAAGGACTTTGCGATAACGTTACCAGTTTCGCGTGCCTATCTGCGTGGAGTTTACCTTCGGTTAACCGCGGTGGCTGATGGCGATACCTACAACGCATATGCCGGGCTCGATGTGCCCGCGGCCGACCGCCGGATGACGATCACAGTGACGCCGGATAAGCCGGTCTACCAGCCGGGCGAGACCGCCACCTTCACCGTGCAGACGCGCAACGCCGCCCGCCAGGCGGTGCCCGCCGAGGTTGGCGTGGGCGTGGTGGACACCGCGCTGTATGCCATCCGGCAGGACAGCTCCCCCGATCCCTTCGCGGTCTTCTGGTCGCGGCAGCCGAACCGGGTAGAGACGGATTTCTCGCTATCGGCAGTCTACCCGGGCGGGGCGTTCCAACATATCCCACCACAACCAGAGCGGGCAGGCGCTGCCAACCAGGATACCGGCATCCGCGTGCGTAAGCAGTTCGAGGATACCGCCTACTGGACCCCCTCAGTGCTGACCGGCCCGGATGGCACAGCGACTGTCACCTTCACCATGCCGGACAACCTGACCACCTGGCGCGCCACCGCGCGGGCGCTGACCCTGGAAACGCAGGCGGGCCAGCAGCGGCAGGAGGTGACAGCGAAGCTGCCGCTGATGGCGCGGCTGATTCTGCCGCGCTTCTACATCAAGGACGACCGGGCCACCGCGGCAGCGCTGATTCACAAC
>Ga0172368_10007823_pt1 | contig 11039 bp, 4 predicted proteins | sample Lak11m_FD_114540 | JGI IMG/M metagenome (GOLD analysis project Ga0172368, IMG submission 114540) | Freshwater microbial communities from Kabuno Bay, South-Kivu, Congo - kab_022012_11m | ecosystem: Environmental > Aquatic > Freshwater > Lake | place: Democratic Republic of the Congo: South-Kivu...
CACCCACTCGTCCTCGGCGCCGCTTGCGGGCGTGCCGGTGCCCGATGTCGACGCCGCCGATGCCGCGGGCCCGCTTCCCGGCGCCGCGGGGGCCTTCGGTGAAGGATGAAGGATGAAGGATGAAGAATGAAGGGTGGCCGGGACCTTCTCGTCGTCGTCGGGCAGAGGCCGCCCGGAAGGATGAAGGATGAAGGATGAAGAATGAAGGGTGGCAGGGACCTTCTCGTCGTCGTCGGGCAGAGGCCGCAGGAGCAGCGCGACGGCGGCCTCCTCGGCGGCGCGCAGCTCGGCCGGAACGGGGACCTGGTCGGGCACTGTCGCGGCGGTGTCGGGAACGCCGCCCGCCGATGGGGCGGCCGGGACGCCAAGCGCACCTGCCACCCGACCGTCGGAAAGGGGAATCGGGTCGGAGAAAGGATCGACGTCGGCCTCGCCGGCGTGCGGCGCGACCGGCGACACGCCCGCCCCGGGAGCTGGTTGAGACGGCGTCGCAGGTTCGTCGCGTGGAGGCGGAGCGGCCGCCGCCGGGGGCGGCGCCGCGGGCATGCCGCACAGCGCGCCGAACGCGTCGTCGTCCATCAGATCCTCGGCGGGGGCCGCCGCATTCGTCGCGTCCGGGGCCTCGGCCCGCTGGACGCGGCGGCCGAAGTCCACGGCGCGCATGGGAGTGCGGAGGCCGAAGTGGCGCCGCAGAAGCTGGTGGATGCGGAACTCCGGGGCGACGACGGGCTTGACGTGCAGGCCGGTGCGGAAGCCCAGTTCGTCCAGGGCCGGCAGGCAGGCCCCCGGAGCGGCCGCCAGCACCTTGAGGCGCTTGTCCTCGACGCGCCATGGCACCAGTTCGCTGCGGCGCGCCGTGACATCCTGCACCAGGTGCACCATCTGCTCCGGGATCTCGAGGTCGCCCGAGGCCCACTCGCAGCCGAACTGACGCCCCAGCATCTCGGCGAGCTTCTTCTCCTCGACGACGCCCAGTTCCAGCAGGTTCGTGCCCAGCCGTCCGCCGTGCCGCTGCTGCCACCCGATGGCCTCGTTCAGGTCGGCCGGCGAAACCGCCCCGTCGCGCGCGAGCATTTCGCCGATCAGCATGGCCACCGCGACGCCCTCCGGACGCGGACAGTCTACAGGGGCGGGCAGTCGGGTGCACGACCAAGAGCCGCTTTCGGCTTTCGGCGTTCCGCGTTCGGGAAAAGCACCAGGAGCCGGGGTTCGCCGTTCGAAAAGGACACCAAGAGCATGCGTTCGGAAGGGTGCTCCGGAGCGGACCCTAGGCCTTTCCGAGAGTCGAAAGCCGAAAGCCGGCTCTCAGGGCGCGCAGACCTGCGCGACCGTCGGCGCGACGCAACGCTGCGTGCCCGAGCCGTCGTCGCGGCAGTCGGCGTCGCCGAACGGAGGACCGCACTGCCCGCGGTCGATGCAGGGCGCGCCCCCGGGCAGGTAGGGAACGCATGTCGGCGCGGCGCCGCTGGTGTCGCAGAACGCCGCCAGGGGATCGCAGGTGCCGTGCAGGCAGGGACCGGTGCGCGGCCGGTCGACGCAGACTTCGGTGCCGCCCGCGTCGCAGACCAGCGTGCTCAGCAGCCCGCCGCACTCGAACGGACGGGTACACGCGGCGCCTTTCGCACGCGAGGGCAGGCAGGACGCGGAGGTGAAGTCCGGGCTCGGCACGCACACCAGATCCGCGCTCGCGCACCGTCCGCCGGGACGGCACGGCCGATTCGCCCCCGGCAGAGGCCGGCAGACGCCCGAATCGCAGCCGAATCCCGCCAGGCACGTGCCCCCCGTGCCGCACGCCTGCCCCGAGCCCCCCGGTGCAACGGGCGTCACGCAGCGGTTGCCGTCGCATTCCTGCCCGGCCGCGCAGTCCCGGGCATCCGCGCACTCGCCCGCGCCGAGCGCCGCGCAGGTGCCTGCGCAAGCTCCCGCCGTCCGATCCTGGACACAACGCGTCCCGCGCACGCACACGCCCTCGGCGATGCACGCCCCGCCCTCGGCGACCGCGCCGACGACGGCTTCCCGACACTCGGGCAGGGTTCGCAGGACCGCCGGAGTCTGATCGCACGTCAGAGCGCGGATCGCAGCGAGACATGACGCGGCCTTCGTTGCGTCCAGAACAGCCTTGCCTGCCCGAACGGCCGCAAAGAGCGCCTCCGGGCTGTCGAATCCGCCCGCCTGCGCGGACGTCACGGCCTCGCAGGCCACGCGGTCGACGGGCAGCCACTGGCACCGTACGACGAAGTCGCACACTGCGTCGCGCACAAGGGCGGCGCCGTTGTCCGCCGTCACGCCGGTCGCAGGGCCGGTCGCCGAGGCCTGAGGCCCGACACCTCCCGTCGAACCGTTGCAGGCCGCGACGACGACCGCCGCCGCCCACGCTCCGCCCCGCCGCACGCCTGCCTCCCCCCCGGAGGTGGATCGCCCCGCTTGCGGACCGTGGTCCGCGGAGTAGAGATAGGGGGTCGCCGCCCGCCGGCAAGAGCCGGCTTTCGGCTTTCGGCGTTCGGCGTTCGGAAGAGCCCCATGTCGGCGGCCGCACCTGCATCCCGTGGGCGCACCCGTGCTCCTGTTTTTCCCGAAAGCCGAAAGTCGAACGTCGAAAGCCGAGGAGGTCCGCCGTGTCCGACAGTGAAACGCCGTTCCGCATCCTGTCCGGCCGCACGACCGACCGGCCCGATTTCCTGGCGCAGGATCCCGTGCTCCAAGGGCTGCTGACCCGGTGGATGAAGCCGGAAGCGCTTGCCTGGTGGAAGCCGTCGCTGGAGCGCCTGGGTGCCCGGGTGCCGGGACCGGTGAGCGCCTTCGCGGCCATCGCCGACCACCAGTCGCCGCAGTTGCGCACCCACGACCGGTTCGGCGACCGGATCGACGAGGTCGTCCACCATCCGGCGTACCGCGAGATGGAAAAGATCGCCTACGGATCCGGGATGATCGGGCTCAAGTACGACCCGGATGTGCGCCGTCGTTTCACAGGCGACCTGCAGACGGGGTCGTTCGCCATGGTCTACCTGTTCGCGCAGGCGGAGTCGGGGCTCACGTGCCCGGCGTGCATGACGGACGGGGTGGCGCGGGTGCTGGAGCTGTTCGGATCGAGGGCGCAGCAGGCCGAATACGTGCCGCGGCTGGCGAGCCGGGACGTCGGGCGCCTGCTGCGGGGCGCCATGTTCCTGACGGAGAAACAGGGCGGCTCCGACGTGGGGACGAATGCCACGCGGGCGCGGCCCATGCCGGACGGCTCGTGGCGACTGACCGGGGAGAAATGGTTCTGTTCGAACGTGGACGCCGAACTGGCGCTCGTGCTGGCACGGCCGGACGGGGCGCCCGAGGGCACGAAGGGGCTGGGGCTGTTCCTGGTGCGGCGCGATCGGCCGGACGGACGTCGCAACGGCCTTCGCGTCGACCGCATCAAGGACAAGCTGGGCGTGCGCTCCATGGCCACGGGCGAGGTGGTGCTGGAGGAGTCCGAGGCGGAGCTGGTGGGCGAGCTGCGCGCGGGCTTCAAGCAGATGGCGGAGATGCTGAACCTGTCGCGCCTGTACAACGCTGTGTGTTCGGTGGCCATCGAGCGCCGGGCGCTGTTCGAGGCGGTGGACTGGCTGCGCGCGCGGCGCACGTTCGGGCGGCGCGGCACGGAGCACCCGCTGCTGCGCGAGACGCTGGCGGACCTGGCGGCGGACTGGGCGGCGGGGCTGCACCTGGTGCTGCGCATCGCGCAGGCGCTGGAAGCGGGCGACGGCGGATCGGCCCGGGATCGGGCGCTGGTGCGCATCCTGACGCCGCTGGCGAAGTACTCGACGGCGAAGCAGGCCGTGGCGGCGGCGAGCGAAGGCATCGAGGCGGTGGGCGGCAACGCGTACATCGAGGAGCACATCCTGTCGCGGCTGCTGCGGGACGCGCAGGTGCTGCCGGTGTGGGAGGGGACGACGAACATCCTGGTTCTGGACACGCTGCGGGCGTGCGCGAAGACGGGCGCACACGAGGTGCTGCGCGACGAGATCGGGCGCCTGTGCAGCGGAGCGCCGGCGGGCATGACACTGGAGGCGCAGGGGGCGCTGGCCCTCGCGGAGAAGGCCGCCGCGGATCTTGCGACGGTGGCGGAGGCGGGGCCGGAGCGGGCGCCGCGGCACCTGAGGGCGTTCGCGGATCGGATGGTGCTGGCGACCGAGGTGGCGCTGCTGCTGGGGAGCGCAGGGGCGAACGGCCCGGCCGGGGCGATTGCAGCGGCGGCGGCGCGCAGGCTGCTGCGACGGGCGGACCACGGCGAGGCGGAGTCGGCGCCGGACGACCTGGCGGCGCTGGTGGACCAGACAGTGACGCCGGTCTGACTTCTTCCCGCCCCAAGTTCAACCGCCAAGACGCCAAAGACGCCAAGAACGCCAAGAAAGACTTTGGATGGGCCTGATGTCGGGATGATCGGGCGGCCGACGCGCGCGGCGGCCAAGGTCTCGGCCCATGGTTCGAGACCCTCGATTCCTTGGCGCACTTGGCGTCTTTGGCGTCTTGGCGGTTGATGACGCGGCCGGAAAGCCCGAGAATCCGGCGCCATGCACGACCTGGTCGTCGTCAGCGATCTGCACCTGGGGCGGGGGCGCAACCCCGAAACGGGCCGCTACCACGGCCTCGAGGCTTTCTTCTACGACGAGGATTTTCATCGCTTCTGCGCCTGGCTGTGCCGGGACGCGGAACAGAACGGCCGGGAATTCAAGCTGATTCTGAACGGGGACACGTTCGACTTCCTGCGCATCGAGCCCGAGGAGTCCGAGTGGGAGCACCCGGGCGAGCGCCACCGGGCGGCGTTCTCGCCGGCGGTGGCGGCGGCGGTGCTGGAGCGCATCCTGGAGGGCCATCCGACCTTCGTGGACGCGCTGGCGCTGGTGCTGCAGGCGGGGCGCGAGGTGATCGTGCTGCCGGGCAACCACGACGCGGAACTGCAGTGGGAGCCGGTGCGCGAGGAGCTGCGCGAGGTGCTCCTGCGGCGGCTGCGGGCGCGCACGGATGGCGCCGCGGCGCAGCAGGCGGCGGCGAGGCTGGTGTTCCGTCCGTGGTTCCACCACGAGCCGGGCCGGGTGTGGATCGAGCACGGCGGCCAGTACGACCCCGAGTGCGCGTTCCGCTACCCGCTGCGGGCGGGGCTGGCGCGCACCCCGGACGTCGAGCGGGCGCTGGAGCGCGACGTGCCGCTTGGGAACTTCTTCCAGCGCTACCTCTTCAACGCGTTCGGGCACGTGACGTTCATCGTGCCCAGCTCGCGCGCGAACACGCGCTACATGCGCTGGATGCTGCTGAACCGCCCGCGGCTTCTCCTGCACGTGGGGTTGCGCCAGGCACCGTTCGCGTGGCGGTTCCTGCGGCGGCTGGCGCGCACGGCGCGGCGCGGCACCGAGGCGCTCGCTCGCAACCACGTGCGCGAGCTGCACGCGCTGGCGGCCGACAGCGGGCTGGGCGACGCGCTGGTGGCCGTGGATTCCCTGAAGCAGGTGCACGCGGACCTCGTGGCGACCATCCGGCAGATGGCCGGAAGCGCGCTGCGGGCGGCGACGCTGGCGCTGCTGCTGACGATGACGGGCACGGGCCTGTGGCTGTCGGGGCTGATGCACATCACGGAGATGCAGGTGGGCTTCGGCGTGAAGGAGTTTCTGCTGCTGGCGCTGAACTTCGCGGCGCTCGCGGTCCTTGTGGCGGTGGCGGCGCGCATGCTGGTTCGAAGCGAGCCGCAGGAGCACTGGCCGCTGCGCGACGGGGCGCGGCGGGTGGCGGCGCTGACCGGCGTGCCGCTCGTGGCCTTCGGGCACTCGCACGACGAGGCCATCTGGAGGGTCGATCCGCCGGGCGGCGGTCGCGCCTGGTACTACAACACCGGCACCTGGATTGCGGTGTTCGGCCACGACGCGCTGCTGCCGCGCGAGCGCGTTCAGTACACGTTCCTGCGCGTGCGGGGCACGCAGGGCGAACTGCTGCAGTGGAGCCCCGGGCGCGGCGAGGCCCAGCCCGTCATCCTCTTGGACGGCCCCGCCGCCGGCTCCGAGGCGTCGCCCGCCCCGGAGATCGCCCCCGCGTAGTCCCATGCGCTCCGGGGCGTTTCGCCCCGCGCCGACGCCTCGGAGCATCGTCGCCGTGCTTCGATGTTCGCGCCGGCCGGCTGACGTCGTGCTTGCGGCACCGCCCTCCGCGCATGTACCCTGCTCCTGCCGTCGGTATCCTGGGGGGCAGGCGGGCGGACCGCCGGCGGAGCCGCTTTCACTCCGCCCCGGAGGTCCGACATGTCGACGCCCCGCTGCGCCACCCTCGCGTTCGTGCTCGCCTGGTCGGCCGCGCCCTGCGCTCTGGCCCAGGTCCCGCAACTGCTGGGCTACCAGGGGCGTCTTGTGCGCGCCGACGGCACCGCCGCGACGGGCACGGCCACGGTCGTGTTCGCGCTGCACGACGCCGCCACCGCCGGCAGCACGCTGTGGACCGAGACGCAGACGCTGGGGCTCTCCGACGGCTACTACGCGACCTTCCTGGGGCTCGTCACGGCGCTTCCGACCGGCATCTTCGACGGCGGCGCGCGATGGCTCGAAGTCCGCGTCGGCAGCGAGACGCTGACGCCGCGCCAGCAGGTCGGCTCGGTTGCATTCGCCTTCCAGGCCCGCAGCGTCGCGGGCGGCGGCGCGGACGTGACCTCGCTGAAGGTGGCCGGTGCCACGGTCGTCGACGCCTCCGGGCGCCTGGCCGGAACCGCCCGCTACCTGGCGGGGCCCGGGCTCGCACTGGACGCCTCGACGCAGACGATGTCGCTGCAGGCGTGCCCGACCGGCCAGGCGCTCGTGTGGGATTCGACCGCGTGGCAGTGCACCGTCACCGTGACGTCCGTGGGCGCCTCGGCGCCTCTGAGCATCTCCGGTGCGGCCGCGACCCCGCAGCTCTCGATGTCTCAGGCCGGAACGGGCTCGTCCGGCTATTTGTCCTCGGCCGACTGGACTTCGTTCAACGCGAAGTTCGGAGCGACGACCACCTGCGGCGGCGATCTGACGGGATCGCTCGCGGCGCCGGTCGTCGCCCGGCTCCAGTCGCGCGCCGTGGCCTCGACCACGCCGCAGCACGGACAGGTGCTCAAGTGGAACGCCACCGGGTCGCAGTGGGAGCCGGCACCCGACGCGTACTCGCCGGGCACCGTGACGGACGTGATCGTCGATGCGCCGCTGACCGCCTACAACGGCTCGACGGTGCCGCACATCTCCATCGCGGCGGCCGGAAGCGGCGTCGACGGCTACCTGACCGCCTTCGAATGGGCCCGCTTCAACGACAAGTACGACGCATCGACGAGCTGCGGCGGCGACCTGCGCGGAGCACTCGCGGCGCCCGAAGTGGCCGCCATCCGAGGGGTTTCCGTCGTTTCGACCCTGCCAGCAGGCGGGCAGGTGCTGCGCTTCGACGGATCCGCATGGGTGCCTGCTTCTCTCCAGATCGGCGACGTGAGCGGCCTTTCGTCGGGCTACCTGGATCTGACCGGCGCGCAGGATGTCGCGGGCGCGAAGACGTTCCAGACGGCGCCCTCGTTCTCGACGCCGCTGGAGACGGCCAGCGGCGGCATCGGCACGACGACGGCCGCGGCCAACGCGGTCTTCGCCGGCCCCGACTTATCGTCGGGCGCACCCGGATTCCGAGCGCTCGCCGCCGCCGACATCCCGTCGCTGGACGCCGACAAGATCACCACCGGAACGCTCGGGGTCGCGAGAGGCGGCACCGGAACGTCCGCGGCGTTCGCCGCGGGCAGCGTCGTGTTCGCCGGAAGCGGGGGGGGCTACTCGCAGAACGCCGCGAAGCTCGTGTGGGACGACACGAACGGACGCCTCGGCGTGGGAACGGCGACGCCGGCCGGCACGCTCGACGTGGCGACGGGGCAGGTGCTGCTCGCGGCGGGGTCTGCGTCGGCGCCCAGCCTCTCGTTCTCGACCGATCCGGACACGGGCCTGGCGACCGAAGGCGCCGCGAACCACCTGCGATTCGTCGTCGGGGGCACGCGAGCCTGGAGCGTCACCTCCAACCTGGAGCTGCAGGCCGCCAGCACCGCGCAGGGGCGCATCTACAACGGCTACGGCTCGGCCGCCTACGCGGCGTACGGCTTCTCCGGCAACGAGAACACGGGCTTGTTCCGGCCCGCGGCGAACACGGTCGGCATCACGCTGGGCGGCACGGAGAGGGCGCGCTTCGTGGCGGACGGCGGCTACGGCGTGCTGGGCATCGGGACCGGCAGTCCCGTCTACCCGCTGAGCGTCGACACGGCCGGCCAGAACTCCGTCGGCCTGTACCGTTCCGGCGTGCTCACGCACGTGCTGGGCGCGGGCAGCGGCGGCGAAGGCTACATGTACGTGAACAACGCGGGCACGGCCAAGGTGCTCATCGACACCGCGGGCGCCAGCTACCTGGGAGGCGGCGGACTGGGCGTCGGCCTCACGAGCCCGAGCTACCGCCTGCACGTCCACGGCGCGTCGGCAGGGAACAACTACATCCACCTGACGGATCCCGCGAGCGGCACGGCATCCGCGGACGGCGTCCTCGTCGGCCACGACTCGGGCGGCAACTTCGAGATCTACAACCAGGAGACATCGGGCAACATCCAGTTCTGGCAGCAGGGCGCCAACAGATACGTGATGACCCTGAAATCCGGCGGAAACGTGGGCATCGGCACGACGGCGCCGTCGCAGAAGCTCGAGGTCTACGACAGCATGGTCTACGCCAACCGCCCATCGGCGGCCAACGGTGCCATCGCGCACGCCTTCTACTCGACGCTGGGTGCGGACGCGACGCTCGGAGCGCTCAACGTGCAGCTCGGCGGATATCCGTCCGCGACGGGCTCGAGCCGCTACGGCTACCTCGACATCGCCGACGGCGCGTCGGGACGCACGCTCGCGCTCAACCCCACGGGCGGCGCCGTCGGCGTCGGCCGCACGGCGCCATGGCGGCGCTGGACGTGAACGGCGCCGTGCGCATGGGCGACGATTCGACGACGTGCACGAGCGCGAACGCCGGAGCCCTCCGCTGGAACGGCGCGCGCTTCGAGGGGTGCGACGGCACGGCCTGGCAGCCGTTCGCGATCGCCACCGTCGGAACGCAGACGAATCCCGCCGCGAGCTGCAAGGCGATCAAGGACGCCGGCAGCACGAGCTCCGGACTGTACTGGCTGAGCGTCGGCGGGAGCACCTTCCAGACCTACTGCGACATGGTCACCGACGGCGGCGGGTGGACGCTGGTGGGCAACTGGGCCGCCATGAGCGGCTACGCCATGTACAACTACGGCAGCGCGGGGCGTCTGTCGGGCGAGCTCCCGACCTCGTATTCGGCCGTGCGGCCGGGAGGGACGGCGTCGGGACAGGGTCCGGCCCACCTGAGCTCGGCCGTCGTCAATGCTCTTTTCGGTTCCGGCCAGGCCCAGGGCCAGTACCTGTCGCTCACCGGCACGGCGAGCGGCGGCTACGTGCTGGCGCGGTTCACCAAGGCCCTGGCCGACACTTCGTACGACGCGTATCGAGGCGTCTACCAGACGCAGTACATGAAGGCGAACGGCTTCACGCTTGTCACGGTGACGAGCACGGGCACCAACGCCAACCCGCTCCCCGTCGCGTCACCGAGCTGGGCCTCGCAGACCGTGAACGGCCGCACGTGCTCCGACCCGCCCGCCGGCGTCGACTGCTTCCACTACCTGCCCGACGACGTAACGGGCGGGGGCCAGTGGCTGTTCCGCGAGAATGCCGACGACACGCCCACGACGGCGTATTCCGGCAGCGGCAGCGTGCCGAGCCTCCTGTTCATCCGTGCTCTGCCGGTCGGCCCCGGGGGCTCGCAGTCGACCGCGGGTTCGAGCTGCAAGGCGCTCAAGGATGCCGGGGTCTCCGCCTCGGGGGTCTACTGGATCAACCCCGGCGGCACGGCGTTCAAGGCCTACTGCGACATGGTCACGGACGGCGGCGGCTGGACCTTCGCGGGCAACTGGGCGTCGATGGCCGGCTACGACATGTACAGCTACCGGACCGACGGACGTCTCGCGACGGAGACGGTCGGCGCCTACGCCGCAGTGCGTCCGGGCGGAACGGCGGCGGGCCAGGGACCGACGCACTACAGCTCCACGGTGATGAACGCCCTGTTCCAGAACGGGCAGCGCCAGTACCTCGTGCTCACCGGCACGGGCAGCGGCGGCTACGTGCTCGCGAAGTTCACGAAGACCAGCGCCGACGCGGGCTACGACGCGTACAAGGGCGTCTACCGCACGGAGTACATGAAGGCCAACGGCTTCACGCTGGTCACGGTGGCGAGCACCGGGACGAACTCCAACCCGCTGCCCGTCGCCTCGCCGTCGTTCGCCTCGGCGACCGTGAACGGCCGCGCCTGCGCCGACCCGCCCGGCGGCGTCAACTGCTACCACTACCTGCCCGACGACGTGGGCCCCGTGAGCAGCGGCGAATGGCTCTTCCGCGAGAATATCGACGACACGCCCACCACCGCGTACGGCGGCAGCAGCGGCGTGCCGAGCCTGCTGTTCATCAGATAGGTGGGAGGCTCACCGCAGCGGGAGCGTGACGGCCCGGACGCGGTTGCCGCCGTCGCTGCGAGCGCGGCCGGCGCTCGTCAGCGGCAGCCGATCGTCGCCCTTGTAGAAGCCCGTCCACAGCTCCAGGCGTTCGACGGAGCCGGCGGGCGCGACGAACGACCAGGTGTCGCGCACGATGTCGCCCTTGCGCCAGGCCGATGTCCGGTAGCGATCGCCCGCGGGCCAGTGATCCGCGTTGACCCGCGGGGCGGCCCGGGCCTCGTCGTCCAGGTGCACGAACACCTTCCAGTCGTCGTCCAGTTCGCCCGTGACGCGCAGGTAGCTTGTCACCGTGGCGCGCGCCCCGTGCGGCACGGGATCCGGCGTCACGTCCAGCCCGACCAGCTCCACAGCGTCGCCGAACACGGCCCCGACCGGGTAGCGCGCCTGGGGCAGACTCGCGAGCAGCACGCCACCCAGCGAGGAACGATCCGCGGCCGAGCGCCGCACCGCCGGCGTCTCGGGCCGTTCGATG
>Ga0172368_10007825_pt1 | contig 11035 bp, 8 predicted proteins | sample Lak11m_FD_114540 | JGI IMG/M metagenome (GOLD analysis project Ga0172368, IMG submission 114540) | Freshwater microbial communities from Kabuno Bay, South-Kivu, Congo - kab_022012_11m | ecosystem: Environmental > Aquatic > Freshwater > Lake | place: Democratic Republic of the Congo: South-Kivu...
CACGTTGGCGGCGATCTCCTCCCCGCCGTAGCTCCAGCCCGACGACGACCTCTGCAGGACGTAGACATCGGCAGGCGGAGGCGGATCGGTGATTGGGTTGTTGTTCTGATCCACCCAGGTCAGCGTCGCCGTGATCGTCCCGGACATGGCTACGGTGATCTGGTCCCCGTTCCCGAAGTCCCGCGTCGGCGCATTGATGGGGCCGTTGGCGGGCCACGGCGCTTGCCCGCCCTGGTCGTTCTTGAGTGAAGTGGTCGTGCCGCTGTACGTGCGGGTGATCCGCCAGTGGCCGACGGTCTGGGCGTCAGCTCGCTGAGGGGCCAGAGCCGCGAGCGCCGTCAGCGCCCAGACGAGAAGCGCCGCGCCAAACGCGTGGTGGGGGGGGCAAGTCGCGCACCGACTGCGCGAGGCCGGATCCGTCCGTACGGGTCCCGCTCCCCATGACGAGGTGAACTGCATGAGCCTGTCTCCTTTCCGCGTGCATATCCGGCCCGGAAGGCCGAGAGTACCTCAGATCACCTGCAGGAGAACGATGTAAGCATAGGACAGACCGGCGGCTTTGTCAAGACCCGTCGGGCGCCGTCCCATAGGCGAAAAACCGTCTACCCGAGCCCGCATACGCATCAGCCGCCGTGATGCACGGTCGGCTTGACTGGTGCGACGCGCTTGCGTGTCGCGCTCAGAGCCGTGTCGCCGTTGCCGCTTTGCGGCACGGCAGCCCTAGAGTCCCTTGTCCGTCTCCAACCCTGTGAGGAGCAGCAGCGCAGCGACAGCCAGTCCCGCCGACGCGAGGAACAGCGGCGAATAGGGCGCAGCGCTGCCTCGGAACGCCTCCACAATGCGCCCTCCGGCAAGCGGGCCCAAGCCGTTGGCGACGCCCGCGACGGCGTAGTAGACGGCGATGTACCCCGCCTTGCGCTCAGGCGGTATGCATCTGACGAAGAGGTACTTCTCGGCGCCGATGAACCAGCCGGTCTGCGCCGCGCCGACCGCGATGGAGACCGCGAACGCGATGCCGGGGCCCGCGATGGCGCCGGGTGTGCCGATGAGGGCCGCGGCGGCGCCGAACGCTGCGAGGCCTGCCAGCAGAACCGGCTTCGAGCCGCGGCGGTCCGCGGCCCTGCCCCAGAAGCTCGCGGCGATCAGGGCGCCCGCGGATGCCGCGGCTTCGAGCCACACGATCGTGCTGGGTGACAGGCCAACGGTCTCCTTCATGAACAGAGGCGCGAACGCAAAGACGGATAGCGCCAGGCTGGCGCAGCAGATGCCGGCCAGGTACCTGACGAAGTTGCCGTCGCGCGCCGCCGCCCGCATCTCGCCGAATGCCGTCGGCTCATCGGCCGCACGCCGCTCGGGCGCTCCTCCGCGCACGAAGCCGAGCGCGGCGACCGAGGCGGCGCCAAACAACACGCCGATGCCGATGACCCACAGGTATCGAGCCGTGCCCGGCGTGCCTCGCAGCACCCATCCGGCCAGCAGCGTCGCGGGGATACCGGACACGGTAACGGCAGCGTAGGTGGCGGCCCCGAAGCGCCCTCGGATGGCGTTGGGCACGACCTCCTGAAAAAGCGCGTAGCCGCCTATCTCGCCTATGGCCCGGCAGACCGCGAAGGCCAGAACAAGCCCTGCCACCCAGAGGAGCCCGGCCCGAGCGCCCCACGAGCTGTAGACCCACGGCAGTACCAGCAACAGCGATATGGCCGCCTTCCGGACGGCGAAGAAGCTGATGTACGCGCGCCGGTACCCGATCCTCGCGACGAACGGAGTACACACGAGCGCGAGAAGCCCGGCAAATGGGATCAGCGACAGGATCACGCCGATACGCGAGGCGTCCAGCCCGAGGTGATCGAGGAACAGGACAAAGGCCGACCCGAAGACGGTCAGCCTGCAGAAGACGCTGTTGCCGAGGACGGAGCCAAGGAGCCAGAGGAGACTGCGTTTGTGGCGCGGTTCAAGCCCGAGCTCATTGAGCCAGGCGCCGGGATGTAGAGTGATCGTCATGTCCTCTGGTGGTCTCGATACGCTTCGCTACTCGACCACCGGCGCGCGCCAGATCACCGCGTGACAAGCCTGCTCGACCACCGGCGCGCGCCAGATCACCGCGTGACAAGCCTGCTCGACCACCGGCACCTGATGATCCTGGGGCGCCTACTTCAGGGCGAAGCAGGCGATCGCCTGCTTGTTGCGGATGATGAGCCGCCCCTGCGCCACGATCGGCGCGGTCCAGCTCTGGCCGCCGAGGGGCGTGAACCGCCCAAGCTCGGTGTAGGCGTTCGGCGCGGCCTTGACCACGACGCACGCACCAGTGCGCCCGTCGAGCGCGATCAGCACGCCGTCCACGAACACCAGCCCGCCCCACTCGAACCCGGACTGCTTCCACTTCACGCTGCCGGTCATGGGATCGAGGCAGACCATATTGCCGGGCTCGCCGATGCCGTAGATCATCCCCTGAATGAGAACCGGCGTGTTGAACCGTGAAGCGAGTTCACGCGACTGCCAGCGTATCCTGGCGCCGTCCGAACCCACGTCCACGAGGGCGCATCCCCGGCCATAGCCCGAAGTGATAAAGACCGAATCGCCGATGACGATGGGCGTGGGAGCGTTCACGTCGTAGGACGTCTCCCACGGCACGCTCCATAGCCGACGTCCGCTTGAGGCGTCCACGCCCATGACCGACTTCGCCGCGAAGGTGATGTACTGCTTCACCCCCTTGATCGTGGCCACGACGGGCGTCGCGTAGCCGGTGACGGTGTCGCCACCTCCCTGCATCACGGTTGCGCCGGTGCTCTTGTCGAGCGCGACGACCGCTGCGTTGCGCCCGCCCGTAGCGAGGATAAGCCGGTTGCCGTCAATCACCGGCGAGCCGGCAAGGTCCCAGCCGGGTCGTTGCGCGCCGAGGTCCTTAACCAGATCGCGCGACCACACGCGCTTCCCGGACGCTGCGTCGAGGCAGTTCACGACGCCGAGGCGGCTGATGGTATAGACCTTGCCCCCGCTGACGGTCGGCGTCGAGCGGGCGTAACCGTAGTTGGCCGACGCAGTATCCTCGTAGGGATAGGTCCAGACGTCCGCACCCGTCTTGAGATCGAGCGCCCTGACAATGTCCTTGCTCCCGGAGTGGTCTATGATGAAGACCTTGCCGTTCGCGACCGAAGGCCCGGCAAACCCGTCGTCGCCGAGGTTCACCTTCCAGAGCGGCCTGGGCGGCCTGGACGCCCAGTTCTTGTTGATTCCCTTCTCGGACGATATGCCGTCGGCGTTCGGACCGAGGAAGCGGGGCCAGTCCGAGCCGCCGGTCGTCGGCGTCTGAGACATGGCGGCAGATGCGCCGGACCCGACCTGTGCTGCCAGGCCTAAAGACGAGCGCTGGCACACCGCAAGTGCAACGATCGAGGTCGCGGCGACGAGTGTCGCCGTTCTTTGCATGATGAGAGATCTCCTCGTGGGGGTCATGAGTCGCGCGAGTGTACCACAGGCACGCAAGCCGGCACGGACGCGCCCGAGGCCCGAGGCTAGCGACGCTCTGGCTGCGTGGGCGCCCTTGACGATGCGCCCTTGCTTGGCCGGCTCGGGAGCCTGATGCCCTTGGCGACACCCCTGGCGGTCAGCCAACGGTCCCACGCTCGGCACAGCTCCGGCACCGTTACCGATCGCAGTCCCTTGCGGTCCATCTCGGCCAGGATCGCCGGAACGGCCTGGGCCGTCTGCCGGTGACCGGGCCCGTCGTGCATGAGCACGATGTCGCCGGGTCGGAGTCCTCGCGTCACGTTGCGGGCTATGGCGGCGGGGCCGATCCTCTTCGTGTCCACGGAGCTGACGGTCCAGATGAAGTTCGGCCTGCCCTGGCGGCGCGCAGCATTCGCGATGCCGTTGTTCGTGAAGCCTCCGGGCGCGCGGAAGCACGCGGGCGCGCGCCCCGCCGCCCGCACGATCGCCTCGTCGCAGCGCTGAAGCTGGCGTGCTCCCTCGTCTTCCGAGAGCCTGTAGGGGTGTGACCAGCTGTGGTTGCCGACGGCGTGCCCCTCGGCGACCATTCGCCGCACGAGACCGGCGTTGGCGCCGACCTGTTCGCCGATCAGGAAGAAGGTGGCGCGGGCGCCGTGGCGTCTGAGCGCGTCAAGCACGATAGGCGTGTTCCTTCGATCCGGGCCGTCGTCGAACGTCAGCGCGACGCTCCTCTCGGGGAAGCCCTTGACCCGGCCTACGATCGTTCGGCTGCGAAAGCGGGGCGGGATGGTCCAGTCGGAGACCAGGGGAGCCGATCGGGCGCCGCCCGGCGCGAGAGGCTGCAGGACGAGGAGAAACGCAGGGAGAAGGTGCAAGTCAGGCCTCCGGGTGGGGATTCACCTGTGCCTACGTCGGAGCGCTCAGCAGTTGTTCCCCTCGCGACGTGAGGCCGTCCGTCCGCAAAGCTCCTTCAGAGCGCATCGCATATCCGGACACACACGGGCGCATCCGGCCCGGCAGGTGCCGTGCGTGTCATCGGTTGTGACGGGCGTACGGGGTGGCCGGAGCGGCGGGACGTTGCCATATCGGCCGGTCGTCATTCCCGCGAAGGCGGGAAGCCGGCATAACGTGGGTCCCCGCCAACGACATGCGGGGATGACGGAAGCGGCGGCATGCGGGGATGACGGAAGAGGCGACGTGCGGGGATGACGGGGGAGGCGGCATGCGGGCGCCCGTCACAAACCGTGACGCGCACCGGGCAGGTACCGGCGGCAGGTGTGTCCAACAGATGAACGAAGACCAGGAGCACAGCCCGTAGCCGGCGAACGCGCGGCTCTGGTCCCGAAGGAGGCGCACTTGCCTGCTGAGCCATTGACACACGACCAGATGGTCCGCGTCGTGGAGAGGAGGGGCGGCGACATACCCCGGGTGCCGCTGTTCTGGCACAAGTTCTACAACCACGGGACCGTCGAGCGCTACGGCCCCGCCTTGACAGAGCTCGACGCGAGCATTGTGGACGACTGCATCAGCCTCGCGTACGTTGCTCCGGGCGACTTCGTTGCGCCGGACGGGGCGGCGGGGGACTACGTTTGGGCCATCGAGCCCGACCCCGGCAATCTGCCCGAACAGGGCATCACATCTCGCCACGTCGTGAGCTCCACGGACCTCATTGACGAGTTCATCGCGCGCATGCCCCGACCCGATACGCCGGCGTACTTCGACGCGGCTCGCGAAGCCGCTCGGCGCCACCCGGAGCGCTACTGCGTCGGATGGGACTTCTTCTGCCTGTTCGAACGGTCGTGGTTCCTGTTCGGCATGGAAGACATCCTGTGCGAGATGCTGTGGCAGCCTGCCCGAATGGGTCGGCTCCTGCGGGCGTTCGCGGACTACCACAAGTCCGTCATGGATGGCTTCGCCGAGGCGGGCGCCCACGCCTACTTCACGTCCGACGATCTCGGTACACAGACCGGGCTGATCTTCTCTCGCGACCTGTTTCGACGCCAGTACCTGCCGCTCTACGAGGAGCTCGCGGACCATTGCCACTCGCGGGGCATGCACTTCTGGTTCCACTGCTGCGGCGCGGTTACCGAGATCCTGGACGACTTTGCCTCCATCGGCATGGACGTGGTGCACCCCATCCAGCCCGTCGCGATGGACCAGGCCAACGTCGCTCGCCACTACCGGGGGAAGCTGAGCTTCCTCGCAGGCATTGACGTGCAGTACCTGCTGCCCGGCGGCACGGTCGAGGAGGTGGAGGCGGGAACCCGGGCGCTCATGGACGCGTTCGACCATGAGGAGGGCGGATGCATCGTCGCCGCATCCAACGGCATCATGCCCGAAACGCCGTTCGAGAACATAGCAGCATGGCTGCGGGCCGCTGAGGGCTACGGCGCGGAGAAGCGCCGCCGCTACGCGTCCGGGTAGAGGGAGACACATGCCAACCAAGCTCACAGCAGTCCTGTTGCTGTTCACCGCGGCCGCTTCGCCTGGTGTGCCCCGAACCGTCAGCGCCGCCGCTCCGACCGTGCTGCCGGACAACATCATCGTCCACCACACGCCCTACTTCGAGAACACGGCGAAGGCCATCCCGCCGAGCAGGCGGCGCCCAGGGGGGCGCATCATCGTCGTGGGAGGGCAACCCAGGGCGTCGGCCCGGCTCCTCGTTCGACCCATTGTGGACCGCGCCGGCAGCTTCGACCTTGCGGCCAAGACCGAAGAGCACCCCTTCCCGTTCGGCCCGTCGCAGGCGCCGGGGACCGACAACCAGATCGTCCGGCTCAAGGATGGCAGTCTCGTCGCCGCTCGCGACTCCTATATCTGGGACGAGTTTACAGGCGATGGGCCGGCCTGGCGAGATGAGATCGTCACCGGGTCCGGCCTGCACAAAGGTCAGCGGGCGGGCGTGGTGCTCTTTCGCTCGACAGATGGCGGCGATCACTGGGTCAGGCACGGGGCGGTGGACATGGGTTTGTTCGAGCGTGGACGATACGGTGTGCCGAGGCCGATGGACACGTCCGGCCGGGCTGACGTCGCCCCGGACCAGCAGGGACGCAATCCCGACGGTAGCCTGCGCTGGTGGGTCGGCGGGCCTGACCGCACAGAGCTCTATTCGTGCCCGTTCACCGGTTCACTCTATCTCACCACGCGGGTCATCAGCGGGCCGTACCGCGATCTATGCCCGAAGCTGGACCGACTCCTGCTGCTCCGGTCGCGCGATACAGGGAGGACCTGGGAGCTGATCCGCGATGACCTGCCATCCTGGTCGCCCATGGTGATGACCTCCACGCCTAACGGACGCCTCTTCCTGCTGCAGTGCATCGGCAGCCAGCCAACCGTCTACTTCTCCACAAACACGCCGCGTGGGCGCGAGAAGCCGACCATCAGTCCGGGCTACCCGGTCTACTTCACCGAGGACGGCAAGCCGGTCGCCGCCGCCGGCGGAAGGGACGTGGACCTCTTCTTTCAGATCGGACATCCCACCATCTCCCGGCTGAGCACCGATCGCGCCACGTCGGCGGTCCGCGTCGCCTATCAGAGCTGCGGTCCGAGCAACACCCAGGAGGCGCGCGTGATCAGCGTGGAAGCCAGGGACCCGTCCGGCGCGCCGGCGGTCGGCAACATCGCCACAATCCGTGCCGAGGACCCCGGGAGCTACTCGGTCATGTACTTCGCGTTCATTGACCCAGACTACGTGGACATGCCGCGGCGCGTCGCCTCAGACACGAGCGTGCTCTACTGGCTCGAGACACCCAAGAAGGACCTTCCGGGGCGCCGCTGGTCGGCCCGCTACGCCCTCTTCAGCCGCGATACCGTCGTCGGCGAACCGGGATTCCTGTCGGTGTCAAGGGGGCGGCCCAGGCTATGGGACCGCAGACAGGACCTCGGCGACTATATGGCGGGAGGCTTCTTCTGGTGGCGCGACACGTTGCACTACGTCGCCCAGTGGGTGGAGCCGGATGGGATCAAGGCCAACATCGTCTCAGTGCCTTGCGCACCGATCCGGCGGGCGCAGTAGCTCGCCGGGGGAAGGGGATACGCCATGCAGGTCGTGCTGTGCGCCGCCGCCCTGGCGGCGCTGCTGCCTGCCACGCAGGCCCGAAAGGACGGCCTCGCTGAGCTCAGGCGCGAGGTTCTGGCGCTGAAGACACGTGTCGCAGCATTGGAGGATGCGAACGCAGCCCTGAAGCAACGGCTCGAAGTCGAACGGCTGGTCGTGCGCAAGGAGCTCGTGGTCTCCGATACGGGCTCGCCATGGGAGACCGGCTATGAGGCTCAGCAGATCCCTCGCGGGCTCTATGCTCGGTCCCTCTTCGAAGGTCCCGGGGGTCTGTGGGTTCGAAGCCGCTTGATTAAGTGCGAGGTGGACGATCCGTTCGACGACCGTTTCCATGCCGTGGAGCGCGATGGAAGCCTCCGACTGGCGCCGGGCCACATCTCCTGGTGCGTCTGGCTCGGCGACGCATGGCGCCAGATGGCGATCATCCAGGGCGAGGGGCTCGATCCAAGCGAGCTCCCGTTGGCTCGCTGGGACGGGGGAACGCATCCGGGGCGCATTCGGCTCCAGAGCTACAGGCCACGCCATGACGAACCGCTGACCGACGCGCTGATCGGGCAGGGGATGATGTCGCTCGGCGGGGGCGGCTATGGCGGAGGCGGGCTCCCGTATCCCAGAGAGGTCCTCCAGATCTGGGGAGGAGCAATCACCGACACTGCCGTCCCCGCGCCGGGCCCACCAACAGTGGTGACCGACGACGCATCGGGCCCCCACGCATACGCGCTCATCGCGGTCGGCCCGCAGGGCAGGCGTTCCACGCCGTCGCCTCCCGCACCGGCCGGAGGTCTGGCTCGCCTGCGTTGGGACAGCGTCATCGGAGCGGACTCCTACATCGTGCTTCGCGACGGCAAGGAGGTCGCCGGCCCGCTTCGCATCGAAGGCTCGCACAAGGAATGGAGTGATCCGGGCCGCGGGCGTTGACCCGCCTCGGACCGCCGTCTTGCCGTGCAACCTGAGCCTGCGTGTGGTCGTCAGAGTCGTCGGAGCGCCGGGCTTCGGGTAGAACGTACAGGGCATCCGGACCGATGCGAGCAAAACCCGAAGGCTCCGGACTCGTATGCGCCCCCACGAAAAGGAGTGTTCGATGCTTGTAAGGACCCGCCGCGGGATCGCTCTCGCCGGCATGGCCGCGTTGTGCGCGCTGCCTATCGGTCGCGCGCTCGCGCAGGCTGAGGAGACCGTGCCGTTGCCGCTCAAACTCCCGCGACCGGTTTTCGCGGGCACCCCAAAGGACATCCCGCCCGGCACGACGGTCGAGAAGCCCTCAGGTAAGCCCCGGCCCATCCCGCAGGTCCCGAAGGGAACCGTCAATATTGCGCTGAAGAAGAAGGTAACCTCGAGCAAGGCGCCATTCTCGGGAGGACTGGACCTCATCACCGACGGCAACAAGGAAGCCCGAGAAGGAACGGCCGTTGAGCTTCAGCCGCGCCTGCAGTGGGTGCAGATAGACCTCGGCGCTTCGGCTCAGATCCTCTATGTCGTCTGCTGGCACTTCCACATGGAGCCGGTGGTCTATCACGATGTGGTGGTTCAGGCCTCGAACGACCCGGACTTCATTGAGGGTGTGACGACGCTCTTCAACAACGATCAGGACAACTCGGCGGGACTCGGCATCGGCAAGGACCGCGAGTACTTCGAGACCAGCGAAGGCAAGCTGCTGGACGCCAAGGGCGTGAAGGCACGGTATGTGCGCCTCTACAGCAAGGGAAGCACCTACAACGATCCGCTGAACCGCTACACCGAAGTGGAGGTCTACGGACTGCCTCCGAAATGAGGTCCGGTCTCGGTCTCGCCGCGGCGCTCGTACTTCTGGCGGGCGCCGCGCTGTTCTTACGGCTGCCCGATGCGGGCAACAGGCCCTTCCATGCGGACGAGGCGGTGCATGCCTTCAAGCTGTGGGATCTCCGCGCTCGAGGCGACTACTCCTACGATCCCGACGAGTTCCACGGCCCGACGCTCTACTACGCGGCGCTGTCGATTCTTGCCATGCGCCAACGTCAGGCCTTCGGCGACGTCACGGAGGCGGACTGCAGGCTCCCGGTCATCGTCATCGGCGCCGGGCTCATCCTCCTCCTCGCGCTCCTGTCCGACGGGATGGGACGCCGTGCCGCGGTCGCCGCCGGAGCGCTCATCGCGGCCTCACCGGCCTTCGTCTTCTACAGCCGCTACTTCATTCAGGAGACGCTGCTCATCTGCTTCACGCTCGGGATGATCGGATGCTCGTGGCGCTGGACCAGGGCGCGCAGCCTGGCGTGGCCGATCTGCGCCGGAGCGTTCGCCGGCCTGATGGTGGCGACCAAGGAGACCGCGATCCTGAGCCTGGCTGCCTGGGCGCTTGCGCTCGCGGTTGTGCGCGAACGATGCACATCAGAGAAGTCACGACTAGCGAGTGCAAGGAAGTGGGCTGTGGCCGGACTTGCGGCCGCCGTCGTCGCCGCTCTTCTGCTGACCGGCATGGGCCGACACCCGGAAGCCATCGCTGACTACTTCAGGTCGTACGCGCCGTGGCTTCACCGGGCCCGCGGCACCGACCTGCACCGCCACCCCTGGACCTACTACATCTCGATGCTCGCATGGCACAGGTCCGCCGGCGGACCGATCTGGACGGAGGCGCTCACGCTCGGACTTGCCGTTCTGGGGGCGATGGCCTCTTTCGTCGGCAACCGAGGGCCGCAGGCCCTGCTTGGCCGAAGGCTGCTCGTGTTCACGGTCGCGCTCACGCTCGTCTACAGCCTGGTGCCCTACAAGACTCCCTGGTGCGTGCTGAACCCTCTGCTGGGCATGGCGCTCTGCGCAGGCATCGGCGTCGCCTGGCTCCTGAGGCGCTCGCGGCATACAATGGTCCGCGGCACGCTCTGCATCGCTCTGGCTCTGGCGCTCGGACAGCTCACCTGGCAAGCCTATCGGACGAGCTTCGTCTATCAGGTGGACCCGCGCAATCCTTACGTCTACGCCCAGACGGTGCCCGACGCCGAGGATGTCCAGAGGCGCGCCGAGGCGCTCGCTGCAGTGCACCCCGACGGTTTCGGGATGGTCGTGAAGGTCTTCTGGAGCGACCCCTACTACTGGCCGATCCCCTGGTACCTGCGCAGGTTTCCGAATGTGGGGTACTGGCGGGGCGTGCCCCGGAACGCCGACGCGCCGCTCATCTTCGCGGCCCCGGAGTTCGACGAGGAACTGACGCGAAGGCTCGACCCAACGCATCTCATGAACGGCTATGTTGGTCTCAGGCCCCGAACGGTGGCGATGGTCTGGGTCCGGATGGACCTCTGGACGAAGTACATCGAGAGCAGGCAGAGGCAGGAGTGACCCGAGACACTCGGAAGCGTGCTGCGTCGCTCGTGGGCAACCGGGCGGTGGGTCCAGTCCGTCGCGCGAGACGCTTGGGTCCGGTCAGCCGGACGCCAACTGCACCTCATCAGGGCTAACTGCGGCAAGGACCGATTCGAAGAGGCGATCCAGGGCCCCGATGTCCGTCGTCGCCTCCAGCGCCGTGACGAAGCGCGGGTTCGGCTCGCCGAACTTGCTAGCGTA
>Ga0172368_10007828_pt1 | contig 11032 bp, 10 predicted proteins | sample Lak11m_FD_114540 | JGI IMG/M metagenome (GOLD analysis project Ga0172368, IMG submission 114540) | Freshwater microbial communities from Kabuno Bay, South-Kivu, Congo - kab_022012_11m | ecosystem: Environmental > Aquatic > Freshwater > Lake | place: Democratic Republic of the Congo: South-Kivu...
AATCTCGGCACCATTACTGGCATCATTTTTCTTTCTAAATATGTTGGTATCTACTCTGCTGCCGTTGGTATTGTCCTTGGTGCTATTCTTCACATGTTGGTCCAGCTTCCACTTACAAAACACCTAGGGTTCAGTCCTCGAATACTTTTTAAACCCAATCATCCTGGTGTCAAAAACATGCTTCGTCTTATGCCACCCAGAACTTTATCTTTAGCCTTAGATCAAATTGAGCGTTGGGTTGCCGTCAATTTAACCTCTCTACTGGCCGCCGGATCCCTGTCTGTCTTTAGTTTTGCTCGACAGCTTTATGTTTTGCCCATCTCACTGTTTGGTATCTCTTTATCCCAAGCCTCCTTTCCCGCACTCGCCGAAGAGGCCGCCAAAAAAGATTATTCTGGATTTAGACAAACCTTAGCCAAGACCATTCTGCAAATCTTTTTCTTTGCCTTTCCCGCCAGTGTCATTATTTTGATCCTTAGAATCCCTCTAGTTCGTTTGGCTTTTGGCGCCCGTTCATTCCCTTGGGATGCCACTCTCTTAACCGCCAAAGTTCTGTCCATCATGGCTTTATCTATTGCCCCACAAGCCGTTGCTCACGTCTTAACCCGTGCTTTTCATGCCGTTAAAAACACCAAAATACCTCTGCTGGTGGGTGCCGCTTCCATGATTTGTTTCACCCTCTTCTCAATCGTCTCTACCTACTTCTATGGTTGGGGATTGATTGGTATCGCCGTCGGTATATCACTTGCCAGTTTTCTTGATTTTGTCCTCCTGTACTATCTGCTGATAGGTAAGGTTGGGCGTCTCGAAATTTCATGGAAAATTATCAAGATGTCTTTTGTCAGTTTCGTTTCTGGTGTTGCCCTATATATCCCCATGAAACTCCTCGATCAATTCGTCTTAGACACTACCAAAACTATTTGGTTAATTGTTCTTACCTTAGTTGTCAGTTTAGTGGGCTTCAGTGTCTATTGTTGCATCTCCTATCTTCTCAAGATCGAAGAGCTAAACGACGTCTTTTCCATGTTACGCCGGCTTGGAAACTGGCGCCGAGTCTTGGGTGAGTCAGACGAAGTCATTGAAAGTAACCCCCCTGCCTAAATGGAAAACATTAGAAATTTTTGCATCATTGCCCACATCGATGCCGGCAAGTCGACTTTAGCCGATCGTCTGCTGGAGTTGACTGGCACAGTTACCAGGCGCGAAATGCAGGAACAATTACTTGATAGTAATCCTATCGAACGGGAACGCGGCATCACCATCAAAATGGCCCCCGTCCGCATGTCCTACAAACACCGAGTCATTCCCGCGGAGGCGGGAATCTATCTGGAGATGGATCCCCGCATTCGCGAGGATGACAGAACATTCGAGTTGAATCTGATCGACACTCCCGGTCACGTTGATTTTAATTACGAAGTCGAGCGCGCTCTTCAGGCCTGCGAAGGCGCCATCCTCTTAATCGACGCTACCAAAGGGGTCCAGGCACAAACCGTCGCCAACTATCATCTGGCCCAAAAACAGGGACTAACAGTTATTCCCGCCATCAATAAAGTCGATGCCCAGCTTGCCGATGTTCAAAGCTGTTCTCGCCAAGTCAAACAGCTCTTAAATTCAGAAGATGAGCCTCTTTGTATATCTGCCAAGACGGGCCTCAACGTCGAAGAGCTACTTCAGCAAGTAATTGCCAAAGTTCCTCCGCCTTCAATCCACAGCATCTCCCCCGACCAGAATCTCCGTGCCTTAATTTTTAATTCCAGCTTTCACCCTCACCTCGGCGTGATCGCCTTTGTCCGTCTCTTTTCCGGACAACTTGACACTAAAAGCGAATTGACCTTTGTCGCCACTAAGAAAAAGTTTTTTCCCCAGGAAATTGGTTTTCTTAACCCCGATCGCGTCAGCGACGAAACCTTAACCGTTGGTCGCGTCGGTTACATCGTTACCGGTCTTAAAGATATCCGCAATGTCAAAGTCGGTGATACCCTCACCTCGGCCAAAACTCCTGCTGTCAGCGCTCTTCCTGGCTTTCGTCATGTCCACCCCAATGTCTATTTTGATCTTTTTCCCGTCGATAACTCTTTTTATCAGGATCTGGTTGATGCCTTGGACAAACTTAAACTTAACGACTCCGCCTTGGAAACCAAAAATATCAAATCGCCCGTCTTGGGTCAGGGTGTCCGCGTCGGATTTTTGGGGCTCTTACACGCTGAAGTTGTTTCTGAGCGTCTAGAGCGCGAATTTAATATTCCCGTCATTAATACCTCTCCCTCAGTTGAGTATCAGGCCGTTCTTAATTCTGGTGAGGAAATAACTTTTGCCTCCGCCTCTGAATTCCCCGACCCAGCCCTCACCCAATCGACAAAAGAGCCCATCAGTACCGTTCGCATCGTCGTCCACCCCGATTATTTAGGGGCTGTCTTAGAAACCTGCAAAAATCTCAGGGGCAATTTAATCAACATGATTTACCTGGACCGACTCATCGAACTCGAGTACCAAATGCCTTTAATAGAAGTCATTACCTCACTCCATGATCGTCTAAAAAGCGTCTCGTCCGGTTTTGCCTCCGTTAATTACGAGCCATTCGGCTTCCAAGAAGCTGAACTGGTCAAACTCTCTGTCTATCTAAATAAAGAAGAGATTCCACCCTTAGCTTCAATCTGCGTCAAAGAACAATCCGTTCATCGTGCCAACGCTCTCGCCGGTCGCCTCAAAGAAGCTATTCCTCGACAAATGTTCGAGATTCCCATACAAGTTGGTATTGGTGCCACCATCATTGCCCGAGAAACCATTAGAGCCTTCAGGAAAGATGTCACCGCCAAACTTTATGGAGGTGATCGCACCCGAAGATTAAAACTTTTAGAGAAACAGAAAAAAGGTAAAGCCAGGATGAAAATGATGGGTAAAGTAGCCGTCCCTCAAGAAGCTTTTCTAGCGGCAGTAAGGGCAGGCCTGGACTAGCTGACCTAAACTAAATGTACTTGCTGTTTCATATATGATACAATATTGTCATAATTATGAAAAGCAAGAAAAACCTCTTAGAACAGCTTAATAATCTACCCCACTTCGGCAAAAACACGATATACCAGCTCGCCAACCAGTTGGGATTAAAAAAGAGCACGACTAATACCTACATCAGCCGCTTTTTGAAATACAAAGAGATTATCCCACTCAAGAAAGGATTGTATGTCTCGACAGATTTTTTTGAGAAAAATAAAAATGATATTTCTTATCCTTTTTTTCTTGCCAATGTTGTACGCACACCATCCTATATTAGTTCGTGGGCAGCTCTCCAGTATCACAATTTAGCGACCGAAGCGATTCATTCGATTACCTCTGTAACTCCGAAAGTGACGAGAGAATACCAAACCAAGGCAGGCAATTTTACTTATCAGTCGATTAAGAAAGAACTTTTTACCGACTTCGCCCTAGAAAAAGGCAAATTCGTTTTTTTTATTGCCACACCTGCAAAAGCTTTATTTGATTTGTTGTATTTTAGAACGAAACAGTTCCGAAGCGTTAATCAGAAAAATATAAAAACCTTGATTGGAGAGCTGCGGATAGAATTTGATGAGATGAGTAAAGAAGAGCGGGAAAAGTTTTATTCGTTGATTAAAAAATACCTCCATGAGTAAACAGATAACTACAATTTTGAAAAGAAGACTAGGAGATCTCGCCACCAATGGCGGTCTTGACGCCGAGACAAGGCGTAACGCACTCAAAGAAGAACTGCAGTATTATGTTTTGAACTTCATCTATCATCACTCGGAGTACAGCAGTTGGATTATGTATGGCGGTTCTGCTTTGCGTATCGTTCACGGCCTTGATCGTATGTCAGTTGACTTGGATTTTGAAGTTTCCCACGCCGTAACAGAAAAGTTTTTGGAGGGATTGAAAAGTAAGATTGAGGAGCATTTCCTTAACGCTTATGGCGCAGGCCCTGACTTTATGACGACCAAGATAGCTGCCGGCCGCGGCTTGTCGCTTAAATTCCATGTGGGAGAAGAACTTAGTTTTGGGCATCCGTCGAATCAGGTGCATGTAAAAATTGACCTTAACCATTTTATTGCGTCTAAAACGGTTACCGAACGTCGGCCAATAAACCGAGATCAGCTTTCTTTTGTGATCGTCACTTACAATATGGCTTCTCTCATGGCCAGCAAACTGGCTGCTATCTTCCTGCGGGGAACTCGTGGTGTCGGTGAAGCTGTTTATGAGGAGAAGGGTCGTGATATTTACGACCTACTTTGGTATATGGGGAAAAAAGTGGTGCCAGATTTTGATTATCTTATTGCCAAAGGAATTGACGTCAAAAGTCTGCGCGCGCTGTTTGACAAACTCACTCTCCAGATGAATAAAGTGAGTGATAAAAATCTGGAACAGGACCTTGAACCTTTGTTTGTGAATAAAACCTTTATCGGTAATTGGCTTAAGAATTGGCGCGAGAGCTATCTGAGGCTTCTTGATGAATACAAAATCCATACAGTAAAGGAACTTGAACACATCAGTATCCATCAGGATTTCCGTACCGATACTTTATCTTTTGTTTATTGGTACAAAACCGAAGAGGATCAATCGATTAGAATTGCTTATAGAATAAGCGATTATTGGATGGATTTCGGGGATGGTAATTTACCGATCGAAGCGGATAAAAAACTGGATGACAAGATCAAATTTGGAAGCAATGGTTGGAGTAGCCGTCCCACGCCGGAAGAAAAACTCAAACGATACGCAACGCTTTTTTACCAGAAAACCGAGAAATATTTCAAAAAGACCAATGGGGTTGTGCTGGGCGATGCCGTCATCACCAAGGTTATCCGAATGACTGCTGACAACCTCAACCAGAAAGAGCAGATTGTGCTTAACAAGTCGGCTCTGCTCTCGTGCGAGCTTGACGATTTAGTGAAATAGAAAGCTTGATCTTTTTCTCAATCCTCGTGCCTAAGTCTCTTAGCCTCAGAAATAACCCTATAATCTTGACTTTTAGGTGGTTTTGTGATATAAACACACGCAGTTTCGGGCACGTTGACAAGTGATCTGCAGGGAGAAAAATGAATTGAAATTCCTATCGTTTTTGTCATCTCCGCGTAGGCGGAGATCCATCTCCATATAGATTCCCGCCTTCGCGGGAATGACTTACACGTCAATTTATTTTCCTCCCTGCTACTTCAAAAAAAATTACGCAGGCAGGAGAAAGGTTCACAATGAACCCAAACCGCGATGTAAAAATCGGCTGGCGGTTCGTTTTGGGTGGACTGTTTACCATGGCTCTAGCATTGGTCTGCCCGAAAGCCTTGGCCCTGATATTGGCGAGCTTCGGTTTTTTTGTTTTAATAATCGGGGTTTTTGCAGTTTTTCTTCCAAAATGCCTTTTAATAGGGCATCAAGGTGAAAAATACTGCAAATTTTGTGGCCGGAAGATGAAAAATGTTTAACAAAGTCATGTTCTGGCTATGGGTAATTATGTTCGTTATCATGTGTGGAATCTCGATCCATTCATTTTTAATGGGTGATGAATTTCGCACATTGTTCGCCGCAGGTCTGGCTGTCAAAGATGCAGCCTTCATCGTACTTCGATACGGTGACCTCGGCAAAAAGCCCCAAGGAGGCTAAAATGTCTAAAGCTAAAAATAAATCCAGCTTGCAAGAAGCGGCCGAAAAATTTTCGGCAAAACTCGACGGGAAGATTAAACTTCACGACGAGACCCATTGTCACAAGTGCGGCAGTGACGTTGCCAAAGACGACAACTACTGCATGAACTGCGGAGTTGCCCTCCTGGCACCAAACTGTTTTCTGTGCGGTCATTCTATGACCCGCATAGAGACAGAATGTTCACTTTGCCACAAACCGGTCAAACCGGAACCAGTCGTAGACTCGCCTGAAAATGCGAAACTGCGCAAAAAAGTGCGCAAAATGCTGGGCAAGTAATTAGTTTTCTCCTTCATCGTGATTAAGGCCGAATAAGCCCGCAGAATACCACTTGTGATTCCCATAGGATAACATTGTACTGTGGATGGGACAATGCTCCACCGGTAGTTAACTTTTATCAGGCGCGGTGGTGCTCGGCACCATCATTCGCGACCGTGCTAGGATGGATCGTTTTTCGATCACACCCAGAAGCCGGCCGAAGATGCCAAGAAAATGTTACGCAAGTTTCAAAAGGCGTAGCTCTCAGGTGATCCTCCGTGATTGGAGACATACTCACAATATTTATTGTGGGAAGCTGAGAAGATAAAAGAGTTCGTTTCCTTGAAGTAGCAGGAGAGAAGTTTTTTCCAACATTTTCTAATATCTTCCAATATCTTCTAACATCTTCTAAGATGTTCTTTGCCATGCAAAATTATCACTGGGTCATCGATTCAGAAATAAATCAGCTAGTTATTGAGCTAGAAGCTGTTAAATTATTGTTTCAAAATTTACCTAACCGACCCCACATTGAAGAAAACCTCCGTCGCCATAGTCTACTCAAAAGTGCCGTCTACTCCGCCAGAATCGAAGGACTTCCCGACACTCTCCTTTTTCCTAAAAAAGAAAGTCAGAATCTTCTTTCAGCCTATCACTATCTCTATTCAAGCTCTTCACCAAGAAAATTCAACCTAACTATTGTCAAAAAACTTCACCAGCTGACTCTTAAAGGTTTATCTGCCACAACTGGTCAATTCCGCCAAGAAACCTGGGCCATATTTAATCAAGCCGGATCCGTCATCCATCTTGCCCCCTCTCACCTCGAAGTTCCGTCCCTTATGACCGAATATCTTGTCTTCGTCAACAATCTTGACCTGCATCCGGCGGTCAAGTCAGCCATCGCCCAATTTATTTTTGAAAAAATTCACCCCTTCGCCGATGGCAACGGCCGAGTCGGTCGCCTTATCTCCTCTTTTGTTCTCGAAAAAAGTGGGTTCGGTTTTAGGGGGCTTTCCCCGTTCGAAGAATATCTCGAAGCCAATCGAGATCAATATTACTATGCTCTCGAGCCGAGTACCGATTGCACGAGATTTATTAATTTCTTTTTGACTGCCCTCGTCACTCAATCTAAAAAAATACTTTCTCAGTTAGACCAATCAGCCCAAGAGTCACCAGAGGATACACTATTACCCCGACGTCGCGAGATCCTGGATATTATTAGAGATCATCCACATATTAGTTTCGACTCTCTTTCTCGTCGTTTTCCTCAGATAAATCCGAAAACTATCCACAACGATCTTTCTGTTCTTCAAAAGAAAAATTTTGTCAAGAAAGCCGGGTCCACCCGTGGTGTCCTTTACCTTACTAAAACTCTAAACTAAACATTGCCGCACTGTTGGCCCCCATAAATTCAGTTGTTTTCCAACTAGCCGAATCGGTGGCTACGTTAATTGTCGTCGTACTTCCCGAAAAGTCCTTCCTTACAAACTTAAAAGTAGTTTTGGGCAAATTATCAAAAGTAATTGGGACCGCCTCAGAATGCTGTCCCTTTGGATCATAATTAACCACCATCACCTTCATGTTCCCCGCCTCATCAGTACTGGCTATTCCCTTAACCCACGATCCTTCACCCGCCAAACTTACCCTAAATCTTCCCAAACTATTTAGAAACTGCAGGGCATAATAGCGCGGCTTCTTTTCTGGCGTCCCAAATTTTTCATGGGTCAAAAGCCCCCATCTTCCCCAAAATTTTTCGTTTCCCGGCCCATCCTTTATTTCAAAAACAAAAGCTCTCTGAACTTTTGCCATCATTGTTCTGGCCGCCGCCAGGGTATGAATCGCTCCAAATTTAGTATCATAACCATCTTGATTCTTGGGGTCATGTCCCCACTCTGTCACGTAAAACTTCAAATTTACCAAAGCCGGAATATTACTACTCCATTCTCTAATCTGGTCCGCGTCCTGTTCAAATCTTTCCAGATTGTAGTCATACCGATGCCAACTAAAAAAATCCATCCTCAAATTATTCTTATCTACAAATTTGATCATGTTCTCTGCCCAGTTTTGATAAAGAGCCGTAATCGCTGGCCCTCCAAATTCAAACTGGTCTACCCCGGTCGCCCTTGCCGCCCCTTGCGCCGCATATTGATACATCGTTAAATAATTTTTATCCCCATACGTTTTATAACTCCCAAACAAATCTGGTTCGTTCCAAACCTCATAAATCACCCCACCAATGTTTTTATTACCTCTCCCCGAATAATGTTCAATTGTTGCTCTCACTACCGCCGCCCATTGGTTCCAATCCTTGGGTTGATCGATAATGTCTCCCTTAGAAATTGCCGTCGGCATATATGAAAGTGATAGAAAGGGTTTTGCCCCAGTCGCCAAGATTTGATTAACCGCATTATCTAAACGGCTCCAGTCATATGTTAACTGCCCCCCGGATTCCGAAACTACTTGGTAGCCATCATATAAATGATCCAGTCGAATATATTCTGGTCTAAGTGCTTTAACTTCACTAACCACTCCCGACAACATTTCTTTGGGTTCCTCTCCTCCCTGAGCCAGATTTCTCCATGGGGTAGGCATTTGCCCCAAAACCCCCTGATAGTCAATTAATATGTTGGCTGGGGTACCGCTGGCTTTACCTACGTATTTAACGGCATAGGGCATCGCAATTGCCAAAACAATAATACCCACAATTCCAACCATCACCGGTATCCACTGTTTCCACGAATAATGCATCTATATCCATACTACATTACACCTCTCCCTTAGTCCCTCCCCTTAATAAGGGGAGGGAAATAGGGTGAGGTATTGACGACCTTTAGCAGTCATGCTATCCTTCTGCTAATGGACTTAACTCCGCGTCAAATCGCAATCATAAAAGCCATCGTCGAAGAATATACCCAAACCGCCGAACCGGTTGGTTCTGTCACTCTGGAAACTAAATATCGACTAGGTGTTTCCCCCGCCACTCTTCGTAATGAAATGGCTGTCCTGGAACAAAAAGGATTTCTAAATCAACCCCATTCTTCAGCTGGAAGAACCCCCACTAGCACTGCCATCAAATTCTATGTCAACGAACTCATGCGAGAACGCGATCTATCGGTCGCCGAGCAGGTTTCAGTTAAAGAAAAAGTCTGGGATCATCGAGCCAACTCCGACGCCCTTCTTCGAGAAGCCACCCGAGTTTTGGCTGAAAGAACCAAATCCGTCGGTATTGCTACCCTGGATGATACCCGTTGCTACCACGCAGGTTACGCCAATCTCTTTAGTGCTGATGAATTTTCCGATCTCATTTTGACCCGGGAAATTTTCGATATCCTTGACCATCAAAATCGTCTCATGGAACTGTTCGCTCGTGCCATCGGCAATCAGCCAATTCATTTGTTGGTTGGTAGTGAGCTAGGTTTTGCCCTTTTTGAGCCAGTCGGTTGTTTATTTGCCGACATTCAAATAGGGGATCGCCGTGGCAGTATCGGAATACTAGGTCCACGACGTCAGGCCTACGATCACAATATTCCCTTAGTTCGCTATGTAGCCAATTTAGTTAATCAAATAGCCGAAGGTGTTTGAAAGAATATGAAAAAAATAAAAAAACAAAACACCGTCGTCATCCCCACCGATGAAGTTGTCATTCCGAGCGCAGTCGAGGAATCTTTAAAAAACGAAGTGCTTTCGTTAAATGAAAAACTAGTCAGAACCCTGGCTGATTATCAAAATCAAGAAAAACGTCATCAGTCACAACGATCTCAGATCATCAAACTTGCCAACGAATCTCTGATCTATCAACTCCTTCCAATCCTTGACGATCTTGAGAGAGCCCAAGCTCATCTCAACGATCAAGGTCTTGGTCACGTCATCAAACAATTTATCAAAACTCTCGATGAAGAGGGTGTCAAGGTTGTTGACCCAATCGGTCTCGATTTTGATCCAATTACCATGGATTGTGCCGAAGTCGTCGAGGGTCCCAAGGAAAAAGTCGTCAAGACTATTCTTAAAGGTTTTACCTATGCCGACAAAACTCTTCGTCCCGCCAAAGTTGAGGTTGGAAACGGAGAGCCATCCATCCCCAGTCATTCCCGCGGAGGCGGGAATCCATAATTAAGTTGTCAATTATTAATTATCAATTGTTAATTAAAAATATATGTCCAAAATAATCGGTATCGATCTCGGTACAACCAACTCTGCCATCGCCGTCATGGAAGGTGGCACCGCCAAAATTATCCCCACTGCTGAAGGTAGAAACATCTACCCCAGTATTGTCGAACCAGAAAAAAATCTCGTCGGAGACGTTGCTAAGCGACAAATGGTCTTAAATCCTAAAAACTCAATATATTCCATCAAACGCATGATGGGTCAGAGATTTGACTCACCTCAAGTCAAAAAAGTTACCAAACATGTTCCTTACGAGGTCGTTAAAGGTAAGGACAACATGAGTTGTGTCAAAATCGGTGACAAAGTCTATACCCCCCAAGAAATCAGTGCCAAGATTTTACAAAAAGCCAAAGCCGATGCCGAAGCCTATCTTGGTGAAACCGTCACTCGCGCCGTTATTACCGTCCCTGCATACTTCGACGACTCTCAAAGACAAGCCACCAAACAGGCTGGTGAAATTACTGGTTTAACCGTCGAAAGAATCATCAACGAACCCACTGCCGCCTCATTAGCTTACGGTCTTGATAAGGGTAAAAATGAAACCATTGTCGTCTATGACCTTGGTGGAGGTACCTTTGACGTTACCGTTCTTGAATTAGGTGATGGTGTTTTTGAAGTCAAGGCCACCAATGGTGACACTTTTCTAGGTGGAGACGATTTTGACCAAGTCATCATCGACTGGATCTTAGCCGAGTTTAAAAAGGAATCTGGCGCTGATTTATCAAAGGATAAACAGGCACTTCAAAGAATTAAAGACTCCGCTGAAAAAGCCAAAATCGAGTTGTCTAGCGCCACCGAAACCGAAATCAACCAACCCTTCATCGGCCAAGGACCAGATGGTCAACCACTTCACTTAACCATGAAGTTGTCTCGCGCCAAACTTGAAAGTTTGGTCGGAGATCTTATTAACAGCACCATCAAGCCTTGTGAACAAGCTCTTAAGGATGCCAAGGTTACTAAAAAAGATAT
>Ga0172368_10007829_pt1 | contig 11030 bp, 10 predicted proteins | sample Lak11m_FD_114540 | JGI IMG/M metagenome (GOLD analysis project Ga0172368, IMG submission 114540) | Freshwater microbial communities from Kabuno Bay, South-Kivu, Congo - kab_022012_11m | ecosystem: Environmental > Aquatic > Freshwater > Lake | place: Democratic Republic of the Congo: South-Kivu...
ATTCTCAGGGGGAGGAAACCTGGAACATCTTTTTTCAATGATAAATGCGAAGGAAGATATTCCCAAAAAAATATCAGAAGGAAAGAAAGTGCTGGACTTCATTGAGAACCTCGACATTCCTGTGATATCTGCAATTCAAGGTATATGTTTTGGAGGCGGACTTGAGATTGCCCTTGCTTGTCACATAAGGATATGCAGTGACAATGCCTTATTTGCCTTCCCGGAAACTAATCATAGTATAATACCAGGTTTGGGCGGAACCATCCGGTCTCAGGAGTTGATTGGATTTCCTAAAGCTCTGAAGCTGATTTTAAGCGGAGATATGATAAATGCGGAAGATGCACTTGAAATGAAACTTGTCGATTTCATTATCCCTAAACAGAAACTCCATGAGTTCTCATTCAATTTCCTGCTGAAATTGACAAAAGACCGCCCTCTGGAAGTTATTCATGCCGTGATGAAAGTTTTACAGCATGCACGAACGTTGCCTGTTAAAGACGCTATGAAAAAAGAAACCAATCTTTTTTGTGAACTGGCATTAGCAGAAGCCCGTCGAAGAAAGAGTCAAGAATGACCACAGGTGAAAAAAAAATATTACAAAACCATAAAATTTAAACTCTCTGATACCATCGGTCATTTGGTATTAGATCAGCCACCATCTAACAAAATGACCTTTGCCTTCTTCGCAGAGTTAAATCATCTTATTCAAAATATTGAAGAATCAAAAGATATAAAGGGTCTCGTAATAAGTGGAAATGGAAGGCATTTTTCCTCTGGAACTGATCTGGCCGCAATCCTTGATGTGGTTGATAAGAGGACGATTAAAGATGCATCAGGTCGTCCGGTTATTATTCCTGATTTCCTTTTGAAGAATTACTTTTCAATGCGAATCCTTGAACAACTCTCTTTTCCTGTTATTGCTGCAATCCGGGGGGCATGTCTGGGTTCTGCAATGGAGTTAACTCTATTCAGTCACTTCCGGTTTTGCAGTGAAGATGCGGTATTTGGATTACCCGAATCAACCTTTAACCTTATACCCGGGTTAGGGGGAATCTCGAACATCTATCATCTGTCAGGTAAAGCCAGAGCGATGGAACTCATTCTGAAAGGAAATACATTCCCGGCTACGGAGGCATTGAAATTTAAACTGGTAGATAGAATTCTCCCAAAAAAGGAGCTATTTCATCAATCTTTTCTTTTTGCTAAATCAATCTCCTCAGGATATAGAAAAGAAAAAAGGAAACTTTATCTGAAGAATTTTTTTGAATAATCATGGAGCGACACAATACACCAGATAGATTCGTTAAAATTATCGGAACGGGATCATTCCTGCCGGGGAGTCCAGTTCCTAAAGACCAATTGGATTTCTATCTTGGTGAATTACCCGGCGCTCCGATAAAAGTTCAGAAATGGCTTAAACGTATCCGTCTTCTGATGAACGAACTTGTGGATGTTGAGTTTTACCATTATGCAATAGATCCTCTGACCCGGCAATTTAAAGATGATAATATCACTATGTCGGTTAAAGCAGCAAGGGAAGCTTTGACAGATGCGGCTCTTCCACCAGAGAAAATAGAGTTGATTGTATATGGAAGCGCCCACCAGGATCAGATGCCAACTGCATCAGTCAGAATTCAGGAAGCATTAGGAATCGAACATTGCGCTGAACTGTCAATCCACGCAAATTGCACTTCAGCATATAAAGCAATGCTGGTGGCATTCGATATGCTTAGAAACGGAAGATACCACACTGCATTGGTAATCTCATCTAATATCTCTTCATCGGAATTAGTGGCTGAATACTTTAACCAGCCTCTATTGACAAAAGAGGATCTTTTTCTCCGCTACTTTTTATCCGACGGGGCTTCAGCGCTAATTTTGCAGTCCTATCCCAAAAAACAAGATGGTCTTTATCTTGATCATGTTTACATGGAATCCATAGGAGGAAAAAAAACTTCTGCAATGGGAAATAAACGGCCCGCTTACTGGATGAATCCCAAAGAGGAGTACGAAAAGGGTTACCATCATCTTGCTCAAATGTTCCAGGAAGAACTTGGTCCCAGCTTTCATGAACCGGGAGGTTCGGTCTTCTTTAAAGGACTACAAAGAATGCTCGAAGACTATAAGATCGATCTGCACCGATTAAAATTATTTCAGGTCAATTTTCCCTCAAAACACATCTCAGAATTAATAATGGACGAATGCGAAAGTCTTGGGATCCCACGAAAAACTTATTATTCAAAAATGTCTACTATGGGATATATCGGACCTCCGATGGCATTATTATGTCTTGATAAAATCCGTAGGGAGGAACTACTCACCCCCGGAGATATTATTATGAGTTTTGTTACGGAAGTCAGCAAGTTTATGCAAGCAGGATATATCATTACAATCGCTTAAGTTTTTGAATTTGATTTGTCTTTAAGAAAATGAAAAGAAAATATATACTGTTTCTGATCAGTCCTAAACAACGTTTTATAAATTATCCTGCCCAATCCGAATTGGCAAAAATATTCGGAAAAAGAAGGTTCATGATCCCTCTCGCACTCCCCACCCTTGCCGCTCTCACCCCTGACAATTATGAAATCCATATCTATGATGAAGAAATTGAGAACCTGCCCCTCCGGTTAAAACCGGATATAGTCGGGATAACAACATTAGCGGCAACTGCAACGAGAGCTTTTGAGTTGGGAGATAAATACCGTGCCCTCGGAGCAAAAGTCGTTTTCGGAGGTCCTTATGCCTCATACCGGTCTGAAGAAGCTCTGAAACATGGCAATAGTGTTGTAATCGGAGAAGCGGAGAATTTATGGGTAAAATTCCTTTCTGATTATGAAAATGGACAGTTAAAACCCATTTATCAATCCTATACCAGAGTCCCTTATAAAGCTCAAAGACCACCACGATGGGACCTTGTAAATATGAAACGGATTTTTCAGGTTGCAATCCAGGTTTCCAGGGGTTGTCCATTCAACTGTGATTTTTGTCTCGTCTCAAAAACCTTCGGCAGATCAATGAGGTATCGTGATATTGACAATGTTTTAGAAGAGATAAAAGCATCACGCTCAAAATATTTTTTCTTTGTCGACGACAATCTTACAATAAACAAGAAATATGCGAAGGAACTGATGAAAGCTCTGATTCCCTTAAAGATATCATGGGGATGTATGTGCAGTATAGATGTAGCAAAGGATGAAGAACTGTTAAGACTGATGGCGGAAGCCGGTTGCTTTAATATTCTCATCGGATTTGAATCCCTGAACCGGGCAAGTTTATCTGAAGCCGAGAAACACCAAAACATGGGAGGCGATAATTACGAAGAGGCCATAAAAAAAATTAATGCCATGGGGATTCATATAAATGCAAGTTTTGTCGTAGGATTTGACAACGATACCATTGCTGAATTCGATCATATCTTTGATTTCACTATGAAAAACCATCTTCTTTATGTCAACCTTCATATTCTGAATCCTACACCGGGAACCAAACTTTATGAAAAATGTGCAAAAGAAGGGCGGCTTTCAGGGTATGATCCCGATTTGGGTGTCGGTCATTTTCCGAATATGGATTATTTGAATATTTCTCAGATTGAGATGTTCAACGCGTATATGAAAACCATCACAAGACTTTACTCTTTCGATGTCATAAGGAAAAAGGTTGAACCATTGTTCATCAATGGAAACTTTAAAAGACCCGGCAGCAAAATAGCAACCGGATTGAAAGTTCGACTTTCATTGATAACCATAAAGGAGTTTCTGTTAACGACGGATTTTGACCGTCACAAATTATTTTGGTTGATAATTCGGTTGATCAACTCAAAAAAACTGGCCATCGACAAGGGTCTTGGCTTCCTTCTTTCCATGCTGGGATACAACCTTCATATCAGGGATCATCAGAAGAAAATGGCTTCATACCGGGCACTGATTATTCAACGGGATAGAGGTCCATGGAAAGCAAAAAACCATCAACATGAGATTAAAGTTGATACCGCATGACGTTTATTCAAAATATTGGTATTGTCGGTGGAGGAAAAATGGGCACAAACCTGTTTTATTACCTTTTGGATTTTGGATTCAAGATTAGTTGGCTTTGTAGTCCTGCTGCTGACCTGGAAAAGCTCAGAAAGACTTTTTTCAAAAGAATTATCCGATTCAGAGATACCGGTATCATCTCGGAAACCACTTTTGAGAAATTGAAGATCGAAACATCAATATCCTCGGATATTAAAATTTTAATCGATTGCAATCTTGTTCTTGAAACGATCACTGAAGAAATTAATCTTAAAAGGGAACTTTTTAATACGCTCGATACGGTGCTTAACGAAGAATGCATGATTGCTTCCAATTCCTCTTCCATCAATCCAAGTTTGCTTATTCCTTCAAAAAGTCGATCTTCCCTATTCCTTGGGCTTCATTTCTTCTATCCGGTCAATCTTAAGAATATTGTTGAAGTAATTATTCCAAACTCCTTTTCCAATCTTGCTAAAGACCCGATTATTGGCTTTCTTGAAAAAATTGATCGTAAATTTATTATGTTGGACGAAGGAAATAGCTTCATCCTGAACAAGATATTCCTTGATTTCCAGAATGAAGCATTTCTGATGGTTCAAAACGGGCATATCACATTCGCCCAACTGGATGAAATTATTAAGGAACATTTTTTTCCTATTGGTGTTTTCGAGTTTTTTGATAGTGTCGGCATCGATACGATGCTGGCTTCGATCAAAAACTATATTGAAAATTATCCTCATAAGGATTACTATTACCCATTGGTCAATCATCTTCAAGCGATGGTTAAACAGGGACGTCTTGGGCAAAAATCCTCCAATGGCTTTTATCAATATTCCGGAGGAGAAATAATTCGCGGTATTTCTGACTTAGGTTCACTTTCAAGTCCAAAAGAAGAATTTATGGAACATCTCCGTTTTACATATTTAACAACGGTAAGAAGGTTTACGATTCAGTCTGGGCTTTCGATTCATGAGATGAATGATGCTGTTAAAGAATATTTTAGTATTGATAAAGGGCCGTTCGAATTTTATTGAAAATTTTAAATCGTTTTATGTACTTTTGTCTATAATAACTTAAACAACAAAACTTATGAAAAAAGCAGAACTTTCCTTTGTTTTGGCTTTCGGCATCATATTCATTTTGGCCTTTTCGTTTAGGTCTGAAAATGTGTCAGGATCAAAAATTGGATTTTCAGGCTCATCCTCTCTCCCCGATAGTATTATGAAGATTGTTCAAAATTCATGTATGGCATGTCATGCCAATGATGGTAATTCAATGGCCAAGATGCATGTCAATTTCGATAATTGGGAAGCCTATGGAGATAAAAAACAATCCTCCAAAGCACAAGCTATGTGCAATATGTTGACAAAAAGGAAAATGCCTCCCAAAAGTTTCAGGGAAAGCAATCCCGATGCGGTGCCCACGGATAAAGAAATAAAAACAATTTGTGCCTGGGCAGAATCATTTAATAAATAAAAAAAAGGGATGGCCCGAAGAGTTTTAATTACAGGGATGAGCATTGTCTCATCACTTGGTTTTGATTTGCTTTCCAATTGGAACAACTTGATTTTAGGCAAGAGTGGGGTTAGCAGGATAACCCTTTTTGATCCTTCAAAAAATATTACTCAGATAGCAGCTGAAGTGCCATATGCATTTGAGGAACATTCACGGGCCTATGTTAAAAAACGTGCCTCAGGTCAGATGACGAGAGTAACCAGGATGTGCATTGTAGCAGCAAAAGATGCCATTAAAAATTCAGAGATCGATTATGACTTGCTGGATCGGAACCGTTGTTCAGTGATCATTGGGGCGGTTAACACTGGAAATTCAAGTTCGGAGAAAGATACCACACCGCAGAACACTGTTTTTAAAGGGATGACGAATGCTATGTCAGCCTGGATTTCTCTGGAATACAAGCTTCTTGGACCAAATTTTGCCGTGAATACAGCATGTGCTTCTTCAGCCTATGCAATCGCCTTTGGATACGATATGATACGGAATAATATTTCTGATGTAGTGATCGTTGGTGGTGCCGATTCCATCATTAACAAGGAAGAAATAGAGGGTTTTAATGCTTTATATGCCCTCTCCGTTGCAAATGAGCCTGCGGAAAAAGCCAGTAAGCCATTTTCTGCCGACAGAGACGGTTTTGTTATTGGAGAAGGTGCAGGTGTTTTGATTTTAGAGGCGGAAGATGTCGCGAAAACCCGGAATGCCCATATTCATGCTGAAATTTGCGGGTACGGATTGACCAGTGAAGGATATAACATTATGGCACCCATGAAAGACGGGGAAGGGATGGCTCAAACTATGGAAAAAGCATTGAAAAATTCAGGTGTTGCGAAAGACGAAGTAGGTTATATCAACGCTCATGGTACTTCAACCGAATTAAACGATCTGTTTGAAACCCTTGCTATTAAAAGAGTGTTTGGTCAAAGAGCATACAAGATTCCGGTTTCCTCTTCTAAATCGATGATTGGCCATACCATCGGGGCAGCAGGTGCAATAGAAGCTATTATTACTATTCTTAGCCTGGAGAACGGACACCTCACTCCTACAATCAATCTCGATAAACCAGATCCCGATCTGGATCTGGATTATATCCCAAACTTTTCACGTACCGCCTTAGTCGAAACTGCTATTTCCAATTCCTTTGGTTTCGGCGGCCACAATGCAACCTTGGTATTTAAAAAATACCAAGGTTGAACATACATTAAAAAAAATTATTTTTGTAAAAAAAATGATTTACTGATGGCACGAATAACTGAAAGCACCCGTAACGAGGTTAAAAATATTGTTTATAATTTTTTTGCAGAAGAATGTGAGGTGGATAAAGCTCAAATTACTTACCATACTAACATAATTAAGGATCTTGATGGCGACTCATTAATGTTTCTTGAATTAATTGAGATCTTCAAAAAAAAATACAATCTTGAAATTGAACTCAAAACTATCGGGAAATATGCAGTCAAGCATCCTGTTTCCACTATCGGTCAATTGATCGATATGCAGATGCTTATTATTGAGCACGAAAACCGTCTTCTGGAATTAGAAAAATAAATCTATAAAATTCTTGTCTGAACCCGGAATTGTTTTTCTGTTTCCGGCATTTCCCAGTGATTATAAGGAAGATGTGTCCCAATTAATCCCCGGATATGCCGAACTTTTTAAGGTCTATCTGAGAAAGGCATCGGATTGGGTTGATTCAGCATTATCATTTTTTGATCCCGGAATCCATAACTTCCTGGATAATGAGTTGCATAATCAGTATATCGCTTATATCCAAAGTTGTACATGTTCATATCTGCTACGAAGTAAGGGTTTGAATCCAGGTATTCTGGCATACTATAGCATGGGAATATATGCCAGCCTCGTTGATTCGGGTTCCATTACTTTTGAAACAGGACTTGATCTGATAAAAAATGCATATCGTGAGATCCGGATCATTTTGAAAGATTCAGATTTTTCAATGTGTTCGATTATCGGTTTAAATGTTGATGACATACGTCAACTGATTTCCCGGACTGATCCGGAAACTGAGATTTCAAACCAGAACGGGAAATTCTCGTTTGTCTTGTCAGGACAGTTGTCTTCCATAAAATTAATTGTCACCAAAGCCAGAGAAGAAGGAGCAATTCATACAAGCCTCTTAGATGTAAAAGAGCCTTACCATTCACGATTTCTCAGGGAAACCCAATTTGGATTTTCAAAATTTATAGGTAAAATTCAGGTTTCTGATCCTGTAACACCCATTTTATCATCCATTAATCAGACCCAATTGAACTCTACCGGACAAATAAAGAGTGAATTAGTCAAAAACCTTTACCATCCATTTAATTGGTACCAAACTCACATAAATTTAATCGATCGCGGGTACAAGCTTTTCATAGAATGCAGTCCTTTACCTTCCCTGATAAAGATTGCCAGATTTCTTCCCGGAGAAGCAAGGTACATTTCCCCTTTATCGGCCCTCAATTCGCCTTTGTTTCCTGATTCTTAAAAGAGTCCTGAACATTGGTTCAATCAGATTTGAATCCTTGCGTAATTTATGCGCCTCTTGTAACATTTCGGGCGAGGGTTGAGTCTCCAATGCTGGAATACAATTTATCCGGATCCGTGAAGCTTCAATTATCAATAAATTCAGCTTCTCTTTTTCCAACTCACTCGAATAATAAAACAATGGAGGATATAATATCGATTCAGCTTTTTTGACAAGACCTTCCCTGAGCGCAATGGTATATAATGGTGTTCTGGGATATACACGAAGACCCGCAGTAAGGTAAACCAGATCATTCTCATTAATACTTGTATCAATAAAATGAAGGGTTTCATTAATTGTGCTTACATTCTCACCCGGGGCTCCAAAAAGAAAAAACCACATAGACGGCATATCGTATTTCTTTATCAGATTTGAGGTCCGTTGAACATCTTCAAGAGAAAATCCTTTTCCCAAACTCTTTAACATTAGCGGGGAACCGCTGTCGGGAGTCACATCTATTTGTGCAAATCCTGCCTCAATCATAAGTTCGAAAAGTTCAGCGCTTGTATTTTTAGGATTGATTCCCATAGTTCTTAAGCGGAGCTTCAACTTTTTTTCAATAATTTTCCGGCAGAGTGATTCTGCATATCCAGGAGGCTCATTAAAAGTTGAGTCAACAAATTCAATAACCACCGACCCTAATCGCCTAACTACTTCAGTTATTTCTGAAACGACATCTTCCGGATCACGCAACCGCAATGAATTCCCTTCTATACAAGGGTATGTACAATAAATACATTTTTGAATACACCCTCTTTTTGTTTGTATACTATAAACTCCAATTGATCTGTATGGTTCAAAATCAATTTTCAGGTCAAGGTTGGAATATGGCTGTAAAAAATGCTTCTTGTAATTTCCTGAACAATTACTTTTATTAATAGCTCCGTTTTTTATAAATAAATTTGGAATATCTTCAACAGGTTTGTTGTTATCCAGACATCTTAGTAACTCTAACAGACTCTCTCCTCCTTCTCCCATTATCCCATAATCAGCATGCGATAGTTGCATTAATTCATCCGGGAATATACTGAATCCGCTTCCTCCCAGGATCAGAGTGATGTTTGATATTGCCTGGACAGGCCGGATAAAATCCGAAAGAATCCGGTCAATATAAAAGATATTCCGGTCTGCAACCACATCATCAATATTACGGATACCAAAACCAACATAATCGGGTTGGAAGTCTTTGACCAGCCTGAGAAACTTGTTCCCCTGGTCAAATACACCATCATAAACCTTGACTTCGTAATAAGGTTCCAGGTAGGATTCGATTATACAAAGACCCAGAGGAGGAATTGGATAAGGGTATATCTCAATGTTTGTATTTACGAGTAAAACCTTTTTCATTTTCTATATTACATCCGTTCCTTTTCTGATCAACCAAAGTTTTGCTACCTCATGATGGAATTCTTCATAAGGTAACTTGGTTTTCAGAAGTGCATTAAAAAAATTATATCTGTCAAAATTATGATCGACAATTAAATCTCTGACTTCCCTGTAATAACTTGTACCAGGCATCGGACTTAGAATAGTATAACCCGCGTACACTACCGGATTGATTGCGGCATATTCAGCTAATTGTTTAAAATCGTCTCCGGTATAATCACATGGTACAACATAATTTCCCCTGACCATTATGCCATTCATTTCAAATATTTTAATTGCCTCCTGGTTAAATATTGCGGGTGATTTTTTATGATATCTTTTTAGCTCTTCATCTCTGAAAGATTCAAAACCGCAGATTACGACTTTCAATCCACCCTTTGCCATTTTTTCAATGATCCATGGATTTTCTACTGCAACATCAGCTCTGATATCCATGATAAACGTCTTTTTAATTCCTTCCGATTGAATCCGGTCAAAAAGTAAGCTCATGAATTGTGTATCTACAACGGTATTTGCATCGGCAAACCGTACAACCGGATATGCTCCTGTGGACTTTAATTCATGAATCAGGCTTTCGACGGTTCTCTGGTAATAAATACCTTTAAATTGAGTCCAGATAGAGCAAAAGGTGCATTTGTACGGACAACCAAGTGAAGTATAGATATAGGTACTTGGATCCGGGCTTTTACCGACTTTATATGTATCAATCCAACGGTTAAGATGAATTCTGTCCGGCATCAGATAATCCTTGTTGATGAAATCGGGGATTAAGGCTTCACCAGGTGTTTTCACTAATCTATCTGAATTGTTCAAGTAGATACCCGAAATTTTTTCAAGAGGTTTGGCATGTTCCTTTGAAGCGAGCAGCTCTCTGAAAATGTGAGGACATTGGCCTGGGATAACAACATCAAAAAATGATTTCTCAAAATCCAGGGGACAGAGTGTAGCATGAAGGCCTCCTACAACAGTAAGAATTGAAGGATCAATTGATTTGGCAGTCAGAGCAATCTGATTTGAGTTGTTAAATTCGGAGGTTATGGTCGTCACCCCGACAATGTCAGGATGGTATTTTTTTAACAACAATTCCATTAAAATATTCAATGAAGGAGTATTTGGGCTAAGATCATACTCACCTTTCATATCAAACACAGTAACATCATAATCTTTGACGGCTGCTGCTATGGTCAGTAATCCAAGCGGAGGGCCTATAAGTTTTTTGTGGATGAAAGGGCGGGCATCTTCAGGGGCAAACCGAAGAATGTTATTTTCCGTGGATCTTGGCGGATTGACCAGCAGAATTTTCATGCGGACAAAAGTACTTAAAACCATTGACGTCTTGGACTATAACAATCCGCTATTTTACTATTTTTGCTTCAGATTATTTTTTTGTCCAAAGTCACGAAACTTGTATGCTGGAAAAATTGTCGGTAAGACAAAAGATGATTGAATTGAAGTGTTGTGTCATTATACCGACATACAATAATGACAGGACCCTGGAAGATGTTTTCCAAAGGATCTTAAAATTTACAGCCGATGTTGTTGTGGTGAATGATGGTTCTACCGACAGTACACCGGTTCTCCTTCAGAAATACAAA
>Ga0172368_10007830_pt1 | contig 11027 bp, 5 predicted proteins | sample Lak11m_FD_114540 | JGI IMG/M metagenome (GOLD analysis project Ga0172368, IMG submission 114540) | Freshwater microbial communities from Kabuno Bay, South-Kivu, Congo - kab_022012_11m | ecosystem: Environmental > Aquatic > Freshwater > Lake | place: Democratic Republic of the Congo: South-Kivu...
CCAGACTTATTGTCTGTTTCAGCGTCGCTTCGTAATTCGCCGTTCTAAATTTTCTGCTCATTCAGATAGTTTACCAGCTTGGTCCCTTTTGCGTGTCAGTCTCTCCGACAAACTGCTAGGCGGTGAAACGTTACATGAAGCAGCCCGCCAAAAAGCAGCGGAAGAAGGTCAGGAAAACCTCGAAGAGCTTTATCGCAGTATGGCGAAGCGGGCGCGGCAGGCTAATCTTAGCTTTTTTGCGTTCACCGCTACGCCCAAACATAAAACTTTGGCTGTTTTCGGACGTGACGGCGAACCTTTTCACCGATACACAATGAGACAGGCTATTGAAGAAGGTTTTATTATGGACGTGTTGCGCAATTACACGACTTATAAGACCTTTTATAAATTGGTTAAAGCATGCGATGATGATCCAAATGTTGAGCGAAAAAAGGCTGCGCAAGCTTTGGCGCGCTTTTTACGCTTACATCCACACAATATCGCCCAGAAAACGCAAATTATGGTGGAACACTTCAACACCTTTACTCGCCACAAAATTCTCGGCCGGGCAAAAGCGATGGTTGTAACCGGATCCCGACTTGAAGCTGTTCGCTATAAGCAAAGCTTTGACCACTACATTCACGAAAAAGGGTATCCTATTAGAACCCTTGTAGCTTTCTCTGGTGTCGTTACCGACGACAAAGTCAAAGAGAAAACATACACAGAAGAAGGAATGAATGATGGAATTCGTGAACGAGAACTGCCAGAACGGTTTGGAACGAACGAATATCAAGTGCTTCTCGTTGCTGAAAAATACCAGACGGGTTACGATCAACCCTTGCTGCATACGATGTATATTGATAAGCGCTTATCTGGCATCCAAGCAGTGCAAACGCTCTCCAGATTGAATCGAATTCATCCCCATAAAGAAGATACATTTATTCTTGATTTCGTAAATGATCGAGAAGAAATCAGAGATGCTTTTAAACAATTTTATGAGGGTGCCGAATTTGGAGAAGAGGCCCAACCCGAGCAGTTGTATCAATTAAAAGACATTTTAGATTCCTCAGGGGTCTATCTACCAGAAGAAGTGATCCGATTTTCGGAAATATATTTTAAACCTAAGCAACGCCAAAGCCCTGCCGACCATCAGGCGATGAATGCAGCGCTTGATCCGGCTGTTGATCGCTTTAAAGCCTTAAGAAACAAAGACGGGGCAGAGGCTGAACTTTGGCGAGGTCAATTAGTCGCCTTCCGAAATCTTTATGCTTTCCTAAGTCAGGTCATCCCTTATCAAGATTCTGATCTTGAGCAGCTATACATATTTTTGCGTCATTTATCCTCTAAATTGCCACGCCGATCTAATGAGCCTCAATATGATTTTGATAATGAAGTGCAATTAGAGTATTACCGTGTCCAGAAAATTAGCGAGGGGTCAATTGACCTAACAAACGGATATGCTCGACCTCTGGACGGTCCCACTGAAGTTGGAACAGCATTAATCAGAGAAGCTGCCGTCAAACTTTCACAGTTGATAGATGTCATCAACGATCGGTTTGGGACAGATTTTAATCAGGCCGACCAACTCTTTTTTGATCAATTGGTAGAAGCTGCGGCTACATCAGAAGAGCTGCAGCAAGCTGCCCAGGCAAACTCAGTGGATAAATTCAGTCTGTTGTTCAAGAGGTTACTAGAGTCACTTTTTGTTGAAAGAATGGATCAAAATGAGGCGATTTTCGCTCGTTATATGAACGATCACGATTTTCAAAAGACTGTATCTGAATGGTTGGTGGGAGAGGTGTATAAACGTCTTACCGGAGATCCGATATCAACACCTATCACTTATACCAAAAAGAAACTCTCAGAATAATGAAAATGGGAATCCATGATTCCTTTATGACTTTATAGAAACAAAACGAGTTAGAGAGGACGACCGAATGAACAAATACTTTCTTTATACTTCTGCAACCCCGGCTTACAGTGGTGGTAAACCTCCGAAGAGCTTGGAAATTCTACGTGCCAATTCGGGAGGCCAAACGGGAAACGATGCTGAGCCTGTGGCTGGAGACCGTTTTCTGGTCGCCTCTGGAAAAGGTGGTAGTTTTGATTGCATAATTCCTCACTCATTCATTTTGAAAGAAACCCGTCCATCTGGGGCTGTTTTGGAATTAGAACGATCCTTTATGAATGATGTATCTTTCGATAAAGCCAGGGCGATCTTCAACCGCGGTTTTTTGACGGGAATGAATCAGGTCACACAGAAAGAGTATGAAGATGTTGTGGCTTTAATGGGTGGGGCTCTTTTCAGCGAAGATGAGCTTCTTAAGCATGTAAAGAGATTTATTTCCGCGAGAGGCTATTACTTTTCGGATGAAACAATCGCCAACTACCATATCTGCATGAAAACACGTCCCTTTGTAATTTTAGCGGGTTTATCCGGGACGGGAAAATCCAAACTCTCCCAGCTTTATGCAGAAGCGATCGGGCATACCGTTCAAAATGGCCGTTATCTTCGTCTGGCTGTGAGGCCCAGTTGGAATGATGACCGGTTTTTATTGGGTTATTTAAACTCTATCACTGGTGAGTATATCACCGAACCAGCGGTGGAGTTTGTGATCAACGCCGAAAAAGATCGCGAGAACTTATATTTCTTTTGTCTGGATGAAATGAACTTGGCGCATGTGGAATACTATTTCTCCCAATTTCTCAGCGCCATGGAAGAAGAAAATGCTTCCGACCGCCGAATATATCTTTACAGTGATGTGGCTCAAAAACGATTACAGGCGCAGGGAAAACCGGTTGACGTGGACCGAATTGCAATCATCCCTGATAACCTGTTATTCACGGGCACCATTAATGTTGATGAAACAACTCAACCTATCAGCGATAAAGTGATTGATCGGGCGAACACCATCGAGTTTTTCGATATTGAGCTCTCCAAAGTGCCCGATCGGCAGCCAACCCCGGAACCAGTACGTGTGTCCAGCTCCACGTGGAATAATTATCGCGTTTTTCAACCTGAGAACACCTGCCGGCCGAAAGTGATGGAGATCAACGAGATCCTGAACAAATCTGGATTAGGGCTCGGATACCGGGTACTTCGGGAGATTGAGCTCTATATGGGCAATAGCGCCGGCTTACTGGATGCCAATGCAGCCTTTGATTTACAGGTCAAACAACGCATCCTCCCGCGGGTGCGTGGTACAGCTGCCATTCTGGCTACTTTGCGTGAATTAATCGCTTATATGAAAGCCCATAATCTGAACCGTTCAGGAGCAAGGCTTGAAGAAATGGAAGGAAGGTTAAAGCGGGATGGATATACCAGCTTCTGGCGCTGATAGCTGGCTGACGATCAACGGCCAACCGCTTTCTTTCCATGCCGAGGATGACAATCTTCAAGTATGTGCCAGGGAAGCGGAAAGAAATTACATCCGGATCACGCATCATGCGCCGGATGATCTTGAAATTTGGGTCGATGATGAACAGTTAGAAACAGAGCGTTATGGTTCCTGGTACTGGCGTCCCAGGAGTTTTGCTGGTCTTTACCGCTTTACCCTGATTATTCCCAGTCGTCAGACCGAATCAACATTTGTTCGGGTACTCCCCAGCCAGATGTCTTATGAGCGTTACGAGCAAATGCTCGGGGATATCCAGGCAATTTCCGAAGATCTACTTTTCCAACTTCAATCGCCTTCGAGTGAACGCCTCACTCCGCACAATCAAACCTATTCTTCATCTGCTTTACGTGAATATAAGCTAATCAAAGCCGTCTACCCAGAATTGGCGGATGTCGTGTCTCACATTCGCCGTAATCCTCATGCGCGACTCACCAACCACAACCAGGCTGAGTTTATCCATCAAGTAAAACGATTCTCCAGTGAGGTCGTGCCCATTCCAGGACCATTTATTCAGCTTCCTCAAGGAGTCGGTATTGGAGGAGCGACAGCTGTTTTGCCGCAGCTCTGGTTGGTGGAAGAACACACCCTTACGCACGATACCTATGAGAATCGGCTCTTTAAGCACTTCCTGTGGCGTCAATTGCTCCCCAGGCTGATCTCGATCCAGGAAAAAGCAAAGGCTGAGATCCGGAAAAGGCGGGAAAGCCAAAAAATTAAACATCTTCAGGGATGGGAAGACGACGAAGCTGATAAGATCCAAGTATTAGAAGGGGTCGCTTTGGATTGCCAGGACTTACTCCAGCAGTGTATCTCTTGGGGGAGTGAAGCATTCCTCAAAGATGTGCGGATGGTTGGCCAGCACCAACAACCCTCGCAGATTCTACAGAAACACCCTTACTACAACCGTTTTTATCGAGTATTCTTGCGTTTCCAGAAAGAACTTGGCGTAAACCTGGATGCAGATCGTTATATTGCTGAACTTTCCATTCGAAAGCTTTCAGAAATTTATGAAACCTGGTCTGTATTTATTGTAGCCAATGCCGCAATGACCATTTTGCGAAAGGCCGGGTATCAAATCATCTCCAGTAACGGATTCTTTACCGTGCGTGATGATTTGTTCCAGTTCGAAGTTGATCGGACCGCAGCGGTCGAACTTGTAAAGGGAGATCGCAAAATAATCATTCGATATGAACCCTTGTATGAGCCGGCAGTCAGAGTGGTTGAAGGATTGGTTTCAAAAGGACAAAGGCAACGAACTCCTGATTTAAGTATAGAATTAAAGGAACTCAACCAGACTCGCAGCGTTTTGATCTTCGATGCGAAATACCGAACCGAGAAAGTTGGGGATGAGGTTACTTTCCTCGATGAAGATCTGAACAAGATGCGTGAATATCGCGACACGATTGCCTTGAAAATCAAAAACGATCCTCGGTTGCGACCTATTGTAAGAAGCGCTTACATCTTATACCCAGGGGATGTATTGGAACATGACTCTGCTTATCCGGATATTGGTGCATTACCATTACAGCCAAAGATGGAAAAAGAGCAATCCGCCAAAGTCAGTGTTGCCTTAAGTCATATATTGAAGCAAATACTTTGAATAGGTAGGTATTATGAAATCAAAGATCAATTTCCAATTTCCAAATCAAGTTACCCCAAAGCATATTCAATCAATTTTTATTAAACTTGAGAGTGGTGTCTTATATAGTTCATTTGAGATAAGAGATATTTTAAGATCAAGTATTGATGTCGAGGGTAAAGAAATTACTTCTTTAAACATTGATGCATGGAATGCTATTGGATTAGGAGAAAAGATTATTGAACCAAGTATGGGAAAGGTCATAAATTTTCGATTATCTCCTCTCGGTAAACAATTAAAAGAAACTTATGGCACAAATCAAGAATTGTTCTTTGAATTAATACACTTCCTTTTTTATTCAACGTGGAAAAGATCATTACTTCCAAAACACGGAAAGTTCTGGTTATATTCAAGAGTATGTGACTCCTTATGGGATAATGCACCGAGTGAAGTGGATAGTTTGAATCTAGCCGGATTTCTTCAAAATGAATCTCAAGAAGTTTTTCCCCATAACTCACCAAAATTTCCTGTTCAAGGTATCAGAGCTGTATTTCCTTGGTTAGTTGCATTAACACCTTCTTTTTTATACAAACCCTCATCACAAAGTCAGTTTTCAACAAAGAAACGAGCTCAATGTTCGCCCCAATTGTTCCACTTGGCATTAGATTTGATCTATAACCAAAAACTACTGAAATATGGGACATCAATGGCGATTGGTGATGAGGAAGTAAAGTCTGTTTGCAGGGTGTGTCTATTAGATGATGGCCGTTTCTGGGAAATGGTGGACCGGACGAAGATGATTATCCGCGGAGTGGATATTCGCCGAGGGCAATTTAGTACATCAATTGCCTTGGAAATGAAACCTCAATGGATTGATCTCCCGGTTTACACAGAGGAAATTGAGTTTGAAGGTTTAGAAGGGGAAGAAGAATGAGCAATCTTTCAACATTAAATGCTCGACTTCGGGATCGATTATCACTTTCATGGCTTACGCCATCTGAAGCTGCGATTTTAGATCAAATTCAACAATTCGATGCGCCACCTCATCGCGTGATTAATGTGTACGGAGCTGAAGGAACTGGAAAAACTTTTCTGGCCTGGGTGATGGAGCGAGAAAAGTACGCGAGTTACTCCATTTGGGGTGAAAAGCAGATGCCAACTTTACCCAGACTAATTGTAGATGATGCGCCATCCGATAAAACATCCAGCAGGGAGTTCCGACCAATGGTCGAAAGACTGGGCATCAAGCAAATCATTTTGCTTACCCGGGCGCGTGTAGATGAAAGGGCCATGCCGGCCTTTGAGCTAAAAGTGGACAATCAGGATCTTGAGGCTTTTGGGGCAAACCTTTTCAGATATCTACACTTGACCATGCCTGAGGGTTCTTTCCGCAATTACAAATCAGTTGTAGCTATTTTGGCGAGGTAATCATGGATATTTCAAAACTTTCCCCTATTCTCAACAAAGAATCCATTCTAAAAACAGCCAATGCTGTAGAGTTGCGTGAAAATTCTCAGGATGTATTGCAACGATATCACACGTATGCAATGACCCATGTCCCCTTAGGTAATACCACCAAACAGTTGGACGATCTCGAACGAGTCGTTGTTGAGAATAAGACCTGCGCGATTGGGACGATTGTTGGTCCTTATGGATATGGAAAGACCAGCACAGCAGTGCATTTATGGAATGAAACGCGTGGACAAAAAATCCTTTCCGTGCCTCCGTTTGTGTGGACATCGTTAACAGAACTGATGGATGCAGTATATTACTGGGTGAGCTTTGAATTCTCCCAGGGCCCTACCAAATTTATTCCAGAATTGACGGAAGCTTATGAGAAATATCGTCAGAGTTCGATCACTGAATTGTCAACTCGTATTGGTAATGAGGACCTTGTTCGACAGTTAATTGAAGAGGGAAGGTTGAACCTGGAAATTAGTGCGAGCGATGTCGTAAATTTCTTTACCAGCACCAGCCTAATTGCAGAAAAAGCCGGTTTTCGTGGGTTATTAATTTACACAGACGAGCTTCAGGTAACCCTTTCTAAATATCCAAGCCGTGATCAATTCTTTTCTCATTTGTTTGACATCGTTCGGGATGTATTGGGAACTGCTGGTCATTGGGCCATTGTTCTTACGATGGATGATGATACAGAAGGGACGATTGCGCGTTTGCGATCTGACCTTCTGCAGAGGTTACAACGGTCCGCTCTACATTTTCGTGTTAAAGATGTATACAATCGGCGCGAGTACCCTAAAGAGTTGTGGTCAGCGTTTGAAAAACGATTTGGTTTTGCGGGTGAAGAAATCCTATTTGATGAAACATTAGATGCGATGGGGCAAATTGCCGCGCGCCCAGACCTGGGTGCGGGTCCTCGCATGGTAACCAATGCAATGGCGTTGGGCATCAAACACTACGATAAAACTGGCGAGCCATACACTCCCATTCATTTGGTGAACGATTTCCTGGCTGGATTAATGGTTTTTGATCAGCGAGGAAAATTCGGGTCATCCGTAAAGAAGGCATTAGATAATTCTGAAGTTCGGGCGACTCAATCCAATCAACAGCTGATTAAATTATTGTCAGCTTTCCCCATGGGTTGTACTGAAGAAATGCTTGCCAAGTATGAGTTGCTCTCAACTTTCCAATCATTCCCCCCTCTTGCTCGTCGAGAACTGATTGTTCAACTTTCGGGAGGATATATTCTTAGGTATCTAGCCGAAGTAGAAACCCAGCCTGAACAGATTGAACAACGTTTAACTAAAGAGTTCGTAGGACGTTTTTCACCTAATAAGGATTATGCAGTAAAAGCAGCGAATGGCTTTTTCCTCCAATTCCTTGCTGAGCCAACATTTAAAGATTGGAAAAGTGAAAAGCCATCTTTACAGACATTGGATGGGGTGCAGTATATCTCCATGTTGACACGAGGAACTTTTGATCCAAAATATCCAGATCGTGTTGTCCATGTTATGGCCACGGCTGTTCCTCAGTCAGCACCTCCTAACTTTGCAAAATTTCATCCCGATGCGGAATTTGAATATCGATTTGAATTAAATTATTCTTTGGCACCCGCTGAACCAAGTCGCTTGTTGGTTGATTCCAGCCAACCTAATGTAGCGATATTCCAGTTGAATATAAGCTCATTCAATGCGGAATTGGCGAACCGCCAAATCCCCGAATATTTGTTTGAGTATTACTCACCTGATCAGTTCTCACCACTTCTAAGCCTTTCGCTCATTGAGTATCTCTACCGAAATCGTGGTGAACTACCTGATGACCAAAACCGAATCGCCACGATCATTTCTCCATTAAGACAATTTTCTCTCTCGATGTTACTTGGAGAGAAATTAGAAATCGACAATTCCGATTTTGCAAGTGGCATGGTTGGCGTTGATCGGGTTAAAGAATTATTCAGGTTGCAATGTCGGAAAATTTATCCCAACTATAAAACGCTGGCCACCAGTAGGTCATGGCAACCGAATTTACAACAATATCGTTATGCATTAGAAAAAGTAATTACGCAAGATGGCATTTCCATTGCCCGTGGCAGAAATAAATGGGTAGCGACAAAATCCACTGTTGCAGAGACTTTCCATATTGCCGGGAGATCAATGACCAGGCTGGAAGTTCTAGTTAGAGATTTGGTTGAAGTCTGTGTGCTGGAAACGGTTAATTTTTCGGGACGCCAGGCATATAGCGAGGTGAGTTTTATATTTAAACTACACCCTCTAGAAAATGAATGGCTCCGATTGCTAGACAATTCAAAGCAGCACACAAATGTTCAGGGGTCCATGGTTCCTGCAATTGCTGCTGAAGAACTGTTTAAATGGGGATCAAAAACTGGTTATACACTGGAAGAAATGTCTGAAGTGTTGCAGTTGTTAAAGACACGGAAATACATTGACCAGCGTCAGAATCTAATAGTTAGAACAATTGATGCTATTGATGACTTGCGAGAATCGGTTTCAGCATTTTTGGATCAAATCGAGGCAAGTATCATCGCACTTCGTGATGGGTTACCCGAATTCGAAGATACTCGTTATCCGATCATTAAAATGCGAACTGATCTTGCTAATGCAAAGGAACGAGATGAAATCGAACAACTCCGTAGCAGACTACGTGAATGGTCAGGGAGTATTAATTCATTTGTAGGGGCTCGTTCGAGTAGTATCCGACAAAAAATTACAGATGAACAGAACAAACTTCACGAGCTCAACCGTCAAGGTATTCCATTATGGATTAATTACGCATTCGAGCCCAATCCTTTAGTGAATCAATTGGAAAAACAGCGGAGCAATCGGGTCTTATCGTACCAAAACACGCTTGATGATATTCGAAAGATTCGCGAAGCATCAATACGGTCATTGCAAGATACTTCTGGAAGCAGTGTTGATATTCTGCTAAAACTCTATAATATTCTTCGAGAATTGTCAGATAAGAGCAGCCGTTTAGATCGAAAACTCGAGAGTCTTCGGGACGAACAACAAGATATGACTGCCTGGAGAGATGTAGCAAAAATGGCCACTGAAGTAGATTCGATGGTTAGATCGATTAATCAAACCTATGATTACAAAGAGTTTTTGGGCCTGGCGGAACAGCTTTGGAAAGAATTGCGGGATGAATTCGAAACGGATCCGTTATCAATATTCTCAAAACATCAAAATGCGAGGCAGCGAATTGAACAGTTAGAAAAACGAATTGGTGACTGGGTCGAAAACCGACGCAAAGATTTTGAACATAAATGTCAAAGCTATCAATTGGTACTGAATCAGGCAGGGTTACAAATTGAACTGAAAGTGCCCTTCGATCCTGAACACCCCAATGCGTCAGTGGATGCTCTATTAGACCAAGTGAATTCAGGTCTACAGCGGTATCTCAGTGCGTTAAGCAGCACAATCGTTCAAGCCGTTACGACAATTCGATATTCGATCAAAGTTCAAAGGTTACCGCTAGAAAAGGTCGAACAGCAAGCTCAAAAAGCTTTACAAAATGCAGAACAACTTCAAAAGGAATTAACCGCCGAAAAATTGGGCGATTTCGAGATTTTCAAAGGGGTAATTATCCAGCAACTTGTTATACTAGCAACAGAGGAGCAATCATTACGAAGTGAAGTACAAACAGCTATTCAAAAAAAGAAGCCCGAAGGATCTGAGATACGGTTAATGGAAATGCTTGATGGGTCAACTCAATCCCAAAGGGCAGACTTGCGTGGATTGATAATAAGGATGTTGGAAAGTGGAGATGACTCAGTGGACCTGGATGATTTAATGGTTAGTATTACTTCTTTGTTCAAGAAAAACCAGGTTTCAGTGTTCATAATCCCTCAAGGGGAAGAGAGGAAAATGGATTAGAAAATTCGCTTTCCTTTTGGCGATATTCAAAAAATGTGCAGCTTGGGTTTAATGTATTGATAATTGGACAAATAGGGCAGTATTATGCAGCAATAAACATGTGTTTAAATAAAGAGCTAAATGGTGAAGTTGGGAATTAAAGAAAGGTACACTTTTTATAAATAGTTTTTTACATACTCACTAAAATTGGCTTTAAACCCTTCCAGCCAGGCTTCGATGAAAGACCGCTGTTCGAATAAAGGCAACAAATCCTCTGCCAGGTCTGAGAGCTTCATTTCAGTAATCTTTTCGCCAAGTAATTCCATTGCGGATTGAATAGTGTAGGACTGGCGACCGTCATTTGCAAGCTTTTCCTCCAGCGGTCTGATCTTTTGCTGCATGAACCACAACAAATCATAAAAATCGCGGCCTTTGATCGTTGCCCCTTCGCCCTTCTGAAAATTGCGCTCCAGGCAGGCCAACATCTTCCCGGCCATCATCGCTTCCAGCGAAAAATGCGCGGCCACAAAACTTCTGCCAAAAAGCAGTACCGGCGTCTGGCGCACAATAGAGATTTGCTTGTGCTGGCTGACCTCCACTTTTAGATGCAGTGGTTCATTGACATGCGAGGTCAATCCCAAAGCATAGAGAATCGGGAACTTCAAGGTGGTGCGCCGGACGCCCCACTCCCCAATCTGGGTTTTGGCGGTCACATCGGCATACCCGATGTTGGAACGGTAG
>Ga0172368_10007832_pt1 | contig 11027 bp, 12 predicted proteins | sample Lak11m_FD_114540 | JGI IMG/M metagenome (GOLD analysis project Ga0172368, IMG submission 114540) | Freshwater microbial communities from Kabuno Bay, South-Kivu, Congo - kab_022012_11m | ecosystem: Environmental > Aquatic > Freshwater > Lake | place: Democratic Republic of the Congo: South-Kivu...
ATAAATGCACATTTTGAACGCCAAAGGCGTGCAAAATGTGCAAAAAACTTCTTGCCCCCGCCCTTGAGGGCGGGGCCGGGGGTGGGTGGCTCTTACCCCCAGCGCAGGATGAGCAGGCCAAAGGCCAGGCGCAGCCCGCCCAGCACCACCAGCGCGGCGGGCGTGCCACTCAGCTGGGCCAGGGCAGGCCCGCCCAGCGCCCCAAGCAGGATGGCGGCGTTTCCCAGCAGCATATTCCACGACAGCCAGGTTGAGCGATTTTCGGCGGGCAGGTTGTCGAGGTGGTAGTTGTATTGGGCGGTGCCGAGCAGGCCCGCGGCGACCCCGCCGACCAGCGCGGCCAGGATGTAGGCCGGGGCGTTTTGCGCGGCGGCCAGGGTCAGGGCGTGCAGGGCCAGCAGCGCCCCGCCCAGCGCGGTCAGGCGGCGGTTGCCTGCCCGGCGGCTCAGCCTGGCCATAAACAGCGAGATGCTGAAGACCAGCATGTTGGCGATGCCCGAACCCAGGCTGATCAGCGCGTCGGAGAGCTGCAGGCGGTGAACCAGAATATCGGGCACGAGCGGGGCGGCCATGAAGTTGCTCAGGTTGAACAGGAAGAGCAGCACGATCACCTTGAGGTAGTTGCGTTCCAGCGCGCCGAGGGCCAGGCGGGTCGGGGTGCTGGACGCGGGCGGCTGGGCCGCGTCGCCGCCCTCCCCGGCAGGGACGGGGTGGACATTCCAGATGTGGTAGGCGGTCATCACCCCGCCGAGCGCCCCCAGGCCGAAAACCACCTGGTAGCCCAGCGGGAAGGGCAGGTAGGTCAGGATTTGCCCGCTCAGCATCGTGGCGGCGAACGACACGATCGACATGACCGCGGTGCGCGCCCCCACCACCTGCCCGCGCCACTCGGAAGGCACCGATTCCATCAGAAACTGGTTGAAGATGATCCCGATGAAGGTGGCCGGGATGGCGATGACCATGGAGAGCACAATCACCCCCATCACCTGCTGGCTGGAAGGCAGCAGCCAGGGCAGCAGGGCGTAGCCCAGGAACAGGCTGCGCGCGATCAGTGCGGCCACGGCGCCGGAAACGCGCGCGGGGAAGCGGCGCAGGACGCGCCCGGCGGGCAGTGACACCAGCAGCGAGATAAAGGCCGGGATGGCGGTCAGCAGGCCGATCTGGTACGGCGTGGCCCCGCTGCGCGCCGCATAAATCGAAAGAAACGCCGCTGTCGTGCCCACGTACAGCCCCCACCAGCCGATATCAAACAGCAGGTGGGTGAAGTTGGATCGCAGGTAGGGCGGCATATATGCCGGGAAGCCGAAGAAGGCGCGCAGGTTCATGCGAGATTTGCATGATATCACATCTGCGTGGTGGAAAGGGGACAGTGAGCAGGGAGCAGGGGCAGGGAGCATCTCTGCCTGTTCCCTGCTCCCACAGCCCTGTTCCCTTTTCTATACCGGCCTTCGCGTTTGGGCCTATAATTTAACCAGAGGACCCCCATGAACCTTCTCGAAAACCCCACATTGGAAAGCTTGATTGCCGACCAGCTGGTCTGGTCGCCGCCGCCGCTGCGCTGGGAAGCGCTGGAAGAGGGCGGGATGCGCGTGCATGTGCCGGAGAAAGTCGACTATTTTCAGGACCCGGGCGGGCAGATCAGCAAAGATGATGCGCCGTATCTCTCGCTGCCGGTGAGCGGCGACTTCGTCGTGCAGGCCCGCGTGCGCCCCAACTGGCAGACGGTTTGGGACGCGGCGGCGATCATGGTGCGCCATGACGCGCGCAGCTGGGCCAAGCTGTGCTTTGAGTCGACCGACATCGGCACCAAGGCGGCGGTCAGCGTGGTCATGCGCGGCGCATCGGACGACGCTAACGGGGCCGACCTTGACATCTCCGAAGTCTGGCTGCAGGTCTGCCGAATCGGGCAGGTGTTTGGCATGCACTATTCCCTGGATGGGCAGAGCTGGCGCATGGTGCGCGTCTTTCGCCTGGATGTTCCGGAAGAAGTGCGTGTGGGGCTGGTGGCGCAGTGCCCGGCCGGACCAGGCGCGGCGATCGACTGGCTCAGCTTGAGCGTGGAGCAGCGCACGGTAGCCAATATCCGCGCCGGAAAGTAGCGTTCATCCTCCGGTCAGCCTGTTGACAAAATTGCGCGGCGGGCTAAACTGGAGTTATCCCGATTATTTTCTCATTTTCAGGAGGACTTTTATGGCAGAATTTTCGCACATGCCGCGTTACGATGTTCACAATGACGGCGCCGGGCCGTATGCGGTCTTTTACTGCGATATCTGTTCGCGCGAGTTCCGCAGCCAGCCGGATGTGGTCAAGACCGTGGCCCAGGACCTGGGCAAACAGGCCCTGGGCGGGCTGCTGCGCAGGGTGCCGCTGGTTGGCTCGGCTGTGGCCGATAACGTGGTCGGCGAAGACCCGCGCTACAGCTACAAGCTCAGCCCGGCCCAGCTCGAATCGGCATGGAAGCAGGTCCAGCCGCATTTCGGCGGCGAATGCCCCACCTGCGGGCGGATCGCCTGCAAATCCGATTTCGACAGCCAGTCTGGCTACTGCCAGGAAGACAGCCCGCGCAGCGACGAGATCGCCGAATCGCGCGGCGCGCAGGCTGGCGCGGCGATCAAGGGTTTCGCGGCGGCCTTTGGCTTGGGGGAGGTGATGAAGAGCGCCTCCGAGGCGGCCGACGCAGTCCAGCGCGCCAGCCAGCAGGCCGCGCGCTGCCCCAAGGACGGCACGCTGGCCGCCCCCGGCACCAAATTCTGCCCGGAGTGCGGCGCGCCGATGGTCCAGCCGGTTGAGGTCAAGTGCCCCAAGTGCGGCGCGGCCACCCAGGGCGCCAAGTTCTGCCCGGAATGCGGCACCAAGGTCGAGCAGGCTCCGGCGGTGTGCCCGAGCTGCGGCGCGCAAACCAAGGGCGCAAAATTCTGCCCCGAGTGCGGCACAAAATTATAAAAATTATGGGTGTTTCACAATGGGCCGTAGGCCTATTGTGAAACACCCATCTAGGGTAACTGTTCACCCCACCCCCGGCCCCGCCCCTCAAAGGGGCGGGGAGAAGAGTTTTTTGAGGTGTAAAACGGCATAAAGTGCCGTTTTACACCTCAAAACCTCCGATGCGTGGGAAAATAGGGTCAAGGCTCAATAGTAACAAAAGATGTGTGGTTCAACCTGCGCCGCAGGCGCAGGTTGAACCACACAATATTCCGGTTTTTAGGAAAGCTATTTGCAGTTGATAGAGGCCGCGTCCGGCGCTTCGGCCTCGGCGTAGATGCGCTGATATTCCTTCTCGTACCGCGCTGCGAGGGCGGGGCTGTGGATGATCAGCACGTTGTCGTCGTTGCTCTCGTCGGCGCTGTTGGTGAAGTTATAGGAGCCAGTGATCACGGTCACGCCGTCCAGGATGATGACCTTGTGGTGCATCGTGTATTTGTTGCCGTCTACCTGCACAGGCAGTTTGGCGCAAAACAGGTCCGGCATGGCGCCCTGGCTCGCCCCGCGGTTTTCAAACACGCCCTGCACCTTCACGCCCGCCTTGGCGCGCGCGATCATCGCCGCCGCCAGATCCTTCTGGGTGTAAGTAAACGCCATGAAGTGGATGCTCTTTTTGGCCGAACCAACCAGCTCAAGCAGGTGGCTGAGCACCTCGTCTTCAGGCGAAAAGTAGTTTTCGACCCGCACGCCGCTGACCTCAAAGCTGGGGTTGGGCGCTTTGACCTCGGCCTGCGTGCCAAACTGCTTGTCCACGTACATTTCGTTGAACTTGGCCTGGTAATTGGCGATCAGCCTGGCGCTGGTGATTTTGAGCAGGTTGTTGTTGTTGCGGTACGTATCGTTGTAGGAAAGGTTCCACGACCCGATGAAGAGGATCTTACCGTCAATGATGACCATCTTGTTGTGCATCAAGCCGTTGGAGCGCCCGCCATCCACCAGCCCAACTTTGGCAGCCTTGAGCACCCTGATTGCCAGAAAATTCTTGTTGCCGGTTGCCTCGTTGTTCAGGTCCAGGTTGCCGTTCTCACCGTCGTAAACCACGCGCACCCTGACGCCGCGCTTGCTGGCGGCCGCCAGGGCGTTGACCAGATCGGGCAGGTTGAGGTCAAACGATGCCACGTCGATCGTGGACGCGGCGCTGTCGATCGCCTTTTTGACGTTCTGGTCAATGCCTTTGCCCAGGTTATCGGGCGGGTTGGGGTCGCTGAAGTAGACCGTCAGCCAGCTGGGCAGTTTGGCGGCTGCAGGGGTGCTGGCGGAGGGGCTGTTCTGGTCCGGCCCGCCGGATTGTTCCAGCGGCGCGGGCTGGTCTGGCGCGGCGGGCTGGGGGTTGGATTCCTCGAGCAGCAGGTTGGCGATCTCGATGAGCGGCTCTTCCACCGCGCAGGCCATCCCCGTCAATGCCAGAAGCAGCACAGCCAGCCACAGCCGGATGGATCGATGTTTGAAACTGCCGCGAGGTGGCATGGGTTACTCCTGGGAGGGGTCGGGGTCGAAATCGTCTGGGGCCGGAGACGGGCTCTGCTCCGCTTCGGGCTGAGCGGCCAGGGTTTCCTCTGGCGCGGCGGGTTGGGGTTCAGGCTGCATCGCAGTCGCATCTGAGCCCGCTTCGGGCTCCGGCTGCGCTGCGGGTGTGGGCGAGGTCTCATCTGACGCGGCCGGCTGAGGCTCTGGCTGCGCCAACGTCTCGTTTGAGGCCGCCGGGGCAGGCTGGGCCGCAACCCCGGTGGAGGCTGCCGCCTGGGCCGCAAGCGGATTTGGCGCTGCAGGCTTGGCCGCGGCAGGCGCGTTGAGCTGGAAGACAAGCTCCAGCGCGTCGCGCACATTCAACTCGGCCAGGCGCGCCGCCGCTTGTTGGATAGACTGCGGGTCGGGCGCGCTCGCGTGCGGGTCGGCGGAGGCATGCAGCTCAATCAGCGTGGCCAACTCCTCGGCCAGCTCGGCTGCGTCTTTGCCGGCCATCCCGCCGACCAGGCGGTTGATTTTGCGCATGACCGACATCAAGGTGCTGGCGCGCTCGGAGGCCAGCTGGGCGTCTTGCACGTCTCGCAGTACGCGCCCCAGCTCGGCCAGCCCCCAATCCAGCAGGCGCTGCGCCTCGCCGTCTTCCAGCTCGTCGGTCAAATTCTCCGCTTCCAACATCCGTTCGGCGAATCGTTCAGGTTCCATCCTTGCCTTTACCCTGCCCATCAGAATTTCCCGGCGCGTCCATTTTAACATGGTTGCGGTTAAAAAGAGAAAATTTGTTCTCTAAATGTAACGTATCTACTCCCCCCGCCCTCACCCCTGCCCCTCTCCCGGAGGGAGAGGGAAAAAACCAAGAGGTTTGGAGTATTTGCGGTCACTTTGTGACCGCAAATACTCCAGATTTCTCTTTCTCCCCGCCCCTCCGTGGGTCGGGGCCGGTGGTGGGGTGAGTAGATACATTGAGATGGATCGTTGCTCTTGCGGTTTTGGGAATATACTCGTATAATCTTTCACAAGATTATTATTATATGAGACTTTATAAAAGGGCCATCCCTTTATGGAAAAAATCCTGTTTTTGCTTGGGTTGATCCGCACAGCGGGGAATATGTATGGTTACCGGATCAACGAATTGATCGATTCGCATTTCGGGGTCATCGTCAGCATCACGCGGCCGACGGCTTACCGCCTGCTGGAAAAGATGGCCCAGGACGGCTGGATCAGCTTTCGCGAAGAACAAATCGGTGGACGCCCGCCGCGCAAAATATACTCGATCACGCAAGAGGGTGAGCGGGCTTTTCAGCGTGTACTGCGCGAGAGCCTGCAATCCTATTCTCCCAGCGAGTATAGCAGCCCGGTGGATATGGCTTTCCTGTCCGCCCTGCCATGCGAGGAGGCGCTGCCGCTGCTCAATGCGCGCCGGGACAGGCTTCGCGGGCTGCTTCAAGCGCTGGATGAGAGCCGAATGCATGAGGTTGGTTTCGAACTGGTTTTTGAGCACCAGCGCCGCCGTTTTGAGACGGAACTGGTGTTCACCGAAGAGGTGATCGGGATGTTAGCCAGCAAAAAAGCGGGGCAGTAAAGAAGCTCTGTTTGACACATACATTACAGCAAAGGAAACTGAATAACGATGAAGAAGGTATTTGAAGCAATCTGGACCTACCTGAAAGATTGGCGAAATCTGCTGTCGCACGCCCTGGTCGGGTTTGCCATTTTGGCGGTGGGACTGTTCCTGCCGGTCCAGCCAGTGTACCGGATCTTGATCCTGGTCTTGATCGTGGGGTTTAACCTGGTGCGGATGAAGCTGGCTGAGAAGAAAAAAGAAGCTTCTTTATTGGAGGCCGTCAATGAGTGAGAGCATGCTCGCCGTGATTGTGATTAACCTGGCGCTGCTGTTTTACTCGATTGGCGTGTGGAGCGAGCGCATCCAGGGAAGGTTAAAGTGGTGGCACCTGGCTTTCTTTGGGCTGGGGCTGTTCTGTGATACCTGGGGCACAGGGCTGATGTTTGAGATGGCTGGAGGAATGACCTTCGATATCCACGGGCTGACCGGCCTGCTGGCAATCGTTTTAATGTTGATCCATGCGCTCTGGGCCTTGATTGTTTTGCTGCGCAAAGACGAGCAGGCCTTGCGGAGTTTCCACCGTTTCAGTGTGTTTGTGTGGGTGATCTGGTTGGTACCCTATCTGAGTCCGATGGTTTTGAGGATGGTGAAGTAGCATCTTTCCCCGATCGCTTTAGAAATTCACGCCCCCCTTCCCTTGGGGAAGGGGGCTGGGGGGATGGGCGGTGCCCCAATTCGCCAACAGCATCCGGCGCGGGAAGGGGGAAAAGATGATATTTGGAGTTTTTGCGGGCGGCTTTGCGCCCGCAAAAACTCCAATTTTTTCTTTCTCCCCGAGCTTTCGAGGGGGAGGGGAGTAGATCCCCTAAAACAAAACCAGGATGTTCTTCAGGGCGGTTTCGGCGCGTTCCAGCGAGCCGGAGATGGCGGCTTTGGCGCGCGCTTCGGCGTAGCTGAAGCGCCCCGAGGCGAATATACAAAAATCCAGCGCGTCCATGCTGATCACGGCGGCGGGCTGGCCTTCGCCAATCTGCCACGCGCCCCCGCCGATCCCCGACAGGTTGAAGACGATGGCCGGTCCGGGCGCTTTGCGCGCCAGGGTTTTGGCCACATCCAGCATGATCAGCTCGACAATGCGCTTGTCCTGGCCGCTGGGTTCAAAGGCGCGCCCGGTGGCGCGGCAGATATCCAGGCGGTGCATCCAGGTGTCGCGGCTGTGGATCACCAACATCAGGTGGCGCAGGCTGAGCACGCCCGGCACCGGGTGGGGGATGGAGAGCAGTTTGGCCAATTTGAAGGCGTATGCCCATTTCCGCGCCGCGACCGGCCCACTGACGCGCAGCTCGGCGATCAGTTCCCGCGGGGTGCGCCCGGCGCGCTCGCCAACCTGTTTTTCGTTGACCGCGTCCTCGGGCAGCTGGCCGGGTTTGGGAGGCGAGGCATACTGGCGCAGCATTTCGCCGTAGCCGGTGCCGCTGGCGTAGCCGCCGGCCTGGTGCGCCACCATCGCGCGCACGTCCCACAGGGTGCAGGCGGTTGGGCGGGTCCAGTCGGCAGGTCCCAGCGTTTCCAGCAGGGCGATCAGGCGCTCAAACTGGGTCTTGAGCAGGTCATAGGCTTCATCGGCGCTGACATAGGCCGCGTGTTCGGCCTGGCGGACGGAAGAGGGCAGCGAGATCGATACCATGTAAGACTCCTTTTTACGAAATACCAATGAAACGATGGGACAGATGAGGCCAGGCCGAACAGCCCGGCTGCAGGTCTCAAGATTTGGCCCAGGCGCGGCTGAGCAGGGCCATCGCGGGCGGGATGAGCGAGCCAAAGCGGCCCTGCCCGGCCGGGGTGCCCGGCTCGTTGGCCATGTGCATGGCGGTGATGCCGTGCATCAGGGCGATGAACAGGTCTACGGTCTGTTCGGGCGTCAGACCGCTGTCGATGCGGTCCTCGAAGCGCCGCATATCCGTGTAAGCGCGCTGGAGCAGCCCGGTGCTGACCTCCAGGCTGAGCGCCGAGGGCACAAAGCCGGGCACGGGCCGCTCAAAGCACAGCTGGTACAGCTCGGGGTTGTGCTGGGCGAAGTTGAGATAGGCGTTGAAACTGCGCGCGGTGAAGTCTTGCCAGGTCTGCGCCGCAGCCCGGACGCGCTCCACTTCCTGGGCATACAGCTCGAAGCCCAGGCGGAATAGCGCGTCGTAAATTTCCAACTTGCCGGTGAAGTAATGGTAAAGCGAAGGTGCGCGCAGGTCCATGCGCCGGGCCAGCTCCTGCATCGAAAGGGCGGCCACGCCCTGCTCGCGCATGATTTCCCTGGCGGTGGACAGGATCTGCTCGCGCATTGCGGTGTGCTTGCGCTGCCGGTGAGGGGAAAGTTCAACTTGATCTTCGCTCATGCTGTCTCTTTTTTATTAGTTAATCTAATATCATTAGATAAACTAATAATATTAGAATTTTGTGCGCTTGTCAATAGGCAATTTTCGCGCCATACAGCGCCTCACCCCACCTCCGGTCCCGCCCCTCCGCTCCCCCTGTCCACTCAAGCATGACAAGCGCGGTCAAGCTGTGCGGCGGGCGGGGTGGTATCCTTATCTTCAGAAGGTGAGAACATGGACAGCAGCTGGGAAAATGTCAACGCGGTACAACGCATGCAAACCTGCATCGAAGCGCACCTGCACGAGCAGATCAGCCTGCACATGCTGGCCGAGGCGGCGGGATATTCGCCATGGCACGCCGCCAAGGTCTTCAAGGCGCTGACCGGCAAATCGCCCTTTGAATACATACGCGCGATGCGGCTGTCTCGAGCGGCCGTGCGCCTGCGCGATGAGGGCGGCAAGATTGTCGATGTGGCGTTCGATTTTGTCTTTGACTCTCACGAGGGCTTTACGCGCGCCTTCTCGCGCGAGTTTGGGGTGAGCCCGCAGCGTTTCGCCCAAAACCGGCCCCCAATCCGCCTGTTCTTTCCCAGCAACGTCCGTGAAACGTATTTGGCCTTGCAAAAAGGAGAAATTCAAATGTCTGAAAGCCTGAAAACCAACACGATTTTTGTCCAGGTCGTCGACCGCCCGGCGCGCAAGCTGCTCCTCAAGCGCGGCGTCAAAGCCGAAGATTATTTCGCCTACTGTGAGGAAGTCGGCTGCGAGGTGTGGGATGTGCTGAGCGCCGTCCAGCACGCCCTCTACGAGCCGGTCGGGATGTGGATGCCGGAAAACCTGCGCAAGCCGGGCACCTCGCTCTACACCCAGGGCGTGGAAATGCCCGCCGATTATGCCGGGCCGGTGCCCGAGGGCTTCGAGATGATCGACCTGGCGCCCTGCAAGATGATGATTTTTCAGGGCCAGCCCTACGACGACGCGTACTTCCAGGAGGCTATCGGCAGCGTGTGGGAGACGATCAAGACCTACAACCCCGAAGTCTACGGCTTTCAGTGGGCCGAAGAGGACGGCCCGCGCTTCCAGCTGGCCCCAATGGGTTACCGCGGTTACATTGAGGGCCGCCCGGTGCGCCCGCTGCGCTAAATTCACACATCCCCCTTGCTTTTGAAAGATTTAAAACCTGGGATTTTTTCGCGCAGCCGAAAAAATCCCAGGTTTTCATAATTTTTGCTTGCTCAATCGCGCGGTGTGTGTTAAAACAGGGTATTCTGAACGGAACTGCTAGATGGGAGAATTGCGATGGACACCTACCGGTTAGCCCTGATCGGGTTTGGCAATGTGGGGCAGGGATTGGCCCAGATTTTGAGCGAGCGCGGGGATTGGCTGGCCAGCCAGTTTGGCCTGCGCCTGCAGATCGTCGCGGTCAGCGACCTGCTCAAGGGCAGCCTGTACGATCCCCAGGGTCTGGACGCGGCCGCCCTGCTGGCGGCTGTCAAGCAAAATGGCAAGCTGGACGGCGTCCAGGCCGCGGAACATGGCTGGGACGCCCTGCGCACGATCGCCGAATCGAACGCCGACGCGGTGGTGGAGCTGAGCTACACCGACCTGAAAACCGGCGAGCCGGCCATCACCCACCTGCGCAAGGCGATCGAGTGCGGCAAGCACGTCGTCACCACCAATAAAGGCCCGATTGCGCTGCGCTACCCCGAGCTGAAGGCCCTGGCCGACGCGCGCGGGGTGGAGATTGGCGTCGAGGGCACGGTGATGAGCGGCACGCCCTCGTTGCGCATGGGGACGGAGCTGCTGGCCGCGGCCAACATCACGCGCATCCAGGGCATTATCAACGGCACCACCAATTACATCCTCAGCCAGATGGAGAGCGGCGCGACCTACGCCGCCGCACTGGCCGAAGCGCAGGCCAAGGGCTATGCCGAGGCCGACCCAACCGGCGATGTGGAAGGCTTTGACGCGGCCGGCAAGGTGGTCATCCTGGCTAACCTGCTGATGGGCCAGGCCTTGACGATGGCCGATGTCGACCGCACCGGCATCACCCGCCTGACCCTCGCCGATATCGACGCCGCGCGCGACGCGGGCGAGCGCTGGAAGCTGATCGGCAAGGTGGAGCGCGTGGATGGGCAGGTGCGCGCCAGCGTGCGCCCGGCTCGCCTGCCGCTGGCCCACCCGCTGGCCTCGGTAGGCGGCGCGACCAACGCGATCACCTTCACCACCGACCTGCTGGGCGATGTGACCCTGGTGGGGCCGGGGGCCGGGCGGTTGGAGACGGGCTACGCCCTGATCGGCGACCTGCTCGCCCTGCACCGCAAAGGGAGCAAGTAGCCGTCATGCTCGAATTTACCGAGGTCTCCCTGGCCGATACGCGCCGCCTGTTTCACCTGCGCCAGACTTCCGAAATTGAGGTTGGGCTGGGCATCAAAGGCTTTGACTACGGCTGGGTGGTGGCCTGCCGCAGCTGGAAGCGCAACGAAAAAATCCTGGACGTCGGCGGGGCCTATTCGCGCCTGCCGCTCTACCTGCAGCGCACCTTCGGTTGCGAAACCTGGGTGGCCGACGATTTTGAAGCCGGCTCGGGCGAGGGTTTCTGGATGCGCAACCGGTCGCCGCAGGAATACATCGACAGTCACCCCGAA
>Ga0172368_10007840_pt1 | contig 11021 bp, 9 predicted proteins | sample Lak11m_FD_114540 | JGI IMG/M metagenome (GOLD analysis project Ga0172368, IMG submission 114540) | Freshwater microbial communities from Kabuno Bay, South-Kivu, Congo - kab_022012_11m | ecosystem: Environmental > Aquatic > Freshwater > Lake | place: Democratic Republic of the Congo: South-Kivu...
CAAAATCATTGTGCATGACGATCATGCGGCTGCTGCCAAAACCCTTTTCCATGAATTTTTTCTCCGCGTCAGGCGAATGCACCAGCAGCGCATCAGCTTCGCCGCGCTCGCCCATGGCCATGGCCTGGCCTGAACCCACGGCAATAGTTTTTACCATAAAGCCGGTCTTCTTCTCAAACAGGGGAATGAGCACATCCAGAAGCCCTGAGTCCTGGGTGCTGGTGGTTGTGGCGAGGATGATGTTTTTTTGATCCGCTGCATGTCCTGAAGCTGCCATGCCACCGATCATGCTGCTGCATAGCAGCGCTGTTAAACAGCAGAGCCTGGTCATGAATTGAGCGTGCTTCATCACTGTTATCTCCTCTCAGTATGTTTGTATAGATGACAGCCGGTTTGACTGTCAATGTTTTTAATGCACTGGCTGGCGAAAGCGTTTCGCGCTCCTTCTTGCGGGCTTCTATTGCCGCATCATGTATCCGTGTAGCCAAAAACCACAAAGGTCCCGGCAAATTCAAAATTTACCAGGCTCACGCCAACGCCGCTCAGAAAATCTGTCACCACGACTCCACTTAAAATAAGAAACAGATTATCCTCCTTGTTATAGCGCGGCGCAGAGAAGATGGCGGCAAATGCCGGGCCTGCCGGAACATATACCCCGAAGCCGTCATAGACATCAATAAGCAGCGTCAGATTCTCCTGGAAGGTAATGGTGATTGATACTTTGTCAGCTTCAGGGGAATAAATAAATGCTTTGTATTTTTTCCCTGCAACCGATCCGTCACCCTCTTGTGCATATGCTGCGCGGCACATGAGGAGCAGCATGCAGAATACAAAAAGTGTCACAATTTTGCTGGTCTTATAAAAAGGTGTCATACAAAACCTTCCTGCTCTCGAGTTAGAAGGGGCCTGCCATGAGCAGGCCCCTGATGTTTATATATTATTTAATTGTGCTGTTTATACCTGTTGCGAGCGTTCCATCGTCCAGGTCTTTTTCAAATTGGGCAATGGCTGCTTTAAGCCGAGGGCTGGCTGCCTTTTTGACTGCCTGGATGCAGTCCATAATTTTATGCCGCTGTGCTGCATTCAGGCTCAGGCCGCTTCCCTGCAGGCTGGAGCTAATCGACGGTGCCACAGCACAGAGTGCAGCAGCCATCTTTGAACGTATGTTCTCGCTGAAAACCGCCAGCCTGGTCATCTCTGCGGCATGAATATAATAAAGCGCAGTGTACTGTTTACCCAGGCTGCTCTGCGCGAGCACCCGGTCGCGGTATGAGCGCAACAGCGCGAGCAGCCCCTTGTCCGCACCGGCAACTGATTCCACCGGGCACGTTGTGCCGCCCCCCGCGCTGAGGCTGAAGTCAGCAATCTCAGTTTCATCCTGAGCGACAGTGACGGACGCTGTTTTTGTCTGATAGCCGCTGGCAGAGACCGTCAGGGTGTAAGAGCCGACAACAACACCGGGTATAGTAAACGCTCCGGCAGCGTCAGTACGCGCAGAGTAGCCGCCTTTATCAGCAGCAATGGTTGCTTTTTCAATCGGACTCTGGGTGAGTGCGTCTTTCACGGTCCCGGAGATGTTGCCGTTTTTGAGGTTGCCATAGATTATGACCTTCTTATCATCAACATAACCCCATCCGCCTTCATACCAGTTGAAGTCCGCGGTCCCCTCCGGCAGCGGCTCAATGCGTATTGCCACAACAGTCCGCTCGGAAAAACCGGCATTGTGATCAGCGTCCTTATCATAGGGCCAGATGACATTTTGATTTGCTGCTGTTGACAGCTGGTCTGGCGGCCCGGGAACCAGCTGCGGCGGCACGGTCCTGAAGGTGCCTTCGCCGTTTAATTTATTTTCAGCATCAAGATACCCTTGCTCAAGCTCTGCCCCGTCACGCGCGTAGGCAAGAATAAGTTTCAGTCCGCCATCAACCGTGATGTTGTCACCCTGGTTTCTTCCCTTGCAGGAAGGGGCGGAATAATCACACCAGCCGCCGTTTGCCTTGTCTGCATCCGCGTCATAGTAAAATGAGGCCTGCGGATAGGTACCCTTTACATAATAGGACTTGCCTCCCGGATTTAAATCATAGACATAGGAGAACCCGTCCGGTGAATATGCCGCAATGCCGGTGGTGGACGCCTCATCCATGCCTGCATCTATAAGCAGATCATACAGCGGCACCCCTTCATACTCGGCATAGAAGTCCCCCGACCGGTTGGTGTTCAAGAGAAGAAACTCTTTGTGCAGGGGCAGATTATTTTTTATTTCATCAAGGCTGTAGACTATGCGGGGCGCGGGAATCTTGCCCGGGTTGTCGTCCGGATCACCGGGGAATGCGAGCGCCGCAATCTCCTGTTTATTGGTGTAGGTATCACCGTCTGAATCTTTGCTCTCAATTGAGGCAAAAGCTCCTGTGCTTCTTCCTGCATTTACATAATCATTCCCATAGGAGTTCAAGGTTTCTTTAATGTCGCCGGACGCATCATAACCATAGCTGTAATGGCACCACTGGCAGGTGCCCAGGGTTCTGGTTTTATTGCTGGAATCAACATAAGAACCTCCCCGGTGACACAGGGTGCAGCTGTCAAGCTTTGTCCCGGCAAGATCAGGGTAGGCTTCCTGAAACTTTGGTGAATCAGCCTCCCCCATGTGATGGTAAGCGGCATTGGCCGTACCGCAAACTCCCGTAAAGCACATAACCAGAAGCAGTAAATATATCTTTTTCATGCGTAACCTCCTTATTGATAATGGACCAGAATTCTCGTTGAAACCCCATTGCCTTTCATCAGCTTGCCACCGTCACACCCGGACATGACAAAAGGATATTCCCTGCGGCGGAGCTGCGCGGCAGCTTTGTGCCAGTCACTGACCACCTCCCCTCCTGCACAGCAATTTTACTTTTGTTAAAAACCCGCTGTCAGTGTCCGCCTTTTCAAAATGCCAGCTGAAATCTTGTCACCCATGCGTTTTCCCTGTCATCATAATAGCCAATTCCGTCAGGGTCTGTTCCGTAATAGAGCGGCTGGCTAAACCACGTCCTGCTGTAATCAAGTGAAATCCGCATCAGCTGGTTCAAATACCAGTTCAGCGCCACGGTAAAGGACGTGGCCCGGCGCACGCTGTCGCCCGGCTCAACCAGGTATGAATAGACAATCGGGGACCCGCTGAACTGCTGATATTGAAAACCAATGCCCAGCGCTCCCCACCTGCACTGCCGCACATCAAAATTATATTTCGGCGTTACCCCCTGCAGAAGACCGTTTTTGAATACCGGGTGTTCGCCGGTGAGCATGTAAAACATGTTTACATACCAGGCCCGGAGAGAAAAATTAAACGGCTCGGTGTCGGTATATTTGAGCCGTGTGTAATTGTTTTTGAAGAACTCGCCTGTGATCGCAAGCGGGCCGTACGTATAGGCCACGTCAAAATTCATTCCGTGGAGCTTGCTGATTTCCTGCAGGACATTGAATTTGGTCTGAGCTGCCACGGAAAAGAAGGTGGTCTGGGCGGGTGTCTTAATGTTAATTTTAAAATCCGAGGTGTCGGGGTTGGCGTAGAGAAAGCTTCCGCCGAGCTGCAGCCCGTTAAGCAGCGCCGGGCCGATATTTTTAAAGGGTTTAATGACCACACGACCGGTTACCTGCTTGTCATTGGCCTGGCCCCGGCGGTACGCGTCAGTGCCGTCACCATTAAACACCCCGGCGCTGTACAGGACTGAATCTTTCAGCAGGTTGCCGTATATCATAAACCCCACATCCCTGCCCGGGGTAAGGTAGTAGCCGAAGGACCGCTCGTTGAAGAAAAGGTTTTTGTCAGCGACCAGCTGCTCCAGGCTGTAGGGCTCCTTGAACTGCCCAACCTGAAATTTGATATAGGGGAAATACTCATAATTCATGTACGCATCAACCAGCCGGTTGTTGCTGGAGCCCTCAAACTCGCCTTCAAACTTGAAATTAAAATCCCTGAAGAGCCTGCCCGCCATAAATAAGCGCGCCCGCCTGATATCAAAGTCATCCTTTATGGGGTAATCGCGCTCAAACACCGTGAGATCTGTCTGCATTAAGCCGCCGAGGCTGATATCAAAACTTTTATCATTGGTGCGGAAATGCAGGCCGTCGTTATATGCTGCGGTTACCTGTTTGGCATCTTTCTGCTCCTGTTTTTTCGCCGCCTGCTTATCTTCTGCATCAAGGGTCGCTTTTAGTTCCCGCACCTGCTCCTCGGTCAGGGCCCCGTTCTTTTTCAGAAATTCGAGGAGTTTCTGGTCTGCCAGCGGGCCGGCAAATGCCGGGGCGCTCAGTGAGAGCTCTATAACAACTGTTAGACTGAGAAAAAGATATTTCATGCAACGCCTTCCATGACAGGCCCGACTGCAGGTTGCTGCCGGGCCTGAAAAAAAGAAAAAGCCGGTCCCGTGGATGAATGGAACCGGCTTCAATGCGCCCTGTTGGTCTCCTTTCCATCACGGGAGGCACAAGCCTTTTCAAGCCGCACCCTTTCGTCCACGGTTCATAGGCGCGCAGGTGCCCTTAGAACCAGTGGCTCGGAGATTCTCTATGCAATTAAGCTATCCCCCCCTCGGGACGGACGAATAGACAATAAAAAAACCAGCAACCCGTGTCTGGAGTACTGGCTTTGTAACGTCCGTCAGTCTTCTCTCCTTTCCAAACACGGGAGGCAGAAGCTTTTCAGCTGCTGCCGTATCGGCCATCGTTCATAGCGTAATGCCTTAGAACAGAATGGCTCGGAGAGGTTTATTAATTTTTATCTTTATATAGTAGCTTCCCTATACCTGTCAAGAAAAATGAAAATGGCTCGCCGCCACAGCACGGCGTGAAGCTCTTCGCACAAAGGGCCGGGTTTCCCGGCAGGATACCGATAAAAAATATCTTCTATGATTTTTTAGCTAAACCAAGCGTAGCTCGAAGCCTTTGTATATCCGGCTGCAGGGCATCTGACTCCCTCCCGGCGTATGATTCGTAGAGCAGAAACAGCGCTTCCAGTTGTTCCCGGCCCAGCTCTGTTTTTGCCGCCTGCCGGGGTGTTTTATTGCCCAGCGCCGGAATTTTCTGGTCAAACCATGACTCCCAGTGTTTTTCCATCGTGTTCCTGAGCGCTGCCTGCACTTCCGGCAACTGGCTGAATTTTTCCTGCTCTTGCCTTTTGAAAAGGGCTTCCGGTGTATCCTTACGCTCTTCTATTTCCTCCGCTGCCTGTTCAACTGATTGTAATACCGACGTCTTATAAACAGCCTTTTCCTTTAAAAGGGTTTCAATCTGCTGGCGAATTTTCTGTGCGCGATTTTCAGAGTTAACCTCAATGGTCATGCAGTTGCCGTCAATGGTGATGTTTCCAAGGATTGTGTTATCCCATGCTTTATTGATTTTATTGCCTTTTTTCATCCAGTCAATGGTGACTCTTTTTAATGCCCCCTCTTTGGTATAGTCTGCATCAGCGAGCAGTTCTTCTTCGTTCCTGAAAAGTGACAGCTTTTTTAACTTATTGAATGCTTCAAGGGGTGTGCAGCGCAGATCATAGTACAGTTTCATAAGCACAAACAGCTCCCCGTCGGTATTGTGGAGCCGGGGCATCTGCTGTTCATTTTTGCTGTCTTTTAGATCCAGATATATGAGCCTGAGATCCACAGCGATGCTATGGAGAGTGTCAGGGGTTATCTGCGGAAATTCCTTTTTGCAATTCTCGCGCATTTCAATAAAACGGCTATGATATGCCGGAGGCATTATTACGGAAGCACAGCCGAGCATTATTGAGGTGCCGTCCATGGAGAGCACTCGCGTAAACAAAACCCCGCCTTTATTCTTCGCTTCAGATGCGGTCCGTTCCTTGACAAGGTACTCCTGCGACAAGAAAATGTCCTTTAGGGTAAGAGACTGCCCCGGCACAACATCGGTTATGACAAAGAAGCTGTAGGGCCGGCTGCAAGCGGCTTCAATGAATTGCTTTTGAAAGGCATCGAGTCTCTGCGGGTGCTCCTTCAGGTAGGTTATGGCAATCGGTTCTTCAGGTAAAAAGTCATCATCAGGGGCCAGATCCGTATTGTCCGGTATCCAGTTAAAAAGAAACCACGGAACAAATATGGAACCAAAGTCAGGGTCCCTTTCCAATTCAGATTCATCAATCTCATCATCAGTCCAGCAGGTGAAGTCATTCCATGCTTCAAAGAGAACGTCCGCTCCATAGGATTCACCGGCATAATCAAGCAGGCGCTCAATCAGCTCGCCCTCGGTCATGCGCATCTTTTGCCACATATAATCCGCGGTCTGGACTGTTTCCTGTTTTGCCAGACAGCATGCCTTGTATTTCTTTCCGCTGCCGCAGGGGCAGGGATCATTGCGGCCGACTTTCACAGAGGTCTCCTGTAGCACGAGTTAAAAATAATTTTTTGCGGCCATACGGCCACAGCGATGCACTGATTGACTACTGTACTCGAACTTTTGATGGGCCGCAAATATTTTTTGCCAAAGAAGCATGTTAAAACTTTCAAATAATTTGAATTGTTGCATGTAAGCCCTCTTTTATGATACTTTTTGACCCGTATATAGAAACAACGCATAAGCAGCAGAGGGGTTTGCTCATGCCCAGAGCAAAACGGACCAATCCAGCCGGAACAAAAACCACTCACAGCCAGCGCATTGTTTGAAGCAGGCGAGCATGGACAGATTGCCGTCAAGGTTATAGACGACCGGGGTAATGAACTGCTGGTAGTAACAAGTCTCAAAGAAGCACAATAAATTCTTACATATAAAAGCCCGGGGATTTATCTCTCGGGAGGTATTTAGGGTTCGTAGGAGCGGCTTATAGCCGCGAATGTATTTATTCGACTTTGCACATGACGGGCACGCATAAATGCGCTGCTACAAAAATATCAAATATCTTTGGATAGATTTAAGAAGGGAGTAATCATATGCCAACTTTAACCATTAGCGTTGAAACTATTGCTGAGACCATAAAAAAGCTGAACAAAAAAGACTTGGAGAGGCTCAGCATATTGCTCTCTGATACCGGCAGGGAATTACTAAAACGGAAAAGAGAAATAGAACGAAAGAAAGTAAAGCCATTATCCCGGGATGAGGTGTTTGATGTTTAAAGACAAATACCATCCTCAGGTAAAAAAGGATTTAAAAAAGCTGGATCGCTCCGTTCGTGCTGAGATTCAAAATACTCATATCCAGCAGATATTAAACAGCCCGAGTACCTCTGATATATTGTATGGCTTTACGATGTTTATTCATACCATTTTAGAAAGAGCAAAGTTGAAGACCGTATTTCTTATATGGTTGATGAATTAAAAAAGACAGTCTTCGTCTTAATGATAGGACCACGGGAAAATTTTTATAATATTCTCAGAAGGGGACTTAAATAGGCGTGCAATCAGGCTACGTTGCTACCTGAGCAGCTACGAAGTCCCAACTCCAATAATCAATTCCTTGACATTTAGCTTACATAATTTGCATAGTTGAGGATAAGTATTTTTTGCAAGGGTAATACAGAGAGCAGGGATAGGTACGTGGTATGAGATACAAACGACTGGGTAGGACCAATCTGGAGCTGTCGGTAATTTCGTTCGGCGGGCTGGCGCTCTTTTTCAGAGAGATCGACGAGGCCACGGCCCTCATAGAGGCGGCGCTTGATGAGGGCATTAACTATATTGACTGCGACGAGGCCGGCAACCAGTTTGTTCCCTCCCTGGTCTATGAGGACACGCGCAGCAAGCTCGGCCCGGTGCTGAAAAAAAGAAGAAACGAGCTGGTGGTCGGCATAAAATGCATGTTTGCCAAAAAGGAGGAAGTGGCCCGGGACATTGACAAGGCCCTGGAATATATCTTCAAGGGAACCGGCAAGGAGAAGATTGACCTGTTCCACCTGGCGCATGTGGATGTGGATGAGAAACTGGACCTGCTGCTTTCTCCGGCAGGAGGACTTGCCGCGGTTGATGAAGCGCGGCAGCAGGGAAAGCTTGATCACGTTCTGGTTGCCTCGCACAATCCCAAAGTTCTCCTGCGGGCGCTTAAGACCGACCAGTTTGACGTGGCGGAATTTCCCTTTACCATCATCGAGCAGGACTATCTCAAGGACGTTGTGCCCTACTGCAGGGAGCATGATATCGGCACCATTGCCATGAAGCCGCTCGGCGGCGGGCAGCTCACCCAGCGCGCGGACCTGTGCATCCGCTGGATCATGAACCATGATGTGGATATTATTATTCCGGGCATGAAAACCATGGAGGAGCTGAAGCAGAATATCCAGCCCGGGCACAAATATGTCCCGCTCTCAGCCGAGGAGCTGAAGGAACTCGAGGAAATCGCCCGGCCCATAGGCCAGGAATACTGCCACCGCTGCGGCTACTGCCTGCCGTGTTCGCAGGGCATACACATTTTCAGCCAGATCGATATGTATAAGACTGCGACCATAACGCTTGAGCAGAAGCGGTCGCTCTACAAGCAGATGAAGGCGCGCGGGGCAAAGACCGCTGGGGACTGTGTGGAATGCGGGCTGTGCATTGAGAAGTGTCCGTTCAAGCTGCCGATACCGGAGATTTTGCAGCGGGCTGACAAAATGCTGGCAGGGGAAGAGCCTTGATAAATAAGAATGGCTTGAGCAGTATTTTATTTTTGCTATTATCGTTTGAAATCTACACTTGCCTGGAATAAGGCTCTGATACAAAGTCTGCACTTTTCCGCAGTTAATGCTCACCGCAATATGCAGGCACAATATATACAACCTTCTTTAATGCAGCATCCTCCCAAATGCTTTTGCATGTTGTTTGTATTACTATGAGCAGGGGTTTATTTATGTGCAGCAGAATTTATTCCAAGCTTTTTTATGCGATACATAAGAGTTGATCTTTTCATATTAAGAATCTGCGCTGCTCCGTTCGGCCCGGCAACAACGCCTTTAGTTCTTTTTAACACATTTGAGATGTGCTGCTTTTCCATTTCCTGCAAAGAAGGAGTTGCTCCTTCATGTTCTTTATCTACATCTAAAATTGGCTTCAAATCGTTTGCCATGACCGTTTTGTTTGATTTTAAAATTATTATACGCTCTATGAAATTTTCCAGTTCCCTTACGTTTCCGGGCCACGAGTAGTTGATGAGGAGATCAACTGCATCCTGAAGGAAATGAGGCCGTATCCGATTCAACTTTGCACAAAATTTATCCATAAAGTGAGCGCCGAGCAATGGAATATCTTCCGTGCGTTCTCGCAGGGGAGGAACATTGATGGGGAAGATATTGAGCCGGTAATAAAGATCTTCCCTGAATTTATTTTCCTTCACCAGCCTGCTGAGATCTTTGTTGGTTGCCGCAATAATACGTACATTGGTTTTAATTGTTTCTGCGCCGCCCACACGCTCAAATTTACCTTCCTGTAAAACCTGCAGAAGTTTTGCCTGGGTGTTTAAGGGCAGTTCACTAATCTCATCCAAAAAAAGGGTGCTGTTATGTGCCAGTTCAAAACGACCAATCTTCCTTGCTGTTGCCCCGGTAAAAGAGCCTTTTTCATGTCCGAACAGCTCGCTTTCAATAAGTGTGGGGACCAGTGCAGCACAATTAAGCTTAATAAAAGTGTTTTTACTTCGGCCGCTTAGTTTATGAATGGTACGGGCAATAAGGTCTTTACCGGTGCCTGTCTCGCCGGTTATTAAAATCGTTGTGTCTGTTGTCGCCACATTAACTATTGTATCCATAAGTCTGCTAATGGCTTGACTTGCATAAACAATCTCATTTGACTCCCCCATCAGATCGAGCTCTTTCTTGAGATATTGTTTCTCTTCTACCAGTGTATCCCTGATGCTTTGCAATTTTTCATATACAAGCATATTGTCAATTACCAGAGAAAGCTGCTGGGACACTTTTTCAAAGAGATCAATATGATTCAATAAGAAGCCAGGGTGCTCTTTATAACAGAGTTGCACTGAACCGATCACTTTATCCCTCATTATTAACGGGGCACAGATGAACCATTGCAAACCTGCCGCAAGAAGGAATTTGCTTTCAGGGTTATTTAATTCATGCGTCAGGTCAGCAATGATTGTCTTTCTCTCTTTCATCGCCTGATACGGTATTTTAGCGCCCTTCATCGGGAATATTTCCTTTGGAAATCCCGGCACCTCAACACCTATTGCAGGGGAAAAAAAGTCCCAGCTATCTTCGCCTGGCCGATTAAGCAGAATACTTATGTGGTCGAAGTTAAAGATCGGGTGCAACGCTGTAGTTATTTCTTTGAATAATCCTTCGCGGGTTCTTTGAGTAATTATTGCATTAGTTATTTGCAAAAGTATCTCTTGCTGCCGCAACTCATTTGCATTCATTATCCATATACCTCTCTTTTTAAAATCATTTTTTAACCAATCCTTATGTATGAGGCAATTGCAAAAGTATTCAAGAATGGGATTGCCGCGCTTCGCTCGCAATGACAAATGGCGTCTTTGCAGTCATTGCGAGCGAAGCGTAGCGACGAAGCAATCTCAATAAATGAGACTTTGCAATTGGCTCTTATAATTATTACATATTCAATGTTATTGAACAAGGCAATATTGACCAATAGTGGGCACGCTGTCAAATATTAGACATTATTTTAGTCATAGCCAACAGCTATATAAAACAATGTGATGAAATTTCAGAATATTAGACAATATGTTAATTGGTATGTTAATTGCGATTAAGCAGATTAGGATTCCGAGCCACCCTTATTAAAATTGCGTGGCCGAAAAGGCTGAAAGATAACTCCTCCAGCCCGCCGTATTTGCGAAGGAAGCCTGCAAGCAGCTACCGTTTAAGCTTGCAGGCTTCTTTGTTTATATCAAAATTTAATATGCTGAACTGGAAAGGAGGTGTGCGGTTTCATCGTTTTTGTGGTGAGCCTGCGGGAAGCGGGCTGCAGTAGTCAACCAACATCTGTTACAGTTTTTGAAAAGGGAGAATAATTATGAGTAACGGGAAAGCCCTGGTGTACAACCAGGAAAAATGTACTGGATGCAGAAGCTGCGTGGTCGGCTGTTCTCTC
>Ga0172368_10007841_pt1 | contig 11020 bp, 14 predicted proteins | sample Lak11m_FD_114540 | JGI IMG/M metagenome (GOLD analysis project Ga0172368, IMG submission 114540) | Freshwater microbial communities from Kabuno Bay, South-Kivu, Congo - kab_022012_11m | ecosystem: Environmental > Aquatic > Freshwater > Lake | place: Democratic Republic of the Congo: South-Kivu...
ACCTCTTGCATAAGTCTGCACAAGAAAGGGCGCGCACAAATTCTTTGCCACGAATTACACGGATTTTCACAGATTTGGTTTGAAAATCCGTGCTAATCCGTGAAATCTGTGGCTAACGGTACTGTTGCAAGAGGTCTAATAAGAAATTGGGATTGCAACCCGGCGCATTCGATTTGCGTATGTCCTGATGGGCTTTCCAAAGTCCCTAAAAAGATATACACTACTGTTAAATCTTTATGAAGGAGAATATCTATGAACAGGCAAGGCCGTACACAACTGGCTCTCGGAATTATCCTCATTTTGCTGGGCGTTTGGTTCCTGGCAGACCGAAGTTTCCCGTCCGTCCATGAACTTCTCGCTCCGTATACTGAATGGCCCGTCAATCTCGTCCTGGTCGGGGCGGGACTGCTCCTGCTGGGCTTGATCCTGGGCGCGCCGGGCATGGCTGTGCCGGCCGCGATCGTGGCGGGACTCGGCGGCATCTTCTATTACCAGGAAATGGCAAACGATTACCAATCCTGGTCATACATGTGGACGCTGATCCCCGGCTTCGTTGGCGTGGGATCGGTCCTTGCGGGTCTGCTTGGGGACAGCGCGGCGCACAACGTCAAACACGGCCTGAATCTGATGGTTGTCAGCGCGGTTTTGTTCCTGGTATTTTCCTCCCTGTTCGGCGGTTGGGAATTGCTCGGCAATTTTGGCCCCGCCATTTTGCTCATCCTGCTTGGAATTTGGGTATTGGGAAGCGGGTTGTATCGCACGCTTCGCAGAAAGGGTGAATAAGATGCGCCGCGGTCAACTGATTTGGGGCGTTATTTTGTTGCTCGTTGGCGGGTTGCTGCTGCTCGATGAAATGGGATTCAGGTTCCCCGGCGGCATGTCGCCAATGGACCTTTTGTGGCCCCTGATTTTGATATTGGCTGGAGCGTGGATTCTCTTCGGCGTTTTTGTCCGCGGGCGGGTTGAAACCGAGCAGGCCTCCATCGATTTGCAGGGCGCGCGCGAGGCCAGTTTGAAGATCAATCACGGCGCGGGCGAATTGACCATCCACGGCGGCGCGGGGGGCGGGACGCTTGCCCGCGGTTCCTTTGCGGGAGGGCTGGATCACAAAGCCAGTAAAAACGGGGACAGGCTCGAGGTCCGCATGAAACCCGCCAGGGATTTTGTGGATTTTCCCTTCCTTGGTCCACATACCCGGCTGGATTGGGATGTCGCTTTGAATGGGGATGTCCCGCTTGCGCTGACTCTCGAAGTGGGCGCAAACAAATGCGTGGCAGACCTGCGGGACTTGCAGGTCACGGATTTGAAACTGGCGACCGGAGCAAGCGACACAAAGATCACCCTGCCCGCGCGCGGCCGCATCCGCGCGGAACTCGAAGTGGGCGCGGCGGCTTTGGAAGTGATCGTGCCCGAAGGTGTCTCGGCGCGCATTCGCGGCTCGGTGGGCGCGGGCGATTTGAAGGTCGATGAAACGCGTTTTCCGCATTCCGCCGGGGTGTATCAATCCCCCGATTTTGAGTCCGCGCCCAATTCAGCGGATGTGAACGTCAGCGGTGGCGCGGCTTCCATCCGGATTAGATAAGAGGAGATTCCAATGAAACGGCTTGACCCGCGTATTCTTATCGGTGTTTTGCTTTTGGCCGGCGGCGGCCTGTCGCTGATGCAGGCCATGGGGAAGTTGGAAAGCGCAGGCGATGTTTTCTTTGGCAGCATCTTCCTTCTGGCAGGCTTTGGCTTCCTGTCCCTGCTGCTGGGCGGGCATTGGTGGAGTGTGTTCCCCGGCGCGACCCTGCTGGGAATCGGCGCGCTGATCCTCCTGCCCGATGCGCTCGATGATTTTGGCGGCATGATCTTTCTGGGTTCGATTGCGCTGGCTTTCTGGGTCGTGTACCTGATGGATCATGTCGAGAAGTGGTGGGCGCTCATTCCCGCAGGTGTGTTGACGACGCTGGCTGTGGTTACCGTCCTGCCGGAGCGCGTGGGCGGCATGGAAACGGCTGGAATTTTATTCCTGGGCCTGGCTGCGACATTCCTGCTGGTTGCAGTGCTGGCTCGAATGAAATGGGCATTCTGGCCTGCGGCGGCCCTGGGTGTGATGGGTTTCCTCGGCACGATTTCACTGCTGGAATTTGCCAATTATGTTTGGGCCGTGATCCTGATCGCGGCCGGTGCATTCCTGCTGGTCCGCTTCTTTGCCAGCCGGTCATAGCGGCGCCCCGCTATTACGCCGAAAATGAGTTAATGGCAACATCCCCGCGAATTCGCGGGGATGTTGATTTGCACACTGCCCTCACCGCAGGTTATTCTGCTTCCATCACTTCAACGTCCGGAAAGAATTGGCGCACAGTTCCCGCCACCCAGCCGTGCAGTGTGGCCGGTTGAAGCGGACATCCGAGACATGCCCCGCCGAGCCTCACTTTGAGAGTCTTTCCATCAAAGGAAACGTATTCCACAGACCCGCCGTGGAATTGCTCGACGTATGCGCTCAATCGTTCGAGCAGGGCGCGCAATTGTTGTTCCAGGTCATGGTTGGGTGTTGCAGACATGTTTTTCCTGCCTTTCTTTTTCCGTTCGGCGTCATTTGCTTTTGCCATGCCGTGATCGAGCATGGATTGCACCTGGGTGTGCGAATTTTTCCAGCGCAATGAAACGACGTTTGCCAGGCGGTCCAGAACGACGCGGCCGGTTTCAGGGTGTGACATGCACAGACTGCGCAAATCATCGCCGCGAATCCGAATCGCCGTCAAAGCGCTCCTGCTCACAATCCCGGATGTGTAGCATGGACTGCCGATCACAGCCGACCAGCCGAAGACATCGCCCGGCCGTAAATGAGTCACAATCAGAGGAGGGCCGTCATAGGGTTTATAACGGATTGCCACGCTTCCGTCCAGGATCAGATAAAGATGGACGGCCTGGTCGCCCTGTTCGAACACAACCGTTCCCTCGGGACAGGCATAGTGTTCGAACAACGGCTGGATCCGGGATAATTGCTCCGGTTCGAGGCTTTGGAAGAGCGGCAGATGCGTCAGGGACTCAAACATGTTAAAGCATGTTAATCCAGCCTGAGAGGGGTTTCTAGTATCAAACATCCTAAAAGCCCAGACATTATTCCCGGTTTCATGTGACACCAAAGTTCATCGGGTATACTACGAAGCACAGGCAACTTTTACGCGAGGAACGCATCAAAACAATGGAACTGATTTCGCAATCTGATATTTCAACCCCGGCTCTAAAATCGGGTGACCGCGCGGAATTTGCGCGTCTTGTGGACCTGGCGACCCCGGCCATTTATCGCCTGGGATTGAAAATGCTGGGAAGCGCGCAGGACGCGGAGGATATTTTACAAAACACCTTCCTGAAGGCCTTGCAATCATTGGGCGAATTCGAAGGCCGTTCGAGTCCGATGACGTGGTTGTACCGCATCGCGGTCAACGAGGCGCTGATGTTGATCCGCCGCAGAAAGCCGCAGGTGGAACTGACGGATGAACCGGCGGGCGAATCGGACGATATTGTTGCGCCCGTGCAGTTGACAGATTGGTGTTGCCTTCCTGAATCGGAATTTCTGACAGCTGAATCGAAAAAAGCCCTCGACGCCGCCATACAAACCCTGCCCGAGAGGCTGCGCGCCGTCTTCCTCCTGCGCGATATCGAAGGACTGTCGATCCAGGAAACGATGGAGGCGCTTGGCTTGTCGGATACCGCCGTCAAGTCCCGCCTGCTGCGGGCGCGTTTGCACTTGCGTGAACAATTATCCGTATATTTTGGCGAACGCATTGGAAAGGAGAAGAAATGACGCAACCGCATAAATGTGGCGATTTGCTCGGCTCCATTTCGGAGTACGTGGATGGGGTTTTGCAGGACGATCTGTGCCGGGAACTGGAAAAACATCTTTTGGAGTGCGAGAACTGCCGGGTGGTTGTGGATACGCTCAGGAAAACCATCACCCTGTATCACTTGAGTGACCCGGATGCAGAGGTTCCCATTGAAGTGCGAGAGCGATTGTTCAAGAGACTGGACCTCGGTGAATTTGTACGGAAGGCGTAGGGAAGGACGCCGGCTGTCCCGCAACTTTTTTTACATTTGCGCATCCAACCAACGTGACTGACGAAACAAGGCAACTCTCCTCCCTGGAAATGCTCCTGCTGGGAATAAACCAGCCGGAAGCGCCGCAGGCGACGCCTCCACTCCGTCAGGGCGCACAGTGTCCGAAGTGCGGAAAGGGCCGCCTCGAGTACAACGGCCTTTTGCAACTCGAATGCCCGTCGTGTGGTTTTATCAACGGCGAGAGCGGCAGTTGCACCTGATAACCTTATTTCCGCCCCGTGCGGGCGAAATCCCCGACGAAGGGGAATGGAGATTGAATGTCAAACCTTCTCAACGAAAGCGTTACCGCGCAAATCCGCGAGGTATTCGGGAATTTGCAGAATCCCGTTCACCTGCTGTTCTTTGGCCGCGAGCAGAATTGCGATTACTGTAATGATACGCGCCAACTGGCCGAGGAAGTGACCAGCCTGTCGGATAAACTCAGCATCGAAGTCTACGATCTCGACAGGGATTCCGCAGTCGCCAGCCAGTATAAAATGGACAAGGCCCCCGGCATCATCCTTGCCGCCAGGGATGGCGATGTGATTTCCGACCTCGGCATCCGCTTTGCCGGGATCCCCTCCGGGCACGAGTTCAGTTCCTTTATCCAGGACATCCTCTCCGCCTCGGCGCGGGACTCGGGGCTGTCCTCCGGCACACGGGAATTTCTCAAAGCCCTGACGAAACCGATTCACCTGCAGGTCTTTGTCACCCCCACCTGACCGCATTGCCCGCGAGCCGTGATGCTCGCTCACATGATGGCGATGGAAAACCCGAAGATGATCACAGCCGAGGCGGTGGAAGCGATGGAATTCCCCGAACTGGCCGACAAGCACGGCGTGCATGGCGTTCCTCATACCGCCATCAACGACGGACGGGAGCACGTTGTTGGCGCGGTGCCGGAGGGAAACCTGCTGGCCGCCATTCAGCGTGTTGCCGCCTCGATTTAGGCATATGAAAAACACACACCGAAGCAAAAAGAAAGCCGCCCGCAGGCGTTCCCCCGGTTCCATCCATGGAATGATCATGGTTGGAATCGGCTTCATTGCCCTGGGCATCGTGCTGTTCATGGTTCTCAATTCCGCCCAGGCCGGCACGCAGAAGGATACCTCCGGCGGCGCGGGGGAGTTTACGACGACGCCCATCAAGGTGAACTACCCCGCGCCCGAGTTGGAATTGACCAACCTGGATGGCGCCAGGTCCTCGCTAAAGGATTACCTCGGTTCGGTGATATTGGTCAATATGTGGGCGACGTGGTGTCCGCCCTGCAAAGCCGAGATGCCAACCTTGCAGGATTTTTATGAAAAACACAGGGAGGAAGGCTTTATTCTCATCGGCATTAACGACGGCGATACGCTCGATGTCGTTGCACCCTTTGCAAAAGAGTATGGGCTGACCTTCCCGGTCTGGCTCGACGCGGACCATTCCGCCGGGCAGGCATTCAAAGCCATGAGCCTTCCGAGTTCGTTCGTGATCGACCGTGCCGGAACGGTGCGCCTGAGTTGGGTCGGCGCGATCAGCGCGGGCGTTCTCGAAAAGAACGTGACCCCGATCATTACGGAGTAGACTATGGACGTGAAACTGGATTGGAAAGGCCGCATGGCCTTTGAAGGATTGCCTGAATCAGGGCATGTCGTCCGAATGGATGCCGAGGAAGCCGTGGGCGGCGATAACAGCGCGGCGCGTCCCATGGAATTCATTGCCCTCGGACTGGCCGGATGCACCGCCATGGATGTCATCTCGATCCTGCGGAAGAAACAGCAGGACGTGACCGATTTCCAGGTCGCGGTTCACGCGGAACGCGCGGGGGACCATCCCAAAGTCTTCACGCAGGCGGTGATCGAGTACCTGATTACCGGGCGGAACGTGGACGAAGCGGCTGTCCTGCGCGCAATTGCGCTCTCCGCCGAAAAATATTGCCCGGCGCAGGCCATGCTTGGCAGGGTATTCCCGATGGAACTGCGATATAAAATCTTCGACGAAGAGGGGAAGCAATTGTTGAAGGAAGGAACGTACCAGGCAAAATCGGCGGGCGCATAAGCCTGCCGATTTTTTATTTCCGCGTAACCTCGCTGTATTTATCCGAACATTCGCAGGCTTTGACGATTTCACCGTCTTTGACGAGGGTGCCGAGGTAGGGTCGGCTTCCGTTGCGTGCGATCCAGCCGTCGAGGTTGAAGGCCAGCGGGCCGTCGGCCAGAATCCATTCGCCGTTGTATTTTCTCGCAATGTGAATGTGTGTGCCTGTGACGCGCCCCCCCTCGCAGGACGGGTAGCCGATCATGTCCCCGCTCTGCAGTTCCACGCCGAGGCGGGCGCGGTCTTTTGCGGCGAGGTGCATGTAGAATAGCGCCCAGCCCGTGCGTTCGTCGCCGTCCTTGTCGAGATCGAGGATGAGACCGTCAATATCGGAGCGCACGACGAGGCCGTCGGCCATGGCGACGGAAAACTGTTGGACATCGGCAACGAAACAGCCGGAATGTTCCGATGGAGGCGCGAAGTCCAGCGCCGCGCGGGGTTCGCCGGTGCCCCAGCCGGTGTGCGGACCGCCGGTATATGTCCACGTGCGGTTGATCGGGAAAGGCAGGATCAGCGGGGGTTGTTGCAAACTGCCGGGGATTGTGATGAACGGATCGTCCCACGGGTTGCCAAATAAATTCACATACGTCTGAAACAATCCCTGCGGTCCGATGGCGAGCGCATACTGTTCCCCGGAGAAAATCCTGGAAAAATAATATTGGATCGCCGCTGAACCGGCATTTTGCCACGGATCCGGGCGGATCAGCGTGGAATCGGGCTGTTCGAACTCGAGCAGGGTCCCGCCGCGCCAGCCGTAGTAACCGTTGTTGAGGGTATTGCCCGCGATCACAAGTTGCAGGTACGGATTCTCATAATAAAGACGTTTGAAACCAAGCAGGTTCTTTTTTACAGGAGGCTCGGACTTTGAAAGCGCGCCGCCCTGGTATTCGAGAATGGCGAGCAGGAGGCGCGGGTTGAGGCTGTAATTTTGCGCGATGTAGTTGACCGTTTCCGCACCGCTGCGCCACTTTCCACCGGCATAGACGCGGTAATCCCTGAGCCAGCCGGGGTGCGAGGCCACGAACGCCGACGTGTTGAATCCGATTGCGGTTGGGCCGTTGACAAAGGCGTGGTCCGGCAGGATTTTGAACGGACTGGCCCACAGCGCGAGGTAGTAGATCGGTATCTTCATCGGCATTCCGGGCGGCATGGTGGTGGCGTCCGCCGGAATGAACGGGTTGGCCTCCAGGATTTCATCCACACTTGTGTTGAAGCGCGCGGCCAGGACGGGCAGGGTATCGCCGCTTTGCGCCGCATAGTCCACGAGTTCACCCGGTTTGTAGGACGGCCGCGCGGGCAATGGTGTCTGGTTTGGAGCGGGACGCGCGGGCGCGTCCACTGCATGGCCCGGCGCGGCCGCTTGTGGGTTTTGTGGGTATGTGATTGCCAGGTTGCAGGACGAGAGAATAAATGCGGCAGCCAGCATTAATCGTTGCCAGCGGGAAATTAGACGGCTATTCATTCGGCTCACGTGTGATGTTGGACCATTTCTGCCCGACCTCGTCGGCGATGACGGTCAGGTCTCCCTTGATCATGGAGCCTTTCATGAATCCCTCGTGCGGCACGGTCTCGCCGAATACGGTCCAGCCGCCCAGCACCATCGGAACGGGACCGTCCGCCGCGATCCACTCGCCGTTATATTTGCGGGCGAAGTGTATGTGCGTGCCGTAGGATTCGCCGCCCTCACAGGAGGCATGGCCGATGCGGTCATCGGTCTCCAGCCAGGTGCCTTTCTTGACGCGGTCCTCCGTGCCGATGTGCAAATACAGGATGTTCCAGCCGGTCTCCTCGTAACCGTCACCGTCCATGTCCACGACCACCACGCCGTTGCCGGTGCGGACCACCAGGCCGGGCGCGGCAGCCAATACCCAGGTGGGCGTTGGATCGCAGCCGCCGTGGTCGGTGGAGGGGGCAAGATCGATTGCGGCGAGCGGGCCGATATGCTGCCAGGCGCCGTGCGGCCCCTGAACCATGTTCCATTCTACATTTGGCTCGAAGGGCAGGACCATTTTTGGCTGGGTCAATCCGGGCGGCAGGATGGGGTTGACCAGGTCGGCGCGTGCCCAGGGGTCGCCGAACAGGCCGGTGTACATGGCGGGGAATCCGTTTTCCGGGTTGATGACCTGCGCCCATTGCGACTGACTGTATAAGCGCGAGAATAAATACTGGATGGCGACCGTCCCCGCGTTCAGGCGCGGGTCGATGCGCAGGCGGGTGCCGTCGGGGAAATCGAGATGCGTGAGCGTGCCGGCGCGCCAGCCATAATACCCGGCAAACATCTGGTTGAGCGCCCAAACCATTTGGATGTACATCCCCTTGAAACGAAAATCATCGTAGCCCATCGGGTAATCGGTGTGGAGCGGGTCGACCGGCTCGCCGCGCACCCAGCGGCTTTCATATTCCAGCACGCCCAGCAGGATGCGCGGGTTGATCGAATTTTCGTATGCCAGGCGCACAATGGCTTCGTCCCCGTCGATCCAGCCGGTCGAGCCGAGGTACTCGCGGAAATTGCCCAGGCGTCCGCCCGCCTCGCGGATGAAGGCCCTCGTGTCGAAATCCACGGCGGTGGCGGAAAAAATGATCTCGTTGTCCGGCATGATCTGGATGTTGGGAGTCGTCGGTTCGCTGATGCGGTCCGGGATGACCAGCAGGGTGCCGGGGTCGATCAACCCGGATTCGGGCAGGGTGACGCTGGAGGATATATCCCCGCGGTCGACGTTGAAGCGTTTCATCAGGCTGGGAATGCTGTCGCCGCTTTGCGCGTAATACAGGATTGGCACTGTATCGAAGGTGGCTGTGTAGGTGGGTTCGCCCTGCGAATTATTTGGGGGCGTGGGAGTCTCGAGCGGCAAATCGGGCGGATCGTTTAACGGGGAAAACGTGGAGGTGGGGGAGGGCGTCGAATCAACGGAGGCAGGCTGGGGATCCGTTTGAAACCCGGAGGGCTGGAAAAAAGACGGGGTGGGAGTCATTGCCGTCCCCCAGATCGAGGGCGAGGAAATGCCGCAGGCGGAGAGGGTCAGGGACGTGACGAGTAGAATGACGAGGGCGCGGTACACAGTCGAATTATATCCGCCAATATTAAGCCTGAATGAATCACCTTGTAAAACGTCCCGCAGGTTTGGCAAATCGCGCGCGATTCACCTGGAACCTGCGGGACGGTGCAGGAGTTAGCGGGTGATCTGGTTGAGTTCATTCGCGCCGTCCCAGGCTTCGACGGTCCTGTTTCCGTTGGTGAGGAAGCCGTCGTATTCGCGGCCATCGCCGCTGGATGACCATCCGCCTAGAACGAACGGAAGCGGGCCGTCGGCTGCGATCCATTCGCCGTTGTATTTGCGCGCGAGATGCACGTGCGTGCCGTTCGAAACGCCGCCCTCGCAGGAGGCGTGACCGACGGGCTCGTCGGCGAAAAGATACGTTTCCGGTTCGACCCTTTCGATCGAGTCGATGTGCATGTACAGGATGACCCAGCCGGTTTGTTCGTAGCCGTCGTTGTCGAGGTCCTGGATCACGATGCCGTCGCCTGTGCGCAGGACCAGGCCGCCTGCAATGGCAGTGACCCACGACGGGCTGACCGCGCAACCGGAGTTGTCGCCGGGCGGCGCGAAGTCGAGCGCGCCCCACGCCGAGCCGGAATCCCAGCCGCCGTGCGGGCCGCCGGTGAACGACCATGTTTCGCCGGCGGCAAAAGGCAGGTTCATGGGCGGCTGGGTCAGTCCCGCAGGCAGGAGCGGCTCGACCGCGTAATCGAAGGGATTTCCAAAGAGGACGTAGTAGGCGAGGAACAAGCCGGTGCCGTCCAAGTCGCTTTCCCATGCCGCGCGGCCATCCAGCCTGGCGAACAGGTTTTGGACGGCGGCTGTGCCGGCGTTGATGGTTGGGTCAGCCGGTACGACACTGCCGTCGGACAAGATCCACGTGGAAATTGCATTTGCGCGCCACAGATAATAGCCGCGATTCAAAGTGTCGGCTGTCCACGTGAGTTGCAGGTACAACCCGGAGTGGTAGTCGTCGAACAGGCCGATGGGATATTCGGTTTCGTAAGGCGCCGGGTCGGTGACCCAGCCGCTTTGGTATTCGAGCAGGGCCAGCAGGAGGCGCGGGTTGACCGAATAGTTGCGCGCCACCCGCAGGACGATCTCGTCGCCCGTCAAAAATTCGCCGTTCACTTCCTGGGTGTAGGACGAAAGGTAGCCGTTGTGGCTTTGGATGAATTCCTTCACGTCGAAGAAGATGCTGGCCGGGCCGTAGACCAGTTCCGAATCCGGGATGATCTTGAAGCCCGGGCCGCCGAGACCCGGCTGCGGCGCGGGGATGTTCAACGTCATTCCGACTGTGAGCAGGTTTGCGTCTGTGAGGCCGTTGGCCTGCATCAAATCCTCCACACTGACGCCATAGCCCTGGGCGATGCTTCCGAGCGTGTCACCGGCCTGCACGACGTACTGATCCATGTCCTGGCGCGGGGTCGGGAGTGTGCGCGGCTGGTCCGGCGTTGGCGTGACGAGCGGCGCGTCGGGCAGGGGCGTGGGGTGCAGTGTGACGGAGAGGGACGCGCGCGTGGGGGTTGGTCCGCGCGGCGTGGGCGTGTTCGGGGCAGGCGAACCCGATGATGAAGCAGGCTGTGACCCCGGCGCGCCGTCCGGCCGCAGAAAGGGATCGTAGGATGGATACGCGGAGGGGGGCGCGGCGGCGGGCGCGCAGGAAGCGAGGAGCAAGGCGAGGAGGATGCTGTATGCTATGTGAAGGGTGGAACGCGGCATGGGGATGATTTTACCGTACTTGACCGGAATGGATTTAATTTATGGAAGGCTTGCCCGCGAGGGGTGTTTCGGGTATGCTTGGGGAAATGAGCAGGGAG
>Ga0172368_10007844_pt1 | contig 11017 bp, 8 predicted proteins | sample Lak11m_FD_114540 | JGI IMG/M metagenome (GOLD analysis project Ga0172368, IMG submission 114540) | Freshwater microbial communities from Kabuno Bay, South-Kivu, Congo - kab_022012_11m | ecosystem: Environmental > Aquatic > Freshwater > Lake | place: Democratic Republic of the Congo: South-Kivu...
GACTTATCCGTGGTAAGGGTGAAACAGCAGCTAGTATCGATACTGATGCCGAAATTTTGGCAATCATTATGGATGTTACATTGATTGACTATAACGCTACTGGCGGTGTTGATGGCGGTGAGCTATATACCATTAAGAATGCTGCCTCAGCTGATACTTCTGGTTTGACTATTGTTGCTGGTAACCCCGTTAAGGGAACCTTGGATGTAACTATTACTGCCCAGGCTTATCGCAATGATGTTTCCTAATTAACTAATTTTTAAAGAATATGCCTAATCCTACTGGTGGCTTAACCTATGGATTGAGTCCTGATGGATTCAAGACTGCCGTTGATGGCGTGATGTATGAAGAATACACTCGTGAAATGAATCCAGGTTATTTGTCCGCAAGAGACGGTTTCTTCTTCAATCAAGATACGACTGATAAAGTTGCTTATGTTTGGGATGAAGATGCTGGTGTTCCTAATTTAGAAGAGACGGGTGAACAAGAAGATGTTAAGTCTATTGACTCCCGAATCGGAAATCAAAAAACAAAATTCGTCCAGAAGTATGCTAATCAAATTGCTATTTCTGACGAGGCTTTCAAGGCTGATCAGCACGGTAAACGTGCTTCTATCGGCCGTGGTATCGCTAATGCTGCTCGTAGAACTCAAGACCAAAAGACTATTTTGGCTACTTATGGTGATGCGTTCGCCGGTTCTATTAATACTACTCCTGATGGTACGACTTTGGCTTCTAATAGCCATACCACTTTAACTGGTGCGACAGTTGATAACCTTGAAACTGGTTCTCTGACTCCTGATAACTTATGGACTCTAGTGCAATCTCTGGCTAACCAAAAAGGTCAGCATGGTGATGCTGGTTCTCATTTGTTCGAGGGTTTGGTGACTAACTTCTTGCTTTATAAGACGGCTAAGGAAGTTATGAACTCCACTTTAATTGCTAACTCTGCTGAAAATAATATCAATGTATTTGATACTGATTATGGCACTGTTCGCATTGGAGCTTCTATTTTCTTGAACTCAGCTTTTAATTCAGCTACTAACGCTGCTACTTCTTATCATATTGTCTCTCGTGATCATCAGATTTGCCGAAAGACTTTCTATGATTTATCAACCAACCTTGTTTCTCCAGAATACTCTGACAACGATTCGTATGTCTTAAGATATAAATTCGCCGAGAGTGCTTTCCCTGGAACTTGGACTGGCTATGCTGGTTCTAACGGCTCGGCTTAATTAACTAACTAAAAGGAAGATTATGAAAAACTTTTTTGAATCCTTGAATGTAAAATCCTTATTAGTTTGGTTAGTTATTATCAGTCTTGGAGTTTTAGGTGCTGGTTTAGCTGTTAAGGCTTACAATGGTCAACTATTTGGTGATTGTAATAATTGCACCATTAATGTTCAAGGTGCCGTTGAAGCTGTTGGTGATGCTTTGTTAGGTGCTTCTGGAACTCGTTTTCCTAACGGTATTTCTGCCGATAGCACTTCACCGTCTGCTGGTCAAGTTAGGGGTTCTACTTTGACTATCACTGGTGCAGCAACGGCTGCAAGCCTAACAACAACTGGAGCAATAGCCGGCAAAGTATCTGTTAGCAATCTTTCTACTGCCGTAACTACTACTACTTTAGCTACAACTAATACTGGAAATGTTTATAACATTACCTCGTCTACAAACTTTGTTCTTCCTTCAACTTCAACCAACTCTGGTGTTTGGTATAGATTCGTTATTGGCGGAGCCATAACTTCAAATGTTACCATCCATACATCTGATGATGGAAATGATATTGAGGGTGCAATGATTGTAGCTGGTGCTGTAGTTGACTGTGATGCAGAAGATACCATCACTTTCGTTGCTGATGGAGAAAATATTGGTGATTATATTGAAGTATATGGCAATGGAACTGATTGGCTTATCGGATCATCTGGTGCTTTAACGAGTTCTAAGATGACCTGCACAACATCTACTTAAGGATTTTTACTCTGTCCCTCATTATTGGGGGGCAGGAATAAGAAAACTTAATTAACAATATGAAAAACAAATCAATTGTATCATTAATAATCGCCTTTATCTTGGGTATTGCCGGATATGGTGGTTATCAAGTATTGGGAAGCAGGGCTGATGCCGCTACCAATATGATAGGCGGATTAACTGCTTTCTCTACTTCAACCAACTCTGGTATATTACCAGTGAAGTTATTGACTATGGATTCTAACCGTAGGTATGTATCAATTACAAATACATCTGCTACTGCTGCATATTTGTATTTTACTACTGATACTTGGTCTCTTGATGGTTCTGGAACTCCAGCCACTTCAACTATTACTTCTTTAAATGGAATTTATTTAGTTGGTGGAGGATCTTATGATATTAACCCTGATAATATGATTTATGGCCATATCTGGGCATCATCAACGGTTGCTGGTGTTAAATTGAATATAAATTATAAATAATATGTTGGTTGCCGATTTCAAAAGCAATCTAACGGCAATACTACATGGCGGAACTTTGAATAAAGTTCGTAATGTTGAAATGGCTATGGAGAGAGCAGCCAATACAATGCTCTCAAAAATAGACCCGATAGACACTGAAAGGATTGTCGCTTTAACCGCCACAATTCACGATGATGTCTATAACTATGCTTTGCCGGCAGATTACAAAAAGATAATCGATCTTTACCCACAAGACAGAAGGGATAGTTTGGATTCGGCTACCAGAGGTTTTGCTGAGATGTTTGACTTAAGAAAAGAACTAACTAATAAGACTATCACTATTGAATCTAATAATGGCTCAAAGTTTATCCGTATTAACTGGCGTTCTCATCAACCCAAGACTATTAACGAACTCAATACTTTAACGGCTAATGGAACTTGGAGTGCTGTTGGAACAGCCAACGGTCTAGTTGCAGACGATATTGATTATATCTCTGGTTCGGGTTCAATAAAGTTTAACTCCGCAACTACTGGTGATGGCTTACAGAATACCACAATGACCGCTGTTGATTTAACTGATGAAGATGAAGTGGCTGATTTCTGGGTGTGGTTTAAAGTTAAGGATTCAACTGACCTTGCTAATTTGACTTCAGTTTCTCTTGTTTGGGGTAATGACCTGACAACTAATTACTGGACTGGTGTTGCTCAAACAAACCAAGCAGATGGAACAGTTTTTCAAGTCGGTTGGAATCAAGTAAAAATACCGTGGTCAACCGCTACTGAAACTGGAACTGTCACCCCTTCTACCGTTGATTCAGTTAAAATTACTTTTGCCACTACCGCCACTATTTCTGGTTTAAGAGTTGATAATATCACCTGTTCAATCGGTCGCAATTTCAATATCAAATACTATTCTAAATATCTGTTAAAAAACTCGGCTGGAACTTGGATTTCTCGCACTACTGATGATACTGATATTATTGTGTTAGACAATGACGCAATCCAAATCTACTTGCTGGAAACTCTGGGAATTGTCGCCCATCAAATAGAGGCATCTGATTCATCTTTTGATATAAGTTATGCTAAACAGGAACTTGATACTTTATATAAGAGATACAAGTCTGAATATCCAAGTTTTTCTAAAAAACCAATTAACTATTATGGCGGATCACCGTCAAGGGGTCGCTGGTAAAATAAATATAATTTGTGAAACTATCACTGGCAGAAGAAACATTTGGCTACCAAACAGCACAGAATGAGAGTAATACTGACTTTCGTTATCTTGTTGGTGGTTCAAAGAATGTGATGATTGACTTCCAAAAGAAAGTTAAGATTCGTTCTGGTTATACCCGTTTGGGTGTTGCCAATACTGCTTTGACAGAAGTTAGAAACGCTTGGACTTGGATTACTTCTACCGGACAGAAACTTCCTTTAAGAGTTTATGATGATGAAATGGAAGTATATCTGGGAACTGTTGATGGATATGTTGTAAATTCTTGGACAAGGGTTGTAAATGCCTTATCTACCACTGAACAAGTACGACACGCTACCTGGTTTGATACCACTGAGAATATAGACCAGATGTTATTCGTTCAAGGTGATGCCAATATATATAAATGGGGCGGTGGAGTAGCTATCGTGTCGTCAATTACTGGAACTACAATAACTAAGACTGGAACGACAACTTTTGCTCAAAATAGATTCTATACTTCAGGAAGCAAGACTCTAGTCTGTGTCAGGACTGGAACAGAGTACACTTATACGGGAGGTGAAAGTACTACTACTTTAACAGGAATTACTGATACAACCGGTCTTCAAGCCAATGATATCTTGGTTCAGAAAGTCGTCACCAATTCTAATACTCCTGTTGCTTCTCATACCAATAATTATATCTATAACTTTGAAAATCAGATTGTTATCGGTTCTGATGATGACGAGGAAGTATATTTAGCTCAAAATTCTAATTATACCGACTTCACTCCCAGTTCACCTCGTGAAGCTGGAGAGGGTGCTACCCTAACCTTAGATTCTCCTTGTCGAGGCATTGCTTCTTTGGGTTCAACTTTGCTCTTATTTGCTGGACGTTCGTCAATTTTCAAAGCCCAATATGAGCAAATTGCTGTTGGAACAACGCTGGCTGAAACCTTAAAGATTAAAAAGTTAGATGTCGGTGTTAATCAAGGTGCTTGGAATCAAGAAACCATCGTTCCTGTTGGCAATTCACTTATCTACTTGACTTGTGAACCTGCTATCAGGGTGATTGAAAACCCCGATAACCTAACTGGTATCAATCCTAAGACCTTTTCCAACCCAATCAAGCCAGATTTTGATGCTGAAGACTGGGACGATGCCTTTGCTATCTGGTATAAGAATACTTATTATATCTCCGCACCTGACAATTCACGCCTTTATAGCTTAAACTTTATGGAAGATGCTGATGGCAAGGTGATGAGATTCTGGAATCCTCCATTTGTATTGCCTGTAAGAGCAATGTCGCTGATTGATTTAGATAATGGAAACGGAGAACAGCTTTATATTCATTCAAATTCTGTTCCTGAGAGTTATTTGGCCTTTGACGGAGCTTCTGATGGACAATATGACAGTATGGACGTAGCTGACAAGATTGCTATAGATGCCAAAGCCGTATTTGCCTATAACAATTACAAAAATCGTGGAGTTTTAAAGACATTTGACGAATATTATGTAGAGGGTGAGATTACTCCTTCAACAACTGATCTAGAATTAGTTATAAAATATGATTATGAGGGTATTACACAGGAAATAACTAAGACGATTGACGGTTCAAATGATGATATTTTAGAGGGTCAAGTCGGATTCAATTCTTTAGCCCAACAATCTCTGGCTGTTAATCCTTTAGGTGGATTCCTAAACCCCCCGACAGATTCAAGGAAATTCAGATGTATCTTTGAAATAGCCAAAGAGGATTTTCACGAAATACAGGCAACTTTTCAGACTAATGACACTGATAAATACTGGTCAATCTTGGCTCACGGAGCAAACGCCGAGATTTCTAAGAGAAAACCAATAAATATAAAAATATGAAAAAACTAATTTTAATCGCAATCGGAGTTTTGGGAACAGTCGGTATCGCCCAAGCAGCACTCTGGAACTATTATCAAGAACAAGGTTTAAATTTGCCCTCTGTAAGCGATAGAATCGTTTTAGCTACCCAATGTGATATTTCAGGTTATATCGGCTCATATAGCCAAAATTTGGCCTTAGAGAGGTGCTTAAGAGGACAGTCATTATCAGATGAAATTGTTTTAGGTTCAACTTTGCCAATAGCCGGTTCAACCTATACTTTGGCGGGTTCTGGCATAAGTGGATCAGCTACCAGTATAACTCTTAACTCTTTCACGATTACCCAATCAGGCCAGAAGATACAAGATTCTGACCTTTCTGATACCTTTTATGTCACTTTAGAACCAGGAAATACTAAAAAACAGGAAATAGTTTCCTGCACTACAGTCACCCAAAACTCTGGCGGAACAGCTACTTTAAGCGGTTGCTCAAGAGGAATGAGTCCGATTTCACCTTATACCGCTTCTACCACACTTGCTTTTACCCACGGAGGAGGGACACAAGTTATTTTCTCTGATGCACCTCAATTATTTAATCTATATTCTGCTAAAGCAAATAATGAAACTATCGGAGGTGTTTGGACTTATAGTGTTTTTCCAGTAATAGCAACTTCAACTGTTTTACCAACAACTAACGGACAATTTGCTACCAAATATTATGTAGATACTGTTGGAGCTGGTGGCTTTACCTCAGTTAATGTATCAACCACAAGAGGATTATCGGTTGATGGTTCATCACCGGAGAAAGTCGGAATCAACGCTTCCTCCACTCTAGGCGGAGCATTTGACGGAAATGGTGCTTATTATCAAAAGACGACCACTGGCTTATCCAACGGCTCAAACGGAATCGGTATTGACTACGCTAATAACAACACCTGGACAGGCACTAATACCTTTGGTGGGACGACGACTTTGGCGACTACGACTATTAACAATGCAACAATATCAAGTTCAACAATAGTCGGAAACCTAGTTGTTAATGGCTCAACAACTATCAATGGATTTATTCCAAATTATAATTATACACTAACTGCATCTTCTTCTGTTTCATCTACTGAAAATCTAAAAGCAAGTGCTGACACTGAAAGAATACCAAGTATTGGTAATGGTTCATATACCCTAGTTAAGTCTATAAGAGTTCCGTTTTATGGTTCATACAATGTCTTATTTGACTTGCACTCAGGGGCATCACAGGATGCCTTCGGAAAGATTTATGTTAATGGTGTTGCCGCAGGAACTGAAAGACACATAACCAATAATACTAATTATACAACCTTTGCTGAAACTATAAATGTTTCTGCTGGTGGTGATTATATCCAGTTGTATCAAAGAAATTCTTATCCAAGCGGTAATAATAAAGATGTTTATCTTAGAGACTTCAGAATTTATTATATTCTAAATCAATCAACTCCAACCTCAACAGTAATCACTGATTAACCCTCTCCCTCAAATGTCCTCATTAAGAGGACATTTGGAATGAGATGATTAAATATAAAATATGGCAATATATTCTACGGAAAAAGAAATAGTTAATAATCCATTTATTAATCAACCAGTTTCTTATGCTTCTTATTCTCAAGCAGCAGGAATAAAGCCAATTGTTAAACCAGTCACTTCAATTTCTACTTCTAAGGCTATATCTAATCTTAATCAGGATAAAGCCAGGCTAGATGAATTATCCAAACCGAAGCAATACGAATATGCTCCCGGTAAGTTTTATGATGAAGTAGCATTCAATGCGATGACTCCGGAACAAAGAATAAATTTAATGGGATTAGATGTTGCGAAGACTTCTATACCTAAAACAACTGCTGGAACGGTTAGTTATACTAATACCAACGGTCAAGAAGCTGAATTTACTGCCGACCAATTAAAAGACCAATCAACTCAAGACTTTCTTTCTCAAGGAGGATATGTAATGACTAAAGCAAGTGGGACTACTCCTGATGCTACTCAGACAGGTTTAGAATCGTCTGTATCAGGATATAACAAGCAAATGGAAGATTTAGTATCTGGGTTCAATAGTTCTAACATTGACCAAGATCCAGAATTTCAAGCAATATCTTCTAACATTAAACAGAAATTCGCCAAGATGACTGAAGATATGAAGCGGACGAATGAACAAAGAGAATCAGCTTACAAGTCTTTGGGTTATCGTCAAGGAACCACTCAATATGCCGGTGGAGTCCAGTTAGGTATTGAGGGTGAAGAGCTTAACCAAGCTAATGCGAGATTGAGCGAAATTGCTTCTCAAGAAGCATCTGCTTTAAGTGCTGCCAGAGAAGCGTTTAGGACTGGAAAATATGAGCAATTCTCCCAACAGATGAGTATGATTGAAAAGTTAAGGGCTAATAAGCAGGAAGAACTATCTACTTATAACCAGAAACTTGCTGCGGCTGACGCTAAATTACAGGCTAATAAAGAGTTTGAGTTTGAGGTTTATAAATATATGCAAGACCAAGCGGCGGCACAAGCAGAAAAAGCCAAACCGATTACTCTTTCTCCTGGACAGACTATTTACGATCCAAATACTAATGAGGCTATTTATACCGCCCCTGAAAGGCCATCTGATAATAAACCGATTACTGAAAAAGTCGGAGATTCATTGATTCAATGGAATCCAAACACTGGCGGTTGGGATACTGTTTTTGCTGGTGGAACAGCACAAGGAGTTAGCGATGATGCTATGAGTTGGGCAACTTTGATAAGTAATGGAACTTATAAACCATCAGATGTTCCTGATGAATTGAAAAAAGAAGTTGCTAATGTTATGGCTAAAATGCCTCCAAGTGAAAAAGCTATTAACGATGCTCAAAAGATGATTGATTCGATAAAGTTATTAAAAGAAGACCCAGGGATAAACGCTGCTGTTGGTCCGGCATTTACTGGTGCTATTTCACGCACTTGGCTGTCAGAACCATTTACGGGACGAAGAAGTATATTTTTAGGAAAAGCAAATCAGTTAGTTTCAAATTTAGCATTAAGCAAACTTATTGAAGCTAAATCACAGGGTGCTACATTTGGAGCATTATCAGATAGGGAAATGGATATTTTAAAATCTGCTCAGACAGCACTGGGAACTTGGGAGATAAGAGACAAAGACGGAAGAGTTACCGGTTATAAAACTACTGAAAAAGGATTTAAAAATGAACTTCAAAGATTAATTGATGATTATCAATCATTAGTTGATGAAGCTCGTGGGACTACTGGTGGTAATTCATTTGATTCTTGGTATTCAAATCAAGCGCCAGAATCAGACTTAAATGCTATCAATAATATGTTAAGAGATTCTGCTTACGGAAATACTATAGAAGAAAGAAAGAAAAAGATAGGAGAGATGTATGGGCAATCTTTTAGTCAAGGTGGTAGCGGAACACCTATAGCTACATTGAATAAAGTTTCTAAAATACCAGTAGGACAGAAAGCAGGACAATGCGGTAGATTCGTAAATAAACTTACAGGACTTGGATTAGGTGATTCGTTTCAATCTAAAATGTCCAAGATGAATCAAGCAATTAAATATCCTCAATCAGGAATGGCCTTTGTTATGCCGTATAAAAATACTGGACATACTGGAATAATATTATCAGTAAATAATGGAGTAGCAACAGTAAAAGACTCAAATTGGTCACTTGACGAAAAAGTAAAAGTTCATCAAATACCAGTCTCTAAAATGACTGGATTCGCTTATCCTAAAATAGCTTAAAAATATGACACCAGAACAATTAGCAGAATATACAAAGAAAAAATACGGAGTTAGCGTTCCGTCTGTTAAATCACCAGAGTCAAGTGATGCCGAGTATATCGCAAAACTAAGACTAATGAGAGCAGAAGCTGATGCCAAAAAACAAAAACCTCAAGGATTTTTAGCTGAAACCGCTCAAGACATCGGACAAACCGCAGGTGCTATCGGCAAAAGATTTCAAGATACTCTAAAAGGAATGTCAGATATTAGAAAAAGACAGCAAACGGGAGAAACTGGAATTGCTGGAGGATTTCTTCAATCTATGGGACAAGTAGCTGGAGGATTATCCGGTGCTTTTGGCGATGTGATAACGGGACTGGCTAAATTGCCATTGTCTGCTGATCAGGAACAAAAAGTCAAAGGATTCGTTGAAAATGTCGGAACTAAAATAGCCGAACTTCCGCCTGTTGAAACTGGTGTTCAGGCATACCAGCAATTAAAAGAAACCAATCCCGAGTTGGCGCGTAATTTGGAATCTATATTCAATATCGGAATGTTAGCGAGTGATGTATTCGGAACTGGAATTGCTGGTAAAGGTGCTAAAATGACTGGTGAAGCGACAAAGAAAGCTGTCGGAACTGGATTGAAAAAAACGGCAGAAATTGCCGGACAGGGATTAAAAGAAATTGGAGAAAAATCAACTGGGATAGCAGTTAGAATGGAAGAACCTACTAAATTAGTACTTCAATCATATCAAGCATCAAATCCTACACTTTTAGGAAGAGTTAGAAATTTTATTACTGGTAATAAACCTTCTGTTAGTTTATTAGAAAAACCTATAACTGAGGCAAATACTGCAACAAGATTAGGATTAGCTGGAACTGAATGGGAGATGGGTATTCAAGCCAAACAAACTGCTAGAAATATGTGGGATAGTTTTATATCTCCAGCCTTAAAATCTTCTCAGGTAAAAGTTAATATGAAAGACTTTTTATCTGATATAAGAAAGGAAATTATGTCTATGGCTGATTTGAATAGAAGAAATACTCTTAAAACAGCTTTTGACAAATTCGCTCAAGATTTCAAAAAAGTAAATAATTTTGGACTTGAAAAATTACAGGAATACAAAGAGGGATGGGCTAAATTTATACCTGAAGCATCATATAAAGGAAAACCTATTGGAGGTTCTTTGAATGAAATCAGGGATATGGCAGCAAAAAAAGCCCGTCAAATAATTTATGATAATTTGGGGCAAGATATTAAAACCGCTTATTTTGACTATGGAAACTTAAAAAGTATAGCAACGGCTGGAATTAAATCAGTTGAGGGTCTTACTGATAAGAGTTTCTCTCGCAAAATTTATGAAATGATTATTGACAAAGCAGTTACTCCAGTTGCTACGATAGGTGGTCAGATATTATACAAAACAGGCGAAGGGTTAGAGTTCATCGGGAAAAAAGGAGCTAAAAAAGTAAAAGATATTATTGAAGACACTGGCGGAATGCTCCCAAAAGGTGAGGGCGAAATCCCTGAAAAACTATTAAATAAAAATTGGAGGTGAATAAAAAATAATTACCAAGGATTAGCCATAAGGCCTAATACTACCCAGATAATTACTATGATTAGTAATATCGTCATATATTTTCTTTATCTTATTATAACAAATCGCAATAAATCTGTCAAGTATGGATATAAAGTCAGTTATACAATCAGCTAAAAAAACCCAGTTATTAAAGAATAATACCACGATTAAACGGGTGGCTGAAATTGTAGTTGATGATGCTATTACTGATATAAAAA
>Ga0172368_10007850_pt1 | contig 11011 bp, 10 predicted proteins | sample Lak11m_FD_114540 | JGI IMG/M metagenome (GOLD analysis project Ga0172368, IMG submission 114540) | Freshwater microbial communities from Kabuno Bay, South-Kivu, Congo - kab_022012_11m | ecosystem: Environmental > Aquatic > Freshwater > Lake | place: Democratic Republic of the Congo: South-Kivu...
AATGTCTCATAGAGGAAATAGAAATTTCTTTCCGCAGAAGTATAGTCAGGGATGCTTAATCAGAGATCTGCGTTCAAGAAAATCACGAGGTCAAACGGTGCGTTATTCGGCGGAGTAGCGAGGAGGGAAGTTCAGATAATAATCTGATATCAGGATATCTCTTCTTGTAATTTTCTGATTTTGTTCGGAGAATTTACCGTCTCGGACTCGATAATCAAAGCTTCCTTTCCGTATTCGTTTTTCAGATATTCAGCGACTTTTTGTGTTCACAATCAAAAATCTTTTATCTTCTTGCTATGGCATTCCGGACAACTTGTCGGTACGGTATATTGTGTCTTGCAGATATGGCAAAGTCATATAGTTTCTCATGAAGCTAGTTTATGATAACTTATGCTGACAGAACAATTTTTACACTTGGGGATATTCCCGCACTCGTGGCAGATGATTCATCAAGCATAACCTTTCTTGTTGACGAGGATTCAGATTTTCTTCCCTTGTTTCAGATATTTTTCAATTCAATTGCTCGCCAATTGCGAAAAATACGGAGTGATCTCCTTGGTCATATTTACCAGGAAGATAGACTTCTTGGCTCATTGTATATCGTGATCAAAGCGTTCGTAATTCATACTATCGTATGTATCTATTGGAAAAAAAGAAAAAAGCCCAACTCGGAATGTAAGATTGACTTTTTATGGTAAATATATATAAAATATAGTATGAAAGAACGCGTTTCTCATACTATCGAGGTTACAGAATGTGGCGATAAAATACCTTTATCAGCTGAGCTTTTGGCGATACTTGATTTGCCGACAGAGTGAGTATTGCGAAAAAAGACCGATACAGAATATTATCTTTTCAGTGAAAAAAGTTGGCATATATTCGTCCAAGATATGAAAAAAGAAAAATGAATGTCAGAAACTCAATACGAATATACAAGAGAAGGACGTAGTTTCATCAAACATTTATACATGAGAGCAGGAACTGTTGATCTCAAAAACAAGAAAATATATTTTTCGTCACACACCAAAGAAAAAATACTCCAAGAAAAAAATTTTATTATACGCGTCTATCGATAATTATATAAACTTCTGAATCTCTTCGACGAGCGGTTTGTATTCACTTATCGTGCTGATTTTCTGCTTAAATTCTTTGGATCATGGGATTCATTTCACATATTGAAACAAGTGTTTTCTAAACTCTGCGAGCGTGATAGCTTGCGGATTTTTTATATTAATTTTTAATTGTTTCGGCATCGTTAGGATATTTTTATACTTCGCTTTTTGTTCTTGGAAATAATTTTCATAACTGATCATAAGATCGAGATGCCTCAGAATAGTCTCTTTCACTTCCTTTTTGCTCGGTGTGTGTGGTGTGAAGATTCGTGGGTTCCCGATTGCTCATTGACCTATCATGACGCCATCGATAATAGAATCCTCCTCCCTACGGGCACCTCCTTTAGCAAAGGAGGAAGTTATAGGAGCCCCCCTCTTTGCTAAAGAGGGGTTAGGGGTGATTCTGTTTTCAATTACTTTACACACTCCATCAAAATTATTATACACATCATCGTTAGTGATTCTTATTACTTCTAATCAATATGTTTCCAATATTTTTGTTCTTGTTTCATCGTATCATTCAGCTTCTTCATTGAAGTGAGTATCTCCATCTATTTCTATGACTAAGCTCTTGCTAGGAATATAAAAATCCACGATATAGTGGTCTATCACTTTTTGTCTTAAAACATTTATATCTAAAAATTTAAAACACTGTTTCCATATTTTTTTTTCTGCAGGAGTCATGTGTTTTCTTAATTCTCTAGCTCTTTCTTGTAATAAAGGATTATATGGAAGATATTTCCCGTCAGTAACAAGTCATCTTTTTTTAAGCTGATCTGTTGATTCGTGAAAATCGAAATCACTATATGATTCGCATATTCATTTTGAATAATTGATTGCTTGCTGATACGAAGTTATTCATCAATTGCCGATTATTTTACATTTTGGATTACAATGTTTCTTGAGTTCATAAGCAAACTTTCGGTCTGCATTTCATGTATATCACTGCTTCACTGTTCTGCCATGGATACTGATCATGCTGACATAATTACTCGCTTCAATCAAAAATTCCATTTGTGCTTTCAAGTCGTGTTCATCTTTACCAGTTCTTGTCTTGATACTCAAGGGCATCTTCATGATTCATGAAAGTTTTTTTATGATTTCCAAGGTCTGTTTTCTATCTTTCAATAATGCGCTTCCTCATCCGGTATGTATGACATTTCTCGCAGGACACCCCATATTTAGCTCGATTCACGAAAAAACTCATTGAGAATTCTTTCATTTTCAATTATTAATTATCAATTGTCAATTCCGATATTTAGTCTGGATATCAGCGAAGCATTTCAGGAGTATTTTTCCATCTGATCAAAATATTTGTGCGATGACCGGTGATTGATCTTTGTCCGTCAATAAGTGTTTTATGACGCCGGTTGGATTGATGACATATCCGTCTGCATTCATGAATTCCGTCCACAATCATAACTCGTATTTTTTTTCTCAATATTTATCAAAAATCTCTTTCACGATTTGGCGAAAGGCACAGTCCGTATATCCATCCATGGGCGCTAAACCGATTATCATCGGAATTTTGAATTTTAAATTTTAAATTTTGAATTCGAAAATCAGTGTACAGAAAGCACTGAAGATTTCCAGCAAGAAAAAAGCTTTGTTTTCCGATTTATAAAATATATAGTTTCGGCATGAGACATAGATTATCACGACGACTAGAATATCGGTTTCGAAAACTGGAAGGACGATTCAGGTCCTTACTGTTTATTTTTTTCATTACCTCAATTTACTTCGTCTTACTCTATAAACGACAAAATCCATGAATGACACCATTGATGGTGACGAGATTTGTAGAACAAATTGTAGACGGCAGACCGATAGTTTTAAAATATACTTGGGTGCCTATCGAAGCTATTTCCGACTATAGCATGTATGCTGTGATGGCAGGTGAGGACCAGAAATTCTTAGATCATTATGGGTTCGATTTTGACGCTATTTGGAATGCTGTAGAATATAATGTACAACACAAATCCGTGACTTTATGATGAAGCACTATCACTCAGCAGACAGCAAAAAATCTTTTTCTCCGACAAAATCGTTCCGTCTTCAGAAAAGCATTAGAATCTTACTTCACCGTACTACTTGAACTCTGTCGGAGCAAACAAAGGATTCTAGAAGTCTATCTCAATATCATAGAATTTGGCGACGGTATCTACGGCATCGATCAAGCGGCACATTATTACTTCGATACATCAGCAGACAAACTGACTCGCCAGCAAGCGACCTTATTGGCAGCTATCCTGCCCAATCCGAGATATTATCAGGACCATCTGCGCAGCTACGTCTTAGCCAATAGAAAAAATGCTATCAGTAGCTGAATCAATAAACTCAAGAGAGACAAAGAAGACAAGAATTTCGTCAATGAGATCAAACAATAAATATTTTTTTATTATGTCTCAAATAAAAAAAAGAGCCGGAAAACCAGACTCATAGTGTTCAATGTTTCTTTATCTTTGGACAGGCATATTATTACTCAGCCAACGAAAATAAAGTAATACGTTCGCGCCACAAAGGATGCTCGATATAAGCATGAATTCCTTATGAGTAGTGAAGTAAAGTAGGCCTATGACGACCGAGCTTACTATACCCACTAGACCCAGAGACAACACTATTGTCCTGATGGTTTTCTGTCTTGTAGTTGAATACCGACGATAGCGTTTGTTACTATTGTATTTTTCTTTTGCGATGGTGCCGACGACTCCGAGAGCCACAGCGCACCAGAAGATGATTTGTATCATAATTATTTATTTTTGTATTTATTATATTTTTTTCTAAGTTGACGATAAACAAATCGCACGATTATTCAAACTAATATTACCAATACAACTTTGTCGATAGTACTGCTGTATTTCATGACTTTTTCCCGATTCTCTTTGAGATATTTTCCGATTAGCGTGAGAAACGTGTTCCGAAGCCCTGCACCGATGATGGTATAGATGATGAATTTGGTCAGATTCATTTTTCCCATTCCCGCAGGCAGAGAGATAAGGTGTCTTACGACCGGGATAAATCTGCTGATCAAGATCGTAATGCTTCCTCTTTTTTTGAAAAAATGTTCCGTGCTTTCCAATTCTTCTTCATCCAAAAGGAAATATTTTCAGAATCTTCTGATGAACGGTTTGCCTCCGTAATATCCGATCGCATACGACAACAACGATCCGATGATGCTTCACATCGTACTTACTACTATTACTCCTCGCAGACTAAATTGCTTCGTCGCGACCAGGAATCCCGCGAACGGAATAATCGCTTCGCTCGGCACGGGGAAAATCATACTCTCCATAACCATTCAAATGAAGACGGTGATGTATCCTGTCTGATGGATAAAAGCAGTAATATAGGTTGCAAGAAATTCGGTGATTCACATATGGATTGGTGAAATGTTAAAATGTTGAAATGTTGAAATGATTGTAGTATTGTCAGCGAGTATTTCAACCTTTATTGAAAAGATGAACTAAAACCATATACAATAGTCTGTTTAAAGACAAGTCATTTACTTAGCATTTAGCACTTAGCATTTATAATGAACGTCGTTATTCTCGAAAATATTCGCTCAGCCTACAATGTAGGAAATATCATCCGTACTGCAGACGCGCTCGGACGGCAGGTCCGATTGACCTGATATACGCCGTCACCGGTGGATACGCAGAAGGTTGTAAAGACTTCATTGGGTGCAGAGAAAAATGTCGGATTAAAACAATTTGGTCATACACCGGAAGCCATAGAATTCGCGAAATCACAAAAATTACTCGTAGTCGCTGCCGAGATTACCAATAGTTCAATTCCACTAGATTCATTACAAAAAACTACTCATCCATGAGTAGCTGTGATTTTCTGAAATGAAGTCGATGGGGTGCTTGAATCTACCATGAAATTAGTCAATCATGTCGTTCATATTCCTATGAAAGGGATCAAAGAATCATTGAATGTAGGTCAAAGTTCAGCTATTTTTATGCGAGCGTTAAATAACAAATAATTCAGAGTGCAGAGTGCAGAATTTATAATTCAGAATTCAGAGTGTTGGTATTTGTCTTATTATAGACTATAATAATTTTACGATAGTTCGTATAAGACACATCTATCATTATTAATTATTCATCATTCATTGTTAATTATGTTTTAATATTGCTTTTTATCAGGAAATATATATAGTATTGTTAATAAAAACAAATACATAACCAAAAAAACTTTTTAATTATGACAAAAAAAATACTTAGAGACAATATATTCCCAACAGGGGAATATAAAGGATTGATGGTGATCACGGAAGATGATCTAAACATCAAAAATTGCAAAGCAGTAAAGGATTCAGAAATCCCGACGAAATTAGTGCCTGTTTATAAGACAGTTGTATTGACAGGTCAAAACTGTCAAAACACTATGACGGGCGATATAGAAAAATGTCAAAATCTTCCTTTCTGTGGATTATGCCAAGATTCATATAGAGCCAAGACAAGTACGAATTTTGAAAAATTTGTACGTCCCGAAGAAAGATTGAATATGGTAGCCTATATATCATCGCTTCCAATCAAGGAAAGAAAGGCTTTAGGCACCATCCGCAACTGAATCTCTTGTATAAAAAAGCTCAGGTTATTTCCCTGAGCTTTTATATTATTTATTTTTTTTGCTTAATTATTTAATTTCCAATGTCGCAACCATTTCATTTATTTTCTTGGTGTATTGATCAAATGTCGCTTCAGTGGCAGTATAGGTAAGGATATATACGGCTTTATTCTTGATGAGGTATACTTGTTCCCATTTAAGTTTAGTCGATCCTTGTGTCCCTACATAGATAAGTTTTTGGGCATCTATGTCGTTTGCTTTGATCGTTTCATTGCTTACTTCAGTGAATCCGGGGATGAGTTTGATGAGTTCTGGTTTAGTGAGTGTATAATATTCATTAAGCGTATAGTCTTTATCCAAAGCTTTTTTCATGACGCCTACATTTTCCTTCAAGGTATCTCATTCCGTGAGTGGAGAGAAAAACATGACTGCGGATCAGTAAACATTTTCTTGGAAAGTCCGATCTCCAGGAAATTGTATCGAAAATCCATCAGCTTTGCTTTCATATGTTTGTCGTTCAGGTGTATTCTGTTCAGCGATTGCTTCGCCTGTAGTTGTTGTGTCTGTTGTAATGGTAGTCGGAGCTTTTCCACATCAAAAAAGGAATACAAATCATCCTACAAGTATAAGAGAAAGAATTTTTTTCATAGTTTTTTTGTTAAGATTATAAAAACGATAGTAAGTATACCAAATATTACTCGTTTTTCAAGAATATACTTTTTTTAGCTATGATTAGACTATTCTGTGATTCTTTCCACGAAGAAGTGACGATTCATTTGTGGAGATATCATATTTTTTCTATGATAAATCCGCTGAGTGAAACGATTTTTCTCAATTCTGCTAAAGTATAGATATGATAAAATCTCTTATCAATCGTCTTGTCGTTTTTCCAAGGGACCATGATACTATTCCGTTCATGTTTACCCAAAGAGATGATATATTTCCGTATCGCATGCAGAAAATCTTTTTGGAATTTTTTAATAAACCATCGAGAAAATGATCGATTGGTCATGATTAATTTACCATCATATTTCAATATTCTATAGATGTTTTTCACGACAAAAAATCTTTCTTTGCTCGTAGCGATATGTTGGAAACTCGCTACGCCGATAACGAAATCAAACGATTCTTGTTTTAGTCATTTCAGATAATGAGCGATATTGTCACAGACGAATGTTGCGTTTATATTTTTTGGTGCGGACTTTCCGCTGATTTGTTTTTTTGCGAAGCTCAGTAGATTCTTAGAGATATCTACGCCAACATAATTAATTTTTATTCATTTCGTCTGAGCGAGATGGGCGAGCAATCTACCACTTCCACAGCCGAATTCCAAAATACTGATAGTTTTCTTTCCACTGTTTTTTATCTCATCCAAAAAAATGTTAGCATCAGCCCGATGCTTGTTTCTTGTGTGATAATACTTTTCCGCTTGAGCGTCATAAAAATCTCTAAGACTGGATTGAATATTCATCAATGAATTAATAGGATAATATGATAAATTTTTTTTTAATTTTTATGTAATTTGCCCTAGGCGTAATTCGTTCGCTCTGTTCACGTAATATGCTGCGCGTAACTAATTACAATTCATTACAATGTATTACGTCCTAGGCGGACAAATTACATCCGCATCCGCGGATTATTACTCGAAGATATTTTGTCCAACCATACGACCGGTTTCTTTTGTTTCTTGACGAGATTGTTTTTCCAAGTCTTCAAGCGTGAAGGCGATCTCTTCACCTTCGATGAATAATTTTTTGAAATGCATGAAATATAAAAATACGAGCATCGTCATCCTTACATCGTTTTTACAATATTTCTTGAATTCTTCCAATGCATCGAGATCATTTTCTTCTATATATTTTTTATATAAGATTTCTCATTCAGCTCATGAAGTGAGTGTTTTACTGACATTAACCAATGCTTCAGCTATTTTATTCAATCCTAATCTTTTGCCGGTCATCGCTCGTACAAACAAGAAAAGATCGATGCTTTTATCATTCAATTTTTTGATATCTTCATCACTTCATCATACATTATATACGGACACCATATTGTCAAATGCAATACTGTTGAATCCCACAATATACCCATCAAAGTCCAGCATTTTCTGGACAAAATCCCTTAATCATTCTTGATCGATATATTCATAGCTCATCTTATTCCCACCGGTAGGATACATAGCGTAGGCAAGCAAAAATTTTGTCTCCTTAAGGTTTTGTATATTCGTATCAGTTTCAATATCGTACACCATATAATTCTTTCATCAGATGGTCGAATATTTCCCCGTATGAAATTCGTCCAAGAGTATCTGTTCGATGGATTTTTGTCAGGTTACTTTTTCTTTTTTCAAAATGAAATTTTTTACCATAGATTGAAATTCCCTTTTCCCTTGATCATCGAGAACGACTTGGATTTTCTGTCTTTCGTCCATGATGACATATTCATCATTATTATTTTGGAATCTGAAAGTGAAATCACCTCTGTTCATATAATAGATTTCATTTCCTTCTTTGAATATTTTTTTAAAAAGATCGCTCGCCATCATGCAGTGTTCTTTTTTGAGTATACCATAAAAATTACTTAAAAAAGTATTCTGGACGGTTTTGAGTTCGTTGAGGGTGAATCTTTTATACATATTTCTAAAATAATGTTAAATTTTGAATGTTGAATTTTGAATTTTCCCCTTCGAGGACAAGTGAATGTCGGAATTTGTGACTTCATGTACCATTGTGATTTACAATAGTCAGTACGTACAAATACATTCATTCAACATTTAGCATTTAGCATTCAAAATTATTGTTTTTTCAGTCGTTCATTATAATTTTGCCATGTCGTGAGGTCGGCTGTTTTGATAGCGCCTAGCGGATCTATGACGAAAGAATTTATATTGTTTTGGTGTGAATCATCAAGTACTAAATTGAGATTTTGTATGGTATATGGTTTTCCGTTTACAAGAACATCTTTCAAATACCATGGTCCGAGCGAATTAGTATTCAAAACATAATTCACAATGAAATTGATCCCGCCAAGCGAAATATCCACAAGGATAGTTCCGTTATTGTCGGCGATATCGTTGGCTTTGATTCATAGATATTGTTGGATCTTTTCAAAGACGACGATAGCGTTCGTAGTTCCTTCATGAGCTTTTACAGGAGCTTGATACTTCAAAATAGCTTGGATAGTATCTACGAGATCATAAGTATTTCCTATGATCGTACTGTATGATGTCTTGATGAGATTTTCCAATGTTTTGTCTGAGATAGTAATATTTTCTATACCTCCGTTTTTGAATGTAAATTCATAGCGTACAGTATTTTGTTCTAATGTCGCAGCAGTATTTGTACATGAAACTACCGTGGCGTTTTTGAAAAGCTGTAATCAAGGACATAGGTCGGTAGTAGTGCTTATCGGTGCATTCGTCTGTTCGTAGAAGACGAGATTCTTAGAGATATAACTATAGAGTTCTCCGATAGAGAAGCTTTGTATCAGCAGAAGATTTTTCAATACATCGTTAATTTCAGGTTTATTTTGAAGTTCTATGCTAGTCACTAGAAGCATGTCATTTTTATATTCCATGATGATGTGGGTTTTCACGGTTTCATTTTTGTCTGGTGAGAAGAATTTCATATATCCGATCATGTCGATATTCGTGTCGGAGATGCTTTGCTTATCTATGGTCAGATATAATATATTCTGCAATTTTTTCTGGATTTTTTCGATCTGGCTGATTGTCGCGCTTGTCCCTGTATTTGTCTCTTTTTGTGTGATGAGCGCTTTATTTTGTACTTCAGCGATAAGTCATGCAAAGCCGAGTAATGGCTCTCATTCGTTCAACGTATGTATAGTCGTCAACAACGAAGCGATTTTGCTGCTTCAGATATTCTGAGTAAAATTGTTTGATTGATATGCTGTTTTTTCCAATGCGAGCGAAAGATATTTATTGTTATATCGATAGATCTCATCTTTATAGAATGTATCGATGGTATTTTTCTTGAGGATTTCTCTGACAAAATCGAGATAGGTGTTTATCTTATAGGTGTCTGTTTTATTGATGAGGAAATCTTGGTAGATCTGTTGTTGATAAGAGAATAATTTATATTCATTCAATATGGATTCTTTATAACTGCTTTTTTCAAATGATTGGTTTTCCAATGTTTTCTGGATCTCCATGAAGAGGGTGGTTCTCTTAAAGAGTTCTACATAATCTTCTCCGCATAATCCGAAGAGTTCTTTGATAGGATCGCTTTGATCGTTGGCATACAAAAGATATTTGGATAATCATTCGCACAGTCTTCATTTCTGTATCGCATTGTTTTTTACGCCATCAAAAATCTTCTTAAGTCCTGGATAATCTAGTGAGATATTATAGATGAAAAAACTATCCAAAAAATCATTGAGATAATGATTACACGTATTTTTAGAAAACTTATTTTCAAAGACGCATGAAAGATTAAAGTCATCGACTAATGTTTTTGACAAGGGTAATTGTACGCGAGTAAATCATTTGGTGACGGTGATCCTTTTAGTGAAGATGAATGTGTTTACGAAATTTTCCAATTCGTTGGTATCATACGTTCCACCAGAAAAATAGCTGAGCTGTTTTACCGGTATCGTATTGTATATATAAAAATATCTTGGTACGACAAATCATTTATAGCTGATGAGATTATTTACTGATTTGATGAATCATGCTTCAGTCTGAAAATCTCATTGAAGGATACGAATCTGGAGATTATTATCTTTGATATTTTGTTTCAAAAATTTACTAAATTCTGCTACAAGCTTCGTCTTTTGCATGAGTAATGTATCATTGGTCTGAAAGACATTAATGGTAGTGGATTGAGATATGACTCTCTGGAAAATAAGCAGAGCGACTATGAGCGCAATCAAAAAAATAAGATAGTGAAAAACAAAACCGGATATTTTTTTATAGCTATTTATGATTTTTGTTTGCATTTTGTCCATAGAACTCTTAAGCCCAAAATAAAGTACTTTAATCATATATAGTATATAGTTTTTCTCCCCATTTGTCAAAATAATCTTTGTATACTCATATTTTGCAGAAATACATCCCGAGAAAATATAAATAATCGCTTGCAATTGTGTGAGATTTTTTTATATAGCGGGGGCATTAATATTTTTTATATGGTTAAATGTGTACTCATGAAAAAATTACTTACTCTAGTAGTTCTAGTAGTTGGTGTCGCTTTATTCGCTGGATGCTTGAATAAACCTGCAACAACTGAAGAAGTTACTACAGACACAACTACAACTGAAGTTACAGTTCCTACAACTGAAGAAGTTGTACCTACTACAGACGCAACTAC
>Ga0172368_10007851_pt1 | contig 11010 bp, 5 predicted proteins | sample Lak11m_FD_114540 | JGI IMG/M metagenome (GOLD analysis project Ga0172368, IMG submission 114540) | Freshwater microbial communities from Kabuno Bay, South-Kivu, Congo - kab_022012_11m | ecosystem: Environmental > Aquatic > Freshwater > Lake | place: Democratic Republic of the Congo: South-Kivu...
AAAAGCCCGAGAAATCGCACACGACTCAACCGGATTGACTGGTACGATCAGGACTGCCGCACGGAAGAAAGCCCAGCGAAATCAGGCGCTTGGCCGGTCCAACCGTCGGCTGACGCCGTAGCCTGAATGCGTCCTTCGTATCCATCGGGCGCGCAAGCTGCGGCTTGGGTCGCCTGTTGTCGGAGGTACGCGAGGGCGAGAGCCTGGAGTTGCGGATGAAGGTGAGCCTCCGGCTCCTCGACCAGAAACAGCGTCAGATCGGCGTCCTTCGCCGCCTGGAGTTCGACAAGCACCGTGGCAAGGTAGAGTAGGTTCGCGTAGCCAAGCCCTGATTCCGCCAATTCCGCCGTGTCGAGGTCATGCTGCTTCAAGTAGAAGCGAAGGTCCCTCGCCAACGCCGGAAGGTCGGCCGGGGCGAAGGCCAGATGGGCCTCCTGCGCCTCGATCCCCGCCGTAAGCTCGCGTAGCCCCGACGCAACTTTCGCCCGTGCCTTCTGGACAAGCGGATGGCCGTTCAGCCCGGTGAACGCATCGCTCGCCTTGGCTTGGAGGTCCTCGACTTGTCCAGCGTCAGCGAGATCCCGTAGCAGGAACGCTATGCGCCCGCCACGGCCCGACGCGAGTTCACGCTGTGCATCACGGAGCGCGGGCAGGTAGACGTGGCGGATCAACCCGCGAGCCTCGGGCTCGGGCTCCGCGCCTTGCCATTTTCCCGCCCAGAACGCGACGTTCCCCCGCAGCGCGCCGGGAGCCGGCGCCTTGTACTTGAGGCCGAAGGCTGCCTCCGTCGCGGTCGGCTCAGTAAGAGCCGTCACGAACTGCCCACGCAGGGTCTCGCTGAGCCCGGCGAAGCGGCCCTCGATGGTGAACTCGTCTCCGGTGCCCCGAAGCACGTCGGCCGGCTCTGCGTAGCGCTCTCGCCTTCCCGAGGCAGGCTGCGTGAGCAGACGAATGGCGTCAAGGATGTTGGACTTCCCAGCGTTGTTCTCGCCCGCGAGGACCGTTGGCCCGTCGCGGAAGCGGATAGTCGTCGCGCGGCATGAACGGAAGTTGGTGAGCCGCAGGGACTCCAAGAACATCGCTCTCACTCCCTCTCGAACCCGGCGCACTCGAACTTGAGCGTCTTCGCGTTCTCGCTGACGGTGCGGACGACGTCGTCGCCGATGCCGGCGGGGACGTGGATCTTCACCTCCAGGGACACCTCGACCTTGGCTCCGGAGAGCGTCGAGAGGTGCTGGAGCACCTCCTCGGCGATCTTCCCGGCGTCGCGGCCGACCCGGGCGCCGTCGAGTCTCACGGACCCGACGAAGAGCGTCGGCAGCAGCGGCTTCGGCGGGGCGACCGGCTTCTCGATGACCTTCCGGCCCTTGCCCGGCTCGACCGGCTCCAGCTTGAACTCGCCCCGGGTCTCGTCACCGGACTTCTCCTTCCGGGCGCGCTCCTCGGCCTCGGCCGCTTCCTGCTGGATCCGCGCCACGTCCGGCTTCACGAGCAGCGACGTGTTCTCGACGATGGCATCCGGCGCGCGGAGCCGCAGCCCACGGTAGCGTCCGGCGCACTCGTCGAACCCGGCCGCGAAGGCGAACGTGTCCTCGACATGGAGTTCCGCGAGCCCGTTCTTCACCGCCCCCTCAATGACGGCGCGGTTCACCACGCGCGGCAGGTACAGGTAGCGCGCGAACCACTCGCAGAGTTGGTCGTACTGGACGTGGTCGCGGGTCGGCCACAGGCTCTTGTCGAGGTGAAGCCGGAGCGTCGTGCCTCCCAGAGCCGTCACCAGCAGTCCGTCGTTGCGGAGCTTCGTGCTGGTGCGCTTCCCGAGGGCGTCGCCGCCCTGGATGCGGATCTCGTCCATGCCGACGAGGTCCTCGGGCTTCGCGGCACCCGACGCGGGCTCCAGGTGCTTGGGCACCAGCGCAAGTGTCCACGCCTCCTTGACGCGCGCCGCGAGCGTCTTGTCCGCGTCCTCGAATTTGGACGCGGCCTGCTTCTGCTGCGCCGGGTCGAGGTTCAACGCCTCGTGTTCCTCGCAGATGGACTTCCACGCGACGTACTGCGCCGCCCCCTGGTGCAGGTCGGAGACCCTTGCCTCGTCGGCCGCGAGGAACACGAGCATGTTCCGGTTGAGCCTCGGCGAATTGCCCTTCTGGTCGAGCAGCATCCGGGCGAACTTCATCCCTGCGGTGTCGGTCTGGCCCCGGCGATGCGGGTGCTGCGGTCCGAGGATGACCAGCCGCGCCTCGGGCTCGTCGTGAACCTCGCTGCCGGAATCCGGGCACGAGTGGACGCCCGCGAAATCGCCCCGATTCGCCTTAGCCTTGTGCTCCTCCCGGATGCGCTTCACGATCTCCTCGTGCAGCACCTCCGGCTCCTGGAGCTTCGCCGCCGCCCGGTCGTCGGCGAGCCGGTTCAGGTTCGCCTTCGTGGAAATCCAGTACCGGCTCCCGTCCTGGTGGATGTGCTTCGCCTTGTCCGAGACCCGGCGCAGGGCGTCGCCGAAGGTCGCGGTGCTCTCTCCCGGCTGGCTGCACCCGAGGTTCACGCGCCGCCCGTCGATGCCCGGGTTCTTCCCCGCCGCGCCCGGAGCCGTGCCCATGTACAGCGTCCGTGCGACGCGCCGGCACGCGGAGTACCGGCTCAGGTTCGGGTTCGCCCGGTCGAGTTCGAGCGGAAGCGCCTGCGGTCCGTCCACGTCCTCCGAGATGATCGGCTCCCACACGTCGTCGAGGTAGCGGGTCAGTTCGGACTTGACGCCCGCGTCGTCCATCGGCACCGAGGCGGGAAGGATGAGCAGCCCCGCGTCGTTCGCCTCCCACAGCCGGTGGATGACCTTCGCCAGCAGCCGCAGGACACCGCGCGTGCGCTGGAATTTGTCGAGCGTGGACCACTCCCCGTACAGCAGGTCGAACACGTCGGGGTGAATCGGGTACGCCGCCTCCAGCTTGCGCTTGTACGCGCCCTCGCCGACGCCGCCGGGAAAGTCGGCCTTGTTGTCGGCGTACATGCGGGAGAAGGCGTCGATGGCCGCGTCGCGCACCGCGAAGGCGTCCTTGTCCTTCACGGGCTCGAAGAGGCGGCGGCGGACAATCTCGAACCCCTCCTCGGGGCTCGCCGGCCGCCAGGTCTTTGCGATGCGCTCGACGTAGTCCTTGAGCACCGAGCAGGCGTATTTCCCGTTAGGGCCGCCCATCTCGATGTCGGACGACGGAATGGAGGTCACGACGAGCGTCTTGTCCGCCGCCTTCGCGGCCTCGGTGAGCGCCTGCGCGAACGTGGACTGCGACTCGAAATCCCCCGACGGGAGGTCGCGCCTGTCCACGGTGTTGCGCGCGTAGGCCACCCACTCGTCGACGAGCACGAGGCACGGCGCGTGCGCCCGGAACAGCCTTGCCAGCACGTCGGCTCCCGGGCTCGTGCTCTTCTTGTCCGACTCCGCGACGAGGCGGAAGGCCTCGGCGCCTCCGAGTTGCCATGCCATTTCGCCCCAGAGCGTTCGGACCTTCGTGCCGTCGGGCTTCTTCGAGGTTTCGCCCACGGACAGGTGCGTGCCCACGAGAACGGCGCGGCTCGCCTTCGGCGCACTGCCGATGCCGGTCGCCTTGAGAATCGGCTCGATGCCGGGCAGGGCGGTCGCGGGAGTGCCGCCGAACAAGTGGTAGAGCGCGAGCATCGCGTGCGTCTTGCCTCCGCCGAAGTTGGTTTGCAGTTCGACCACCGGGTCGCCGCCGCGCCCGGAGAGCCTTTCCAGCGCCCCCGCAAGAAGCTCCTTGATGCCGTCGGTGATGTAGGTGCGGCGGTAGAACTCGGCCGGATCGCGGTACTCGGAGCCGCCGATGCCGTTGTGGACGTTGTGCAGGTCGGCGGCGAATTCAGCCTGGACGTAGCGCCCGGACACGACGTCCTGATGCGGCGTGACGACCTCGCGCCACGGCTTCAAGCCCGCCTTGGGGCTCCCCTCGAACAGCGTGCCCGAGCGCGACTTCGCCTTCGCCTGGTCGTTGAACACCTGCCGCTGAAGCTCGTAGCGGAGATCCTGCACGGCCTCGGCCTGCCGGGTCGCGCCGACCTCGACGAGCAGCAGGCGCATCGTGTCGAGGGCTCGCTCGGTCTGGTCGGACGCGAACGCCTCGTCGTGGGCGTGGCGGTTGCGGACTTCGAGCAGTTCGCCCGCGTAGTTGCGGACGCCCTTGCCCAGCACGGGTTCCAGAAACTCGCTCCAGACCGGCGGCATCATGAACAGCTTGAGCAGGAGTTGGTTGTCGAGGTGCAGCTCGCCGCTCGGCTGGCGCTTCAGCTCGAAGCGGGCCTCGGCGACGGCACGCCAATCCGCGCCGAGCTTCTTCTGGAACTGGGCCTCGACGAAGGGCAGCAGCCCCGCGTGGAGCAGTTCCAGCCCCTTGCCGATGCGTTCCCGGTTCGAGATGGCCATCCGTGTCCTCCGCCGTTCCGTCTGCTACAGCAGCATCCCCTGCTTCGGCTTCGCCTCGCCCGCCTGCGCCGCGAGCTTCTCCAGCTCCGGCCACGCGACCACGAGCCCGTTGTACGCCCGCGCCTCGTCGGCCCAGCCCTTGCGCTCGCAGGTCGAGTACAGCCGGTACGCGAGGTCGCGGGCGGGCGCGGCGTTCGCCCCGAGCACCGCCAGAAGCTCCGCCGCCGCCGTCTCGCCCTTGGTTTCGAGCCGCTTGATGAGGTGCTGCACCGACTCCCAGACCGTGAGCCGCCGGTCGGTGCGCGGGTCCCAGTCGTCGGGCAGTTCGGCGCGCTTCAGCAGGCGCACCTTCCCCGCCGCCGACGACAGGATGCCCGCCTCCGCGACGCCCGACACGGCGATGTTGCGCGCCTTCGCGAGCGTTTCCGCCTCGCCGAACGGGCCGGTCTCAAAGGCGCGGGTCTCGAACCAGGTCACGGCGAACCGGGTGTCGGGGTCGAACTCGCCCTCCTGCTCGGTCAGGTATTCGTCCAGCGCCTGGTTGATGAGCTGGAGCGCCGTCCGCACGGACATCGGCGTGCCGTCGGCCTCCAGCACCTTCGAGTGCCGCGAGAACACCGCCATCCCCGGGCCGATGGACGCCTGCGCCACGTCCACCGGGGCGATGTTGCCGCGCTGGAGGTGGCGAAGGGCTGCGGGAAGCTCCTCGCGGAGGAGGCGGCGGAAACCCGCGCGCGTGATCGCGGTGGCAGAGTCTGGTCGCTTGCGGCAGATAACCACAATGGAGCTTGCAAGGGCATTAGCCCCAATGCCGACCGTGCGGTTGGCCATCTCCGTGCGAAGAGGCAGCGTACCGGTGACCATCCATGCCGTGTTGATGATGCTGGACAGCATCGTCTCCCAGCCGGTTGAAGTGGCCACGCCTTCGACGCCGTTGGTGTCATCGGCATCATCCGTTTCAGTTTGCTTGAAGGCGTAGTAGACAGATATCGGGGTGTTGTCGGGGCATGCAGCGTGCATCGCTATCAGGACATCGCCGAGACCATCCTCAAAATGCGCCTTCGCTGCGGCGGAATCTCCGCCGAATCGAGCAGGCGATGCGATCAGTTCGGCGGTCTTGGGAACCATAAGGGTCGAGAAGAGCGCCGGATATGAAGTTCGAAGCGCCCGTCGGGACCACACGTAGAAGTAGTCCGAGAGTTCGGCGTAGCTAATGTTGTCGTAATAGGGAGGATCCGTCGAGAATGCTATCTCGGCAGTTCTGGCGTTTGCGAGCTTCGTCGCATCTCGCTGTTCTGCGACGCATGGGGCAGCGGGCTGCCCCACGCACGCCTCGACCACCTTCGAAATCCACTCGACGTTGTTCATTAGGTTGCCGGTCGCGGACGAGAAGATGTTGCACTCAGCGTGGTCCCAGACCATCGGCAACGCCTGGCGTGCGAACGTGTTCCGAAGGGCCTCCATCTTTGGGCTGCTGTCCCATGAACACAGCGTCGAACTGCGATCAGCAGTCCGACCAATTGCTAGGGCAAGGTACGCAGCAACGCCTTTTCCGTATTCCCTCCCACCTTCCGAGGGCGTTCCCACCGCGCGGGTGTCCGATTCGATCTCGGCCAAGGCGTCGGTGACAAGGTCCGCCAGCGTCAGCAGCGCCTTCACCTGCCGGCCGGAAAAGAGCTTGCCCCAAGTGTCGAGACCGTAAGCAGAGCAGACGCCGCCGGTGATCATCGCCCGAGTGGGCAACAATCCCGCCAAGAAGTCACTGCGGGCCTCGCCCACGTCCTTCAATTCCTCTGCCTGCAAGGCGAGGTTCTCCTCCTCTTCAGTTGCAGCAAGGTAGGCCCGTCTGCCCTTTCCTTCGACAACCACGGCGAGAACACGTTCCCGCATTCGTCCAGCCTTCGCCTCTTGTCTCACGTATTCCCGGGGAAGCGGCGTGCCCGACAACAAGCACACGAAGTCCTTCGCCTTGCCTGCCCGAGTGCCATTCGCCAGAGCCGAAGCATCTGCGGGCTTGCCGGTCTTCACGGTGAACGACCAGGAACTCCTGCCCTTGCCAATCACCGGTTCAAGCCAGGTCATCCGTTCGGGCTTGCGCGACAACCAGAAGCTGGAGACCAGCGGCACATGTGCCCCGCGACACGCGGGGTTGGGACTTGCGACCGTCCTCGCCCAAATCCAAGCGATAGCAGTGAGCTTCTGACCCACGAGCCCCTTCAAGTCGTCGCGCCCTTCAGCCATCTCCTTCGTGATCTCGACCGGCGGGTACAGGTGCCCGATACGCTTGAACGCCTCGTCGCGCATCCACTTGCCGTAGTAGCGCACGTCCTCGGCGAGCCCCTGCGCGCCCTTCCATGAGCCCATCGCGGCCTTGCGCCGCGAGTCGGGGTTCACGGGCGGCATCCCGGCGAACTTCGGCGGAATCTCGATGAGCGCCTTGTTGATGAGCACCGCCACGGGGTTCAGGTCGGTGGCGATGGCGCGCAGCCCCAGCCGCTGGGCCTCCAGCGGGATCGAGCCGCCCCCGGCGAACGGATCGTGGACGGGCGGCGCGACCTCGGCGAGGTAGGAGTTGACCGCCTTCTCCTCGTCGGCGGCGAGGCTCGCGTACTTGATGCCCGTGTACGGCGGCGGCACGCGCAGCACGGCCTCGTCGCGCTCGTCGGCCCGACCGTCCGCCTTGCGGCCACGGGCGAGGCTGCGGGCGATCTCGACGCGGGCGGCCATGACGATCGGCTCGTTGTTCGAGTTCTCCCACTGCACGAGGTCGCGGATGAGCGCGAAGAGCCGCAGCCGCTCCGTCTCCTGCGCCGCGTCGGTCGGGAACAGGTCGGGCCACGACGACGGGTCGTCCACGAGCTGCCCGAACAGCACGGCGCGGCACGCCGCCAGCGGACGCCGCGCCCACCACAGGTGCAGCGTGCTCGGGTGCCCGTGCCGGATGGACTTCTCGCGCGCCGACGCCTCGTTGATGGCGTCCAGCGGCAGCGCGACCTCGATGAGCTTCTTGCGGAGGGTCATGGGATCGATCTCGCCCAGTTAGCGGTCGGGAAGCCGTGCTCCTGTCCGCCCGCCCGGTGGCCGGATTGGGCGGCCGAATTGGCGCGCACCCAATTCCACCGCCAATTGCACGAATCGCCTGCGAACACCGGTGAATCCACGACTCCGGGCAGACGCCGCCAGGCGACTGAATGGCGCTCAGCCAATTCCTTCGCCAATTCGGCTTCGCGGGCAGGCGCGAGGCGGGACGCCCGGCCGGTCGAGTCTGACGCCGGTGCGCGCATACCCATCGGTGCGCTACTCATTCCGCGCTCTCCGGCTCGGGGAACCATCGCGCCGCCTTGGTGCGACCCACTGGGCGCGCTTTTCCCTCGCGTGCGAGGTCGGAAAGGAGACCCTTGACCTGGCCCCGAGAGTGCGACGGAAGCACCTGGAGCAGGTCCTCCATCCTCGCGCCTTCGGCAGCGTTGTCCCGGATGTGCTTCAGGAGCAGGGCCTTGTTCGTCTCGCGGTCGAGGCCGACCTTCCGAGTGTAGGTGCCCTTCCTGCCCAGCGCCGCGTGGAACCGACGGGAGAGCACGTGCTTCCCGCCGCCCGCGTGCTCGACGATGCCCCGCTCGACGAGGTCGGACAGCGTAGGCCGGAGACGTTCCGGCACCTTCTCGCCGCGATGGATCGCGTTCACGACCAGCAGGTGGTCGCCCGGCAGCGGCGTGGCCTGCTCCGCATCCACCTTGGACAGGAACTCGATGAGGCGCGGATCCTCGACGACGCCGGAAAGTCGGATGAAGACCTCGTGCGGGTCGGTGTACGTGAAGTCCGGCAACGGGTTGCCGAAGCGGATGCAGGTCTCGTAGACGCGGTTCATCCCCTGCCCGGCGCGCTCGACGATGCCCGCACGGAGGAACGTGTCGCTGATACGGCGGTTCCTGGGCTTCTGCCGCCAGAGAATGTTCTCGACGGTGATGTCCTTCGGCAGCCCGCCCGGGCTGACGACCTCCAGCCTGCGGGGGTACTGGCGCACCCAGACCGAGCCTTGGTCGCGGTAGTCCCGGTGCGCCACCGCGTTGTAGAACAGCTCGCGGACCGAGGTTTCGTGGAACGTCGGCACGTCCCAGATGTGCATGCCCTCCTGGTAGTGCTGCAGGTCGTTGCGGAGCGCGACGGTTTCCCATATGCGCTCGTAGAAGAGGAAGAAGCCCTCGCGGAACTCGATCCGCTGGTTGGCCGGGCCGGTGGCGTCCGACGAACGGTATTCGAACACGACTTCGGCTTGCGGCAGCAGGCGTCCCAGCGCCTTGTGCGTGCCCAGCAGCGCGAGCGCGGCGAAGGTGACCCCGGCATCGGTCACGAGTTCCGAGTCGGCGAGGAGCTGTGCGTCGGACGCGGCAGCGATGGCCGAGTTGCCCGACTTCTTCGCCCACGCCTTGCGGAAGGCGTCGATGGCGCGCGGGTCGAGATCCGCCGCAGTCGCCTTCGGGCAGATCACGGCCGAGAAGTCCGGAGTGGCTTCGTCGAAGATGTCCCGCAGGCGGTCCGGCGTCATGCCGATGACCTGCTCGCCGCTGCGCATCCAGTAGGTGCCGCCGACCTCGATGGGCACGCCCAAGGGCCGTCCCGGCACCTCGAACACGACGACGCGTCCCTTCGGGTGCTGGAACGCCTCGGCGGTGATGCGCAGGTGGATCTTCTGCAGCAGGCGTTCCAGCGTGTCGGGAAGGTTGCCGAAGGCGCGGCTGCCGACCACCTCGCGGGGCATCGTGTCGGAGATGCCCAGGATGAGCGCGCCGCCGCCTTCGTTCGCGAGCGCGGCGCAGTACTTCACGAGATTGTCGAAGGAGTAGTCGTTCCGGGCGGACTTGAACTCGACGTGCTCGTCTTCCGGCGCGTGGAGCCAACGGTCGATACGCTCGGCGGTGATCAAGCGGGCGATCCCCCCGCCGCCAGCAGGCTCGCGAGCGAGTATGTCGAGCTGGTCTGCGCGAACCCCGGCTGGCCCCAGTCGAAGCCCCGGATGTAGGCCGGCTCCTTGGCCTTTCCGTCCGCGACCATCACGACGGCGAGGCGGAACTTCTCGGGCTCGTTCAGGGCGCAGAGCACCTCGGTCCGGGTCAGGGAGACGTGGTCGTCGCCGCCGCCGCGCCCCTTCACCTCGATGAAGTGCAGCCTGCCGTCCGCGTCCTTGGACTCGATGTCGTAGCCGATGCCCCGCTGCTCGTGAACGTCGCGCGGCTCGCGCCCGAGGGCGCGCTCGGCGGCGAAGACGGCCTCCATCGCAAGGCGCTCGATCTCGTCGCGGTTGTCGGTCTCAGGTTGCGGGGCGGGCGTTCCGACCCGATTCCGCAACAGTCCCATCGGCACAACGAACGCCCCGCCCACGACGGCGGGCGGCCTCGGGGCCAGATGGCGCTCGCGGTCAATCTCGGCGAGCCGCCGCTGGAGCCGATCCGCAAGCAGATCCGCGCGCTTCTGCGCATCGGACGCGGGGAGCCGGGTCGTCCGGCCCGCCTGTTCCTGCGCCTTGAGATCCTGCGCCCGGTGGTCCCAGTAGTTGATCTCGCGCTGAAGCCGCGCCTTGACCTCCTGCTCGACCTTGTCCACGAACGGAAGCCGTCGCTTTTTCACCTCGTCCATGTGCGCCGGGACGGACGCGCGAATGGCGAACCCGACCGCCTTGTGCTCCCACTCGCCCTCGCGCAGCCACGCGGCGTCGAGGTCGGGCTTGAGCGCGGCCTGTTCCTCGGGCGACGCCGGGCGGTAGTCGAGGTAGGGCGCGACCCCGGCGTCGGTGAACGTCCCGTCGGGGCGCACCTCGGCGAAGCACAGGCGTTTCGACACCACCTGCTGCTCGCCGCGCCGCGCCATGCGCCCGTCGATGATGGCGTGCTTCAGGTAGAACAGCAGGCGCGGGGTTTCGCCCTCGTCGTGCTCGTCCACGAGCACCGCGCCCTGCTTGAGAATGTCGCGGTGGCGTTCCAGCACGAGGTCGATGCTGGCGTCGAGGAGCGGGCTGCCCGGGCAGACGAGGTGCGCGCGGGGCTGTTCCGCCACGCGCTCCTTCTCGAACGCGACCCGCTCGTACTGCTTGAGGATTGGCGCTCCCGTGCCCACCTGCCGGTCGCGCTCGCGGATGACCGCCGGGACGTGCGTGATCTCGAACCGGCCTGGCTCGCGGCGGTGCATCTTGCCGCCCATGCGCGAGAACGCCTCGGAGAAGAACGCCTGGATGAAGTTGGGCTGCAACCGCCGCGCGTGCGCCCGCTCCATCTCCTCGCGGATCGCCCGGATGCGCGTCGTATCCATCGAGTCGTGGACGAGCGCCCGCGTCTCCAGGAGCTTGCAGATGCGCTCGTGGTCGGCCGCCATGTCCACGGTCTGCGTGAGTCGCGCCCGCACCGCCGGGTCGTTGCCGTAGCGGACGGCCTCCATGAGCAGGTCGCGCAGCGCCCGCTTCTCGAAGAGCTGTCCCAGCACGTCGAACACCTTGCCGCCCAGCGCCTCGCGCTCCGCTTCGAGCTTTTCCAGCAGGCGCAGGTAGACCTCACCCTCGCGCGTGTCCTTCGCCACCAGGTTCCAGAGGT
>Ga0172368_10007854_pt1 | contig 11005 bp, 9 predicted proteins | sample Lak11m_FD_114540 | JGI IMG/M metagenome (GOLD analysis project Ga0172368, IMG submission 114540) | Freshwater microbial communities from Kabuno Bay, South-Kivu, Congo - kab_022012_11m | ecosystem: Environmental > Aquatic > Freshwater > Lake | place: Democratic Republic of the Congo: South-Kivu...
CAATATTCATTAAAAACGACGCGCCCATCAACACGCTGGCCAGGATGCCTGCTTCAACCTCATTCGCGCCCAGGTTGTTGACTGCATGCACCGCATAAAAAGATGAACCCATCACACCGAACTGGCACAACATGCGCCCGACAATCAGCCAGGTGAAATTTCGGTCGTTTTTCAAGACGGCAAGGGTCGTTTTATAGAGATCCGGCTGGTTTTCGACCGCCGGCGCGACGATATGGGCCGGTTCGCGCGTCAGACCGATCATGATGAAGGAAATTGCCATGAAGACACATGCGATTAGAAAGTCATAGGCATAATTGTTGGGATAAGCGACCCTGTTCAGGATGACCCCGGCTACAATCGCGCTGCCGCTGGCCAGCAAGTTGGCCGCCGCGCCCTGGATGCCGAAGAACGTTGCGAGGTAATCGGGCGGGATGACTTTGTTGATCATGTTCTGCCAGGGATTAGCCGTCAGTCCGCCGCCAATTCCCTGCCAGGCCAACATCACGAAGACCATGATCAATGCCATCGTGCTTCCAATATAGGGCAGGGCCAGGGCGACAACCGCCAGACCTAGAAACGGTACGCGCTCATGCACAGTCAGCAGCATGACCAGGGGCTTAAAGCGGGCCAGCCGTGAGACTTTGCGCGCAATCAACAGCTGCGGCAGCTGCCAGCCTAAGGTATGCATGGCGACCACCAGGCCGATGAGGATAGCAGAATCGGTCAGTGTTGAAACGAACAGGGGAATAATGGTGCTGAATGATGCGAATCCGAGAGCGAGGCCAAAGAAACCGCCATCGGCGACATTGACCAGATAATTAAATTTTAGATTTTTGCGCAGTTCTTGGTCCACGGTGATCCTATGGTATGCGATAAAAAAGCTTTCGAGGTTCAAGATTGAAAAGACCCTCGAAAGCTTTTTTGTATTGGATTTACCCCTTTACTGGATTAATATTCCTCTTCTTCTTCATCCATCCAGATATCTTCTTCGTCTTCGCCATCCTCATCCTCGACTTCTTCCCATTCTTCCATTTCTTCTTCTTCATCCCACTCATTTTCCGTGGCGGCTTCGGCGTTGGGACTATACGTGTTGCAACCTGCATCAGGATCGAAGTCAACGAGGGCAGCGCTACAATACCCCTCGTCTATAAATACGCAATCCAGATAATGGCAACGAATGCGCGGCATAGGTTCCTCCTGGTTAGATTGGTTACGCCTGGGTTTTAAGCAGGCGCATCAGAGTGAAAACAAATACGACCAGCATAGCAATTGCTGAAATTACACAATACGGGCAGATGGCATGGATGACCGCTACTTCGATGTACGTGAGGTAAGCGGAGTACAGCACGCCGATCAAACTGATCCCAAAAACACCCAGCCGATTGAATTCGATTGGAATCAGGCGGCGTTGTTCGAGACCAAGCAGGATGAGGATGGATAGGTACGCGCCAGCCCCAAGCAAGGCGATGGGTATTCCATAAATCGCAGCGTACGGGCTGGTATTGACCGACTGGCAGTTGCCAATGCCTGGCATGCAGGCTGCTTCTGTGTGCGACAGTTTTACCCAGGTAAGGTAGAGCGAATCGATCAGCCCTACCAGGGAGAAAATGAGCGCGCCAATTTTGAGTTTTCGATCGAGATTCATGCTTCCAATCCACCCATAAGCAAGGCTTCTGCCTCGGAGCCAGCAGAGAGCGATTTTACACCAGAGGGAATAATCAGTAAAGCATTTGCAAGGACCAAAGAGAATAGATTGCCAGATCCCTGGTGATGGGGGAGAGAGGCGAACAGTTTCCCGTCTTGATTTTCGATCCTGGCTCGCAGGTAGCTTTCGCGCCCATCGGATTCGATGTTTTCATTTAATTGCACGCGAACGCTTTTCATGGTCTGGTGGGTTAATCCTGACAGCTTCCGCAAGATTGGCAAGACAAACAGGGTGCAGCCGACATAAGCTGAAACAGGGTTGCCTGGCAGCCCAACCAATGGGATGCCTCGAAACGATCCAAATGCGAGCGGTTTTCCCGGGCGCATGTTAACCTTCCAAAAGTCCAGATGGCCGTTTTCCTCAATCACCTGGCGCACAAAATCGTACGCGCCGACGCTGACTCCGGCTGAAGTCACGATTAAGTCGGCACCGGCAGATTGCGCTCCCGAAAGAATCCGGGTGATGTCTTGGGGATCATCATGAGCGGTGCCAAGGTGTATCACTTCCGCGCCAACAGCGCTCATGAGGCCGTCCAGAAAGAAACGGTTGGCGTCGTAGACCTGACCGGGTGCGAGCGGCTGACCAGGCATGATTAGCTCGTCACCGGATGAGAACAGGCACACCCGCGGGCGGCGGTGAACGCTGATTTCGGCCAGGCCCAGCGTGGCGAGCATGCCAATGTCCTGCGGCTGCAAAGCGCGCCCGGCGGGTAAGATCAAGTCATGCGCTTTTAGATCAGAACCGCGCGGCCGGATATATTGACCAGGGGCAGCTTGTTCAGCAATGAGGATGGCATCAGCAGCCGGAGCCAGGCGTGTATTTTCGACTGGCACGACGGCATCTGCCCCATCCGGGATAGGTGCGCCAGTCATGATGCGCGCAGCCTGCCCAGATTGGAGCTGGCTGCCAGGGACGGCGCCAGCGGGGATGTTCGCGACGACCCGCAGCAGCACAGGAGCGTTGGGCGTGGCAGAATTTAAATCAGCTGCGCGCACGGCATATCCGTCCATACTGGAATTGGTGAATGGGGGAAAATCAAAAGTGGCCAAAACCGGCTTGCTGAGCGCTCGCTGGTTGGATTGTGAGATGGGGATGGTTTCTGCTGACAGCGGGGAAAACTGGTCGAGCATTCGCCGCAGCGCTTCGTTCACAGAAAGAAATTCAGCCAAAACTCCTCCGGGGCGCCGGCCTGACGCAGTCGAGGATTATAACATCTCATCCTGGTTTGACGCGGTGAGCCTCGGTCACGTTGGGCAGGTTCTCAATACGCGTTAAGACCCGGCTGAGCTGGGCGATATCGCCAACCTCCAGGACCAGGTTGATCTGGGCGATGTGGTGACTGACCTTGAGGTTGACATCCATGATGTTGATCGATTCTTCACCGAGAACTTGAGAAATATCGCCCATCAGGCCTTTGCGGTCATAGGCTTTGACTTCCACAGGAACCGGGTAAGTTTTGGGAGCGGCGCCCCACGAGACCTTGATCAGGCGGTCGCGCTCGTCCATGCGCAGCATATTCGGGCAGTCCATGCGGTGGATGGTTACGCCTCGACCGCGCGTGATATATCCGGCGATCTCATCGCCAGGCACGGGTTTGCAGCAGCGCGCGAAGGTGGTCAGGATGCCTTTCAACCCGAGGACCGTGACTGACGCGCTGCTGGAGGGATGCACGGGCTTGCCATCGCTGGGGGCTGTCGGCATCAGCAGCGGGTCGGCATTGCGCTCCTGACCGATATCCGAAAGCCTGGTGATAACTTTGCCCATCGGCACGTCGCCGCAGCCGATCGCGACGTATAAATCATCAGGTGCACGGAACTCGAAGAAGCGGGCCAGTTTATCGATTTCGATTTCGATGCCAAGGCGGCGCAGTTCACGGTCGAGGATTTGTTTGCCTTGAACGAGATTTTGCTCGCGGTCCTGCCATTTAAACCAGGCGCGGATTTTTGCGCGGGCGCGCTGGGTGCGAACCAGGCCCAGATTGACATTCAACCAATCCCGGCTTGGGCCGCCATGTTTGGCGGTCAGGATCTCAACCTGGTCGCCGGTTTTCAGCTCATAATCGAGCGTGACCAGTTTGCCGTTGATTTTTGATCCGCGGCAGCGGTGGCCAATTTCGGTATGGACATGGTAGGCGAAATCGATCGGCGTCGACCCCTGGGGCAGGTCGATGATATCGCCCTTGGGGGTGAACACATAGACGCGATCCTGGAAGACGTCCGTCTTCATGCCATCGACGAATTCCTGCGCGTCGGTGACATCCTGGCGCCAGTCCATCAGACGGCGGAGCATATTGACGCGCTGATCGTAACCTTCATCGATGTGGCCGCCGCGTTCTTTATAGCGCCAGTGGGAGGCAATGCCATATTCGGCATTTTGATCCATCTGGTGGGTGCGAATCTGAACTTCTAACGGGCGTCCGTCATCGTAGATAACGGCAGTGTGCAGCGATTGATAGTTGTTGTCCTTGGGTGCGGCGATGTAATCATCGAACTCGTGCGGGATAGGCCGCCAGGAGGTGTGAATGATCCCCAGCGCCGCATAGCAATCTTGCTGCGTGCTGACAATTAAGCGTACCCCGCGCAAGTCCATGAGCGAATCGAAGGAACGCGCCTTTTCCTTCATTTTGTGGTAAATCGAGTAAATATGCTTGGGGCGGCCCGAGATCTCGGCTTTAATTCCATTTTGCTCGAGGACGATTTTGAGCCTGGCGACAATATCCTGGATTTGCTTTTCACGATCTGTCCGGCGCAGATTGAGCAATTCGGCGATTTCTTTGAATTTGTCCGGATTGATGTAACGAAAAGAAAGATCTTCCAGCTCCCATTTGATCTGCCAGATGCCAAGGCGGTTGGCCAGTGGAGCAAAGATGTCCATTGTCTCCTGTGCGATCTGTTTGCGCTTGGGCTCGTTGATGTAGAAAAGCGTGCGCATATTATGCAGACGGTCGGCCAATTTGATCAGGACGACGCGGATATCTTCGCCCATGGCGAGAAACGTTTTGCGCAGGGTTTCCTGAGCCAGCTGGCGTTTGCGCGAGTCTTCCAGGTTCTCGTGCATGACCAGGCTTAAATCTTCCACATCGTCGCGATGCTGTTCGCCACGCGTAACGCGCGGGAGCTGGGTTAATTTGGTCACGCCGTCTACCAGCCTGGATATTTCCTCGCCAAACTCGGCGCGGATTTCCTCAAGAGTGACGTCAGTGTCTTCTACGGTGTCGTGGAGCAGACCCGCGGCGATTAGGGTCGTCGGCACCTTCATTTCGGCCAAAATCCCTGCGACAGCGACACAATGGGAGATGTATGGCTCGCCGGATAAGCGTTTCTGCCCTTCGTGGGCTTTTTCGGCATAACGGTAAGCACGCTGAATCAGATCCCGATCGACGGGGCTGATATTCTCAGGGAGCATCTCCAATAATGAGTCGAATGTCATCCGGTCACCCTCTGGCTGCGCAGGTAGGACTCGATGAAGCTGTCCAAGTCGCCATCGAGGACGCCCTGGGTGTTGCCCGATTCAAATTCGGTGCGGTGATCTTTGACCATTTGGTATGGATGGAGCACGTAAGAGCGGATCTGGCTGCCCCATTCGGCCTTCACATATTCGCCGCGCAGTTCGGCCATCTGGCGATCCTGTTCTTCCTGTTGAATCTGAGCCAGGCGAGCGCGCAGAACGCGGAAGGCATTTTCGCGATTTTGCATTTGCGATCGTTCGTTTTGGCAGGAGACCACGATCCCAGTTGGCAAATGGGTGATACGGACGGCCGTAGCATTTTTCTGGACATTTTGGCCGCCGGCGCTGGAAGAACGGTAAATATCGATCCGCAGATCTTCTGGGTTGATCTGGACCGCATTGTCTTCCTCGCTGATTTCCGGCAGCACTTCGACTTGCGCAAAGGAGGTGTGACGGCGGTGGGCTGCGTCGAACGGTGAGAGCCGAACCAGACGGTGGACGCCTTTTTCCGCGCGCAAATATCCATAGGCATAGGTGCCCTGGACCGAGACCGTGATGCTCTTAATCCCGGCCTCTTCACCCTCGGTCAGGTCGATGATATCGGCAGTATAGCCGTGGCGCTCGCACCAGCGCAAGTACATGCGTTCGAGCATCGCGGCCCAGTCTTGCGAATCGGTGCCTCCTGCGCCGGCGTTGATTGACAACAGCGCACTGCCGCGGTCATATTTTCCACCGAGCAAGACTTCCAACTCGCGCCGAGCCAGTTCGGCTTCGATCTGCCTTGCTTCAGGTTCCAGTTCAGGACGCAGCGATTCGTCATCAAGCTCGGCAAGCTCGCCGGCCTCTTGCGCGCGCAATGCAAGCTTTTTCCAGCCCTCAATTTCGGCGCGCAGGTCCGCCAGTCGTTTCATTAACTGCTGGGCGGCAGTTGAGTCATTCCATAATTCGGGGTTTTCAGATTTTTCTTCGAGGTTGGCCAGTTCTATTTCTTTAGAAGCCAAGTCAAAGATGCACCTGTAGTTTTTCCACTTTGACGCGAGCTGCATTGAAACGGTCAATTAAGTCTTGCATGGGTTCTCCAATGTAACGATATATCGGTCAATCCAGGCTGGCAGATTTCCTTGGAAGAAGTCCAGTTACTTTTTCTCGAAAATTCCATCCACAAAAGCCTGGCGGTCGAAAACCTGCAAATCTTCCGGTTTCTCACCCAAGCCGGCAAACAGAATGGGCAGGTTCAATTCTTTCTGAATGGCAAAGGCCATGCCGCCGCGCGCGGACGAATCGAGCTTGGTCAGGATCACGCCGCTGACCTGTACAGCGTCTTTGAACGCGCGGGCTTGATTGATCGCATTTTGCCCGGTGGTCGCGTCAAGCACCAGCCAGACGGCATGTGGGGCACCTGGGAGTGCTTTGCCAACCACGCGGTACACTTTCTTTAGTTCTTCCATGAGATTGAAGCGCGTGTGCAGGCGGCCGGCGGTATCGATCAGAACGACATCTGCTTTGCGTGAAAGGCCAGCCTGGATGGCATCATAAGCGACCGCGCCAGGGTCGGCGTTGCTCGCGCCCGCGATGACGGGCAGGCCCAGCCGGTCGCCCCATACCTGAAGCTGATCGACTGCGGCCGCGCGGTAGGTATCGGCAGCCGCAAGCAAGACGGTTTTTCCCTTGAGGGAGAATTGCTTGCCAAGCTTGGCGGCAGTTGTGGTTTTTCCGGAACCATTAACACCGACCAGCAGAATCACGGCAGGTTTCCAGGCGGATGGGTTGAATTCTGGGGCGGGGATGAGCAGTTTAACCATCTCCGCGCGCAGGGCTTCCTGGAGATCGCTTGAGCGGGTTAAACCGTTTTGCGCGGTGTATTTGCGCAGGGCTTTGATGATCTCCTCGGTTGTATCCAGGCCCAGATCGGCCTGGATCAGGATCGATTCAAGCTCATCCCAGGTTTCCGGGCTGATTTCTGTCGCGCCAAACAGTGTCGCGATCCGGCCGAACGCCATCTTGCGGGTGCGTTCAAGCCCTTCTTTCCATTTTGAAAAAATATCTGCCATAGGGGGTTATTATAACTTGAAATGACCGAGGACAATTTGGGGCTGGCAGGTTGGCAGCGCTTACGCAGCCGAATTTTCTTCAGTGGCCAGCTGGCCGCAGCCTGCCTGGATATCAATCCCGCGGCGGATGCGCACGGTGGCAGGAATTCCAGCCGTTTCTAAAATGGAGCAGAAGGCGGCAGCGCGGTCGCGCGTGGTGGCCTGGCCAGGGTATTTGCGGGTGGGGTTGAGCGGGATTACGTTGACATGGCACAGCAGGCCTTTGAGCAGGGCTGCCAGTTTCTGGGCAACCTCGGGGGTATCATTGACGCCGCGGATCAACGCCCATTCAAAGGTGATGCGGCGGCCGGTCATGGCGACGTAATCACGGCAGGCGACGATCAACTCATCGATCGGATATCGGCGGTTGACTGGCAGCATCGATGTGCGCAAGGCATCATCCGCTGCGTGCAGGGAGATCGCAAGATTCACCTGCCGATTTTCAGCGGCAAAGCGCCGGATCATGGGGATCAGGCCGACGGTGGAGATGGTAAAACGGCGCGCGCCAAAGTTGAAGCCTTCTGCATGATTGAGAATGTCGACCGCGCGCAGGGTGTTTTCGTAATTGTGAAACGGCTCGCCCATGCCCATCACAACCACATTCGTGACCGATTCACCGGTCTCCTTCAGCTGCCTGGCGTAGTACAGCACCTGTTCGATGATTTCACCCGTGGTCAGATGGCGTTTGAAGCCCATTTGACCGGTAGCGCAAAAGACACAGCCCATCGCACAGCCGGCCTGGGTCGAGATGCAAAGAGTGCGGCGGGACTCATAGCGCATCAGGACAGCTTCGACGGCATGGCCATCGGGTAAATGAAAGAGGGTTTTGATGGTTTCGCCATCACTGGAGGCCAGCCGCACTCCGGGTCTGAGATTGGAAAAAGAAAATTCCTGACCAAGGCGTTGGCGCAGCGCGGTGGAGAGGGTTGAGAATTGTTCAGAGCTGTCGTAAAGGCCGCGGTACAGCCCCTGCCAGATTTGTTTGGCGCGAAAGCCAGGCTCGCCCCAGGAAGCAAGTGTTTGCTGGAGTGCGCTCAGGTCGAGGTCGTAGATCAGCGGTTTGTTCATCGGGTATTCAGAATTGCCCCCTGCCTGGCGGCGCGAATTTGTGGGAGCAAGCTAGCCAGATTATCCAGCACAAGGTCAGGGGATGGCGACCAGGCCGCGATCTCCTGGGCTGTAGAAACGCCGCTGAGGACCGCGGCGGTGCGGCATCCGGCGCGCTGGCCGCCGAGGATATCGGTGTCGAGGCGGTCACCTACGGCAAGGGTAGTCTGGTGGTCGCTGCCGAGGCGTGAGATGGCCAGATTGAACATAAATGCTTCGGGTTTGCCGGTGATCAAAGGTTTGACCCCTGATCCTGCCTCGATGAAAGCCAGGATCGATCCGGCGCCAGGCGTCAGGCCATGCGGAGATGGATAGGTCACATCGGGATTGGTGCCAACAAACTTGGCTCCTGCGCGGATCAACTGGCAGGCCTTGGAAAGCTTTGGATACGAGAGGTGGCGGTCCAGGCCCGCAACAACTGCCAGGACATTTTCCTCTGCATGGTAAAAACCCTTTTCGGCCAGCGTGTCATGTAAACCAGGTTCCCCGACAATATAGACAGGACCGCCAGAATGATGCTTACCCGCCAGGTAAAAGGCAGCCGACATCGAGGAGTTGACGATCTGCTGTGGTTCGAGTTGCGCCCCATAGCGGCCGAGTTTCTCGAGATATTGGGAAACGCTGCGGGTCGCATTGTTGGTTGCCAGAACCACTTTGAGGTCCAACTCTCCGGCTTCATGGAAAAATGCGGGCAGATCGAGCAGCGGCTCATCGCCGCGCCAGAGAACTCCGTCCATATCGAGTATGATCCCTCGGATGAGGTGCAGCCAAGCGTCCATTGCAACCTGTTCTAGAAGCCAAGCCGGATGTTGGTGCAATCCGGCTTGGCATGTGTTACTGAGATGGGATGTCGTTATTTCTTCGGGGGGTCCAGTGTTTTGTCTACCAGACCATATTCGACTGCCGCCGCCGCATCCAGGTAAAAATCGCGCTCCGTGTCGTGCTCAATCACGTCGAGCGGCTTGCCGGTCGCATCGGCCATGATTTGGTTGAGACGGGTTTTGAGGCGGATGATCTCTCGGGCCTGGATTTCGATATCACTGGCCTGACCGCGCGCGCCGCCCAGCGGCTGGTGCATGTGGATGGTGGCATGCGGCAGCGCGTAGCGCTGGCCTTTCGACCCGGCGGCGAGCAAGACGGTACCAAAGCTGGCGGTGACGCCAACCGCAACGGTCGAAATGCGGTTGGGGATCATTTTCATCGTGTCGTAGATCGCCAGTCCGGCATAGATCCCGCCGCCGGGAGAGTTGATGTACATTTGGATGTCTTTTTCTGGGTCTTCGCGGCTGAGGAAAAGCAGCTGCGCGACGATCAGGTTGGCGACCATTTCATCGATGGGCGTACCCAGGAAGACAATGCGCTCTTTGAGGAGCAGTGAAAAGATATCGTACGCGCGCTCACCGCGGGCGTTCGATTCGATCACCATTGGAACGACGGAACTGAAGTCAGGAATGGACATGGGTTCCTCCTGGCAGAAGACACACAGGTTACTCAGCAGCCTGTGTGGGTTCTTCGCTGACATTATCGATCACGTCAGCGGCGGGTTCAGCCTCAGCTGTCTCAACGACAGGTTCCGCGGCAGCATCGACCGTTTCCGGGCCTTCTTCAACAGCGGGCGCGTCGGCTTTACCGGCGGCGATGTCACGCAGGCGGTTCATCATGCGCTGGTTGAAAACCTGATTGATGGTGCTGCGCGCGACGTTATCGGCCACCTGCTGCTTGCTGACGCCACCGCGAGCCAGATTTTTCAGAGAGGGATCCTGGCGAGCCTGGTTTTCGGCCATGTTGCGGATCATCTGGACTTCTTCGGGCGTGATCTGGATGTTTTCGCGGATGGAAAATTCTTCCAGGACCAGATTGCGCTTGAGGTTCCGTTCGGCAACTGGCTTAACTTCTTTTTCAATGAAATCTTCGCGTGTGGTCTGACGAGTCTTGAGGTATGTCTCGAGGTCCATCTGGTCGCGGTTGAGGTTTTCCTCAAAATGGGAAATAACATGGTCAATCTCATCCTGCAGCGCGACGGGCGGGTACTGCACGGTCGCGTCTTTGACAACCATTTCGATCAGACTCTCCATGTAGCTGTTGTTGTAGCGGTTGGTTTCTTCGGACTGCATCGAATCGCGGATACCCTTGCGCAGCGCCTCGAGGTTTTCGTAGGAAGAATCGATGGATTGGGCAAACTCGTCATCCAACGGGTGAAGCTCCAGGGAACTCACCGTGTTGACTTTGAGGTTAAAGACGGCTTCTTTGCCATTTAGATCATCGTTGGAGCTGTTGTCAGGGAAGGTGTATTCAATCGTCTTTTCTTCTCCGGCGGTGACCCCAAGCAGATGGGCAGAGAAACCGGTGAAAGGCCACTCGTTGCCGTCCTCATCGGTGAAATCGCGCGGGTCGCCAGCAATCATCTGGCGTACTCCCTCAGGGATCAGGACGGGATCAGCGTCCTCGATGGGGGTGGCCAATTTGGCGGAGATCGTCAGGTTAACCAGGTCGCCTTCGGCCGCAGGGCGATCCACAGTCTGGGAAACGGCCGAGCGGCGCTGCAGGCGGCGCAAAACATCATCAATCTTTTCGTCGGTGATTACCGGGTTGACATGTTCCTTGCGGATCGATTTGTAATCGCCAAGCTCAACCACGGGAGCGAGTGGAACGATAA
>Ga0172368_10007857_pt1 | contig 11002 bp, 8 predicted proteins | sample Lak11m_FD_114540 | JGI IMG/M metagenome (GOLD analysis project Ga0172368, IMG submission 114540) | Freshwater microbial communities from Kabuno Bay, South-Kivu, Congo - kab_022012_11m | ecosystem: Environmental > Aquatic > Freshwater > Lake | place: Democratic Republic of the Congo: South-Kivu...
ATCGGCGACTGCGGCGGAACGGGTGCGCCGGGTTGAGGAGCCGGAGGCGGTGTCTGCCCGCCTGTCATCGCCTGGGCCATTACCTGGCCCAGGCCCACGCCCGCACCGAGGCCGACGCCGAGGCCGGCCATTCCGCCGCTGCCCTCGTTCGCCGCCGCGATGGGCAGCGACTGGGCGGCCTGGAACTGCGTATACTGCTGCATGTTGCCGATCATATTCATACCGATGCGCTCGTCAAGACGCTTCTGCAACTCTTCGGGAAGCGACAGGTTCTCGACCACCAGCGTGTCAAGGGCGATACCCCATTCGGCGCAGACCGGATCGAGCGACGTCTTGATGAGGTTGCCGACTTCGAGATAGTTCGCCGCCATGTCCAGGAACGGCACGCCGGACTGCGCGAAGGCGTCAGAAATGTGGCTGATGATGGTCTGGCGAAGCTGCGGTTCAAATTCCGGAACAGTGTACTTTTCTCGCGTCCCGCTGACTTTCACATGGAACGCGCGGGGGTCCACCAGGTGCCAGGAGTACACCCCATAGCCGCGGACGCGGACGGCGCCGAAGTCCTTGTCGCGGATGGTGACCGGCTGGGCGGTGCCCCAGCGCTGGGCCACCTGCTGGCGGGTCGAGAAGAAGTAGACGTCGCTCTTGAACGGAGACTGGAACATCTTGTCCCAGTTCATGAGGTTGGTCAGCAGGGGCAGGGTTTGGGTGTTCAGTGTGTAGAGGCCGGGCCCGAATGCGTCGGCCGCACGGCCTTCGTTGACGAACAGGGCCATCTGGGATTCGCGGACGGTGAGCTTCGCCCCGTTCTGGATCTCCATGTCCTGCATGGGGAAACGAGTCGCCAGGATGCCGTCTTCGGCCTCCGTGTAGTGGATGACGTCAATGAACTGTTTCTTGAGAAAACCTTTGAGTTGGTCGCCGAGTGCCATTTCTTCTCCGTGTTACCGAAGTATACGGTAGATCAGCGCGTGTTGTTCCGGAAATCGGAACCAGGGCTACTGCTTCGGCACCTGGATGCAGCGGAAGCCGATGTTGGGGGCGGTGAAACGGGCAGGCACAGTGATCCACTCGTATAGGATTCCGTGGGCCAGGGGGCGGTCGAAACTGCCGCCTTTGATCAGGTACCAGGGTTCGGTGGAGGTGGGGGGCGGGGTGAGAAGTTTGGAAAACGCCTCGACAGCGCCGGCGCTGGGGGCGCGGGCCTCGTCCACCCATTCCAGGGCATTTCCGGTCATGTGCAGGGCGCCGGACGGAGAAGCGCCTTCCGGCATGGAATCGGCGGCGGCCAGCGATTTTCCCCCTGCCGCTGCATTGTCCGCGACGTTCGCCTTGGCCGGATCCGCGTCTGTGCCCCAGGGGTACGGGCGCAGGTCGGTTCCGCGGGCGGCCTTTTCCCATTCAAGGGGCAGCGGCAACCGTTTCCCCGCCCAGGCGCAGAAGTCTTTGGCATCGATCGCGGCGACGTTCACCACGGGCAAGCCAGGATCGGCACGATCGAGGCCCTCCGGGGGCTGCCGGTTCCTGGCCACGCAGAACTTGCGGTAACTCTCATTGGTCACCTCGGTCTTGTCAATGTAAAACGCCGGAAGAATCGTCTGAAAGCCCTCGTTGCCCCACTTGAATGGTCCACCGGGAACCAATTTCATCTCGCCCGTCCCGGTTGTGATGGTTTGCTCGAGTTTCGTGCCTTCGGTGGTCCGGCCTTCCAGTTCCGCCCGTTTCTTGGAGACCAGATAGACGGTCACTGTGGTCAGGACAACGATCAGGCCAATCAACCCAGCCATCAACTTCTTACCGGAGAGACCCTTTGCAGGCGCGGACGCCGGGATGGGTGTTGCCGCCGCTTCTTTGGGCGGGGCGGCGATGCGCTTCAGTTCGGCGATCACTTCAAGAAAAGATGCGGGACGCTGAGCCGGGTCCTTGGCGCCCATCTTCGCAACCAGAGCAACAAGCTCAGGCGGAGCGCCGTAGGCCGACATCCTGCTGAAATCGACCTGCTGGTGCAGGATGGCGGAGAAGACCTGGGCAATCGTAGTCCCTTCGATCGCCTTGACGCCGGTGAACATTTCGAAGATCACCAGCCCAAACGAATAGACGTCGCTACGCTCGGTGGCCTTCTCGCCGTTCACCTGTTCAGGCGCCATGTAGAAGGGCGTGCCCACCTGGAAGCCTGTCTTGGTCAACGACAGGTCCTCGCTCTTGGCGATGCCAAAGTCCATCAGGCGGACCCGGCCATGGGTGTCGATGTGGATGTTGTCCGGCTTGATGTCGCGGTGAATCAGTTTCTGTTCGTGAACATACTGGAGCGCTTCAGACGATTCGATGGCAACCCGGAGCTTTTCCTGAATCCCGGCGAGCCGGTTCTCCTTGATGGCGTGCTTGAGGTCGCAGCCAGTCAGGAACTCCATAACGATGAAGGGGTAGCCTTGCTCCTCGCCGTAGTCGAAGATGCGGATGATATTGTCGTGCACCAGCGCAGCCGACATCTTCGCTTCGGCAAGGAAGCGCGCCCGCGTGTCGGCGTCGGCGGTTCCTTCCGGCGTGAGGATCTTCACGGCGACGGTGCGATTGAGCACCGTGTCGCGGGCCTTGAAGACGCGCGACATCCCTCCGCCGAGGAACTCGGTCAGTTCGTATTTGCCGAACATTACAGGCAGTTGCATGAGAACGAATCAGAGCCTTACTTGAAATGGTAGAGCAGGATACCATAGCCGATGCCAGCCTCGTCGGCGCTGCGGGCGACCTGGAAGGCCATCGTTCGGCCGTCACGGCTGACAACCGGATTGGACGCCTTCCAGCCGGCGTGGTCATTGAAGTGGGTGAGCCGCACGAAACTCTTGCCGGTTCCATCCATTCGGAGCTTCCAGATGTCGATCTGGCGGAACTTGCCCTCGCGTCCCTGGAGGATGGCCTGGCGGTCGCTTTCGACGCACGTATGCAGGCCGTCCGGAAAGATTCCTTCCACTTCGTTGTAGTCGCCGATCGGTAGGGTTTCGTTGCGGCGCTCGCCCGTTTCCAGATTCAAGGTCCAGACCGACGCTTTGCCCGCGGGCTCGTAGCAGCTATACGTCAGCCTGCGGTCCTCATCATAGAAATCCTGCGCCTCGATGGTGCAGGCGTTCGTCGGGCTCTCCAATACAACGCGCTTATCTTTCAGAACGGGTTTTCCGCCGCTGAGGTCGAGTTCGGCGGCGATGAGCCGTGACGAACCAGGCTTCAGATCCGGATTCTGGCCGCGTGTCTGAGAGAAGGCGATCTTCATGCTCGACTTGGACAAAGCCGCGCCTTCGCTCATCTTCTGGTCAAGCCTGACCGGCTTGGAGCCCGGCGACTTGCTGAGATACCAAAGTTCGTTGTCGCGGCCACGGCTGGTGCGGATGTCGGTGAACCTTTCCGGTCCGATGAGCAGATAGTCCCCGTTCGAGAAGTGCATGACGCGGAGAAACGCCGCGCCGGGAATGGCGCAGGTCAGGCACCGGATGCTACGAGTCTTGAGGTTGATGACGAAGGCATCGCCGAAGCTCTTGTTCATGAAAGCGACCTGCGCGCCGTCTGGCGAGAAATCAGCACGTTCGCCAAAGTGAGTGAGGATCTCGATGTTCTTCGGCAGGGCTTCCAGCGGGTTGCTCAGTTTCTGAGGCTGCTGCGCGAGCGCGGGCAGGACTGCGGCGGCAAATAGAAAGGCACGCATTGTTGGCTCCTGTCTATGGGTTCACTTTGTAGAGTGTCCGGAACGGACCCATGTGAGGATGATACCGCCGCGACCGGACGATTTCGGCGATCTGGCGGACATGCCCCAAGTCGTGAAAGGCCCAGTCATTGAGGAGTTCGGCGAGCGTGATGCGGCCCAGTCCCGGGTGAACGCCAGCGCGTTCGCCGGCCGCGGCCGGCTGGGTTTCAAGGATATCCAGAATCCCGCGTCTCAAATCGCGCAGACGGGCCAGGGCGGCGCGGCCGTCGCCGTTGAAACCCCAATCGGCCGGGGTGAAGGCGTCGACATCGTAAGGGACGATTGCCGGCTCGCTGGCGGAGATCATGTCCTGGGCGCGACGGACGAAACAATGCTGCTCGCAATGGGCCAGGTGCTGCAAAACCTCGCTGATCGACCAACGGTCCGGCGCGGGCTTCCAGGCGAGGTCTTCTCCGCTGATACCCGCGATGATCGCGTCGATTGCCGGGAGCGTGGACTCGAGCGTATCAAGCCCAGGCAGCCTGGAATCGAATCCAACATACTGGATTTCCTCTTCCAGTTCGATTCCAAAGCGGTCTAGCACCCGGCGTTTCAATTCGCCGATCACCTGCCTCGCGCCGCGAGCCGTGCCGCCGCCGGCGTTGTAGATGAGGTTGGCATGATACTCGGCGACGTGGATTCCTTCCGACCGCATTCCTTTCACCCCGGTGACATCCAGGAACCACGCGGCGGGCACTTTGCCGCCCTTGACGACGCCGGCCGGAATCATCGCCTGCACTCGTTCGGGGAGTTCAGCCAGGATCAGGTTTTTGAAGATCGAACCTGCACAGCGCATGTCCGGCGGATACTTGGCATTGCGTGTGGCCAGAATCTCCGCTGCGCGGGCGACAAGCTCGGCATGGTCCCCAGGCTCGAATTCAAGCACGGCGGAAAGGATCAGCCAATCTTTGCGCTGCTTGAAGATGCTGGAACGGTAGCGAAAAAGACACCCGTCGCGGCTGAGCGTACGGACAGTCTCACCGTCGAAATACCGGACCTCACGGACAAAGTCCGACATGGAACTGCCGTAGGCGCCGGCGTTGCCGTAGATGGCCGCGCCGACCTGCCCTGGAATCCCCGTCATGTTCTCCAACCCCTTGCATCCGCGGCTGATGGCGCAGTCGACAAGCGACTGCAGGCTGGCTCCGGCCTGAACACGCAACTGGCGGCCTTCAACCGTGATCGCTTCGCCCGTGTAGGTCAGCACGACGCCCGGGAACCCGGAATCGGCCACCAGGAGGTTGGACCCCGAACCGATGACGAAATGACGGACTTCGCAACGCCGCAGCAGCTTCAACGCTTCAATGAAGGCAGGCTCCGTCCGGGCGGCGGCAAACAGGCTCGCCGGCCCGCCGATCCCAAACCGGGTGTGCCGCGCCAGCGGCTCGTTGCGCGTAAGCTGAAGGTCGGGGATTTGTGCGAGTCGCGAGTAGGACCCATCGGAGGGTTGCATTCCACTCAATGATAGGAGAGCGCGAGCAATGAAATCCAGCTTTGCCGGACTGCCGAAGGAAGCCCTGACGTTCCTGGCCAATCTCGAAAAGAACAACAACCGCGAGTGGTTTGATGCCCACAAGTCCGTCTATCAAGAAAAGCTGAAAACGCCGATGGAGGAGTTCTGTGCCGCTGTGGGGGCGCAGATGGCGCCGTTCGCGCCAGAATACATGACTGAACCGAAACGGGCCCTGTTCAGGATCTACCGCGATACCCGTTTCTCGAACAACAAAACGCCCTACAAGACGGCGCAGGGCGCGCTCTTCTTCCGCGCGGAACTTGGCAAGAACGAAGCAGCGGGATTCTACTTCGAGGTTGCGCCCAAGTATCTTGGCGTCGCCGGCGGGCTCTACATGCCGAATCCGGACTACCTGAGGGCGGTGCGCGCTCACCTGCTTGAAAACGGCACGAGGTTCCAGCAGTTGGCGTCAGCGAAACCGGTGGTCAAGGCGTTCGGCGAACTGCAGGGCAATAAGCTGTCGCGCCCGCCGAAAGGCTTTCCCGCCGATCACCCGGCGATCAATTGGATCAAGTGCAAGCAGTGGTATTACTGGGTGGAACTCGATCCGGCGCTGGCAACCAGCCCTGCTGGCGTCAAAGAGGTGGTCTCGCGCTTCAAACTCGCCGCGCCCGTGGTGGAGTTCCTGAATGAACCGCTACTGGGACTGAAGCGGAAGAAGCCCGTATTGTTTGAGTTTTAGTTTGAGCAGGTTAGCAGGCCGCATACGTGACGCAATGCGGACGGGCCAAGGCGACAGGCCAGGCGGCCTGTCCTACTTAACTACGGGTGGGCGAATTCGCGGACACGCGGGATCAGTTCACGGTAGATCCCGCCGGCCACAACCGTGTCCCAGTGGCCTGTCAGTTTCGCCGCAAAGACGAAGCCGAAGAACACGGCTGCGCAGCCGGCGGCGATCATCCAGGGCCGGATGCGGAATTGCGTGCCGGTCACGTTCATGCCCAGCGCGCCTTCCGCCGGGCAGACGGCGACGCACTCCAGGCATCCAAGGCATTCGGCCGACTTGATCTGAACCAGCACGTCAACGGGCAATTGCGCTGGACAGGCTTTGGCGCACTTGGCGCAATCAATACACTTGGCCGGCTGGCGTTTGATCCTCAGCGGGCTGAGCAGCGCGGCCAGCCCCATCAGGGCGCCATAGGGGCAGAGGTAGCGGCACCAGAAGTTCTTCACGAAGACCGACGCAACCACCAGCACGCCAAGTACGACGGCGGTTGTGGTGGTCATGTAGCGGAAGAAGTCCAGCATCTTGACATCCGCCACGATGCCGTAAGGAGATTCCAGAAACTCGGCGACGGCGCGGGCGGACATGGTGATGACCACATAGGCAAACAGCCCGAGCAGGATGTACTTCAGGCCCCGGAGGCCGATGTCGAGCCAGCGCGGCGGCGTGAAGTTCCTTTTGAACGTCTCGCGGCCGAGTTTCCACAGATACTCCGAAATGGTTCCCACCGGGCAGAGCCAACTGCAAAAGGCTTTCCGCATCAGCAGCGAGATCGTGAAAAAGGCGGCGATCAGGACGGCGGCGGCGGGATGCGCCACGGGCGCGATCCCCGTGACAATCCAATACTTGGCGTTCATCAGGCCGGCGATCGGCAGCCATCCTTCGATGCCGGCGGGGCGGGGATGCGCCGGCGCTCCCGGCACTTCAAAGTGCCTGACAAACAGGATGAACTCGTAGCCCAGCCAGAGGTTGAGCGCCAGGAAGCAGAATTGTGTGGCGCGGCGAACAAGTTGCGAATGGTCAACTGCAGTCCGGCGGACGTAATCCGGGCGCTTCTCCGATAGCGAACGGCCGGCAGGCCGTGGTTGCACGGGTTCCGGCATCACGGCGTTCATGAGAACAGACTAAGGCGAAAGGCGCGTCTTCAGCAGTGACCGGCGTCACATCTCCGTCTCAGCTTCGGCGGCCAAGCCGCTTCGGTTCAGAATCTCGACATCCTTCCGGGCCACGCGGATAAGCCCTTCGTTTTGAAACCGGCCCAGGTTCCGCGAAACCACCTCCCGAACGGTTCCGAGCCGTGTCGCGATCTGCTCGTGCGTCTCCGGCAACTGGAATCTCCGCGCTCCTCGCTCTTCAGAGAATTCCACCAGCATGGCGGCCAGCCGTTGCCGGACATTGCCAAACGTGATGCGCTCGACCAGCGTCACCAGCGACCGCAACCGCGCGCCAAAAACTTCCAGAAACCGCAAGGCAAGCGCCGGGTTGCGCCGGAGAAAACTGTAAAGGTCGTTTCGAAGCAGAATCAGCGATTCCACTCGTGTCATCGCGCTGACGGTGGCCGGATTGGGCCCGCCATCGAACACCGGCACTTCGGCAACGGTCGCTGGCGCCTGTTGGACGGTGAGAACCAGTTGGCGGCCATTGGGTGTGGTTTTCACCACCTTCACGGCGCCCTTCAGCAGAATGTGCAGTCCGCCGCAGGGGGCGCCTTCATGAAACAAGTCCTCGCCTGGAGCGTAAGAGCGCGGAATCCCGCATTCGGCAAGCGCGGAGATCTCGCCGCGGCTCAGACTCTGAAAGACGTCGATCTTTGCCAGGGTGTCGATTCGATCGTCAGGCACGAACGAATTGTCGCACACTGGTAGAAACCCAAGCTGGAAAGGAGATCCCATGACCGAACATGAACGCCAGGCCTGTATTGAGAAGATTGAAGCGCTGCCGGCGCTCCTGCGGGCGGCCATTGCCGGCGCAACGGACGAACAGTTGTCCAGACCCTACCGCGAGGGCGGATGGAATTCGCGTCAGGTGATCCACCATCTGGCCGATTCGCACATGATGGCGTTCATCCGCGCCAAAAAAGTCGTCGCGGAGGAGAATCCGGCCTTGCAGGCTTACGATCAGGACGTCTGGGCCTGCCACGCCGACGCCTCGGCGGGGCCGTTGGAGCCGTCGCTGTCGATCATCGAGGGTGTTCATGCGCGCTGGGCCCGGTTTCTCCGCTCACTCCCGGCCGATGCCTGGAGCAGGACGGCGATCCACCAGGAGCGCGGCCCGATGACGTTGGAGGATTTGCTGCGCATTTACTCCGGTCACGGAGAAAAGCACGTCGGACATATCAAGGCCGGCTTGGCCGCCTGAACGCCGTTGCAGCCGGCCGCGCCGCGGGCTGCGGCGGGCCCGGTGAGGTCAGGCGCTGGCGATGCCCGCCAGCGCGTTGATCAGGATGGCGGCCAGGCCGAGCGGGATCATCCGTTTCCAGCCGATATCCATCAATTGGTCATAGCGGTAACGCGGGAAGGTTCCGCGCATCCAGATCATGACGTAAAGAATCGTGGCCAACTTGAGCAGATACCAGAAAGGCGCAACCACCAGTGCGTTCACCGCGGGGATGGCGAACAGTCCCGCCGCGGCGATCAGGCACAGACCGACAAAGACCAGTTCCCCTTTGTGCATTGCGCTCACCAGTTTGCGCGAGGCCGGGAAGCACCAGAGGCCGGTGCCGGCAAAGATCAGAACCGGAACGCCGTAGTTGAGCGGAACTTCAAGCCACGCCACGTTGGGGAATGGCCGGAGCCACCCTCCCCAGAACAGCGTGATCGCGACACTGCCGACGACGAACATGTTGACATACTCGGCCATCATGTAGATCGCGTATCGGAAGCCGCTGTACTCGGTGTGATAGCCGGCAACCAGTTCGCTCTCGGCTTCAGGGAGATCGAACGGCGCGCGGTTGGTTTCGGCGACCGACGAGATGAAGTAGATCATGAACGGCAGAATCATCAGGCCGTAGTTGTCGAAAACAAACCAGATGCCGCGCGCCTGCTGGGCTTTGACAATCTCGACAAGCGACAGTGTGCCGGCCGCCATCACGCCCGCGATGAGGGCCAGTCCCAAGGCAACCTCATAGCTCACAAGCTGCGCCGCCGAACGCAGCGAGCCAAGCAGCGAATAGTGGCTGTTCGAAGACCATCCGCCCAGAATGATGCCGAGAATGCCGACGGCCGACATGGCGGAGATGACGAGCAATCCGACATTGGTGTCCACGACGCGCAATTTCTCACTGAACGGGATGACGGACAGGCACACGGCGGCCGTAAAGAAACTGATGACCGGAGCGAACCTGAACAACCCCTTATTCGAATCCACCGGGACAATGTCTTCCTTCAGCAACAGCTTGAATGCATCAGCAAGGGTCTGAAGCAGGCCGTGCGGGCCCACGCGCATGGGTCCCAGGCGGACTTGAATGTCGGCCAGCACTTTTCGTTCCAGCAGGACCACCGCCGCCACGCCCAATGGCGCCAGGCAAATGATGGCGAGTGCCACCACAAGGGGAATGAACAGGGGATGGGAGATGATGTTTTCCATTCCAGTCCTCTTAGCGCACCAGCGTCTGCTGGGCGAATCTCACCAACGGTTCTGGGTAGATTCCGATGCCCAGAGTCATCACACCGGTCGCCAGCAACGCCGCTCTTGTGCCCAGACTGACTGACAGCGGCGGCATCTCGGTCTCCTCTTTCTCGACGAACATCGACTTCACAATGCGGAAGTAGTAGTAGATGGCGACGGCGACATAGATCGCGGCGGCGGCGGCAAGGTAGTAATGGCCCGTCTCAATCAGCGACAGGAAGATGAAGTACTTTCCGATGAAGCCCGCCGTCGGAGGGATGCCCGCCAGAGACAACAGGAAAATTAGCATCCAGATGGCGTGCGCCGGGCTTCGCCTCATCAGGCCATGGAGATCGTTGATATCGTCGCCCGTGGTCGTTTCACGGCAGAGCACCGTCAGAACAAGGAACGCGCCCAGCGTCATGAAAACATAGACCAGCATGTAGACGAGCACGCCCTGAATGCCGGTCTGATTGCCGGCGACGACGCCGAGAAGAATGTAGCCGGCATGGTTGATCGAACTGTATGCGAGAAGTCGCTTGGTATTGGTTTGAGTGACCGCCGCGAAGTTGCCGACCGTCATGCTGAGCAGGGCGGCGCCGGCAAGAATCGGTTCCCACACCTCGCGCGCCAGACCGAGCGGACCGAGCAGAATGCGTAGCAGAAGCGCCAGCGACGCCGCTTTCGAAGCCACTGCCAGGTATGCGGTGACAACGGTCGGGGCGCCCTCATACGTGTCGGGCGCCCAGATGTGAAACGGCGCCGCCGCCACCTTGAACAGCAACCCGGCCAGGACTGTGGCCACAGCCAGGAACAGGATCGTGTCGCCCTGGCCGCGGTCGGCTACAGCCGCGGCGATTTCGCGTAACTTCGTTGACCCCGCCATGCCATAGAGCAGCGAGAAACCGTAAACCAGCAACCCGCTCGACAATCCGCCCAGCAGGAAGTACTTCAACGCCGCTTCGTTCGACCGCTGATCGCGCTTCAACATGCCCACAAGGACATAGAAAGCGAGCGCCATCGTTTCCAGGCCCGTATACAGGACGACCAGTTCATTCCCGCTGGCAAGGAAGTACATGCCGGTCTGCGCCAGCATGACCAGGCCGTAGTATTCGCCATGGTGTTCATCGCGAACTTCGAAGTAACGGTACGACATCACGATGGTGACGGCCGTGGCGATCACGAAGATCCAGTGGAAATACAGAGCGAACTGGTCAATCACCAGCGAACCGCCGAACGCCTGCAACTCGCCGCCGTACTGGTTCAGGAAGACCTGCTGGCGGAAATAAGCTACCGCCGCGAACACTTCGCCCAGCAGAACGAACCACGCCAGATGCTTGCGCCGCTTCGACTCCGGGAACACCCAAAAGTCGAACAGCAGCGTCGCGCAGGCGAAAAGGCCTAGCAGCAGCGCCGGCAACAGCAC
>Ga0172368_10007859_pt1 | contig 11000 bp, 9 predicted proteins | sample Lak11m_FD_114540 | JGI IMG/M metagenome (GOLD analysis project Ga0172368, IMG submission 114540) | Freshwater microbial communities from Kabuno Bay, South-Kivu, Congo - kab_022012_11m | ecosystem: Environmental > Aquatic > Freshwater > Lake | place: Democratic Republic of the Congo: South-Kivu...
CGGTGCACCGCGCCTTCCAAAACCTGCACAGTACACCGGCCGCAGCGGCCCTGCCCTCCGCAAGGTTGCGTGATCTCAATCCCGGCCAGGCGGGCGGCTTCAGAAAGCAATGTGCCTTCTGGAACGCGCACCGGCCCCGTTAATCCGCTGTCAAAAGTAACCGTAAATTCCGTCATAAGCGATGTTCTTTATCGCAAGCGATGTTCTTTATCGCAAGCGATGTTCTGTATCGCAAGCGATGTTCTGTATCGCAGTCATCCACGAACTAAAGCGCCTCTTTGAGGAACTTCGGAATGTCGACTGCTTCGCGCGGGCCAACTCGAATTTGCCAGCCAGGCAGCTCCTCTTCCAACTCTCCGGATAATACCGCGACGTGACCGGGCAGGATGACCCGCTTGGGCAGCACCTTCTCGCCCAGCCCGCTTTCCTTGACGGATTTGGCAATCCGTTCGGCGTCGAACTTGCCCGCCGCCCAGGCGGTCAAGACGCTCATCCCTTCCGCATCGCAAACCAACAGCCAGGCCGGCAACCCGGAACCTTCCACTTCATTGGCCACGCTGAAATAGGTGATGCTGAAGTTGGTGGTCACCAGCACGGCGCTGTCCGCCTTCGGGCTATTGATCTCATAGACTCCCGGCAGCACCTGGATCGGTTTTTGCGGGTCGGTGTAAATATTCTCGCGCAATACCAGCAGCGGGTAAACCATCGCCGGGCTGAAATCTTCCAGCACCACGAAACCGGCGTATTTCTCCACCGCCTGGGTAGCGGCAGCCAGGTCCTTCGGGAACGTGATGATCGGATAACCGACCGCCCGGAAGTTCTTCTTCAACGCCAGCCGCCGAATCAGCGTGTTGAACGTCAACAGCGCGCCGAGATCGCTCGCGCCAGGGTCCAGCACGATATCCTCGACGCCCTTGGCCTTGATCTTGTCGGCCAGCTCCACCACTTCATCCACTTTCGGCGTTACCAGCGCCAGGGCGGCCTTGTACTGTTTGGCCAGGTCGGCCATCGCCTCCCAGTTGGAGGCGTCGGCGGCATGGATCAGCGGCGTCTCGCCGCCAGCCAGCGCCTTCAACCCGGCTTCGATCACCGCCGGGGCGCGGCTGATCAGGATCAGCGGCCGTTTGCTGGCCGAGCGCACGGCTTTGACCGCGTCAGCGAACGCTTCCGGCTTTCCGCTCTTGTCTTCCACCGCAAAACCGGCCACCGTCAGATCGATGCCGACGTAATTAACCGTGTAGGCGTCGGCAGCGGCGACTTTCGCCCGAATCGCCTCGACCGGGTCGCTATCCAACACCTTGATGAACAGGCCCGGGCGTTGATAGAAGGTCTTTTCGTGGCGGAATAAGACCACCTCGTTGCCAGCCTTCACTTCGTAACCGTCCGATTTCAGCGTGATCATGCGGATCGGCGGAGCAGCCGATTCCGCCAGTTGCGCCTTGGAGGATTCGCTCACGTAGGGACAGGTGGAAAGCTCCACCTGCTTGGCAGCCAGTTTCATGGCGAACGCCAGGCAGGTTGGAAAACCGCATTCTTTACAATTTGTTTGCGGCAACAATTTATAGATCTGAATACCTGAAAGAGCCATATTTCTCTCTCCGTTTTTTTTTAGACTTATGCGACTACGGTGACCGTCATCAGTTCTTCGATGGCAGCCTTGACGCGCTTCACGCTTTCGGGATGGCGCAGCACCAGAATATCCGCCCCGGATTCCAGCAGCCCGATCGCGGTCATGGTCTCCCAGTTGATCGCCCGTTCCATCCAATCGCCCCAACTGGCCGGAACGCCCTCCCCAACCTTCGACTCTTTGGTCTTCCAGGCTTCAAAGCCAGGCGTGACCAGCATGGGCAGCTGGCACATCGCGTCGCCCTGCAGGGCCGCCAGGCGCAGGCGCTCCATCACCGAATAGCCATATTCGAACCCGTACCCCAGCGCGCCGGTGGTCGGGTCCATCATAATCCGGTCGAGCGGCAAGCCCATATCGCTGATCAGGATATTCAGTTGCTTGGACAGGTTGACGTCCATCGGGGTGCGCGAATCGACCAGGTGATCATTCGCCATGGCCGTCGCGACGATGGTGCGGTAATTCTTATCCTCGCACAGCCCCAACAACAGGCGCTCGCCCTTGGTCGCTTCGGCCACCGGAACCAGCAGCGCGTTATCCACCTCCGCCTGTCCGGGTCCAAACACGATTAACGGCAGCCCGCTGGCCTGCAGCACCGCCTTAACCGCCGCAACCGCCGTTTCGGGCGTGTTCTGCAGTCCCAACACCAACTGAATCAAGTCGGCGCCGGCTGCTTCAGCAGCTTTTGCCCAACTTGCCGGATCGTTCATCGCATCTCCCCAGGTTTGGAGCAAGAGCGGCGACCAATCCTCCGGACGTTTGTCGCGGATCTCGATTGCTACTCTTGGCGGGTTTGGGGTGCTGCCCTCGAAATGCATGAACGGCATGGCGGTTTGGCCGCCCACCACCACCTTACTGGTACGCGTGCCGCCTTCTGCAGCGGTCGCCCCAATCACCACCTGGCGCACACTGCCAGGCCATTTCTCTTTCGGAATTTCTACTGGCATGTTTCCTCCTGACAAAGATTTATTTGAGCAGGCTGCTCACTTCTTCCTTTGGTTATTCTGCCGCGCCGCGTCTCGCCGCTCGATAAAAGATTCCACCGGGGTTTTCCGTTTGGCCTGTACACCCAGGTCGCGCAAATCTTCCGGATTGTGAGCCGCCAGGTGGCGCAGGATGTGCCTGAACGTGATCAATCCTGCCGGGTAATCGACCCCATCGGATTGGTGCATCACATACAATGTCCGCACGCGCAGGTCGATCATGATCTGAGCGGCGGCTGTGATCGGAATATCCGCCGGGATTTGCGGGATTTGATCCCGCATCACGTCGGCGGCTTTCAGGCTGCGAACATCAGGATGAGCCGGGCTTGCCCACGCTTTCACCAGCTCATCCTGACTGACCATTCCAAGAGCATGCCGATCTCCAGGTTCGACGACGACGAGAGCCTCGATTCCTTTTTCCAATAACCCTCTGGCGATATCCGCCAGCGGCGTCTCCGGAGAACAGGTCTCCACGCCGATGGTCATCAGGTCTCGCACCAATCCTGGATCCGGGATAGAACCTTCCATCCTAGAACATCGCGTCCATTACGAGCGCCGGATGATTGTGCTCCTCCAACCAGGCCATCAATTCGTCCACAGTGGAGACGTGGCGTTCGTCCGCGATCCGGTCGATCAATTCGGGGTCGCCCTCGCGCTCCGCTGCGATCTTGAATTCCTCCGCCATGGTCTCCTTCAAGACGCTGCTCATCCAGACCACCCGCTTGAAGCCGCCGTCCGCCGAGATAAACTTCGGGCTGATCAGGTAGTATTTGCCCACGCCCATCACGCCGGGGGTCTGCAAACCGCCGCCGGCGATGCCGGCCAGCGTGCTGAAGGTCATCCCGGCCGGGGTCATACTGGTATCCTCGCGGCTGACCACCATCACGCCGTTCACTTCGGGGATCAGCATCACGATGCACTCGAAACAACCGCAGGCGGTCATCGGGTTTTCCATGATCGAGTACATCGAAACTTCTTGCACCACGCCGTGCGAGCCGACCTTGGCGTAATCGTTGGTTCCGGTCCAATAGCCCTTGGTCGGATCGATCACCTTGCCCAGCTTAATCGGCTGGTTCGGGCCGGTCGGGTTAATGCTGAAGGAGGCTTTGCAGTCCAGCCAGTTGTACGCGCCGCACAGGCCCAGCCGCTCCGGGCTGACCACGCAGACGTGGTTCGGGGCGAAGGACTGGCACAGCGTGCAGGAGTAGAACTCCTCCACCTTGCTGTCGGTCAGGTCGGCCAGGCGCTTGTTGCGGAAGTCATAGGCTTCGCGCGCCTTCGCCAGCCAGGTGGGAACCAGTTCCGGATCGGTATAGATGGTCACCTGGACCTTGTCCACAATCGCGCCGAAATCGGTCTTGAAGCGGGCGTGCAGGATTTTGCCGAAGTGCTCCAGGTTGAAGCCCTTGTCGGCCGCCCCGTTCGAGATGCGGATCCAGGCGATATCGCGCTGTCCGATATGCTGGATGCCGGACGCGCCGTTGACAAAATAGTGGATCTGGCGTTCGAGCACCGGCTCGAAGTCCGGCTGCATCTGCCGCCCGGCCACCCTCACCACGATGCCCATGTCCATCGCGCCCTGGGCGGGGACCGCCTCAAAGGTCGGGCCGACGATCTCCACTTTGCCATCCACCACTTCGTCCAGCGGGGCCATGTAGAGGTACTCGAACGCGCGCGACTTCTTGCCGCCGAACTCGACCCGCATATCGGTCTTGCGCACCACTTCGCCTTCGAAAGCCGAGCCGTATGGAACCGGCACGGGCACATCCGAAATCTTGACTTTCACGCCGCGCACCTCGATGCACTTCTGCACCAGCCGCTCGGCCTTTTCCAGGTCGTCCTTACCGTCAATTTCCTTGAACGGCATGCTGACCACGTGCTCGTAGCGGGTGACGCCGGTGGGCAGGATTTCCGGGATGACCGTGTCGGCGATGACCGGGAAGCCGAAATTGATCGCCCCGGCTGCGGCCGCGTACTTCAGGTCGTCCACTTCGCCCAGCGCCAGCACGAACGCAAAGACGCGGTCCTTGTTATACAGCAGGATATCGCGCGCCTGCCCGCCCTTCTTGCCGCCGAAGGTGAGCGCCGAACGGACGGCGAAACCGAGGGCGTAGATCGCGCTGATCGTGTCCGTCCCAAACGGAACGGTGTAAGTATCGTAACCCAGCTCGACGCCTTCTTCTTGAAGCTGGTCGATGATGCTGCGCCCGTTCACATTCCCGCACAGGAAAGTGAGGATATTGCGTTTCTGCAATTCGCGCACAATCTTGACCGCCACTTCATTCGACCTGGCAGCGCCGACGATGGCGGCAAAGCCGGGCATACGCCCGTCCACCAGCTGGATGCCCCATGAACGCAGTTGAATGTCGTCGATCGGGCCGTTCAAATGGCCGCTCAGTCCATTCGAAGTGGGCGGCTCTCCTGGCATTAAATGAGCCGTGCCGCCCGCCAGTTGAAAACCGGGGCGCAATTCGGGCTGCAAGCCGTACACGTAGCGGATCGCTTCGATCGTCTCGGCTGCCAGCAAAGTGGCCATGCCGCTGTCCAGCGTCTCGCCCAGGTATGGCGTCCAGTGCCGGTTCGAGGGGACCGGGTGGAGCAGCTTGCGGGCGTGCTCCAGCACCGGCTCGAGCTGGCCCAGGTTCTCGATCTCCCTCCCGGTGATCCCAAAGATCAAGGGGAGATAATAAGCCGTATTGGGAAAAGCGACCTTGGTATCGGGCCCTTTTTCGGCCAGGGCCTGGCGCAGCATCAGCTCGGCCTCGATGACCAGGGAGTTCGCCCCGCGGATCGCTCGGGTTGCAATGTAACGTGACATAAAAGACCTCCTCTTTTATCGGCTGCTCAGTCCGCAGCCACTCCATACAACGCCTGTCGCTGTTCCGCGAAGGACATCCCTTCCAGCTCCAGCATGCGCTGATCGCCGCTTTTACCAAATTTGGTCGGGTCGTACTCGGGCAAACCCAGCGCAGCCCGTTTCTTATCGATGTGTTCGAGCGTCTTGCGCACCATCTCGTCGGTGTCGGCGATGAATTCCATCTTACCGCCGTACAGCTTCTCCCATTCCACGCTCAGGTAGCGCGAAACCAGGTCGCTGCCGGCAACCCGCTCGGGCATGCCGCTGACCGGAGAAGAACCGCCAAAGATCACGTACGCGCCGGAGGCCATGCAATACGTGCCGATCGAGAGGGCTTTCTCGCTCATCCACTCTGGCGCCAGGCCGACCGCCGGGATCTGGTCGATGTCATCGCCCAGCCCGCCGTCTTCCACCATCTGGGTCAGCACGGTCAGGATGCGGGTGTTATCCACGCACGAGCCCATATGCAGCACGGGCGGGATGCCCACGGTTTCGCAAATCTCGCGCAAACCTGGGCCGACCTTGTCCAAACCGGCCTCGCCGAGCAGGTAGCCGAGCTTGGCGCTGGCGATCGCCCCGCAGCCGGTCTCGACCACCAGCACGTCCTGTTTGAGCAGCTCTTCGGTGACGTAGGTGTGCAGGTAGTCCTGCTGGCTGCGGGCGTTGTTGCAGCCGACGATGGCCGCCACGCCGCGGATGCGCCCGCTCATGATCGCATCGTTCAACGGGCGGAAGGAGGCCCGGTACGAGCCGCCCAGCATGTAATTGATGTACTCGTGCGAGAAGCCGGGGATCAGGTCTTCTTTAACCTGCGGGATATGGGTCTTGCCGCGGTTTTTGTAGTTGTCGATCCCGGTCTTTAAGATCTCCTTGGCGATGGTGACGGCTTTGTGTTCGTCGAACTGGATGTGGGTGGCGCCTTTGATCTGCACCTTCGGCGAGGTGGTGATGATCTTGGTGTGGAAATTGCTGGCCAAACCGACCAGCGCCTGCATGATGCACTGCACATCCACCACCATCGCTTCCACCGAGCCGGTCAAGATGGCCAGTTCCTGGTGCAGGAAGTTGCCCGCAGCCGGGATGCCCTGGCGCATTAAGGTCTCGTTGGCGGTGCAGCAGATGCCGGACAGGTTCACGCCTTTCGCTCCGGCTGCCTCGGCATAGGCGATGATCTCCGGGTCTTGCGAAGTCGCGACGATCATCTCGCTCAGGGTGGGTTCGTGTCCGTGAATGACGATGTTGACATAATCGTCTTTCAGGACGCCCAGGTTGGCCTGGCCGACCACCGGAGCCGGTGTGCCAAACAGGATGTCCGAGATATCGGTTGCAATCAAGCTGCCGCCCCAGCCATCGGAGAGGGCTGTGCGCACAGCGTGGATCATGATGTGTTCGGCGTCCTGGTCGTCGCCGATGTGGGTGCGGTGCAGGCTCTCGACCACTTCGCGGTCGATGCCGCGCGGCATCACGCCGCGTTCTTGCCAGAGCTGCTGGCGCTTGGCCGGCGCCCGCACGGTGGTCACCACTTTGCCCTTCTGCTGGCCGAACTGGGAGATATACAGGTCTGCCAGGTCGTTGGCGATCTCTTTCGGCGAGCGCCCTTCGATCGGGACGCCGACCGAAGCGGCCACAACCCGCAGCTTGGCCACATCACGGATGATGTAGCCTTCGGTTTCGTCGTTCGCGACCGCTTTCAGGGTGAAGGCCATGTCGCGCCCGTGATCGGAGTGGGCCGCAGCCCCGGCTGCAATCGAGCGGATCAGGTTGCGGGCCTGGATGGTGTCAATCGTCGCGCCGCAGACGCCGGTCTGGCCGTCTTTGGTCAACCGGCACGGGCCCATGCCGCAAATCTTGCAGCACATCCCGGCCGAGCCGATGTTGCAGGGGACCATGTCATCGGCCCGCGTGAAAGCGGTTCCGATGCCCAACTCGTCCGCCCGGATCAACATTTCCTGTGCGGCCGGATCTGCGCTTTGTTCCTCGTAAGTACGTTTACCTTTTGCCATTGCTTACTCCTCCATCTTATTTTTAATCACACCAAATCCAGGGCAATTCCAAAGCGGTCTACCAGTGTAATGCACCCGCTGAGCAAAACTCACCACCTGGCGGCTGGTTTCAAAGACCTCCGTGTGGCGAAAATAGGTTAATGACCGATCGGTTTCTTCGGTCGCAGCCCGGCCTGTTTCCGCCGGGGCCAGCCAATCACTGAGGTAACCGGACTCGTCGAGCATGTGGCTGATCTGCTCTTCGCTGGTCTTCTCAGTGTCATAGGCGACCTCAACGATTCGAAAGGCGCTGCTGGCGTATACATCTTCAACACCGGGGATTTCGTTCAATAATCTGCGCACTTCCAATACGTGATGATCGCCATAAAGAACGGGAGTGGGATACGTGACGGTTTTTTTCATCTAATTTTTTCCCTTCCAAAGGCTAGAATATTAATGAGAAAAGCCCGGCAATGCGACCGCGAACGTCAGCAAAGCCAGGCTCTTTTGAAGACACACCCACTGGATAGATTCAAACGTCGTCTCATTGCGCTCATGATCTGAATTTCCAATTGAATATAGCAAACTTGTCAATGGTTTACAAGTGACAAAAATACCATATTTTGTCAGGTATTCTTCATACCCGAACGCCGACAAAAAGCCTGTTCTCAAACCTGTTTCAACAATCCAATCACCTGCGCCTCCGGCGAGAGCGACATCGCCCCGATATAACGGGCCATAAAATCCGCGTCCTGGTCGAGGTCGATCTGCCCGGCTTTGCGGGCCAGCTTCTCGCCCAGCGCAAAGCCCTCGTCCGTCAGGAACATGGCCGCCCCAAAACCGGCCCCGTTCGCAATCGTCTGCACCTGCTCGACCCCCACCGGCGGGATCATCCCCAACCCGATGGCGGATTCCACGTCGATCTGCCCGCCGAACGAGCCGGTCAGGATGATCCGCTTCAGGTCCTGGGTGGTCAGGCCGAGCTGGGCGATCAGCGTATCCATCGCCGCCCGGATCGCGCCCTTCGCCTTTTGCAGCTCGCGGATGTCCCATTGGGTCAGCGCCAGGCGCCCGTCCTCGGTCAGCAGGAAGCGCCGGGTCCCATGAATATCCTTGCCGATGCGCTCCTTCATGATCGGCGGGTCGGCCAGGATGCGCCCGCTGGCCTCGATCCCCCCGGCCTGGCGCAGCACGTGCACCAGGCTGAGCAGCCCGGAGCCGGTCAAGCCGACCGGCGGCTCGTCGGCGATGGTCTCGAAGAGCAGCTCGCCATCCTGCAGGCGGGCTTTGACGATCGCCCCGTCCACGGCGCGCGTGCCGCAGGAGATGAAGACGCCCTCGAAGGCCGGCCCGGCTGCGGTCGAGGCGGTCAGGATGCGCTCGCCGTCGGTCACCAGCACCTCGCCGTTCGTGCCCAGGTCGATCGCAGCCATCGGGCCGTCCGGCTGGTCATAGCCGAAATAGGCCAGGCAGGCCAGCGCGTCCGAGCCGACGAACCCGCCGATCAACGGCGGCAGCATCACTCGCGCGTTGGGCGGGAAGATGCCGCCCATCAACGGCGTGGCGTCCAGCATCGAGTCGCGGCTGACCGGTTGAAACGGCTTGACCGCCAGTTGTTCAATCGACAGCCCGGCCAGCAGGTGGTGCATGGCCACGTTGCAGACGATCACCACCCGTTCGATCCGGTTACGGATGCGCTCGGACAGCTTGAGCGAATCGACCGCCTGATTAATAGAAGCGAGGGCGAGCTTGTGCAGGCGCCCGGCGTTCTCCTCGCCATGCAGCGCGGCCGAAAGGCGCGAGATCACATCCGCCCCGTACACGGTCTGCTGATTCAGGCCGGCGCCGCCGGCGCACACCTCGCCGTTATCGAGCATGGTCAGGAAAGCGGCCACGGTGGTCGAGCCCAGGTCGATCGCCAGCCCCAGCGGGGTATCCGTGCGCTTGTAGCGCGAACTGGCTTTGAAGATCTTGTTCGAATAGACCACGATCGGGGCGAGCATCACCTTGACGTCGCTCTCCACCAGCGCCCGGCAGGCCAGGCGGTTGTTCACCGCCAGTTCGCCGGCGGTCAGGTGCTTGCGCTCGATCTCGTCGGGCGGCGCAGCGCCCTGTTCCACCAGCACCTTGCATTTTCCGCACGTGCCGCGCCCGGCGCAGGGCTGCTCCAGCGGCAGGCCGGTCGCAGTGATCGCATCTCCCAGCAGGCTGCCGCGCTCCACTTCGACAGTTTTGCTCTCTTCTCCATAGACAACGGTTACTTTTGGCATTTTTTAGATCCGAATGAAATCCCTTTGTTTGAGTTCACCCCCAGGCGGGGTGACGATGAAATTCTCGTCGGCGGCGTCGATGGCGGCCGCGGTCTCCGCCAGGCGGCGCACGTATTGATCGGAGCCGAGCAGCTCCTTGTAGCGCATGCCCCAGCGCTCGCAATAGGCGGCCACTTCCAGCGCCTGGGCGCGGTAACGCTCCAGGTCGGCCTGCTGATGGGCGACAAAGGTCAACTGCTGGTAGTTGTGGTACTGCACATCCATCAAGAAGTCGGCCTTCTCCTGCCCGTAGCGGCGCAGATAGTCCTGGTGCTCGGTCAGCGGGTTGCTGCCGGCTTCGAGCCAGCCCTTGCTCAGGTAATACGAGCCGGGCGTTTGGTTAAATTCACGCATGTAAGCTTCGTGCGAGCCGATCAGGATGGCGATGCAGTCATCGACGCGCGGGGTCAGCAGGGTGTGCACCCCGGCCTGGATGCCATCCAGCCCGTTGCCGCACAGCCCGTAGCCCAGCACGATCAGGCTGGGCCTCGCGACCGCGTCGATCTGTTCCTGCACCGCCAGGCGCAGCTTCTTCGGGACGGTATGCAATCCATAGTCCAGAAAAGTGATCTGGCTGGCCAGTTCAGCGGGCAGATAGGGTTCGATCAGATTTTGGAAAACTTTGCAGGCGATCATCACTACCGGTAAAGGCGTCGCACCCATACATTGATCCTCTCTACAGTGAAATCGTGGTGTACGGGTAAATTATAGTCCAAAAATGGGTCGTTGGCGGAGGAGGATTTGGAACACGAAAGGCGCGAAAGGACGCGAAAGGCGCGAAAGGGGGACGTTCTTCTCTGTGTCTCCGTGGTTCTGCCTTTCGCCGCTCTCATTCTGATTTTGGGCTATAATAGCAGAAGGAGGAGGTTGGCATGTTATGGTCTGAGATTCGAGCAACCTATCCCGATCAATGGCTTGTGATTGAAGCCTTGCAGGCGCATACCACATCGGAAAAAGAACGAATACTGGATCGGATCGCGGTCATCGAGACGGCCGCCGACGGCAGCGCAGCAATGAACAGCTATCGTCAATGGCATCTCCGCTTTCCGGGGCGCGAGTTCTATTTCGTCCACACCAGCCGAGCGGCGCTGGACATCCGAGAGCGTGAATGGGTGGGGATACGCAGGAATGATGCAGTTGCAGTTAAGGGATAGCCTGCCGTTTATTTGAAACCCCAGACATGTGAGAACCCGGAGGGATGGCGGGAGGGGGCTGGAATGCGAAGGGGATTTGGAACACGAAAGA
>Ga0172368_10007860_pt1 | contig 10998 bp, 9 predicted proteins | sample Lak11m_FD_114540 | JGI IMG/M metagenome (GOLD analysis project Ga0172368, IMG submission 114540) | Freshwater microbial communities from Kabuno Bay, South-Kivu, Congo - kab_022012_11m | ecosystem: Environmental > Aquatic > Freshwater > Lake | place: Democratic Republic of the Congo: South-Kivu...
TCAATAAATCCGCCAAGACGAAGAAGACGCAGTATTTTGGCGGCGTTCGCTTGTGTTAGTTTTTCGGCGCCGCTAATTTCCGGGATGGTCAATCCGTTGGGATATTTGCTGTACGCAATCCGCAGCAGACACCGCAATCCATATTCTTCTTGCGAATTAAATTTCATCGTAAATAATTAGTTGTTTTGATTCAACGGGATTTTTGATCCGCACGTTTTTGCATATTGAACCGCTTCATATTGCTCTTTAGAAACCGATGGACCTTTACGGCTGCACAGTGTATCAAATGCATCGGTTAGCTTTTTGGCGATTTGTTCCGGCGAGTATCCTTCAATTTCATACCGCGGAAGAAAGAAAATGACTTTTCCGTTTTTAAAGATTGCCATACTTGGTGATGATGGAGCTTCGCCAATAATTAATTCCCGGACTTTATCCACTGCATCTCTATCCTGTCCCGCAAATACCGTCGTAAGCGTATCAGGAATAACAGAGTGCTGAAGCGCCGCGGAAACTCCGGGTCTTGCGCCGCCAGCCGCACAGCCGCAAACGGAATTGATAACAACCAAAATAATCTTATCATCGTTTACTTGAAGAGTTTTTTCGACTGCTTCTTTAGTGCGCAATTCTTCAAAGCCAACGGCAGTCAGTTCATCGCGCATTGGCTGAACCGCGGTTTCATCGTACATCGGTGGTCGTGTTATAGTGAACATATTTTATTTCCTTCTTTAATAAAATCTTATTAGAATCTATTTTACTCGTGATCTTATTCTTGATCAAATTTTATTTTTTCCCTAAGTGTTTCTTGTGCCCTTAGTGTCTAAGTGGTGAAATTTTTACCACTTAGACACTAAGCTCACTGAGTTTCACTAAGAAATTATATACCAATCAAAAGTTTTACTCAATAAAATCCTAATTCTACTTTTGCAACGTCGCTCATCATATCCTTATCCCATGGTGGATTCCAAACAATTTCAACGCGCACTTTTCCAATGCCGGGGATCGCTTGAAGTTTTTGCTGAACTTCCGGCGGAAGCGATTCTGCAACCGGACACATCGGAGAAGTCAGCGTCATATTTACTTGCAGATTTTTTTCGAGATCAAAATTCAATTCGTAAATAAGTCCAAGCTCCCAAATATCAACGGGAATTTCCGGATCATAACAGGTTTTTAATGCGCGGATGACTTTTTCCTGCATCTCAACTACTTCTGACTTTTGTGTTGCTACTTCCATGTTTACTCTGTTGATATTTTTTCTTCTTTGTTATGAAGGGCGTTGTCGAGCGTATGCCACGCAAGGCTGGCGCATTTTACGCGCGCCGGAAATTCCTGTACGCCTTGAAAAACCGCAAGTTTACCAAGCGCTTCAATCTCTTCCGCATTTTTTAATTTGCCGGTAACCAGCGCGTGAAATTTTTCAAAAAGCTGCTCAGCTTCTTCTTTCGTTTTTCCTTTCACGATTGAAGTCATTAATGAAGCGGAAGATTTCGATATAGCGCATCCGTTTCCGACAAAAGAAATATCTTTGACAACATCGTTTTCAAGAAGTAAATAAAGGTCGAGATGGTCGCCGCACAACGGATTATGTCCCTCGGCGTGATGATTCGCTTCGTCTAATTTTTTAAAATTTCTGGGACTTTTGTTATGATCCAAAATTACTTGTTGATACAGTTCGCGCAATTCATTATCCATCATCCAAAAACCTCAAATACTTTTTTCAGCGCGTCGGCAGTGTAATCAATTTCTTCTTTCGTGTTGTAAAATGAAAGAGAAATTCTTGCAGTTGCGGGAATTCCAAATCGTTGCATTACCGGCTGCGCGCAGTGGTGACCCGTTCTAATCGCGATGCCGTCAAAATCCAAAATGGTTCCAATATCATGCGGATGAATTCCTTCCAGCATAAAAGAAAAAACGCTAAGTTTTTTTTCGGCTGTTCCAATCGGTTTCAATTTATCAACTGCTGATAATTTTTTCACTGCATAATCAAAAAGTTCTTTTTCGTACAATGAAATATTTTCGATTCCAATTGCATTCAGATAATCAATCGCGCTTCCCAAACCGATAACGCCGGCAATGTTTGGAGTGCCGGCTTCAAACTTGTATGGCAATTCATTGTAGCTTGTCTTCTCAAATGTAACTGAGGCAATCATATCGCCGCCGCCTTGATACGGAGGCATTTCTTCCAAATATTTTTCCTTGCCGTAAAGTATTCCAACTCCGGTTGGCGCATAAAGTTTATGACCGGAGAAGGCTAAAAAGTCGCAGTCAAGTTCTTGTACATCAATTTTAAAATGCTGCACCGCTTGCGCCGCATCAAGTAAAACCGGAATGTTTTTGCTGTGCGCAAGTTGAATAATTTCTTTTACAGGATTAACGGTTCCTAACGAGTTGGAAACATACACAACTGAAATCAATTTCGTTTTTTCGGAAATCAATTTTTCTAACGCTTCAAAAATAATTTCCCCTTTATCGTTTATCGGAATTACTTTCAGCGCAGCTCCTTTTTCTTCGCAAAGTAATTGCCACGGAACAATGTTGGAATGATGTTCAAGATGCGAAATAATAATTTCGTCTCCGGCTTTAATAAATTTCTTTCCAAAAGAAGAAGCCACAAGATTGATTGAGTCGGTCGTTCCCTTTGTAAAAATGATTTCAGATAACCGTTCCGCGTTGATGAACTTTAAAACTTTTTCGCGCGTCTGCTCATATTCCGTTGTGGCTTTCTGGCTAAGCGTATGAACGCCGCGGTGAATGTTGGAATTGGCGGAAGTGTAATATTCTTTTTCTTTTTCGATAACGCACATCGGCTTTTGCGTTGTGGCGGCGTTATCAAAATAGACGAGCGGTTTCCCGTGAATCAGCGTATTTAGTATCGGGAAATCTTTTCTGATTTTTTGCACGTCAAATATTTTTTGTTCTGTAGTCATTAATTCAATTCTTTGTTATAATATTTTTTCCGCCAACAGCGCTTCAAGGTGATCGCGCACTTGCAGCATTGAAATTGAATGCACAACGTCGCTCGCAAACGCATACAGAAGGAGCGCCTTCGCTTCTTTCTCTTGAATACCGCGCGCCTTCAAATAAAATAATTGTTCTTTATCCAACTGTCCCACCGTGGCGCCGTGCGAACATTTTACATCATCGGCAAAAATTTCTAACTGCGGTTTCGTGTTTACCAACGCTTCATTGGATAGTAAAATATTTTTATTTTGTTGATACGCGTTGGTCTTTTGCGCATCTTGCCGGACAAACACTTTCCCGTTAAAAACCGCGTGCGCGGTATCGTTTAAAATTCCTTTGTACAACTCGTTGCTCAAGCAATTTGGTTTTGCGTGATCGATGGAGGTGTGGTTGTCAATAAACTGTGAGCCTTCGGCAACATACAAACCGTTTAAGCGGCATTCAGCAAACTCGCCGAGAAATTTTGTGTTCACGTTATTTCTTACAAGCGAACCGCCGAAATTAATGTTGTATGAAGAAAAATTACTTGATCGCTCAAGCTCAACCGCTAAATGAGAAATATGAAAACTCTGCAGCTGCTCATCTTGAATTCTAACATGCTCAACAACCGCATTTTCATTAACCAGAAACTCCGTTACTTGATTCGTGAAATACGATGACGCGCCAAACCCGGCGAAGGTTTCAATTATTTTTACTTGAGCATTTTTACTTATCACAAATAGATTTCTTGGAGAAACAAAAATTTCATCGGCGTGCGTCAGGTATAAAATCTGAATCGGTTTTTGAATCACCACTCGTTCCTCAACAAACACAAATGTTCCGTGGTCCGCAAAGGCGGTGTTTAATTCGGTAAAAATATTTTTGCCGCCGGAAGAAGATTTGGAAAAATAATCCAGAACAAGCTGCGGATGTTTTTTTATCGCGTCAGAAATCGTTTCAAGAATTAATCCTTCGGGCAGCGATTCAACATCAGAAAACTCTTTTGAAAAATAGCCGTTGATAAAGACCAACGTAATAAATTCATTCTTGTTAAAAAGATATTTGCCGATGATTGCCGGATCAACTTCCGGGATTGCATTTGCCGGTTTGAATGATTTATTTAAAAGCGGATTAATATTTGTGTACTTCCACTCTTCATCTTTAACCGTAGGAAAATTCAACGCGGAAAATTTATCAATCGCATCTTTTCTGATTTTATAAAGAGGAGAAACATCTTCACCGGTCAAGAGAGTTTCGAATGATTGAAACTGCCGGATGAATTGTTCCTTCATCGTGTGTGATGAATTCATATTACACAAGCTCCGCAGTTTCTTCAATAATCCAATCGTAGCCTTTATCCTCAAGATCCAGCGCAAGCGACTTATCACCCGATTTAATAATTTTTCCTTTGTATAGCACGTGAACAAAATCGGGAACGATGTAATTTAAAAGTCTTTGGTAATGCGTAACCACAATCGTTGCGTTCTCAGACGATTTCAGTTTTGTTACTCCGTTTGCAACAATGCGGAGCGCGTCAATGTCCAAACCGGAATCAGTTTCATCAAGTATTGCAAGCTTCGGCTGGAGAACAGCCATTTGAAAAATCTCATTCCTTTTTTTTTCGCCTCCGGAAAATCCTTCGTTCACCGAACGGCGTAATAAATCGTCAGATAATTCAACGAGCGACATTTTCTTTTTAACGAGTGTAAGAAATTCCATCGCGTCAAGTTCTTCTTCGCCCCGGTATTTGCGGATTGAGTTCAAAGCATTTTTTAATAATGTAGTGTTTGAAACTCCCGGAATTTCAACCGGATATTGAAACGCAAGAAAAATTCCTTCGCAAGCCCTATTCTCGGCGGGAAGTTCGAGAAGATTTTTCCCGTTAAAAAGTACTTCTCCTTGCGTTACTTCATAATCTTCTCTACCGGCAATAACTTGCGCAAGCGTACTTTTCCCGGAACCGTTCGGTCCCATGATAGCGTGTACTTCACCTTTGTTTACAGTGAGATTAATTCCTTTTAGAATTTCTCTTCCGTCAATGTTCGCATGTAAATTTTTTATTTCAATCATTCCTAATTCCTTCCGCCGGAGGCGGGCTTTAATTCCTAATTCCTAATTCCTAATTTTTAATTCGTAATTCTATCCAACGCTTCCTTCTAAACTTACGCTTAAAAGTTTTTGCGCTTCAACGGCAAATTCCATCGGGAGTTCTTTAAAAACTTCTTTGCAATAACCGTTCACTATCATGTTTACCGCGTCCTCGGTTGAAAGTCCGCGCTGATTTAAGTAGAAGATTTGATCTTCGCCAATTTTTGAAGTTGTCGCTTCGTGCTCAACAATTGCGGAAGGATTTAACACTTCCAAATAAGGGAAAGTGTGCGCGCCGCATTTATCGCCGAGCAAAAGAGAATCGCACTGAGAAAAATTTCTTGAGCCTTCCGCTTTTTTACCAATACGGACAAGTCCACGGTACGAGTTGTTACTCTTCCCGGCGGAAATTCCTTTTGATACAATTGTGCTGCGGGTATTTTTGCCGAGGTGAATCATTTTTGTTCCGGTATCGGCTTGCTGATAATTGTTGGTTACGGCAACGGAATAAAATTCACCAACGGAGTTTTCGCCTTGTAAAATGCAGCTTGGATACTTCCAGGTAATTGCCGAACCGGTTTCAACTTGCGTCCATGAAATTTTTGAATTGATCCCTTTGCAGCTTCCGCGTTTAGTAACGAAGTTATAAATGCCGCCAACGCCGTCTTTGTTTCCCGCGTACCAATTCTGCACGGTAGAATATTTTATCTTTGCGTTGTCTAAAGCAACAAGTTCAACAACCGCCGCGTGCAATTGATTTTCATCCCGCATCGGCGCGGTGCAGCCTTCCAAATAGCTCACGTACGCGTCATCGTCCGCAATAATCAGCGTTCGTTCAAATTGTCCTGTGTTCTTCGCGTTAATTCTAAAATAAGTTGAAAGCTCCATCGGGCAGCGGACACCTTTTGGAATATAGATAAACGAACCGTCGCTGAAGACTGCTGAATTTAACGCGGCAAAATAATTATCCGTTACGGGAACAACCGAACTTAAATATTTTTTTACAAGATCGGGATGCTCTTTTATTGCTTCGGAAAAAGGCGTAAAGATGATGCCGAGTTCCGCTAATTTTGCTTTGAAAGTTGTAGCGACTGAAACGCTGTCGAAGACCGCGTCAACTGCAACTCCGGCAAAGACTTTTTGCTCTTCGAGCGGAATGCCGAGTTTGTTAAAAGTTTTAAGCAGTTCCGGATCAACTTCATCTATGCTGTTTAATTTTTTTTGCTGTTTCGGTGCGGAGTAATAGATGATCTCTTGATAATCGATTGGAGGATAATGGACGTTGGGCCATTTCGGTTCTTCCATTTTCAGCCAGGCGCGGTAAGCTTTTAGGCGGTACTCAAGCATCCATTCCGGTTCGTCTTTTTTAGATGAAAGAAGACGAATAACTTCTTCGCTCAAGCCTTTGGGAATTTCATCGGTTTCAATATCGGTCACAAAGCCGTATTTGTATTCCTGGTCGGTAAATCGTTCTAAATGACTAATTTCGTCCAAATTTCTTCACTTTCAAATAAAAAGAATTAATTTTGTTAGTAAACTTATACTTACTATACAAAAAAGTCAAGATTAAAGTTCCGATTTTTTAGCGAAATTATTAAAGTTTTGTGTAACCTCGAAGGTCAGAATAGAAAATTGATGTTGACCTTCGAAGTTGTTATCTTCCTAAAGAGTAAAAATATTTTGAATCAATCACTGGTTATCACCCAAAGCATTTTTAAGTTCGATTGTAAAAATTTATAAGAAAGTGGGTTGCTTTATTTCTTCATCAGTTTTACATAAAAAATTGCCAAGGGGGATAAATGAGATGTAACTCTCTCTCCGTTTATTTTCTGCAAAATTACAATTAGTTTATTGCCACAAAATCCAACAAGTTATTGAACGTCTCATTCAATTTAAAAACCATGTTCGGCGCCACCGGTGTGGATCATTATCCTCTTTGAACTTTTTCCGAATAGGAAAGGCTGCTTCTCAATTAACTACAGCGGTAGGATTCATTTTTAAAAATTCTTTCCAATCTAACCCAGAGAATCCAATTAACAGAATTTTTTGCGGATGGAATTGATCCTTAAAAAATTCCGCTCCTTTCACTGTTTTTGCAGCAGTACTTTTAACTTCAATCCCAACAACATTTTCGTGATACTTTAATACGAAATCTATTTCATGATTATTGTGGCGCCAATAAAAAATATCATATCCTTCGGTAATGGAATAATTCAACAAATGCGTTCCAATTGCCGATTCAACGACTCTCCCCCATTTTTCCGGTTTCAAAATTACTTCTTCAAAAGTTAAAGAAGAAAGAGAACTTATTAACGCAGAGTTATAAACTTGAAACTTAGGGCTTGATGCTCTTTGCCTGGCAATATCGGGGCTATATTTTTCTATTCCCGCTAAGAGTCCGGCATTTGATAACAGATTCAAATAATGTGATAGGGTAGTTGTATTACCGGCATCTTGCAGTTGACCAAGTATTTTTGTGTAAGAAAGAATTTGTCCCGAATAACTGCACCCGACTTCGAAAAGGTTTTTGAGCAAAGAAGGTTTATCAATCCGCGTTTGTAGCAGAATATCTTTTGAGATTGTTGTTTCAATAAGTGAATGCCTGATATAATCTTTCCATCTTCTCTCGTCTTTTATCAAATCTACGGAACCAGGATAACCGCCAAACCAGACATATTGCTCTTCAGTTATTCCAAATGCAGATTGCATTTCTGTCAACGACCAGTGATACATTTTCAGTAGTTCAAACCTTCCGGCTAACGACTCGCTCAACCCTTTTTGGATTAATAACGTTGACGAACCAAGCAGTACTACTTTTATATTTACGTTTTCGTTAGTATCTTTATCCCAATTCCGTTTGATGGAATTGCTCCAATCATCGATTTTTTGAATCTCGTCAAAGATAAGAAGGAACTCTGCCGAGCCTGAAGTTTTTAACTTGATGCGAGCAACCTCCCATTGCTGCTCCACCCAAAGTGCATTTGAACCTGACTGGTTATCTGCGGAAACGAAATGAAACAGAATGTTGATTTCGGTGACAAGTTGATTAATTAGTGTCGTTTTACCAACTTGTCTCGGTCCAAGAATAACTTGAATCCTCTTTCTTGGCTCGTTTATTCTTGTTTTTAGGACTTTAAGGTGTGGTCTTTTGTAATTCATATTATTTTACTCAATGTCTTGAGTAAAATTAAGAGATATTCTTTCTTATTCCAAAAACTTTCTATAAATTCTTATACGATAGAAGAGTGGTTCGCAGAACTTTTACTAAGTAGAAAAAGTCAAGATTAAAGTTCCGATTTTTTTTAACAAAGATTGATGTCGGCAAACTGAATATGTTCCGTTGAAGAATCAGATTAAAATGGTGATGAAATCCAATCCGAATAGTTTTTGTTAGTAATTACTTTGAATTGTGAATTAGGGTAAGACTTCCGCCATGCTACGGGTATTTTCACTTTTGTGTCATTCCATTTCATTTCAAAGGCGAAGAGATTTCCCTCTCTTTCTTCAACCAGATCAATTTCCTGTCGGTCATACGTCCGCCAGAAGTAATTGTTAACGGTCATCCCGTTGTAACTTTGAAATTTTATTCTTTCGCTTATCATATAATTTTCCCATAAAGCGCCGATATCATTTCTAAAACTTAGAGGTTTAAAATCTGCAATGATAGCATTTCTCACTCCGTTATCGAGAAAATAATATTTAGAACTTTTTACAATTTCTTTCCTAAGGTTTTTGCTGTATCCTGTTAATTTATGAACAACAAACATTTTGGAAAGCAGATCAAGATATCTTTCAACCGTATTTTTTGACATAGATAACTGCCTTCCTAATTCTTCAATAGAGATTTCACCTCCCACTTGAAAGGCGATTAGTTTAAGCAGGTTGAAAATTTTTGAGGAATTTATAACGTTTTCAAAAACCAAAATATCCTTGAAAAGATAAGAGCTTACCAGCGAACGCAAGTATTCTTCTTTTTCTTTTTCGTTCTGAAAATTTATTAATTCCGGCATACAGCCGTATATTAAGCGTTGTTTTAAACTATCAGCTTTCTCTTCCGGTTTTTCGAGGAGAGAATACTCAAGTTCTGAAACGGGGAAAATCTTAATCTCATGTTTACGACCGGTGAGCGGTTCGCCGGTGCGATTTGAAATATCAAATGCAGAAGAGCCGGTAACCACTATTTTCAATCCCTCAAACGAGTCAACAAATAGTTTTAAGATAAATCCTATCTCAGGAATATATTGTGCCTCATCAATTATTAAAAGAGATGCATCGCCGATTATATTTTTATAATGTCGTTTACTTCGATACTTTAACATCTCGTGGACGGCGAAATCCTCACCGTTCCAGAATAAGTATTTCTCTTTAGTTTTGTTTATAATTTCTTGCAGTAGAAATGTTTTTCCTACTCGTCTGGCTCCCAATATAATAACTACTTTTCCGGGGCTCAATTTTTTATTGATTAAAGATTCAGCTATTCTTTCTATTTTCATGATAATTCCGTCATTTAGTTGACGGAATTTATGTAAATTCCGTCAACAAGTCAACCGTATTTGCATTTTTCGGTGTTAGTCATTTTTTTATTGATCGGAGCTCCCTGTAAACGCTTCTGAATAATTTGTTTTTGGCATCGTTAATTACGTAAGGCTGAAAAAAGTCTCAATCAAAAATGAGAAAGTGATTTTTCACTTGGTTGTAGATGACGATGCTGATTTTCAGATTTTTCACGTGCGGGTTGAGTTTTTCTGAAAACTCCGTTTTGCATTTATTGTTTTAATAACATGGATTTTATTACCGTAATAAATTACCTTCTCATTTTGATCCGATAGTGCCCCAAACAATTCAAAACAGCAAATCAACCGAGAACGTGTAAAGGCATACTATTTGTTTATATATGGCGATGGACAAATAGAATAGACGAATGGATGCGTGATTGAAAGAAAGCAAATTGAAATTCTGAAGGTTTTCTACTCAGTCATGCAAACATTCACTTCCGGGGTGAAGAGAAATTTTTTATACTCGAAATTCAATATTCAAGGTGTAATTATGTTTAACTTTAGCTCGAAAAAACAATTTCTTTCTTTCGTTTTTCTCCTCACATTTACAGCTTTCACTTCAATCTTTCCTCAAAAAAACTTTGTTACGGTAAAAGGAACTCAATTTATAGATGGCGATGGAAAACCGTTTTTACTTCAAGGAACAAATCTCGGCAATTGGCTCAATCCCGAAGGGTACATGTTCCATTTTGGCGATGTGAGTTCATATCGTTTAATTAACGAGGTTTTTTGCCAGCTTGCCAGCGCGGATGATACAAGAAATTTTTGGAAGACTTTCCGCGATAACTACATCACCAAAGAGGATATTCATTTCTTAAAACAAACCGGACTTAATCACATCCGCGTTCCATTTAATTTTAAACTTTTTATTGTTGAAGATAATCCAACGGTTTTTCTCAACACCGGATTTGAATATCTTGATAAAGTAATCAAGTGGTGCCGCGAAGAAAAACTTTACGTGGTGCTTGATATGCACGCAGCTCCCGGTGGACAAACCGGCGCCAACATTGATGATAGCTGGGGTTATCCTTATCTTATGGAAAATAAGGAAGCGCAAGATTTAACCGTAACACTTTGGAAACAAATTGCCAAACGTTATGCGAATGAAAAAATTATTATCGGGTACGATTTGCTTAATGAACCGATCGCCCATTATTTTGAAAATAAAGAAGAACTGAACAAACAACTCGAACCGCTCTACAAAAAAATTACCGCCGAAATAAGAAAAGTCGATAAGCAGCATATCATTTTTCTCGGCGGAGCGCAGTGGAATACGAACTTCAGCGTGTTCGGTAAACCGTTTGAAGACAAACTTGCTTACACATTTCACGGTTATTGGATGCCGCCGGTGCAAGCTCAAATACAGCAGCACATTGACTTCAGCAAAAAATATAACGTTCCGATGTGGCTTGGCGAA
>Ga0172368_10007861_pt1 | contig 10996 bp, 6 predicted proteins | sample Lak11m_FD_114540 | JGI IMG/M metagenome (GOLD analysis project Ga0172368, IMG submission 114540) | Freshwater microbial communities from Kabuno Bay, South-Kivu, Congo - kab_022012_11m | ecosystem: Environmental > Aquatic > Freshwater > Lake | place: Democratic Republic of the Congo: South-Kivu...
AGGACTTGCAATTTTTGAAAAAACACCTGTAAATGAGCTGTTTACAAATTCAGATTACAAATCAATTAATGTTCATGATCCTAACCAATTGAAAATCTGGTAGTTTAAACCGGACAGCACTGAATTAGTGTTCAAAATTCAACTACCTTAAATAATTTACTTGAAATATGTGGATATTTGATATATATTTGGGGAAAGGTTGACTTATGGGTATTATACTATAGATTGAAGAAATAATTAAAAATTTCTCCATCTTTATTAAAAATATATGTATCCCTGAAAAGGGAAATATAATAGTATATTTGTAATCATCAACAAGGAAAAAATGAAATACCCAAGATACTAAATAGAGTTTATCTATAATAGAAGATTTTCAATATCATTATTATACAATCTCCGCTCAGCATTAGTCGCAGCAAATTCACTTACCAAAACCATTTTCATACAATCAATCCGCCACGAATTGAAACCCGTGGCTAATGACATTTTTTCCCTTACGGGAAAATCTCTGTAATTACTGCTTTATTTTATAAATTTTTGTGAGGGCTGGAATGATAATTTAAAATTTTCTGTCATTCTTTGTCAGCAGCCCAATAAAGCCCTGCAGGCCTATTGAGAAAAGAAAAGGCTGGTAGTAATAATTTTCTGTGGCGCTCAGTGGCAAAGACAATCCGAATTGAAATACTGCTTTGGCGTATTTGTATCCTACTTTGGCGGTGATGGCCGGTTCAAACAGCACTGCCTGAATGCTTTTGTTGCCTTGGTATATGTCGAGAAACACAAAGCGTGTGGCAAAACTGCCGTCGAAGATATTGGTCTTGGCCCCAATGGCTGGTTGTATGAAGAAACGGCGGGTAAGCACATTGGCAGATGAATTGAATAATTCACTTTCAAATTTTGCTCTCAGGTCACCATAACCCAATCCTGTAAAGACTTCCAGTCTGCCATTATCGTAAAATTTGGTGAAGTAGCCTACACCCAGCTCACCGAAATTGTGTTTGTGAAAACTGTTTGATGAATCGGATGTTCTGTTTGCAAAGCTGCCGTTAAGCATCAGACCGATATTATCAGTAATGGCATAAGCGCCCTGTGGGTCAATTCCTGCCAAACCGGTGTGTATGTCAAGTTGTAGTTCTCCTTGGTTGCCTAACAGAGGTGTGTTAATTACATTCGGTATGTACGCCGGAGAACAGCCCGAAAACACAAGAATGATTGAGATTAAGCTTAACAAAGCGGTATGTACGATTGAAAACTTTACTTTATTCATTTGCATGGGTTGTTTTTAAAAACACAATTAGTTGTTTTTTACAAAATTACATATTTAAAACACTAGCACTTATTTTTCCTTGAAAACTCCATTTTATAGATGACTCCAATATTTTGTTTGCCATCGATTTTTATTTCAAGTGGTCTGACAAATTCAACGTGTCTGATAAATTCATCTTCATATTTTGCTTCCATTTTGTCAAGATAGTCGTAGTCGCAATAGCCATCATTAATATAAGGGTTAATAGTGAAATAGCCGACTCTGAATGAAGTAAGATTTTGAAAGAAATGCGTGCCCTGACTGGGGTCTATACGGTATTTATCAAGGCCCGATTCAATAATAACTCTGGCGGCACATATCTGAGCCCATTTAACAGGAATACCTAGCCATGGGTCGCTTGAGCCCCAACGTCCGGGTCCTATTAAAATGTAATTTTTGTTCTGAAAGACAAAACGCTCGTTAATTTTCTCAATCAATAATGCCATTTCCTGATTTCGGGCAGGGTTAAATTCGGCGGGTTTAATATACACAATGTCTGCAACATCTTTTATAATGCCGTTACCTAATGCGGAAGTAGAAAAAATAACTGTTTCTTCTTTATTGATTTTATCTAATTTGATATTGGCTATTTCGAGATTTTGTACTATAGGTCTGATTTGCAGAAAGTTAAAAATAAAACTGTTGTTTGTCTGGGGATCGAGATTCATTGCAAACTCAATTTCGACATGATTGTTCATTTCTTTCTTGCTTATTTGCAGGAAATCATCTATAATTTCAGCCATAGGAACAATTTGCCCATTCAATATATTAGAAAATGTAATTATCTTTTTACCATTTTCCTGAATGCCATCTCTCACAATATTATTCTGGTAATCGTATGTTGAAGCCACATACCTGAAGCAGCTGTCGTTTTCAGCCTCTTTAATATTGTATTCATTCAGATTTACACCTTCGTCAGTTGATGGTTTGAAGCTGTCGGGATTTAAATCTAAGGTTAAAAATTTCTTTTGGGTTTCTCTGATGGCCATTTCAGGCGTTGAGAGCTGTAATACATTTTTAGGATATTTGGGATTGAAACGCAGTGAAGTGCCTCCTTCAACGATTGTTTTTCCCAGACCTAATGCAATATTAACAATACCATCTTCGGGGCTTTCCTGGCCTATAGGATAAAAATTTACAGAGCGGGCAACGCCCGAAATGGTAGGGTAGAACTTATCTCCATACTGAGAGCCGCAGATTTCTTGCAATACGATTGACATTTTCTCTTCATCAATAAGATTCTGAGTGGCCGACATATACGATTTGCTCGACTTGTAAAAGACAGAAGCATAAACGCCTTTAATAGCCTGAGACAGAATGTCGATCATTTTTCGGATGTCGTTATTGATTTTAGGAATCATGTATGTGGAGTACACTCCTGCAAATGGCTGATAATGAGAGTCTTCGAGAAGACTCGAGGAGCGTACGGCAATAGGATTTTTAACAACAGATAAAAAAGAGAGCAAATCTTCATGTACTCTGAAAGGCAAACGGGCACTGATAAAGTGGTTCATGATTTCCTGATCGCTCATGGTAGAAAGAGCTATCTGATACAGGTTGTTAGATTCCATGAATTCATCAAATATATCAGTACTCAGCACAACAGTTTTAGGTATTGTAATGATAGTATTGGGATATTTGTTGTAAAGTTTGTTTTCTTTAATGAGGGTATTAATAAAAGCTAAGCCTCTGGCTTTGCCGCCAATTGAGCCTTCTCCAATACGAGAAAAAACGATGTATTTATTGAATTTTGTTTTTTCGAATTTGCCGATAACGCCTCTGCCTTTTAGAAGGCGATAATTTTCAATGGCTTCAAAAAGGTATTCTCGGACTTCAGCTAAAGTGCGGAAATTATCATAAGTAACAGGTTTAAACAGCTCGGCCAACGGAAAAAGTGCTCTGGCAGTGAGCCATTTAGAGAAGTCATTGCGTTTGATATGGTATTCGAGAGACTCATCGGGGATGGTAAAAATTTTATTTTGCAGCGAATGAAGGTCGGAAGCTCTAGTAATTTCCTGCAAACTGCCGGGCATTCTGAAAATGAAATCGCCAAAGCTAAAGTATTGAATGATAAAGTGTTTTAAGTCCTGGAGGAGGCTTTTTGAGTGTTTATCAATGAAGCCGACATTCATTTGTTTGGCAATTTCCTTGTATTTGGTGTCGGATGATTGCAAAAGAAAGGTAAGTGTATCATCTTCTTTTTTAATTTCTTCACACAGTTTGATACCTGCCTCAGAGTCTAATACACCATCCTTTTTGTAGCTTATGTCGGAGATGATTCCTAAGAGATTGTGTTTGTATCTCGAATAGAAACCATAAGCCTGATCGTAATTAGTTGCAAGCAGAATTTTAGGCCTTCCTCTCATTCGAAGCATCATCTGGTGTTCATTGAGACCTTCTGTCATAAGTTCTTTCGATTGGCGGAAAAGAATTTTGTAAATAATAGGCATGTAGCTTGAATAGAATCTGATGTTATCTTCTACAAGGATGATTGTTTGAGCGCCTACAGTTTCTACATCATGTTCCACATTCATTTTGTCTTCAATCAGTTTAATGATTGCCAGAAGAATGTCTGCATGACCCAGCCATGAAAAAACATAGTCGATGGCGCTTAAATCTTCTTTGTGCAGGCGCATCAGCACTTCTCTCGAGAAGGGCGTGAGCACGACTATAGGTTTTTGAGGAAAATGATTTTTTATTCTTCTCGATAATTCAAAGGGGTCTATATTACCCGCACTCAACATGGTGATGATTAAATCTATCTGTTGCTCCTTAAGAATTTTTGAAGCCTCCTGCCATGTTGTAGCCTGAATAAACACAGGGGGGTAACGCAGGTTAAGTGAAACGTATTCATTAAATATCTGTTCATCAATACGACCATCTTCTTCGAGCATGAAAAAGTCGTATTTGCTGCAAATGATAAGCACATTTCTAATGCGTTTCTGCATCAATAACTTGAATGATGTTTCAGCAAATTCAAAATGATTTATTTCCTCTATTGGATTCATTTTATTAATTTTATATTAAAGCTAAACTGTAATGACTGAAATTCTTTTTTTGCCATCCATCAATATGTCAACGGGTTGATCCATAACAATATGCTTAAAGTATTTTGTTTCACTTAAAACCTGTTGGGATGTTAACTTTTGCCAATTGATAAAATCGGTTGGTGAAGTATGAATAATTGAAAAATAGCCTACATTCATAGAAGTTACATTGTGAAAGAAATGTGAACCAAGCGAGCCATCGAGGGGGTAATCTTCGAGGCTTGTTTCCACAATGATTTTAGCATTTGAGATCTGAGGCCAGCTTACAGGAATACCTATGAAGCGGTCGCGTGTTCCCCAGCGGCCGGGGCCAATCAGAATATATTTTCTTCCCAAAGCAATCATTTCCGTATTTAATTTGTCAATTTCAAGAGCCATTTCCATGGTCTTACCCTTGTCGAAGTCTTCTTTTTTGACAAAAATGATATCTTGTATATTGTTTATGCGACCGTTTCCCATCCCTTTTTCAGTATAGAGGAAAATTTTATCGCGGTCGAGTTTGGAAGTGTCAATTTCAAAGTCCTTTGATTGACCTATAAGGAGTTTTATTTGAAGAAGATAGAAGGAAGCTCTGTAATTATTATCAAGATTAAGGTCAACAGCAAATTCAATTTCGACAGGCGACCCCATGGCTTCTTTAACCACATCGAGTACTATCTGAATGGTCTTTGCCAGAGGGATGTATTCATATTTCAGAATATTGGCAAAATTGATGATGCGGGGGCCTTCCTGAGTGATACCGGGGACTATTCTATCGCTGTTGATATCATAAACAGAAGCACAATGTTTGAGTGTGCCATGTTTTTCAGCATCGTAGATATCCAAAGTCATAAGACCGGCATCTTCGCCTTCGAGCAGGTTTATATCTTTCTTTCTCATGTCAACGGCATAGAAGTGTACCTGAGAATTTTTCAACTGGTCTTCCTGAGAATTGATTTCCAATTGGGGATACTTGGGCGAAAACCGGTAGGTTTTTTCTCCTTCTACAACATATTTACCCAATCCTACAGCCGAGACTGCAAAGCCTTCTTCGGGTTTCATGTGCGAAAAGGGGTAGAAGTTGTACGATTGAGCTACGCCACTTATATGAGGGTAAAAAGCATTTTCAAACTGATTGCCCACAACTTCCTGAATGATGACTGCCATTTTTTCTTCTTCAATTTTGTAATTAACAGCCTGAAAATATCCACGGGCAGTGGGAGAGAAGATGGAAGCAAAAACCAACTTAATGGCATTTGAAAGTTGCGTGACTCTTATTTCAAAATCAGGATCATTGTTGGGCAGGAGATAGGTGTCGAAAATGCCGGCAAAAGGTTGCATTAAAGAATCTTCAAATAAACTGGAAGAACGTATTGCAAGAGGTTTCTCAATAATTTTAAGATACCTCCTCAACTTTCTTAATAAAGAACTGGACAATTCGGCATTGGTGAAGAGTTTTTTTACAGTATCATAATCGGTTTCATTATAAACTTGCTGGAGTAAGTTATTGCTTTCAATGAAATTTTCGAATTCATCGGTTCCAATAATAGATGTGCGAGGTGTGCGTATTTTAATATTAGGCAGTATTTCGGAAAAATTGAAATTATGAATCAAAGTGCTGATAAATGACAAACCACGACCCTTTCCTCCCAGAGAACCTGTTGCCAGACTAACAATGGTTGTTTCGTCTAGGACAGCCGATTCATCAAAATTGACAACCTTCCCTTTGTTTTTTTCGTTTCTGTAAATTTTAAGGGTTTCGATCAGATATTCTCTAAGTTCTGAAATGCTCTTAAAATCATCTACTTTAACAGGTTTTATCTTCTTGGCAAGCTTTATTTCTCCCCTGGCCATTATCCAGTTAGAAAAGTGATTGCGGCGGGCGTGATAATCAAGGGTTTTATCGGGGATTATTTTAAGCAGTTTTTCAAACTCATTCATGTTGGCTGCAATGGCAATTTCCTTTCGGCCAAATTCATCTCTGTAAACAAAATTGCCAAAGCCCAGATAATAAGTGATAAAGCTTTTTAAATCCTGTTTAAGTGTCTCAGAGCTTTTATCAATAAATGTGGAACGGATGTTATAGGCTTCATTGGCATTTTCTTTATCGGACGATTGCATCAGTGTGGGCAAATCGTTAATCTGGCTTTTAATATAAGTTAATAATTTTAAGCCCGCCTTTTCATCCAATGCACCATTTCTTTCAAACTTTACGTCAGAAATAACACATAACAAGTTGTCCTTATACCTGTTGAAAATGTTGATGGCTTCTTCAAATGTTGAAGTGAGTAATATTTTTGGTCGTACACGCATACGCAGAAGCTTATATAATTCATCTTTTGTGTTGACCTCTTCAATAAGTCGCTGCGTTTGTTCAATGACAATAGAATATAAAATGGGTAAATACCTTGAATAATATTTGGCTGAATCTTCGACAAGAAGAATGACACGCACAAGGCCTATTTCAACATCATTCTCAACATTCAGCATGTCCTCAAGATATTTAACCATTGCCAGAAAGACTTTCGAATCGCCGTTCCAGACAAAAATTTTATTTATATAGGTGATTTTTTTATTGCCATCTTCAAACATTGAAATGTCACTGTTGTTGTTGAGTAACAGGAAGATAGGAATATTTGGATAAATTTGCTTAATGATCTGGCTGAGTTCAATGGGGGTTTTTTTGTCAACACCCATCATTACAATGACCAAATCGTAATGTTTAAACTGAAGTTTTTCGAGGGCCTCTTCGGGTGTAGAAACGCCTGTTATACGTGGCGCTGATGACAAATTAAGCTGGTAATATTCTCCACTTACCTGCTCAAAGAAACGGCCTTCTTTTTCAATACTGTAAGCATCGTATAAATTGGCCACCAATAAAATTTCCATGACTTTATAAGGCATCAGGTCGTGATAGATGTCTCTGTCGGAATTGTGCTTGTTCAGAAATTTTTGCAGCAATTGCATGCTTACATTTGAACTGAGATCTTTTTCTTTCTTGTACTTGTTGTCGTTGAGCAGGTTTTGTTTTAGTAAGTTTTTGCCAATCAATGTGTTGAGATAACCTGAAATGATGTTTGCCAGATTGTTTATCAGATGTCGTTCTTCTTTCAGAAAAGGGCCTTCATCACTTTTTTCAAATTCTTTGGTATAAAATACTTCAACCACCCCTTGTTTATTGTCAACAGTTTCAAATGATTTGTACATCAACCAACTTGTTTCAGTAAAACCAAGGCTTTCAAATGTCTGAGTTCCATATTTAATGCGTGCAACAGCGTGCTTAGGAAATTGCCATGCACGAGGTAAAACAGAGCAAATCTGTTGCAACATGACATCTATAGACTTCTCCTCTTTGAGTATTTTAACAGTTTGATTGATGGCTTCCAACTCTTTCAAGCGCTCTTTTTTCTCAGCCAGTATTTTTTTTATTTTATCGGGCGATTGAATTAAGTCCTGCAGATTTTGGGCATTATCTAAATCAAAGCTGTTTAAAAAGTCATTAATTTCTTTATCATCGCTCATACAAGGGTTTTTTGTTGTTTGTAAAAATAAATAAAAATATGTTTAAGTTTTGATACGTGATAGTCTTAATTTAATAATAAGTAATATACTTACATGATAAGTAAAAAACTGAAATTGTAATATGAAATAAACTTAAAAATTGATAAAATAAAAAAAAATAAAGATAAAAGATAAAAAAATATTTTGCGAACAATATTTTTGTTTATAATTGCAACGTAAAATTTCACTTATTCATTAATTAAAAAAATATATTTTATGAATGCACATTTGACAGAAAAAGTTGATCAATTTATGGCAAAAGTTATTGCCAAGAATGCAGGCGAAAAAGAATTTCACCAAGCGGTAAAAGAAGTTGTAGAATCTTTAATTGAGTTTATTGAAGAAAATCCTAAATACAAGGATGCTAAGATTCTTGAAAGAATGGTTGAGCCAGAAAGATTAATTATGTTCAGAGTTCCCTGGTTGGATGATAAAGGCGAAATGCAAATTAACAGAGGTTTCCGTATTGAAATGAACAGTGCCATAGGACCTTATAAAGGAGGTTTGCGTTTCCACCCGACAGTTAATTTAGGTATTTTAAAGTTTTTAGCTTTCGAACAGGTTTTCAAAAACAGTTTGACTACATTGCCTATGGGCGGTGGTAAAGGTGGTTCTGATTTCGATCCTAAAGGCAAATCAGATAACGAAGTGATGAAATTTACACAAAGTTTCATGACAGAATTGTGCCGTCATATTGGTCCTGACACAGACGTTCCAGCAGGTGATATAGGTGTAGGCGGAAGAGAAATTGGTTTTATGTTTGGTCAGTACAAAAGAATCAGAAACGAGTTCACAGGTGTTTTAACCGGTAAGGGTTTAGAATGGGGTGGCAGTTTGATTCGTCCGGAAGCTACCGGTTATGGTCAGGTTTATTTTGCAAATGAAATGCTTAAAACCCGTGGTGATAGCTTTAACGGAAAAATCGTTGTGGTATCAGGCTCAGGTAACGTGGCTCAATATGCAACACAAAAAGCTACTCAGTTGGGTGGTAAAGTTGTTACTGCATCTGACTCTAATGGTTACATTTATGACCCAGCCGGTATCAATCAAGAAAAACTTGAATATATCATGTGGTTGAAGAATGTTAAGAGAGGCAGAATCAGTGAATATGCTGACAAATTCGGTTGCGAATATGTAGCAGGCAAAACACCATGGGGTGTTAAATGCGACATTGCATTGCCAAGTGCCACTCAAAATGAATTGAATGTGGAAGATGCAAAAACATTGATTAACAATGGTTGCTTCTGCGTATCGGAAGGTGCCAACATGCCATCGACTCCAGAAGCAGTTGAATATTTTATTGAAAAGAAAATATTATTTGCTCCCGGTAAAGCAGCTAATGCAGGTGGTGTTGCTACTTCAGGTCTTGAAATGTCACAAAACTCAATGCGTTTGAGCTGGACAAGAGAAGAAGTTGACCAACGCTTACATAATATCATGATTGATATTCATAAAACTTGTGTTAAATATGGTAAAGGTCCTGATGGCGTGGTTAACTACGTTAAAGGTGCCAACATCGGTGGATTTATTAAAGTTGCCGATGCAATGATTGCACAAGGTTTAGTATAGTTTCTTTTTTTAGTTTAGTAGAAAAGGTTGTCTCTCCTAGGGGCAACCTTTTTTTATTATTTGAGAAAAATATATTATTTTAGCTGGATAAAGCTTTTTAAAAAAAATATTTCAGATGAAAAGAAAATTATTTTTTGTTGTTTTTGTATTTGCATTTTTCGTTCTGATTAATTCCTCCTGTAAAAAAGAAGCCTTAATTACAGAAACTCCAGGGTCAAACGAGCAAGTAATAAAAGATTTAAAAGCAGTAACAGATTCAATAGTAGCAAATACAGATGTTCCAGGCATTGTTGCCTTAGTGGTTGATTACACAAAAGGAATTGACTGGCTTTATAAGGTTGGTGTCAGCGATATTGAAAACAACCTTCCAATGGAATTTAATCATACTTTTAGGATTGGAAGTAATAGCAAAACAATGACAGGAACTGTTTTATTGCAATTGGTTGATGAGGGACTTCTTACGCTTGAAGACACACTTTCAATGTATTTTCCGACTTACCCAAAATCTGACAGTATAACTATCGGTATGCTATGTAATATGACCAGTGGCATATATAATTATTCTGAGTCAATTGATTATTTTACCGCAATGGTAACTGATCCGACGCGAATATGGCAACCGGAAGAACTTATTCAAGTAGCATTCGCCAATGATTTTTATTTTTCTCCCGGCACAGATTTCCATTATTCAAATACCAATACAGTAATTTTAGGATTGTTGATTGAGAAGCTGACCGGAAACAGTTTGGAGTCAGAAATAAATTATCGCATTGCCAACCATCTAAATTTAAACAATACTGCTTTACTTAATTCTGGAACTAATTTGCCCGGAAGTCATGGTAAGGGTTATTATATGGGTGAATATGTAGAAGGAGCTGATTTGACTGAATATTTTGATGCATCCTGGTCTTTTGCAGCCGGATCGGCGTATTCGACGCCTCGTGAATTACAGCATTATGTTGAAGCATTGGTTGATGGTGAATTTCTTTCAGATTCATTGCAAAATAGGAGATTGAACGAGTTAATTTCGTTCCCAAATAATTTAGCTTACGGTTATTGTATATTCAAGCGTGGCTCTTTTTTCGGACATAACGGAGGTGTTCCCGGTTTTACATCATCTATGTATCACAGTCCTGCAAAAAACTGTACTGTTATCATTTATTTTAATTGCCAGTTAAACGAAATTGAACCTGATGATTTATTTAACAGATATGTGAGTATTTTATATGGAGCTGATTATTAGATTAATAAAGAACCTTAACCAATTTGTCTTGCACCCCATAAGAAGGCACATTCATTACCAAGACCATTAAAAATTTGTTTGCGAATATTCATGATAATTTAAAGTATTGGTTTAAATATACAATGCAAATTTAAAGTAAAAGTTTGTATTTTGTGAAAATATTTAAACTGGTAATTTCATTTTTTGAGGTGCTGGACAGAATAAAACAGAGGCTAAATCTTTTAGTCCGACTCCGATAGCTACCGGATCTCACTATATATTTTGTGGTGCTGTTTAAAACCATGCTGTTCA
>Ga0172368_10007862_pt1 | contig 10994 bp, 9 predicted proteins | sample Lak11m_FD_114540 | JGI IMG/M metagenome (GOLD analysis project Ga0172368, IMG submission 114540) | Freshwater microbial communities from Kabuno Bay, South-Kivu, Congo - kab_022012_11m | ecosystem: Environmental > Aquatic > Freshwater > Lake | place: Democratic Republic of the Congo: South-Kivu...
CCGTCAGGGCCGATGCGCGTCCTCGAGTATGCCTGAACTCCCACGAAATCGTCACCGCGGCAGGCTTCGAGGTGCTGGCCCTCGTGCATCTGGCGCACCTCGAGCATCTTCTCCTCGGCGCCTTCGGGGGCCCACCAGTCGCCCATGGCGATCGTCTGCCCGAGCGGGAAGTCGCCGGGACCGGACTTGATCGTGTCGTAGGCCTTGCGGTGTGCCGCCCGGACGTTGTCGTTCACTACGGCGTACTCGCTCATGTCGTTGTGGCCGGGAGGGAAGACCCCGACCAGGTAGCCCATGAGCGAGAGGATGTTCGGCTCGTTGATAGTGCAGCCGATACCGATGAGATCCCCGAGGTGCTTCGTGGCGCTCTCACAGAACCGGGCGAAGTGGTCGACCGTCTCGCGGTTCGCCCAACCGCCACGCGCCGCTATCCATCGCGGAGAGCTGAAGTGGTGGAACGTGACCACGGGAAGCACGTCGTTCTCGCGGCAGCATGCGATCATCCGCCGGTAGTGCTCGAGAGCGGCGCGGGACACCTCTCCCTGCTCGGGCTCGATGCGAGCCCACTCGATCGAGAACCGGTAGGAGGAGAAGCCGAGGTCTGCCAGTAGCCGGATGTCATCGGGGTATCGCCAGAAGTGATCGCAGCAGTCGCCCGAGGGCACCGCACAGGGGCCGCCTTCAGCGTGCTCGAACGCCCACCAGTCGTTGTTCCAGTTGTTGCCTTCGACCTGGTGAGCAGCCGAAGCCGCGCCCCAGAGGAATCCCTGTGGGAAGGTGATCGTCATGGCTTCGGAGCCTACCCACCGGCGCGGGGCGCGATGGAGGACAGCTATCCGTTTCTGCGCCGATGTGTGCCGCCGGTAGCATCCAGTTCGGCATGGGCATCCTCGAGGAGATCCTGGAAGGCAAGTGCGATGAAGTCGCGCGCCTCCGAGATCCTGCCCGACTCGACGCCACGGCACGGGCGCTCGCCGCGGCCTCGCCGCCTCGTGACTTCGCCGGCGCCGTGCGCCGTGCCGATCAGCGGCTGGCGGTCATAGCGGAGATCAAGAGGCGGTCGCCGTCGAAAGGTCCCCTGGCCCTCGATCTCGACGTGGCGGCGCTCGCCAAGAGCTACGAGGCAGGTGGCGCTGCAGCGCTCTCGGTCTTGACCGACGAACGGTGGTTCGGGGGTTCGAAGGCCGATCTAACAGCAGCACGGGCGGCCACCGACCTCCCGATCCTGCGGAAGGACTTCGTCATCGATGCCGCTCAGGTCGATGAGACCCGGGCCCTCGGAGCCGACGCCATCCTCCTGGTCGCCAGGGCACTACGTGGTGATCTCCTCGCCGGCTTGCACGCCAGAGCGATCAGTCTCGGCCTCGCTGCGCTCGTAGAGGTGCATGACGAGACCGAGGTCGAGCGCGCTCTTGCTGTGGGAGCCACGCTCATCGGGGTGAACAGCCGCGATCTGCGCACCTTCGCCGAGGACCTCTCGACTGCCGAGCGCTTGGTCACCCTCATCCCATCCGATGTCATCTGCGTCGCCGAGAGTGCCGTGCGCGGCGTCGGCGACGCGGAGCGGATGGCTCAGGCAGGTTGCGATGCGGTACTGGTGGGCGAGGCGCTAGTCAGATCCGTCGATCCCGAATCCCTCGTGCGCGCTCTGGGAGCGGCACGCCGTTCCCCAAGGAGATGACCACGATGCACTTCCTGCTCGACGAGGACAAGATCCCGACTGCCTGGTACAACGCGGTGCCCGACATGGCGGAGCCCATGCAACCACCGCTGCATCCGGGCACGCGCGAGCCTGTCGGGCCGGCCGACCTCGCTCCCCTGTTTCCGATGCCGCTGATCGAGCAGGAGGTCACCACCGCGCCCTGGGTCGACATCCCCGGTGAGGTGATCGACATCCTCCGGCTGTGGAGGCCCACGCCGCTTATCAGGGCAACCCGCCTCGAGAAGGCGCTGGGCACACCGGCGCGCATCTACTACAAGGACGAATCGGTGTCGCCCGCGGGTTCGCACAAGCCGAACACCGCCGTCCCCCAGGCTTTCTACAACAAGGTCGGCGGCACGCTGCGCATCGCTACCGAGACCGGCGCGGGGCAGTGGGGGAGCGCCCTCGCCTTCGCATGCGCGCAGTACGACCTCGACTGCAAGGTGTACATGGTGCGGGCCTCCTACAAGCAGAAGCCGTACCGGAGGATGCTCATGGAGACCTGGGGTGCCGAAGTGGTCGCATCTCCGGTCGACGACCCCGACCACCCCGGTTCGCTCGGCGGAGCCATCAGCGACGCTGTGCGTGACGCCGTGAGCCGTGACGACACGCACTACTCGCTGGGCTCGGTGCTCAACCACGTGCTCCTGCACCAGACGATCATCGGCGTCGAGGCGAAGGAGCAACTTGCGATGGCGGGCGAGACGCGCCCCGACGTGGTGATCGGCTCCTGCGGCGGTGGTTCCAACCTGGGAGGTATCGCCCTTCCGTACATGACCGACGCCGCGGTGCGCCTGCTGGCGGTCGAGCCGGCGTCGTGCCCGACGCTCACGGGAGGCAGGTTCGAGTACGACTTCGGCGATGTCGCCGGAATGACCCCGCTGCTGCCCATGTACACGCTCGGCCACGACTTCGTCCCACCGTCGATACACGCCGGTGGTCTCCGCTATCACGGCGACTCCCCGATCATCTCCGCTCTCGTGAAGTCCGGCCGCATGGAGGCGGTTGCCTACCCGCAGGCGAAGACCTTCGAGGCAGCGATCCTCTTCGCTCGGACGGAAGGGAAGCTGCCGGCACCGGAGACCGGCCACGCGATCATGGGCGCGATCGACGAGGCCAAGGCCGCGACGGACGCGGGCGAGGAACGAGTGATCCTCTTCAACTACTCCGGTCATGGCTTCCTCGACCTCCAGGCGTACGACGACTACAAGTACGGCCGCCTCGAAGGCGCGTAGGAACGTCGAGTAGGCGTGTGTGAGAGGGGGTGAGCGCACGTGTTCGTGAAGATCTGTGGGATCACGAACGAGGAGGATGCTCTACTCGCGGTCGCTCTAGGCGCTGACGCACTCGGCTTCGTCTTTGCTCCGAGCCCCCGTCAGGTGAGGCCCGACGACGTTCGCGACATCGTGCGCAGACTCCCTCATGGGATCGTCACAGTAGGTGTGTTCCGCGACGAGTTGCCGCGCCGTGTCGTCTCTGTCGTGAATCGGGTAGGGCTGAGCGGGGCGCAGCTCCACGGACGTGAGTCTCCCGCCGACGTTCGCTCCGTCCGCGAGGGGGTCTCGTTCGTAATTCAAGCGTTCGCCGCGGGTGACCCTGCGATAGCCGAGTCTGCGGGCGGTCCGGCGGACATCGTGCTCCTCGACGCGCCCGACCCGGGTTCCGGGTCGGTGTTCGACTGGAAGCTCGCCGACGGCGTTCCGGGCAGCGTGCGCATGATGCTGTCGGGCGGTCTCACTCCGGCAAACGTCGGTGACGCCATCCGGCGGGTAAGACCGTGGGGTGTCGACGTGTCGACGGGTGTCGAGGCTCAGCCCGGATCGAAGGACGCCGTGAAGCTTCGGAAGTTCATAGAAGCCGCCCGCGAGGCTGGAGACGCGCTCGACGACGACCTCCCGGGAGCCTCCGGCGAGGCGCCGTTCGATTGGGAGATCGACAGCTGAGCGGATCCGGGGCGATCAGACGGACTTCGCGAGGTCCTCACACACGCTTGACGGCATCCGAGCATCCGGGTCCGACGATGAAGGGGTCAACTACCAGATCCCTCAATCGAAGGAGGAAACATGTTAAAGCGTGTTCTCGCAACGCTCGTGACGGGAGCCACGCTCTCGAGCGGGGCGCTGGTCGCCGGCCCGGCCGCATCGGCATCCGGATCGGACTGCCCCGGCGGAACCTGGCCCAGCGAGCTCGATGGCCGTCCCGCGGAGGTAGCGGTAGGCATGACCGGCATGGCGCTGTGGCGCGACGGCCGCGTTTGGAAGCTTCGGGTCAGTGAGAAGGGGCGCGACCTCGCCATCTTCACCGGGAGCATCTCTACCGACGGCCGGCTCGTCTCAGTCGGTGCGAACCTGGAACGTGGCGACCGCTTGGTGCGCCGGAGCAGGTCGAAGGTCACCTACGCCTTCACCAACTTCGGCGGTATCGATGGAGTCAACTTCGGTGCGGCCTGCGCTTCGCAGGTGACGATCAGCGGTCGATTGAACGGGGTGATCCTCGACACGACGACTGTGTATCTCGGTCACGGAAGCCAGCATCCGGACGGCGTTCCATTCACCGTCGAGAAGGCGGCCACACCCGTCTGAGGACACTCGCTTGCGAACCGCCCGCCGCCGGCAGGGCGACGTGAGCCGCCGGGCCTCCTTGCCTACCCGAGCATTCATGGGGCGGGCAAGGGGGCCCGGCCCTATCATCTGGCACTCGACGACTCTGGAGGCGAGCGCGCGATGCCCGATGTGCCCGAGAGAGGCGGTGCGCTGCACCTCGGACCACCCGGCCCGGAGCCGATCGGACTAGGTCGATTCGGCGAGTACGGCGGCAGGTTCGTTCCCGAGACGCTCATCGCCGCCCTCGAGGATCTCGAAGCGGAGTTCCGCTGCGCATGGTACGACGACGCGTTCAGATCCGAGCTGGCGATGCTGCTGCGCGACTACGCAGGTCGCCCGACCCCGCTGACCGAGTGCCACCGTCTATCGGAGCGTCTCGGCGTGCGCGTGCTCCTGAAGCGTGAAGACCTCACGCACACGGGATCGCACAAGATCAACAACGTTCTCGGCCAGGCGCTGGTGACGCGGCGCATGGGCAAGGAGCGCATGATCGCGGAGACCGGCGCCGGCCAGCACGGTGTAGCAACCGCGACAGCAGCGGCGCTCTTCGGATTCGACTGCACGGTGTTCATGGGCGAGACCGACGTGCAGCGACAGGCGCTCAACGTCTTCAGGATGCGGCTCCTCGGTGCGAAGGTCGTATCGGTCGACTCGGGCAGCGCGACCTTGAAGGACGCCGTGAACGACGCCATGCGCGAGTGGGTGGCGAGCGTAGGGAGCACGCACTACTGCATCGGATCGGTGATGGGACCGCACCCGTTTCCGTGGATGGTGCGCGAGTTCCAGCGCGTCATCGGTGACGAAGCGCGTGCGCAGTGCCGCGCGATGACAGGTCGCGACCCCGATGTCGTCGCTGCATGTGTCGGAGGTGGGTCGAATGCGATTGGAACTTTCGCCGGATTCCTCGACACGGAGGCTGCGCTGGTAGGAGTCGAGGCCGGCGGCCTCGGGCTCGACACGGGGCATCATGGGGCCGCGATCACTCGTGGGGTACCGGGGGTGCTGCACGGGATGCGTTCATTGCTGCTGCAGGACGAGTGCGGGCAGATTCTCGAGGCATCGTCGATCAGTGCCGGCCTCGACTATCCGGGAGTCGGCCCCGAGCACGCTGCGCTGGCGGCGAGCGGGCGCGCGCGATACGAGGTCGCCACCGATGCCGAAGCGCTGGCAGGGTTCATGCTGCTCTCGGAGTCGGAGGGCATAGTTCCGGCGCTGGAGCCGGCGCACGCGATCGGATGGCTGGTTCGGGAAGCGGGCCGATCCATCGCACGGGGTTCCACCGTGTTGATCACGCTCTCGGGCCGTGGCGACAAGGACGCGGCTCAGGTCGCGGAGATGTTGGGCGAGATGCCGGGAGAGGTGCTGTGAGGTTGGAGGCGTCGCTTCGCGAGCGGCGCGACTCCGGGCGCAAGCTCCTGGTTCCGTATGTGACCGGGGGGCTGGGGGCTTCGTGGCTCGACGTCGTCAGGGCAAGCGCAGCTGCAGGTGCCGACGCCGTGGAGATCGGCATCCCGTTCTCCGACCCGATGATGGACGGCAAGACGATTCAGGAGGCAAGTAGGCGCGCACTCGATCTCGGTGCTACCCCGAGCGGCGTGATCCAACGCGCAGGTGACCTCGACATCGGCGTGCCCCTGGTCGTGATGACGTATTACAACCTAGTTGCGCACATGGGTCATGACCGATTTGCGAGCTCGCTGGTAGATGCCGGCATCGACGCTGCGATCGTTCCGGATCTGCCGCTCGACGAGCTCGACGGGTGGGGCGACGCCGCCGCAGGTGCCGGAGTGGAGACGGTCTTGCTTGCCGCGCCGAGCACGACCGATGATCGCCTCGCCGCGATCTGCGCGCAGAGCCGGGGTTTCGTGTACGGCGTTGCCCTCATGGGAGTCACCGGCGAACGGGCGGCGCTCTCGTCGCACGCCGCGGAGATGGGTCGCCGCCTCAAGCAGGCGACAGACAGGCCCGCGCTGCTCGGCGTGGGGATCTCGACGCCGACACAGGCTGCCGAGGCGGCCGCGTCAGCCGACGGTGTGATCGTCGGCAGCGCGCTGGTCAGGATTCTGCTCAAGGGCGGCGGGGCCGACGACGCCGGTGCTTTCATCGCCTCACTGCGCGCGTCGCTCGACGCTTGCTAGAAGCGCCTCCATCGCGATGTCGTAGCGGCCGTACTCACCGCGAACCGTCGTGACCGGCGCCCGGGTACGCGCTTTGGTGACGAAGCGGCGTCGTCCGGTATGTTGTCGAGCATGGCTGAGAAGATCACGATGCAATCCGACGGAACGCTCGTCGTGCCCGATGAGCCGATCATCCCCTTCGTCGAGGGTGATGGGATCGGCATCGACATCTGGCCCGCCGCGCGCACCGTCCTCGATGCTGCGGCGGCAAGGCACGGCAAGCACATCGAGTGGAGAGAGGTGCTCGCCGGCGAGAAAGCCTTCAACGCGACGGGCTCATGGCTTCCCGATGAGACCCTCGACGCCTTTCGCGAGTTCCTCATAGGGATCAAAGGTCCCCTGACCACCCCCATCGGTGGCGGGTTCCGCTCGCTCAACGTGACGATGCGCCTGAGCCTCGATCTGTACGTGTGCCTGCGGCCGGTCAGGTGGTTCGCCGGTGTTCCTTCACCTGTGAAGCACCCTGAGAAGGTCGACATGGTGATCTTCCGTGAGAACACCGAGGACATCTATGCAGGTCTCGAAGTCGAGCAGGGAACCGCGGAGGCGGCAAGGCTGATCGCGTCGTTGCAAGAGCAGATGGGCTGGAAGATCCGACCCGACAGCGGGATCGGCATCAAGCCCGTGTCGATCACCGGCTCGAAGCGGCTCATCCGCGCTGCGATCGCGTACGCGGTGAAGAACGGGCGTCGCTCGGTGACGATGGTGCACAAGGGAAACATCCAGAAGTACACCGAAGGGGCTTTCCGCAACTGGGGCTACGAGGTTGTGCGCGACGAGTTCGCGGATGTCGCCGTAGGCTGGGACGACTGCGGTGGCAAGCCCGGCGACCGGCTGCTCGTGAAGGATGCGATCGCCGACATCACATTCCAGCAAGCCCTTACCCGTCCCGAGGAATTCGACGTTATCGCGACCACGAATCTCAACGGTGACTATCTCTCCGACGCCCTCGCGGCCCAGGTCGGGGGTATCGGCATCGCTCCCGGAGGGAACATCAACTACATCACCGGGCACGCGATCTTCGAGGCGACGCACGGAACGGCACCGAAATACACGGGCCAGGACAAGGTCAACCCAGGGTCTCTGATCCTTTCGGGTGTGATGATGTTCGAGCACCTGGGATGGACGGAAGCTGCCGCTGACATCGTTCGCGCTCTGGAGAGCACCATCTCCGACCGGATCGTGACCTACGACTTCGCCCGTCTGATGGAAGGGGCGTCGGAGGTCAAGTGCTCCGAGTTCGCCCAGGCGATCGTCGATCGCTTGTAGACGCGGGAGCGCCGCGCCCGGATCGGTCCGAGAGAGGTGACTTCGGAAGGTGAGGGCAGGCGAGTGCCGGTGTCGGCGGGCGGTCCGGTAGTCGACGGCGGTCCATCTGTTGTCGTGGGCGGCGATGTCCGTGGCGCTCGGACCCTCGAGTACCAACCGGCGCTGGACGGGCTCAGAGCCCTGGCGGTCGGTGCCGTCATGGCCTATCACGGCGACGTCGCGTGGATGCGCGGTGGATACCTGGGCGTCGACGTCTTCTTCGTCCTGAGCGGCTACCTGATCACGACGATTCTCGTCGTCGAGTGGTCTCGTACGTCGGGCATCTCGCTGCGCGGGTTCTGGGCGCGGCGAGCGCGCAGGCTGCTGCCGGCGCTGTTCTTCATGCTCGCAGGGGCGGCAGCTTACGCGTGGCTGCTCGCTGAGCCCGACGAGCTCGCGCGATTGCGCGGCGACGCACTGGCGACTCTCGGCTATGTGGCGAACTGGCGCTATGTGTGGTCGTCGGCTTCGTACTTCGAGCAGTTCGGCGTTCCGTCACCGCTGAGGCACACCTGGTCGCTGGCGATCGAGGAGCAGTGGTACCTGCTGTGGCCGCTGATCGTCCTGGCGTTGATGCGGGTCGGTCGTGGCGGCGTGCGACTCCTCGGCTCGGTCTCCGCAGCCGGCGCCATCATCTCAGCGGTGCTGATGGCGGTGCTGTTCGATCCGGCGGGCGACTGGTCGCGCGTCTACTACGGAACTGATACGCGCGTGCAGGGTCTCTTGGTGGGAGCGGCGCTGGCTGCCCTGCTCGTGGCGGTGCCGCACGAGTTGCGCTCGCGCAGCGGGCGCGTAGTCGACGCCGCCGCGCTGATCGGTTTGGCGGGACTCGCGTGGTGTGTCTGGGCTGCGGCCGACACCGCCGAGTGGATGTACCGAGGGGGCTTCTTCGTGGTCGCGCTCTCGGCGGCGGTGGTGATAGCGGCGGCTGTCCGCCCTCGGCCCGCGCGATCGGGTCGCTCGATCCGCTCCCTGCTCTCCACCCGGCCGCTTCGTGCGGTCGGGCGTATCTCGTATGGCCTGTATCTGTGGCACTGGCCCGTCGACGTCGCTCTCACGTCCGAGCGCGTCGGGTTCGCCGGACCGGGTCTCTTCGCAGCGAGGACCGCGGTAGCAGTCGCCCTGGCGGGGTTCTCTTACCGTGTGGTCGAGCGTCCGATTCGAGTGCGAGACGTGTTGCGGACGTGGCGTGCGGCGCGCCTGGCGGTGACGCTGACTGCCATCGCGACGGTCGTGGCGATCGTCGCGGCAACGGCCGGGGCGCACCCGCTTCACGGAGTGAGAGGTGACTCGGCGTTGTCGCCGAGTGCCGGTCCCGACAAGCAGGGGACGGAGGCAACGAAACCGAGCGTCCTGTTCGTGGGTGACTCTTCGGCGCTCACCCTCGCGTACAACTTCGATTCGGCCCGGTGGCACGAGGACGACTGGCACTTCGTGGCGACGCTCGGCTGCGGTGTCATCCGCGGCGACACCGTCTCCGCCGGGCGGACTTGGAAGCAGCAGGATGTCTGTCGAAGGTGGCCGCGGCAGTGGGCAGCCGGGGTCGCGAAGTGGGATGTAGACCTCGCAGTCGTTCAGATCGGTGCCTGGGAGGTGCTCGACGCCAGCGTCGACGGCAAGACGCTGAAGGTCGGAACGCCGGAACACTCCACGTACCTCGCAGGCGAGCTGCAAGAGGCGATCGATGTGTTGAGTGCCGGGGGAGCGCTGGTCGCCTTCCTGAAGGTGCCGTGCTTCGGTCCGTCGTCGAGCGGCTCGAGGTTCGGGTCGGAGCGGACCGACACCGCCCGGGTCGCCGCTGTCAACGAGGTGCTCGCCACGGTCGTCGAGGCGAACCCGGGACGCGCCGAAGTGATCGATCTCGCCGAGTGGCTCTGCCCTGGTGGCCGCTATGCGGAGAAGATCGACGGGCTCCGGGTTCGCTACGACGGTGTCCACTTCGACGCCGCCGGCGCCGCCGCGTTCTGGGCCCGGCTCGCTCCGAAGATCGAGTCCCTCGCCAAGACCCCCCACCCCGCTTCTGGCGTCAGTAACTCGGGATAGTTGCGAGTTAGTGACGCAAGAACCTCTTGGGGCGGGGCTGTCGAAGCGACTAGGCGAGGCGGGTGAGGAGGGCTTCGAGGCCAAGCGTGTAGTGGGGGAGCAAGTCGATGCCCTGTAGGCGTAGGGCCGCGTTGTCGAGCACGGAGTTGGCGGGGCGCAGAGCCGGGCGCGGCGGATCGAGATCGGCGGTGGTGATCGGAACGACCCGACCGGGATCGAGTCCCGCGGCGCTCATCACCGACCGCGCGAATTCGTACCAGGAGACAGCACCCTGGTTCGTGACGTGGTGCACGCCTGGTCGTCGGTCGACCACGAGACGCTCCAGCATCGCCGCCAGGTCGGCTGCAAAGGTCGGGTTGCCGCGCTGGTCGTCGACGAATGCGAGCGTCGCCTGCTCACGAGCGAGGCGGAGGATGGTCTTCACCATGTTGGATCCGCGAAACCCGCAAACCCATGAAGTTCGCACGATCGTCGTGCCGGGTAGGCGCAGCGCCTCGGTCTCTCCCGCGAGCTTGGAGCGACCGTACGCGGAGGTCGGGTTCGTAGGGTCCCATTCGACATACGGTTCGGACTTGGTGCCGTCGAACACGTAGTCCGTCGAGAGCGCGAGGAGATGCGCATCTACGCGAGCGCATGCCTCCGCGACGTTGCGCGTGCCGAGGGCATTGACCATGTGCGCACGATCCGGCTCGGATTCGCAGGAATCGACGGCAGTCCATGCCGCTGCGTGAACTACCGCATCCGGTTCGAGGGAGGTGATCGCGCCGAGCACAGAGTCGCGATCGGTCACGTCGAGAGACTCGCGAGCAAGAGCGAACACCTCGTGTTGTGGCGCGGCATCGAACCTGGCGGCCACCTCGCTGCCGACCTGTCCTCCGGCACCGGTGACCAGGACACGCATCAGCCTGCCTCCGTGCCGGGGGTGATGCTGCGGGCGGTCGGTGGTGCTGTGTTGTGCCAGGTCGGGATCATGTATGCCCCTTCAGCGGTTCCCACCACCAACGGTTGTCCCGGTACCAGGAGACGGTCTCGGCCAGCGCCTCGTCCAAGTCGCGTCGGGGCTTCCAGCCGAGCGCAGTGATCTTCGTCGTGTCGATCGAGTAGCGACGGTCATGGCCGAGCCTGTCTTCGACGTGTTCGATCATCGAGTCATCGGCGTGC
>Ga0172368_10007863_pt1 | contig 10994 bp, 7 predicted proteins | sample Lak11m_FD_114540 | JGI IMG/M metagenome (GOLD analysis project Ga0172368, IMG submission 114540) | Freshwater microbial communities from Kabuno Bay, South-Kivu, Congo - kab_022012_11m | ecosystem: Environmental > Aquatic > Freshwater > Lake | place: Democratic Republic of the Congo: South-Kivu...
CGCTTCACGTTCGAATACAACCAGCGGGGCCATCAGGTCCTCCGGATCGTCGCCGTTGACGCGGCCACCGGCAAGGCCGAGGCCATCGTCGAGGAGACCAGCAAGACGTTCATTGACTACGCCGGCAAGCACTTCGCCCGCTACCTCGACGCCACCGGCGAGATCATCTGGATGTCCGAGCGGGACGGCTGGAACCACCTCTACCTCTACGATGCTCGAACAGGGCGTGTCAAGACGCAAATCACGAAGGGCCAGTGGGTCGTGCGGGCCGCGGATCGTGTGGATGAGCAGAAGCGCCGGATATGGTTCCGTCTTGGGGGCTACTACCCCGCACAGGATCCCTACTACATCCACTATGCACGGGTGAACTTCGACGGCACGGGCCTGACGCTCCTGACGGAAGGCGACGGCACGCACACCGTTACCTATTCGCCGGACGAGCGATTCCTGCTGGACACCTACTCGCGCGTGGACATGCCGCCGGTAACCGAGCTCAGGCGCACCGAGGACGGCAGGCTCGTCTGCCTTCTCGAGCGAGGGGACGCGTCGGCGTTGCTGAAGACGGGCTGGAAGATGCCTGAGCGGTTTGTCGCAAAGGGCCGCGACGGAAACACCGACATCTACGGGGTCATCTACCGGCCCACCAGCTTCCGCGCATCGCGCAGGTACCCGGTGGTAGAGGCGATCTACGCTGGTCCTCAGGGCAGCTTCGTTCCGAAGGCCTGGTCGGCGCTGCACGGCGCCCAGACCATGGCCGAGCTTGGCTTCGTCCTGGTGCAGATAGACGGGATGGGCACGTCCAACCGGTCCAAGGATTTCCACGATATCTGCTGGAAGAACCTGGCCGACGCCGGCTTCCCCGATCGCATCCTCTGGATGAAGGAGGCGGCGAAGATCCGGCCCTTTATGGACCTGACGCGCGTCGGCATCTACGGCGGCTCGGCGGGCGGCCAGAACGCACTGGGCGGGCTCCTCTTCCATCCCGAGTTCTACAAGGTAGGCGTCGCCGACTGCGGTTGCCACGACAACCGCATGGACAAGATCTGGTGGAACGAGCTCTGGATGGGCTGGCCCGTCGGCCCCGAGTACGCGGCGAGCTCCAACGTAGTCAATGCGAAGAATCTGCAGGGCAAGCTCATGCTTGTGGTCGGCGAGATGGACACCAACGTGGATCCGGCCTCGACGATGCAGGTGGTGAACGCGCTCATTAAAGCGGACAAGGACTTCGACCTTCTCGTCGTGCCCGGCGCGGGTCATGGAGCGACCGGCCCGCCCTATGGCCAGCGCCGAATGCGGGATTTCCTCGTGCGTCACCTGCTGGGGGTGGAGCCGAGGGCGAAGTAGACAGCGCACCCGGCGGCTGAGCATGGACGCGCGAAGCCGGTGGCCGAGTAGCGAAGCGTCAGCCCGGTGGTCGAGTAGCGAAGCGTATCGAGACCACCACGCCAACCACCCCGCGCCGGTGGTCTCGATCCGTCGAGCGCGCCGCACGGTCTACCGTTCGATGCGGCACCGTGCCCTGCGCTCGACTACTCGACCACCGGGACGTCCGGCGGTCTGGTAGGGCGGCGCGAGGCAACGTGCGGGCGAGCGCGCGTAGCCCTTGGCCGCGCCGACCGTGACGAAACCCCGGAAGGACACGCACGCAACGCCGGGGTTTCGTTACGAGGCTTGCGGACGTTCCTTCGTAGCGGACGTCCGAGCCGACTGACGGCAGTTGGGTCGGGGCCGCGCAAGCCTCTACTCAATCGCCGGCGGCGCACGAACATGTATCTGCGCCCGTGGTCCTGATCCGTCGAACGCGAAACCTGGCCTCAGGCGGTATCGTACCGGTAGTATCGGCCGTCCGCAGACGGCAAGGGAGGATTCGTCATGACCCCAGCATTCCGCGCGTTCGCGGCTCTTGCCCTGCTAACGCTTGCCGCCTGCGCCATCGCCCAGGCGCCGGCGCCGATCGTCCGCTTCGCATTTGACGATACCGATGGAGGGTGGAACGGCCAGGGCACGAACTGCCGCGCCTCCATCACAACCCAGTCGTCGTTCAACGGCGCCGGGGCGCTGAAGTTCGAATACGATCTCAAGCCCAAGGCGATGAGCGGCCTGGCATGGATGCCCTCGGAAGGCGCGCTTGCCGGCGCGACAATGTTCCGCTTCTGGGTGCGCGTCGAGCAGCCCACCACGCTCGCGCTCATGGTTCAGGAGCGTGGTGGAGGCCGGTACACCTCGATGTTCGCCGCGCCGAAGGGCAAGTGGCAAAAGGTGGAGGTCTCGACGTCCGATCTCATCCTGAACGAGGGGTCGAACGACCCGAGGGATGCCGACGGCAAGCTGAACGTGGAGCGTATTGAGGCGGTCTCGTTCGGCGACCTGGCCCAGTTCATCGCCCAGGCGGGAAGCCCCGAGTTCGCCGCCCTGCTGGGGCTTGAGTTGGGCCCACGGACCATGATGCTGGATGACTTCACGGTCACGGCTGAGAAACCGACCCCCGGCTACACCGTCTCCGCCAAGGAGGTGGTTCTCGATACCTTCGCCCGACCTCAGGCCGCGTGGCTCGCCACATGCGCGGCGGAGATCGGCAAGGCCGCTACGACCGGCGCGGCCCGGGCTCTGGTGGCAACCTACCGCCAGATGGCGGGGAGGATAGTCGCTCTCGGGCGAGCGGTACCCAAGGGCGTCATGAAGGGGATGGGCAGGCTCAGCTTTACCGTCTCCTCGCAGCGGCACGCCATGCTCCTTGTGCAGGTGGAAGAGGCGGGGGGAGGCAAGTTCAACACGATTGTCGAGGTGGACGAGGGTTCGGCCGACAAGCAGATCACTGTCGAGTGCGCCAATCTGAACGCCGCCGACGATTCGCCGGTGAAGGACCGCGGCGTGAAGATGGAACTGGCGACGCAGGTGGTCTTCATAGACGCCGCCATGTTCGGGGGCGCAGCGAGCGAACAGGACAACGTCCTGACCATCAGTGAACTGAAGCTCCGGCCGGCGCAGTAGGCCTTGGCTGTCGGCCTCCCTGTATAATGCAACCATGGACTGGGGAGACCTGGACAATGAGGAGTGGCTCGAGTGGTACCTGCTGACGCCGCAAGAGCGCTTCGAGGAATCGTCAAGGCTCTGGGAGTTCTATCTCGCGTGTGGGGGCAGCCTTGATCCCGACCCCGATTCTCAGAGTCCTTTCGACTCTCTCTACGAGCGGGGCCCACTTCCTGCTGATGGGGGGACAGGCGTGCGTGTTCTACGGCGCGACGGAGCTCAGCCGTGACGTAGACATCGCAGTCGCCGCCGATCCTGAGGACTGGGGTCTCCTGCAGCGTGCCCTGGCTGAGCTCGAAGCGGAACCGATCGCCGTTCCTGCTCCGAGCCTCGACGCGTTGCGCCGCGGCCACGCGGTGCACTATCGCGCGCGGAGAGCCGACGCCGCCGGGATCAGACTGGACGTCCTGGCCGTGATGCGCGGAGTTGACGCATTCGAGACGCTGTGGGATCGCCGGACCACCGTCGTCCTTGGCGATGGGACCCGGTGCGAGATCATGGCCTTGCCCGACCTGGTCGCGGCCAAGAAGACGCAGCGGGACAAGGACTGGCCGATCATCCGTCGGCTCATTGAGGCCGACTACGCCTCCCACAGCGACGCCGCGTCTCCGGGACACGTGGCATTCTGGCTCAGCCAGGGGCGCACACCGGCTCTGCTCCTGGGCCTCTGTTCGCAGCACGCCGCGGTCGCCCAGAGGATGGCCGCGAGCCGTCCGCTTTTGGCTGTCGCCATTGCAGGCGATGCCGAGGGCGTGGCCGCCGGGCTGCGTGCCGAAGAGGACGCCGAGCGCGAGGCCGACCGGCGTTACTGGGTTCCGCTTCGAGCGGAGCTGGAGCGGATGCGACGGTCTCAGCGGCAGGAGAGCGCGTCGTGATATGAGACGCCCTGCTCCCCGAGATCGGCGACCCTGGCTGAGGTGCGGGGCCTTCTTCGGCGCTACGGGCTCCCAACGGCAATGGTTCCGATCCCAACGAGTTCCACGATCCTCGGCCCCATCGGGACCATCTTCGGCGCGCCTCGCTGAGTGAACTCCGCGCGAAACTCGCGCGCCGTCACCGGGTGAACGAGGTCAACAGCCCGCAGAAGGCGACCCGCGGGATCACGCATATCGTAGGGGTGCTCTGGGGTGATCGTGGTGAGGAGCCGCCACGTCCCGCCCTCGTCGCGGAGGAAGAGCCGGATCTCGGCCGCCTCGCGGTTTGTGCTCCCGTCGTCTCCCTGCGCGTAGACCTCGATCCGCTCGAGGCTGATCGCCTTCGCCGTGCGCCACTCGACCCAGTGTGCGTACCCATCCGGCTTCCCATCGGCGAACAGCACGACATCGCGCGACTCGACGGAACCGTAGACGCCGCCCAGCAGGTCCCTGGCGTCACAGCCGTCCACGAGCTCTGAGTGGCTCGTCACCTGCGCGCCCGTGCGAACGTCCCACAGGTTGGCCCGCTCGCCCGGCCTGACATCCACCGGCCTGGCCGCAACCTTGCGTCCATGGTCCGGCCCGAGCAGGTGCTGCTTCACGAGGAGCATGAGGGAGTGCGGGTCCACGAACTCAACGTCGCGTCCCCTCGAGTCCTTCTTCACGGTTTGCACCAGCTCTCTTAGCTTCGTCGGGCTCCAGAGGATGGTCCGGTAGACGCTGAAGCGAGGCCGGTCGGCCCGAGTGCGCGACAGGATGGTGTTGGCCCCGGCGCGGACCTCGTAGATGTCCCACTCCATTCGCAGCAGAGGCATGCCGCCGTGCATCTTCTCGTGCGGCGTCTTCTGGCCGATGACGCCGTCCGGCGAGAACCTCGCGTAGGCATCGAGCACCTTGCCCTGCGACGCCGGCGCAAAGCCGTCTATGACGAAGCCGGTCAGGCTCAGATCCCACCGGGCATAGTGACGCCTGCAGTGCTCCTCCCAGACGTTCAGCCCCGAAGGCAGCCCCGAATGAACACGAGGCTCCACGAGCCGCGAGGGATTCACGTAGCCCGCGCCGCTGTCTCCGGCGATGAACACGTCTCCCCTGGCGGCCCGCTTGCGGGCGTAGTCCATTCCGAACGCGAACCTCTCCGCCAGGTTGGGGTTGAAGGCCCATCCCATCGGTATCGTGCCGAGGGCGGTATCACGCCACATGTCGGGCAACTGCCAGTAGAGCCAGGCTGCTGAGTCATAGTCCCCGCCGTAGATGGCGACGTAGTTCCGTGGCACGACGTGACCGCCGGCGTCAATCAGCCCCCGCGAGCGAAGGTCGTTCAGCGTCGGCTTGCGCTGCGGGTAGCGCCGGGCCAAGGGGAACTTGCGGAAGACCGAGGCATTGGCCATGGCGGACAGCCCGAGAGCGTCCGCATCCATGTAGGCGTTGAAGCACGACAGTATCTCGGCATAGCGCCACTCGCCGGGCACCGGCTCATGCTTGCCGCCCGCATCGCCGTGATTCGTGTACTTCCAGGCCCACGGCAGGAACCCGCCCACATGGATCATCCGTTTTCCGTCCGTGCGCTCGTAGGCCGAGCGGAGGATCGCCGTGAGCGTCCGGGCGTCTGCGCCGACGGGCTGGGCACGATCGTCAACGGGGCTCTCGTCGTCCCACGGCGATAGATCGAAGAAGAACCCCCTTTCGGCGATGAAGTAGTCGTGGTTGCTGAGCGTGTGATTGGGCACATAGCCTTCGGGATGGCGGAGCCACCACGCGTCCAGGTAGTAGGCGAGCTTCGTCGGGCTGCACTTGCCCGTGTCGAGGTAGCGCTCCTTGGCCCACATGTAGGCGTCGCACTTGGCGCTGCCGGTCGAGGCCGTCCGCGTTCCCGGGATGATGCCCCGCCCTGTGAAGAGGCTCGTGCCGTCGCGGTTCACGAGCCAAACCTTCACCGGAAGGCGCGGTCCCCCGGAGTCGAGCGCCAGACGACGGTAGAGCGACTCATCACGCGGATCGAACCTGACGCAGGCGAGGTCCTCGGCGCCGGCTACGGTCGAGGCCACGTTGGAAGTCGCGGGCACCTTCTCGTCGTAGACGACGAGGCCCTTGAGCAAGCCGCGGAACCGGCGAGCGAGGGCAACCGGATCCGGCGCCGGCACCAGCACCCGATCGCGCAGCCAGCCTCCGGGCTGCCGCATCGCGTCCAGCCAGAACCTGTCGAAGCGTCCAGTGGCATCGCCGACGAGAATGATGTAGAGGCGCGGCTCCCGGCGATTGACGATCCCTTGCACGGAAGCCACGAAATGGGTCTCGTCCCAGGTTCGTCGGACCGCGTCAGCGTCCCTCCGATCCAGCGTAACGGTGTGGGTGAGATCATATGTGCAGAGGGTCTTCTGCGCGGCGCCGCTGGCGTCGCACACGCCCGTTACCGCAGCCAGGGCCGCCGCCGCCGTGAGCGAGTGCCCGGCGCGAAGGCTTCGGCGCCTCATTCGGCATCTCCACGCTCTCCCACGAGCGCATCCATAGCCGCCCGGCTCGCGCACGCTTCGCGTCCTAACTCGAACTCGGCGTCGAACGCGACCGCTCCGAGCGCCGCGCGTATGCCGCGGGTCATCTGGTCCACCGTCGGCGCCTCGTGGGGAGCTCTCGCGCACCCCACCACCGAGCGGACACCCTGGGCAGCGCCCAGTAGTCGGGCTGCGTGCTTCCTGCGTCCCGTAGCATCGGCAAGGCGCGCCATCGCCTCAATGCTCTCGGCAAGCCGCTGCGGGTACTGCATGTCCCTCGCCAGGCCGTAGGCCTCTTGCAGCAGGCCGAGCGCCCGCCCGGGCTCGCCCCGCCGCGCGACGGTCTCGCCAAGGTTCAGCAATGATGTGGCAACGAAGTGACGGTTGCCGACCGCGCGTGCCCTGTCAAGAGCCTCTTCGTAGTAGGCCTGTGCTTCCTCGTCATCGCCCCGCATCTCGGCCACGCAGCCGAGGTTGCCCAGGGCTCGAACCATGAGGCTGGGGCTCCCGGTGTCTCGCGCATCTGCCAGCGACTCCCTGAACCGTTCCCTGGCCTCCTCGAGCGCGCCCTGTTCAAAGGCTACCACTCCGATGGCCATCCGGATCAGGACTCCCAGCGCGCGGTCGCCGATCGGCGCGGCGAGCTCCAGCGAACGCGCGTAGTTGTGCGTCGCTGAAGCGTAGTCCCTTCTGTCTCGAGCCGACAGGCCCCGCCAGTAGTAAGCGTGGCTCAAGACGCTCGCATCGCCCAGAGTCGCGGCGTCGCGCACGCAGGCGTCCAGCGACCTGGTCACAGCCTCGTGGTCTCCCTGCCGCAGAGCCATCTCGGCCCGCACGATTTCGACGGCGCACCTGAGGCTGCTCGGCTCGCTCGATGCCGCCGCGAGCAGCGCGTCGCAGCGCGCCCTTCCTTCCGAGAACATGCCTCGCTCCGACCAGAAGAGGTGCAGAGCCCTGGCGATCCGCAGCCCATCGGTGACTTGATCGGGAGTCTCAGCGCACCGGATCATCGTCGCCCGCAGGTTACCGTAGTCGGCATCCAGCAGGGCGAGACACGCGCCTTCCTCCGGGCCGACCATGCCAGGCGCCGCCCCCTCCGCGACGGACACGAAGTAGCGGGCGTGTGCGGCGCGGGCCCGCTCCTCCTCGCCCGACTCGCGCAGCCGCGTCTCCGCGTATTGCCGCACCGTCTCCAGCATGCGCGCGCGCTCGGCGTTGTCTTCGAAGATCACCCAGGACTTGTCGGCCAACGACGTGAGCACCTCGGTCACATCGGAGCCGCAATCCACGCATACGGCCTGGCAGGCTTCGAGCCTCCAGCCGCCCACGAAGACGGAAAGCCGACGCAGCAGGGTCTGCTCGCGGAAGTTCAGCAGGTCGTAGCTCCAATCGAAGAGCCTTCGCAACGTCTGGTGGTGGGGGTGCGAGCCCCTGCTGCGCGCGTCCAGGAAGCCGAAGCGGTCGTTCAGCCGCGCGGCGATCTGCTCAACGGGCAGTACCCTCGCCCGTGCCGCCGCGAGCTCGATGGCCAGAGGTATGCCATCCAGCTGCCGGCAGATCGCCACCACCGATGGCGCCGTAGCGTCCGTGAGGCCGAACGACGGCGACGCCGACCGCGCGCGGTCGCAGAACAACCTCACGGCCTCGTTCGCGGCCGCCTGCGCTGCTGTGATTCGCTCCGACGCCGCATCGGGCGAGCCGCTATGCGGGGTTCGTCCTGCCTCAGGCAGAGGCAAGCCCAGCACCCGATAGGTCGCCTCGCCCGTGATGGACAGCGGCTCACGGCTGGTGGCAAGCACGGTCAGGCGCGGGCATGCTCGAAGAAGTCGGTCCGCCAATGCGGCGATGCCGTCCACGAGATGCTCGCAACCGTCGAAGATGAGGAGCGTGGCGCTGAGCCTGAGGTGGTTCACGATCTGGGCGATCAGCTCGGTGTCGGGCCGTTCGGCAACGCCAAGCGTTGCAGCGAGAGCGTGGGCGACCAGCGCCTCGTCGCGGAGCTCGGCGAGCTCGACGAGCCAGACCCCGTCGAACTTGACCCCGACCTCTACGGCCGCCTCCAGCGCGAGCCGCGTCTTGCCGCAGCCGCCAGGGCCAACGAGGGTTGTTACCCGGGATCGGAGACACAGGTCGCGCACGTCCGCGAGCTCCCGGACGCGCCCGATGAACGCCGTCACGGCGGTCGGCAGGTTGTTGGGCACCGAGCCCATCGGCATGAGCGGCGCCGCCTCCCCGCCGAGGGAGGGATGCCACAGCTCGAAAACGTGTTCCGGCTCGGACAGGTCCCGAAGCCTGTGGACGCCATGGTCCATGAGGACCGCGCCGCTCGGCAGGGCACTCGATAGCGCGGTCGCGGTCGCCTCCGTGACGAGTATCTGCCCGCCCCGCCCCAGCCCGCGGACGCGCGCGCACCGGTTCACAACGGGCCCGAAGTAGTCGCCGTCGCGCACTTCCGGCTCACCGGTCTGGAGCGCCATCCGAACCCGCAGCTCAGGCAGTCCCTCGGCGCCTGCGGCCTGGTGAAGCCCGCTGAAGCTGCGTTGCATCTCGATTGCCGCCTCGCAGGCCTTGGCCGCATCGGGGAACACCGCGAAGAGACTGTCGCCCTCACCGCGCGTCTTGATGAGCCGACCCCCGTTGGCCGTGATCGTCGCTTCCGCCATGGCATCGTGAAGGGCCAGGACGGCCCTCATCGCCGTGGGCCGCTCCTCCCATAGACGCGTGGAGCCCTCAATGTCGGTCATCAGGAGGGTCACGGTGTCGGCGCGGGGGCCACCGGAGGCTCCGCTCATCGGGCTCTGCGTCTTGCTCACGATCGTCCTATTCAACTATATGACGGGCCCTTCCTCCACGTCGTTTCCGGCACAGGTACAATGCCACCAATACGGGCATATGCCAGGCGTTCGTCGCGGCCCGCCCGCCGCACTGCGCCCGCGGCACACAGGCCCGAAGCGCGGGAGTCCGCCATGTCAACCAACCTGGGAAGCACCGCTCTGGCTCAGGTCGCCATTGTCGTCCGCGATATAGAGGCAGCAGCGCGCAAATGGGCCGACGTTCTCGGCATGCCGACCCCCGAGGTCATCATCACTCGGCCCGGGCTCGAAGTCGCTCAGACCTACAAGGGCGTTCGTTCCAGCGCGCAGGCCAAGCTGGCCTTCTTCAACCTTGGCCAGGTCCAGCTGGAGCTGATCGAGCCGATGGGCGGTGACAGCACCTGGCAAGAAGCGCTCGACCGGAACGGCGAGGGTTTCCATCACCTTGCGTTCTGGGTAGACGGCATGCAGAAGAGCGTGGACTTCCTGCGCGGGCGGGGCATCCCCATGGTCCAGCGAGGCGACATGGGCGAAGGCCAGTACGCATACTTCGATGCCGAGGAGGAGCTGGGTGTCACGCTCGAGCTGCTCGAACGGAAGCGCGAAGCCCGCGCCGAGCCCTAGGATCGCTCCGGTTCGCCTCCGCGCGAGGCACAGGGGTACGCATGGCGGCGATCGGGCCGACACTCGGCGCTGACCGAGCAGCGCTTTCCAGCGGTCGCAGGCCTGGCGGAGCAGCGCCCTCCAGTGGCGGGCAGGTACTCCGCGCCCTGCTCCTGCGGCTTGCCACGTTGGCCGTTGTTCTGGCCGTGTTGTCGGTCCTACCGTGGGGAGGCGCAATGGGTCCCATGCGGCCCAAGCATGCGGTACTGACCCTCCTCGCGGTCGCCGGCGTCGGCAAGGCGCTATACGACACCTTCTTCTACGACCGGTTCCGTCAGTGACCAGGCCGGGCAACGCGAGCAGCCGGCCCGGCGAGGCGGAGCCGACAGAGCAGCGCCCTCCACGCACCATAGGCAGGCGCCCGACCACGCAATGAAAGGACAGCCATTGGCGCAACCCACCGCACAACGCCGCCTGACCCTGGATGCGATCTTCAAGTCAAAGGTCCTCGACGACAAACCCCTTCGCTCGCCGGTCTGGCTCTCGGACAGCCGCCGCGTCGCCTACCTTGATGCCTTCCCGCACACGAAGAGGACTACCATATGGATCTTCGACGCGGAGACCCGTGAGCGAACCCCCCTGGTGGATCCTGCCAAGCTCCGCGTGGCCGGACTGGCCCGGCCAGTGCCGGTTCATTTGGTCAGCCCGTCGGATGACGGGACCCGGTTCCTGTTGACATCTGAAGCGCCGGCCCGGTTCAAGCCGTGCGGCGACCTGTACGTGTTCGACACGGGCACGACGAAGCTGTCGAGGCTCACGGAGAGCAGCGAAGAGCAGTACCATCCCCGGTTCTCGCCCGACGGGCGGACGATCGGTTTCGTCCGCACCGGTGATCTGTGGGTCGTGGACGCTCAGTCCGGCCAGGAGCGCCGGTTGACGCATGACGGCGGCGCCGGCGGAGCGGCGCCCTCCAACGGCCGGTGCGGCTGGGTTTACGAGGAAGAACTGGGCCTGGGCCGCGCCTGGGAATGGTCGCCGGATGGCACGGCCATCCTCTTCCTGCAGCAGGACGAGTCCTCCGTGCCGGAGGTGCTGCTGCCGCAGTTCGATCAGCCCCACTGCGAGCCGCGCCGAACTCGCTATCC
>Ga0172368_10007864_pt1 | contig 10993 bp, 10 predicted proteins | sample Lak11m_FD_114540 | JGI IMG/M metagenome (GOLD analysis project Ga0172368, IMG submission 114540) | Freshwater microbial communities from Kabuno Bay, South-Kivu, Congo - kab_022012_11m | ecosystem: Environmental > Aquatic > Freshwater > Lake | place: Democratic Republic of the Congo: South-Kivu...
ACACCCTTGAGCGTGATGCGATATCCGTTCGGTTTGAGTTCGAGGTTGTCGCGGATGTGCACAGGCGCTGCAAGAAAACCGATTTCCTGGGCAAATTTTTTGCGCAGGCCGCGGATGCGTTTGAGCAAGTCGCCATCCTGTCCCTTGTCCACAAGAGGGATCAGGCGATAGCCTACTTCCAGGCCGAGCACGTCGACCGGCGCGACATCCGACCAGCTCGCATCCAGCGACTCCGGCTGCAGATCCTGCACCATCGGTGCAGCCTGTGTAGCAGCCGCCTGCGTGCGCGCCCGCATGATCCACCAGGCGAAGCCGCCGATGGCACTGGCCAGCAGGAGGAAAACCAGGTTGGGCATGCCGGGGATCAGACCCAGCACACCCAGGATGAACGCAGTCAGCATCAGCACTGTCGGGTTGCCGAACATCTGTCCGGCAACCTGTTGCCCGACGTCCTCGTTGGTGGTGACCCGGCTGACCACCAGGCCGGCGGCAGTGGAAATGATCAGCGCCGGGATCTGTGCCACGAGGCCGTCGCCGATGGTCAGCAGGGTGTAATTCTTCGCCGCACCGGCGATATCCATGTCGTGCTGCAGAACACCGACAATCAATCCGCCGATGACGTTGATGAACAGGATCAGGATGCCGGCGATGGCATCGCCGCGCACGAATTTGCTGGCACCGTCCATGGAACCGAAGAAGTCGGCTTCCTGGGCGATTTCGGCACGGCGCCGTCTGGCCTCGTCCTCACCGATCAGGCCGGCATTGAGATCGGCGTCGATGGCCATCTGCTTGCCCGGCATCGCATCGAGAGTAAAGCGTGCCGACACTTCGGCAATGCGGCCGGCGCCTTTGGTGATGACCACGAAATTGATCACCACCAGGATGATGAAGACCACCAGACCGACCGCATAATTGCCGCCCACCAGGAAATGGCCGAAGGCCTCGATGACTTTCCCCGCCGCATCCGGGCCGGTATGTCCTTCCAGCAGCACCACCCGGGTCGACGCCACGTTCAGGGAAAGACGCAACAGCGTGGTCACCAGCAGCACGGTCGGGAACACCGAGAAATCGAGCGGCTTCAGGGTGTACATGGCGACCAGCATCACCATGATCGAGATGGCGATATTGAAGGTGAAGAACACGTCGAGAAGAAATGGCGGCAACGGCAGCACCATCATCGACAGGATCATCACGATCAGCAGCGGCGCCGCAAGCTGGCGCAAATTGCCGCGCGAGAATACGGTCTGCAGGCTGAGTGCGCCGTTCATGCTACGGCTACCGGCTCAATGTCCGGCTCGCTCTCACTGCCGGGATCCATGTTTGCAGGTACCTGCAGATCGACGGGCAAGACCGGCATGGACGCGATCCCGCTGCCTCCGGCGAGATATTGCTTGAGCTGATAGACGTATGCCATCACCTCGGCCACGGCAGTATAGAGCGGTGCCGGAATCTGCTCGCCGATGTCGCAATGCCGGTAGAGCGCTCGCGCCAGCGGCGGTGCCTCGAGCAGCGGTACTTCGTTCTCGTCGGCCAGCTCGCGTATTCTCTGGGCGATCAGATTCATGCCTTTGGCAATCACCTGCGGCGCCCCCATATTGCCGCTGTCATATTTGAGCGCCACGGCATAATGCGTCGGGTTGGTCACGACTACATCCGCCTTGGGAACTTCCGACATCATCCGCTTGCGCGCCAATTCGCGCTGCTGGCTGCGGATGCGCTGCTTCATGTGCGGATCGCCTTCCTGTTCCTTGCCTTCCTGGCGTACCTCTTCGCGTGTCATGCGCAAGTTCTTGTAATACTGCCAGAGCTGAAACGGCACATCGATGGCCGCGATCAGGGCCACGCCGCCCACCAAGGCAAAGAAAGCAAACAGCAACAATTGGGCGAATGAAATCAGGCCGTTTTCGAGTGGCTGCATCAGCAGCGCAAACAGCGCTCCCTGTTGATGCAGGACAATCCAATACACAATGCCGCCGACCAAGGCTGCCTTGAGCATGGCTTTGATCAACTCCGCCACCCCCTGCATGGAGAAGATTCGCGTCAGCCCGCTCAGGGGATTGATCCGGGTGAAATCCAGGCTCATCGCCTGAGGGGAAAAGATCAGGCCGCCGAGCATGACCGGCGCAGCAACCGCACCAACAATTGCCAGTACGAACAGCGGTGCGGAAAGCTGCAGGGCATGCCATGCCAGTGTGACGAAGGCGGTACCCATCGCATGCGGATCAAAGGCCGCATTGCGGCCAAAGCTGAGTCCCTCGCGAACTATGCCGGAAGCATGATGAGTGAGCCAACCGCCCATCGCCCAGAACCCGCCCGCACTCGCCAGCAAAACCAGAAAAGCCGATAGTTCCCGCGATTGCGGAACGCGCCCCTCTTCGCGTGCCTGTTCCAGCCGTCGGCCTGACGCCGGTTCGGTTCGTTCAAGATCGCTTTCTTCAGCCACTGACGGTTCCTCGCATGCCGCCAATTATTGCCGTCGGCCATAGAGGATCAGCGCGGGAATAGAAGAGGATTAGCCTGTCAATTCGCCGCTATGCGCGACTTGTGCGAAGACGGCGCAAACTGCGCCGCGAGAAGGCTTGCTGTCGTGGGGCCGACCGCCGCGAGACGTGCTTCAGGCAGCGGCCGATTCCTGGGGAATAAAAGCCGAGCGGGGAACTCCGCGGTTTTCGCCGAGTGACGTAAGAAGTTCCTTCATGTCGAGGATCAACACGATCTGCCCGTTCGACAGCGTCGTGACCCCGGCCACGCCCTTGGGGCGGAAACCTTCGAGCGACTTGATCACCGCATCCTCGCGACCGGCGAAGCCATCGATCGCGAGAATGAAGGAGGTATCGGTGGCCTGCATCAGAACCCCGTATTCGGGTACCCGCTCGGGAACCCATCCGAGCAGGCTGCACAACGGCAAGAGCGGCAGAACTTCGCCTCGCACCATCATGATGGCGCTGCCCCCCACTTCCTGCACCTGGTCAATCTCGATCGGCAGGATCTCCCGCACCATCGAGAGCGGCACGGCGAAAGGCTGATCGCCGAGTTCGACCAGCAGTACCGGCAGAATCGCCAGCGTCAGCGGCAGGGAGATGATGAAGGTGGTGCCCTTGCCCAGCGAGGACTTGATATCGATCGAGCCGCTCAGCTTGTGGATATTGGTTTTGACCACGTCCATGCCGACGCCCCGGCCGGACACGTTCGAAGCGACCTCGACCGTCGAAAAGCCGGGCAGGAAAATCAGGTTGAAGCTCTGCCGCTCGTCCATGGCATTGGCTTCCTCATCGGTGATGAGTCCCTTTTCCAGTGCCTTGGCGCGCAGTTTCTCCGGGTTCATGCCGCGTCCGTCGTCGGAGACCAGCAGCACGATGTGGTCGCCTTCCTGGCGCGCCTCCAGGCGGACCTCGGATTTCTCCGGCTTGCCATTGGCTTTGCGTTCGGCCGGCATCTCGACACCGTGATCGACGGCATTGCGAATCAGGTGAATGATGGGATCGGAGAGATCCTCGATCATGGTCTTATCGATTTCGGTCTCTTCACCAACCAGCACCAGTTCCACATCCTTGCCCAGACCGCGGGCCAGATCGCGCGCAATGCGCGGATATTTCTGGAACAGACGGCCAATCGGCTGCATGCGCGTCTTCATTACCGCGCTCTGCAAGTCGGAAACCAGCAAGTCAAGCTGGCTCACGGCCTGATCGAGTGCCGCCATGGTATCGATTTCGGTGTTGCCGTTAACGATGTCGTTGCGCAACGCGTTGAGGCGGTTCTTGGTCAGGCCGATTTCACCGGAAAGGTTGAGCACCTGGTCGAGCCGCGAGGTATCCACCCGGATCGTGTTGTCGCGGGCTTTCTCACCTTCCCGCCGGCTGATCGGCGGCCCTTGGTAGCCAGGCTTGTCGACGACGCGACGGCCGATGGCTTCCTTGATGATCTGGTCAGGGGACTTGCCCACCACCTCGTGATGCATCGACGCAACCGGCGTGGCCGGGGCGGCTTCGGTCGCTGCAGGTGCCGGCAACGGAACATTGGTAACCGCCTGGAGCAACCCGCCCCAGTCCGGACCCACCGCCGCTGATTGAGGTGCAGCGGCTGCCGGCACCGCCGCTGCCGGGGCGCCTGGAGCGGCCTCCGCCGCCGCTTCGGCTTGACCCGCAATGGCTTGTTTAAGCGAAGCCAGCAAAGCCTCGGGCGCTGGGTCGGGCTGAACGCCCTGACCCAGCGCATCGAACATGTTACGCACGCCGGCGGTCGCATCCATGATGACATCCATGACCTTGCGCGTCACCACCAGTTCGCCGTTACGCAGGCGATCGAAGAGATTCTCCGTCAGATGGCACAACGTCACCAGTTCGGTCGCGTTAAGGAAGCCAGCGCCACCCTTGATGGTATGGAATCCACGAAAAATATCGTTGAGCAGACCGTGATCGTCCGGCGTCTTTTCAAGATCGACCAGCTTGTTGTCGACGCTCGACAGGAGATCGGTTGCCTCAACCAGGAAGTCCTGCAGCAGTTCTTCCATCCCTTGAAAGTCACTCATCGCTCATTCTCCTCATGCCGCTCATTCCAGCCCTGACTAAAAGCCCAGGCTTTCGAGCAGATCATCGACCTGCGATTGTGAGGTCACCACGTCGCTGCGTCCATCGGCGTTGATCACCGGGCCATTGAGCATGCCCTCCGGCGCTTCCAAATGCAGTTCGGGCGGCTTGGCTTCGATCAGCACACGCAACAACTGGGTTTCGAGATTTTCGACCAGTTCGATCACTTTCTTGACGACCTGTCCCGTCAAATCCTGGAAATCCTGCGCCATCATGATCTCGGTCAGTTGCGCATTGGTCGCCTCCGCCTGTTTCGGCATGGCGTTCAGGAATGCGTGCGTGTCGGTAGCCAACAGTTTGAATTCGTCGGCCGACAACTGGTTGGCGAACACCTTGCCCCAACGCACGCCCAAAGCTTCCGAGCGAGTCTGTATTTCTTCCTGGATCGGTTTGGCGATTTCAATGGCATTCAGGGCGCGGCTCGCCGCCTGCTCGGTCATCTGGATGATGTAGGACAGCCGCTGACGCGCATCGGGGATGGTGCGTGCAGCATCGCCCAGAATCTTGTCGTGGCCAAGCTCGCGCAATGTATCGTGCAACTCTCTGGTCATCTGACCCAGGCTGGAAAAAACCGATCCGGATTCGGAAGCTTCACCCGGAGTGCGCGCTTGCTCTTTCACCGGCGCATCCGATTCTCCGACCTGAGCGGACACGCTGTCGAACAAGGCTTGCAAATCATCGGAATCGCCCGATGCGTCCGCAGCGGGCGGGGCTTCCTTGACCGCCTGAAGGGGAACCTCGCTGCCGGCAGCGATGCTGTCAAACAAGGATTGCAAGTCCTCGTTGTCGCACGACTCGTCAAATTTAATCGGTTTTGCCATGATGTCCGCGGAACTTACGCCTGCCCGAGTTTTTCGAAGATTTTGACCAACTTGTCGTTCAAGGTCCCCGCAGTAAAAGGCTTGACGATGTAACCGCTGGCACCGGACTGGGCGGCAGCGATAATGTTTTCCTTTTTCGCTTCGGCCGTGATCATCAACACCGGCAAATGCTTCAAGGCCGGATCGGCGCGCACCGCCTGCAGCAGTTGCAAACCATCCATGTTGGGCATGTTCCAGTCGGATATGACGAAGTCGTAGGCACCCGCCTGGAGTTTCTGCAATGCCACCGCGCCATCCTCTGCCTCTTCAGCATTGGTATAACCCAACTCCTTGAGCAAATTGCGCACGATGCGGCGCATCGTCGAAAAATCATCGACAACGAGGAACTTAATCTTGCTCGGATCTGCCATAGATCTCTCCGACTCAGTTTCTATGAGATTTCATCAGCAGCGGACGCAGCGTATCCGCCAGCATGTTTGCGTCGAACTTGGCAACATAGGCGTCGACGCCAACACGCGAACCCATGGCGCGATTTGCTTCGGACGACAATGAGGAATGCATCACCACCGGAATGCCGTCAAAGCGCTTGTCGCTTTTGATATTCTTGGTCAGCACGTAGCCATCCATTTCCGGCATTTCGGCATCGACCAGTATCAGTTGTACTTCGTCGCGCAGATCCTTGCTGGTCTGTTGCGCATGCGACGCCATTCCGGACAAGCGCGTCCATGCCTCCAGTCCATTCAAGGCATGTTTGTGCTTGACGCCCAGCTTGTCCAGCACCTCGGCGATTTTCTTGCGCGCAATGGCCGAGTCGTCGGCAAAAAAGACGTTGTAGTCGGTGTTCTTCTCTTCAAGGCGCTGCAATTCTCCGACGGACGCCTCGCCAAAAGTATTGGCAAGTATTTGCTCGACATCGAGGATCGAAACCAGTTTGCCGTTGGGCAATTCAGTGATGGCCGTAATGAAGCGGTGCGTTCCTCCGGTGATCACCGATTCGGGTGCAAGGACCTTGCTCCATTCAACCCGGATGATGCGATCGACATCATGCACAAGAAAACCCAGGATGCGCTTGTTGTACTCGGTGACCATCATCGAGCCGCCGAGCCCACCCGGCGCATCGTTGAGATCCATCGATCGTGCCAGCGACAACACCGGAATCACATTGCCGCGCAAACTGATGAGTCCCTCCACGCCTGCGGGCATATTCGGCGTCTTGGTGATTTTCGGCGTCTTGCTGACTTCGCGCACTTTGAACACGTTGATCCCGAATGTCTCCCCTGTCCCAAGTGAGAACAGCAGGATTTCCATGCGGTTCGAACCCGCCAGCTGCGTGCGGGCATCGACGGACTCCAGCATGCTTCTATCTTGTTCGCTCATGAAGATCTCTTATTCGCTGGGTTGGCCTTCAAACGCTCACTTCCTGAGGTTGGCGCTGGGTGAGTCGCGTCAGAGTTTCAGCCAGGCGCTGCGGCTCGAACTTGGGTACGTATTCATCGACACCCACCGATTGGCCAAGTTGCTGGTTGGACATGCCCGACAACGATGAATGCATGATCACCGGAATGCCGGCGAAGCGCGGATCGCTCTTGATATTCTTGGTCAGGATATAGCCATCCATCTCCGGCATCTCGACATCGGTCAGGACCAGTTGCAGCATGTCCTTGACCGGGCGGCCGGAACTCTCCGCGTAGGCAGCAATCTTCAGCAATTCATCCCAAGCGGCGCGACCATTCACTGCGGAAATGAATTTCATGCCAAGCGCCTCAAGCGTGCGCTGAATCTGGTTGCGCGCCACCGACGAATCGTCGGCGAAAAACACCGTCACATCCTGGTCGGCGACCGGCTGGATATCCTTGAACATGAATCCGTCGTCATACTTGGTGGTCTCGGCGAGTACCCGCTCAACGTCAAGCATCATCACCAGCCGACCGTCACGCAGTTCGGTCACCGCGGTCACCAAGCCGCCCAAATTGGACATCAGCATGTCCGGAGGCACTCGCATTTGCGCCCAATCGAGGCGCAAGATGGTGTCGACGCCTTCGACCAGAAATCCCTGGGTATGACGGTTGTATTCGGTGACAATCATGATCTCGCGCGGCGATTCCAGTTGGACGCCCACGTATTCGGCGAGATCGATCACCGGCACCAGCACACCGCGCAGGCTTACCATTCCCTTGACCGCCGACGGCATGTCCGGGGCCGAAGTAATTTCGGGCGTACGCATGACCTCGCGTACCTTGAATACATTGATGCCAAAAGTCTCGCGGCGACCGGTGCGGCCATCAATCCCGAGCGTGAATAACAGAATTTCCAGCTTGTTGGTGCCGGCAAGCCGCGTTCGCTCGTCTATGCTCTTCATCAAGTCGGACATTATTTCGCCTTTCTACCAGGAAGCGCAGCACGACCATGCCACCACAACCCTTATAGGTGCAATATTACGCCATTTTGAGCGGCTTGAGCCGTTCCAGGAGCGCCAGACCGGGCTGATCAACTGATCGAGAAAAGTTTGCCGAAGTTGGCGATATCCAGTACTTGTCGCACATTGCCGCGGCAATTGACCAGCGCCACGGTCTTGTTCACGGCCTGGGCCTTGTCGCGCAGCATCAAGAGCATCCCCAGGGCAGAGCTGTCGAGATAATCGACCCCGTCCAGGTCCACCTGAACCTGGCTGGGAGCCTCCTGCAACGTGGTCTCGGCGAAAGACCGAAACTCACGATGGGTATTGAAATCGAAGCGCCCCTGCAGCCTGATGGTGGTAATTCGGTCGGCTTTTACGATGGTGACTTGCATTTCATTTCTCCATGGTGCTGCATGAGTAAACCTGCCGGATTATAGCGGCTGCCCCAGGCGGCAGTCTCAACCCCGTTGTCCCGCACGATCCATGGCACGCAAGCGCGCCAGGATATGCTCGGCCACATTCGGCAGGCCCACGACCTCCTCGACCGCGCCGACCTGCGCTGCCTCCCGCGGCATGCCATAGACCACACAGGTTTCCTGGTTCTGACCAATGGTCCAGGCCCCCGCCTGACGCATCTCCAGCAATCCCTGCGCGCCATCCTTGCCCATCCCCGTGAGGATCACGCCGATGGCGTTGCCACGCAACAGCCCGGCAACCGAGCGAAACAGCACATCCACGGCGGGACGGTGACGGTTGACCGGTTCCTCCTTGGACAATTCCGTGACGTAGCCCGTGCCAGTCCTCTTCACCAGCAGATGCGAATGACCCGGTGCCAGGTAGGCATGCCCCGGTTCGATCCGTTCGCCGCCCTGCGCCTCAACCACGCGTACCTGCGACAAGCTATCGAGACGCCTGGCAAAAGAGGCGGTAAAGGATTCCGGCATGTGCTGAACCATCACGATACCCGGAACCTGTGCCGGCAATGCTGCCAGTACATCCTTGATGGCTTCCGTGCCCCCTGTCGATGCGCCGATGGCGATCAATTTCTCGCTCAGGCAGCGTTGGCTCAGCGGCGGATAAGGAGTGGCCAGTCCCGCCTTGGCAACCACCGGACGGACTGCAGCAGCAGTCGCGGGCTTGAGACGTGCGCCGTGTGCTGCGCGGATTTTGTCGCGGATTTCCTCGGAATAGTCCTGCAACAGGGAGATGTTCTCCATGCGCGGCTTGGGCAGGAAGTCCACTGCGCCAAGTTCCAGGGCCTGCAGCGTCACTTCCGAGCCGCGCTCGGTGAGTGACGAGATCATGATGACCGGCATCGGTCTGAGCTTCATCAGGCGGGACAGAAATTCCAGTCCGTCCATGCGCGGCATTTCCACGTCCAGCGTCAGCACGTCGGGCGACAGCGACTTGATCATCTCGCGCGCCGCGATGGGATCCGGCGCCGCACCAACCACATTCAGATCGGGTGCGCCATTGATGATTTCAGTCAGCAGCGCGCGCATCAACGCGGAATCATCGACAATGAGCACCTTAATCGCCATAGTCTTTATCCTCTTTTCTCAAAACAATTCAACATCGCCGGCAATCGGCGCTTCGCTGAGACGCGCCTCGTATTCCTTTTCGCGCCGGATCAGCGTGTCATTGTGCAAGCGCACCAGTTTTTTTACGAGCGCCCGGCCTGTGTTCGGGAAAAAATAGACCTTGCGCGGGTAGATATCCAGCAGATCCTGTGACTGCACCGGGATACCTTCCATTTTCAGAAAATCGAGCACGAATTCCGAATTACGCTCCCCGATTTGCGAACTCGCCAGCGATGACATCACCCGACCGCCGCCAAACACCTTGGCCACCATACTGCCGCGGCGGGCACCCAGCTTGAGCAGGTGGTTGATCAGTACTTCCATGGCATACACGCCATAGTGGGCCGAGGCACTGTTTGCGCCGTCGGTATTGCCGCCATTGGCCAGCATGAAATGGTTCATGCCGCCGATATTTTTTTCATGGTCGCGGATGCAGGCCGAAATGCATGAGCCCAGCACCGTTACCAGGACCATGTTGGAGGTGGACGCGTAATACTCGCCAGGCAGCACCTTGACCGCCTCGACCTCGAATGTACGGTCGTAATAGCGGTTGCTGGCCAGATGCTCAGTAAAGCTGAGCTCAGGGCCTTCGGTCCGCGCGTTCATATACAGTGCGCCCCAGAGGGCGGAACAGATCGACGGCATGCATGAAGCTCTCCGAATGGCCGGCAAACAGCAATCCGTCTTCGCGCAGCAGCGGGGAAAACTTCTTGAGGATCTGGTACTGCGTCGGCTTGTCAAAATAGATCATAACGTTGCGACAGAACATCACGTCGATCGGTCCGGGTACATTTGGCCAATGCGCATCGAGCAAATTCACGCGCGTAAAAGCGATCATCTTCTGTAGTTCCGGCCGCACCCGCACATAGCCCGCATGACGGCCGGTCCCCTTGAAGAAGAACCGCCTTAGCCGCTCCGTTGCCAGCTTCTCGACCCGTTCCAAGCTATAAATGCCTTTGCTGGCAGTGGCGAGTACATTGGTATCGATGTCGCTGGCGACGATGCTAACCGGCGGTGTCATGCTATCGAAAGCTTCGCAGGCCGTCATGGCCAGCGTATACGGCTCCTCCCCGGTGGAAGCCGCCGAACACCAGATGCGGATCGGCTTGCCATGCGTGCCACCGATCTTTTGCAGATGCTTGGTCAGGATGTCGAAATGATGCGCTTCGCGAAAGAATGAGGTGAGATTGGTCGTCAGCGAGTTGATGAAAGTTTCCCACTCGGCTTCGTCGTTGCGCTCCAGGTGTGCCAGATACTGAGCAAAGGTCGTGTAACTGTTGGCGCGCAAGCGCCGCGCCAAACGGCTGTAGACCATGTCCTTCTTGACCGGAGCCAGGGAAATGCCCGCATGCTGATAAATCAGCTGGCGCACCCTTTCAAAGTCGTCCGCAGTGAAATGGAATTCGCGTGCAGGCAACAGCGCGACATCATTGGCACCGCTGCCAGCTGCGGGTTTACGCACATCAATCACTGCTCTTTCACCACTTGATTACCTCATTCAATCCAGACTCATGTATCAGAACTCTTCCCATTCATCCTCTGGGTCAGAAGCCGCCGGAGGCGGAATTTTCTTCGGTTTGGCCTGGATTGCTGCCGGTTTGCCATGCG
>Ga0172368_10007866_pt1 | contig 10992 bp, 4 predicted proteins | sample Lak11m_FD_114540 | JGI IMG/M metagenome (GOLD analysis project Ga0172368, IMG submission 114540) | Freshwater microbial communities from Kabuno Bay, South-Kivu, Congo - kab_022012_11m | ecosystem: Environmental > Aquatic > Freshwater > Lake | place: Democratic Republic of the Congo: South-Kivu...
AGAAGTATTGAATGACAGGCGAATATCACCACTTGACAATCCACTTCCATCAGGATCCACGGATACATTGACCGAGAATGAACTTCCAGACGACACTCCTGTAGTCGTTGCGGGAACAATGGTGACTTTTGGCACAGTTGTTACAATGGCAGTACCGTTTGTTGTTGTTATGCCGGTCAATTCTGCGAAATTCTCATCAGCCAGGTTTGCTTTCGTGATGACGATGTTTGTCGGACCAACTGGTGCACCGGATTTCACTCTGAAGACTAATGTTGCCCATGTGCCTTCCGGGGTTGGCGGTGTGGTTATGCCCACGCGGGCGTAATTTGTAATAACAGTTCCTGCAGTATTGTTATAATTTGAACCGGGGTCTATCGCACGTGTACCGAGTATATCACCTTTCGTCAGACTGGTAACCTCCAGTACAGAGGTATTGAATGATAGGCGAATTTCTCCGCTTGATAAGCCTTTTCCATCCGGGTCCACGGACACATTGACCGAGAATGAATTTCCCCGTGACAATCCGGTCGTCGATGCAGGATCAATGGTGACAGATGGCACAGCCTGGGCTGTCCCAAATGCGCCAAAAACCATGACGAGAATTAATATTTTTTGCATAGTTTTTATTTTCATAGTATCTCCTTTCCTTTTACAATTAAATTATTATAATATAGATTACTATCCCATATATTTTATCATATTTGCTCTCCATAATGCGCTCCAAGTATTCCAAGGTCCTTATAATTCACAATTCCATCATTATTCAGATCGGCATTTGGATTATATCCGGTATCTCCGAGGGATAAACCATAGCTTGCCCCGAGCAGCCCCAGATCCTTGTAGTCTATGATTTTATCACCGTTTATATCTCCGAGCCCAACTCCTGATGCAATCACTGTTGCCGTTGCAGAATTGCTCATAACACTGCCGCTTGTTGCGGTGATCGTGGTCGTGCCTTCAGCAACCGCTGTGAATATTCCTGTCCTGGAATCAATCGTTCCAACACTGGTGTTTCCGCTGCCCCAGGTTACTATTGCATTTATTGGTTCATTATTCTGGTCAAGTGTAGTTGCAGTGAAAGCCATTGTTTTTCCTTTTACGACTGTTGCCGTTGCCGGTGATACGATTATCGTGGTCAATCCCGATGCACTTTCATTTATTCTATACTCAATCATGGGATAGAATCTAAGGGTGTCACTGTCTGCTACCCTGAATTTGATATCACCCATTAAGGTTACATTTGTGTTTTTTGCCAGGCTTATAGCGCTATCAGAAGACAGGTTCATGAAATTATCACTGGTCATTCTTACTATGAACACACCGTATACATCACTGCTCTTTATTTCTTTAGCAGTGTCTGCATCAATCAGCCATGCATATTTGAACTGGACCATATCGGAAGTTGCGCTTGCGAAGATCGTGTCAACATAGATTGTGAACAGGAGGGAATCAGATTCTCCCAGGATGGTCATGGTCTTCGTGTAAACGGCCTTCTGTTTATCTACTATTGTAGCACTGGCTGGTGCCTGCACAATTGCTTCATCAATGACGGCTCCATTTTTTTTAAGGGTAAACCATACCTGTCTTGGGAATGATCTTGCATCTATTGCATTAAGGATCAATTCATAACCTGAGCCAAGTGCCCACGTCTCACCTGCTGAAAGTGTCTTCTTGTCTTCTTGACCCATCTCCAGAGCAAGTTTTGCCAGCTTGTTTGCCTTCCCGCTTACAGCCACATATTTCCCGCCCTGCCAACCTTCGAGCTGGTATGAGGTTTCGCCTAATACATCTACATTCTCTTTTTCATTCATCTTATATCGAACCGAAACTTTCGATGTATTATACCAGAGATCCTCTTTAGAGATTGATCGGGAGTTTGTGAGATTCACTGTACTGAGGGGCTCAGATAATGCCAATGTCTCAGTCTGTCCGTCAATATTTAAGTCATAATAGAATCCTGCAAATGACTGGGCATCCCAGTAAGCAGCCATCCCTGGTGATGCTGCTGCATCCACGACAGAGCCTCTGATTTCATAGGTTCCAGGATCAGTGTACTTAACAAATGGATAAAATCTCAGGGTGTCGCTGTCTGCTACTTTAATTGTCATGTTCCCGAATATGGTTGTTTCAGAGTTCCTGTACAGGCTTATGGAATTCTCGTTTGAAAGTAAAACCTGGTCATTGTTTGCGGTTCTTACTTCGAATACTCCAAACATGTCAGCCGGTTTGATCTCTTTAGCTGTGCTTTCATCGATCAACCATGCATACTTGAACTGAACCATGTCTGAGTTTGGACCTGCAAAGATGGTCTCCACAAAGATCGTGAAGAACAGGGAATCAGATTCGCCAAGGATGGTCTTTGTCTTATAATATACTGCCTTCTGTTTTTCCGCGACACTGCTGCCAAGAGGAGCCTGGCCTATTCCTTCATCAACTACCGTTCCATCTTTCTTCAGGGTGAACCATACCTGTCTTGGTGTTGTTCTTGAATCTATTGCATTGATGGTCAATTCATAACCCGAGCCAAGTGTCCATGTCTCATTTGTTGTGAGTGTCTTCGTGTCTTCTTTATCCATCTCGAATGCAAGTTTGGCGATCTTATTGGAATTATTTTTTACCGCGATCCATTTTTCTCCCATCCAGCCTACAATTGGATAATTAGTATCAGATGGACTTGTGATACCTACTCCTTCCTTCTCATAAGCCTTGAAGTTAACATATGCCTTACCTGTTTCATATACAAGGTCAGTCCTGTCAACTGACCTGCCTGATGCATAGTTGCCGAGTGCCCTTGTGAAATATAATTTTTCAGTTGATATATTATTCTTTAAATCATAGTAGAATCCTGCAAATGACTGAGCATCCCAGGAAGCTATTATTGCCGGAGTTGCAGTCGCATCCACGACCTTACCTCTGATCTCTGCTTTGGCATCAATCACATTCGCCGAAGCAGTTCCGCTCACGCTACCGCTTGTTGCGCTGATCGTTGTCATGCCCGATGCAACTGCTTTGAATAAACCTGTGCCTGAATCGATCGTTCCAACGCTTGTGTTGCTGCTGTCCCAGGTCACCGTTGCATCTATTAGTTCATTATTCTGGTCAAGCGTGGTTGCAGTGAATGTTGCTGATTCTCCTTTTTTAAGTGTTGCCGTTGCCGGTGAGACCGTTATTGCGGTCAATACAGGTACAGTTTCATTTACGACATATTCGATCATGGGATAGAATCTTAGGGTTTCACTATCTGCTACCTTAAATTTCATATCTCCCATTAATGTTATATTTGTGTTCCTGACCAGGCTTATAGTGCTGTCCGAGGACAGGTTCATGAAACTATCACTTGCCATTCTTACTTTGAACACTCCAAACATGTCAGCCGGTCTGATCTCTTTAGCCGAGCTTTCATCGATCAACCATGCATACTTGAACTGGACCATTTCGGAGGTTGCGCCTGAGAATATCGAATCTACATATATCGTGAACAGGAGGGAATCAGATTCCCCAAGGATCGTCCTTGTCTTGTAATATACTGCTTTCTGCTTATCCGAAATAGTGCTGCCCACAGGATTCTGGCCTATTCCTTCATCAATTACTGCACCGTTTTTCTTGATCGTGAACCATACCTGTCGTGGTATTGTTCTTGCATCTATGGCATTAATTGTCATTTCATAGCCTGATCCAAGTGACCAGGTTTCTCCAATGGTCAATGTTTTCTTCTCATCCTGATCCATCTCAAGGACAAGGTTTGCCAGCTTGTTGGCTTTCCCGTTTACAGCGACATATTTCCCGCCCTGCCAACCTACGAGCTGGTATGTGTTTGAACCAAAGACATTTACACCCTCTTTGTCAAACATCTTGAAATTGGCCGGGACTTTAGTTGTATTGTACCAGAGCATCTCTTTTGAGATCGTCCTTGAGTTCGTGAGATTCACTGTGGTAAGGGGCTCAGATAATGCCAATGTCTCAGTCTGCCCGTTATTCTTTAGATCATAGTAGAATCCGGCAAACGAGTGAGCATCCCATGATGCGAGCAAGAATGGTGTATCTGGCTCATTCATTACAGTTCCCCTGACTTCATAGGTTCCTGCATCATTGTATGTTACAAAGGGATAGAACCTGAGCTCGTCGCTATCTGCAATCCTGAATTTTATATCCCCAATAAGTGTTGTATCAGTATTCTTGGGAAGGCCTACAGCACGGTCTGAGGACAGGTTAATGTAATTATCTCCGGCGATCCTTACTTTGAACACGCCATACGATTCATCGCCCTTGATTTCTTTAGCTGTGCCTGCATCTATCAGCCACGCATATTTGAACTGGACTATATCTGAAGTTGCACCTGAGAATATCGATTCAACATATACTGTGAATAATAGCGAGTCAGGTTGACCCAGGATTGCCATGGTCCTGGTGTAAACGGCCTTCTGTTTATCCGCCACTGTAGAACCGGCTGGCGCCTGGCCAATACCTTCGTCAACCACTGATCCGTTCTTCTTGATGGTGAACCATACCTGTTTTGGGATGGTTCCTGTATCTATGGCATTTATTGTCATCTCATAGCCTGATCCAAGTGACCAGGTTTCTCCAGTGGTCAACGTCTTCTTATCATCCTGATCCATCTCAAGGACAATTTTTGCCAGCTTGTTGGCTTTCCCGCTTACGGCTGCATATTTCCTGCCCTGCCATCCTACGATCTGGTAAGTGGTTGAACCTAATACATTTACACCCTCTTTATCATTTACCTTGAAATTAACCGGGACTTTCGTAGTGTTGTACCAGAGACTCTCTTTAGAGATAGTTCTTGAGTTGATCATATTAATTGTACGGAGTGACTCGGTTATTGCCAATGTCTCAGTCTTTCCGTCAGTCTTTAAATCATAGTAAAATCCGGCAAATGACCGGCCATCCCATGATGGCGTTAAAGCCGGAGTATCTGGTTCATTCACCACATTGCCACGAACTTCTACTTTTGTCGCTTGAACTGCCGCATTTACAGGAAATGTTATTAAAAAAATTAATACTGCAACAGCTAATATTCTTCTTGTCATAATTTTATTTTCCTCCTTAAGTTTGTTCTCCATAACGTGCCCCAAGTATTCCGAGATCCTTATAATTCACAATGCCATCTTCGTTCAGATCCGCATTTGCACTATATCCGGTATCTCCGGGCGATAGGCCATAGCTTGCTCCGAGCGGGCCCAGGTCCTTATAATTCACGATGTTATCACCATTGATTTCCCATGTGGACTGACTGCTTGTACGAAAAATCAAAAGACCGATATCATAATCAGCAATATATGCATAGTCTCCCGCCAGCTCAATATCTCTTACAGTATCGCTGGTTTCTAACCCGGCTGCTTCAGGAGGAGCCGTTTCATTGGTATTATTAAGCACGACAATCACTACCCTGACCTGTATATGCATAATTTCCAGATACTTCGACTGCAAAAGTAAATCCGCCGAAATGCCCGATTTTTGTTGTATTCATATCTCCGGTGGCGGGAGTCCATAATGGCATTTTCCCAGCGTCTACAGGATTGGAAACCTTTTGCAGAGTATGCATAGTTCCGGGATGGTCTGGAAAATTGCCATTTGAACGTGCGATATCAGGATAGTTGTCCCCTCCGTTTTCAGTATATGAAAGCGCCCCTCCCATGAATACTAATAATTTAAGCATTGTTCCGATTGCGATTCTGAGGGCGCGCACTCTCCACATTTGATAATTAGATACTTTTGTTGCCCGCGGATATTTTAAATGATAGACACCCATATTTATCATGCACGACCACCTCTGTTAACCTACCTTCATGATGTATTTATAACTATGTATGCACCGCAAAGTTTTCAGGAACGATGAATATTTAAATCAGGTTTCAAAGAATTTTGATTATTTTAGTCTCCGGGTGTTAAAAAAAAAATGGAACAGTTTAGACTACTATTCTATATATGTTCTTACTTTTTGCTCTCCATAATGTGCCCCAAGTATTCCGAGATCCTTATAATTCACAATGCCATCTCCGTTCAGATCCGCATTTGCATTATAACCAGCATCTCCGGACGATAGGCCATAGCTTGCTCCGAGCAGGCCCAGGTCCTTGTAATTCACGATGTTATCACCATTAATGTCCCCCACAAGCCTACTATCCGGAAGCCTTACGGTCACCGTTGCAGGATTGCTCACAACATTACCGCTCGTTGCGATGATCGTGGTCGTACCTGCTGATGCGGCTGTGAATACTCCTGTACTGCTGATCGTTCCAACTGTAGTGTTACTGCTGCTCCAGGTTACGGTTTCATTGATAGCGTTACCATATTGGTCTTTTGGCGATGCGGTGAAGGTCGTGGTCTGCCCTGTATCTACCGAAACTGTTACTGGTGAGATTGTTATGTATGTCAGCAGAGGAAGTTTATTCACATAAATTGTATTTTTCCCCCCGACAATTCCTATAATTCCAGTTGAATTGCTGATATTCCCAGTGATATAATAAATACCTGAGCTTGCATTGGCAGGTGAAGTTAACCTGTAAACCACAGTCTTTGTGGCACCCGCTGCTACATTGAGCCATATCCACTTATTTTCATTGGCCTTGATATTAATAGCATCATCAAATATTCGTGTCAAGTTCCAGTTGGCTGGAATGTTTTCCTTTAATGAAAGGGCCTGATTGATATTATTTGTTATATTAACTGTAATGTTGGTTGAACTTCCCGGGCCAAAGGATTGCCGCTCAATATCCCGTATGCCATAAGCGGAATATGTGTACGTCGGACCTGATCTGATATATAATACATTTCCTCTTAGGGTTGCTGTTGGCTTCTTGAAGAGTTCAATATCCTGCACAATAGTTTTACCTGATATTGCAGTAACAACGATCGAGCTATTTGGATAATATCCCGGATTACTGGTCGCAATGATATTATAGGGACCAGGAAAGACAATAAGTGAATATGAGCCTGATGGCTTTGTATTAGTTGAGATACCTGTATCTTTTGCAGCAACAATGCCGTCGTTCATGTATATGGCCGACATGGTCGTGGTATGATCTCCTGTAACGATCACACTTGCAATCCCGGTGCCGTTATTCATTACTGTGCCGTTAACATAACCTGATTGTACTAGTGGGAAGTAATCAATATTCCCATTCATCAGTGTATAATTCGAGTTACAAATTCCATCGCTATCACTATCCTCCTGGCAGGTCATACCAATTCCCGTTCCATTTGGGTATGCCCAAAAATTGCCGCCGAAATAGGAGCCGCCAAGGATGTTTGTGCCTGTTGTTCTCGTAATATTGAATTTATTGTAGTCGTTCAGAAGGAAATTGTCACCGTTGTTGAAAATATTATTGTATATCGTATTGTCTTTCGATGCGATTATGGATATCCCGTTCAAATTCTGTGTGATAGTGTTTGTATGTATCGTATTATTCTCATTCGTCCTGTTAAGATATATCCCCACTGAATTCCGCTGGATAAAATTCTCTGCAATATTATTGTTACTTGATTTTTCGCTCAGAAATAACCCATATTGTGAACTTTCGATATTATTAAAAGATATATTTGAATTGACGGCATAATCGAGCCGGATGCCGCTGGATGTTGTTTTAGCAGAGTTGTTTATCGAATTATTCCATATCATTGTATATTCAGCATGGTCTATTCTCACTCCTTCCCATTCACAGTTCAAAATGCTATTTGAATATATCCTGTTATTGTAATTATATGCCGTCCTGATCCCGCCACTGTTTGTAGAAATAGTGTTTCCAGAAACGTTGTTATAATCGGAATTCTCATCGAGGAAGATGCTGTACTGCTGGGTCTCCCGAATAATGTTATTCATGATAAAATTGCCACTGGATCCTCTTACATTGATACCCAGCCATTTACCATATTTCAGGGTATTGTTACTTATATTATTGTTATCCGACAATTGCAATAGTGTAATCCCAACATTTTGAGTACTTGAAAAGTCGCTGTCTGATATTGTATTCCCAGTTGATCCGCTAAGCATCGCACCAATATAGTTGTTAGGCGAAGTCACATTTGAAACATGGTTTCCGTTTGAGGATACAAAGTTGACCCCCTGATTATTTATGCCACTTGCAGTTACAATTAGCAAAATATTCTTCATGTTGTTATCATGCGAATTGATAAGTGTTATTCCGGCATCTGAATATGAAAAATTGCTTCCGGACAATGTGTTGTTTCGTGATGCCTCCATCGTCATACCTGAGTGGCTTTCCGAAGATGCGATGTTTATGAAGGTATTGTTATCCGAGGCATTGAGAAATATGCCCTGATCCACGTTCCTATACATCAATGAAACATTACTGAAATTATTAAAATGTGAGCTGGATAACTGTATCCCTTGATTGTTGTTCAGGAATACTGGAAAATTCACCGTGCACAATATATCCCCAAGGATATTCCTGCTTGAATCATTAAGCCAGATGCATGTATTTATTGTTGATATATTGCTCCCGGTGATATTGTTGGATAAAGAACCTGAATCGATTCCTATTCCGATTCTACTACCTCTGACAGTGGCGTTGTATAATATATTGTGGCTGGAAGCGTTCAGGAATATTCCGTGACTTGCATTTGTATTCAGGGATGAGACGTTAATGAATACATTATAGTTTGAGTTCCTAAGTTCCACTGAACGATTAATGGTATTTATCTTGAGATTTACAAAACTGTTATTTTCCGAATCGGCCTCAAACCATACACCTGTCCTGCTTCCATTAAGCGATATGTTGGCCAGGAAATTATTACTGGAATTAAAAAAGAATATCCCGTGACTTGCATTCATATTCATGGACGATATATTTATGAATTCATTGTTGTTTGAATCCGTGAGCTCAATTGAACGATTAATGGTATTTGTTTTGATAGTGCTTACTGAGATTTTTGAGTCTATAAAAGTATTATGATTCGATGAATTCAAGGAAAGGCTGTATTCAGTGGATGAAACATTGAGATTTACAAAACTATTATCCTCTGAATGAGATTCGAATCGTATCCCTGTCCTGCTTCCATTTAGCGATATATCGGTCAGGTTATTATGGCTTGAATTAAAAAGGAATATCCCATGACTTGCATTTGTATTCAAGGACGATTTATTTATGAATTCATTGTTGGTTGAACCTGTAAGTTCCATTGAACGATTAATGGTATTTGTTTTGTTAGTGCTTACTGAGATTTTTGAGTCTATAAAAATATTATAATTCGATGAATTTAAGGAAAGGCTTTTGTCGTTTGAGTAAACACTGGTTTCCATGAACCTGTTATAATTTGAGCCGGATTCAAGCCATATCCCCGTCCCGCTTCCGTGCAGGGTGGTATTATTGATCGAATTATGGTTTGAAGTGCCGATTGATAATCCAATGTCTGTATTATTATCTAAGTTCACATTATGGATGATGTTCAATTCAGAAAGTTGTATGAAAATACCGATATCGTTATTCGATATCACAAGATCACTCACGTTATTGTTATTGGAATCTCCATGTAAATATAGGCCAATACCTGTAGCTGTGCCACTACCCCGATTATTCTGTATCTTCCCTGGAATAGAACCTTTCAGATTGTTTCTTGAGGATAAGTACAGGTATATGCCGTTTGAATTGTTGGACACATTGTTCCCGATCAGTTGATTTGAATCTGATCGGTCTATATATATGCCTTCTTCTAAGGCATCCCTGATAATGTTATTTTCAAGGGTATCATTGGACGCAAGGTACAGATAGGCATTCTTCCTGTTCGAATAAATACTATTGTTCCTGATAGCGCAGTCCCGGGTGGCATATATCCTGAGCCCAATATCATTATTATGTATGGTGGCTTCCCTTACAGTAATGCCGCTTGAATTGTAGATATACACTCCAAAATTATTATCGTAAATATTCACGCCAGATATGTTCACATTACTTGAATCTTCCACGTTGATTCCTGCCATCAGGTTGAACATTGATCCGGTAATTGACATTCCTGAGATATTGGCAGAATTAATGTTCCTGATGGACAGGGCATGTGCATCAGGTCTACTCGCAATCAGGGTACTATTATTGTCGTTTCCATTAATGGTAAGGCTTTTGGTTATATCCAGATTCTCATAATACGTGCCATTATCCACACGTATTTCATCTCCCTTGTTGGCATCGTCAATTGCAGCTTGAATGGTAGTGTAGTTTGTGCCCTTGTTGATGTTGTGAACCCGGCTATTGCTTGCTGTCTCCATTCGAAAAATCTCAAGACCATTAACATTGTCAGCCACATAAGAATAGTTTCCATCTACCACACCATATGACCACCCGGCGGCATAATGTCCGACTTTTGTTAAGTCCAAATCAGTTTCAGCTTGATTACGAACAGATGTATTTTCAGCATCGAATGGTTTGGAAACCTGCTCTCCTCGATGCAGAGTATACATAGTTCTGCTGTGGAGATAGTCTGGTAAATTGACATTAGGACTTACGATATCAGGATAGTTGTCCCATAGTTTTTCTGATATAGCGGCATCTGAGAGCGCCCCCGCACCTCCTATAAATACTAATAATATCGCTAACGTTCCGTTTGCGATTCTGAGAATGCGCCCTCTCCACATTTGATAATTATATACCTTTTTTGCCGGCTGATCTTTTAAATGATAGACGGCACCCATATTTATCATGCAAAACCACTCTGTTTACCTACCTTCATGATATATATAAAACTATTCATGTACTGCCGATACCGCGCCGCCGTCCTCCTCTTCTTTCCCGCATGGGTGATAGAAGGAAATGACAGGGTGTGCGTATGCGAATATGATTGTTTTGGTTTATGAAATAATATTCATCAAGGCAAAAATAGAAAACGGATGACGCGGATTGTGCGTCGCGACATGAAAGTCGCATCACAAATTGCAGAATATGCTACCCCCTCCATTTGGGGCAATCCTACTGTAACATGCGTCGGCAGTAATGCCGGGGTCTGGAGCTTACAGGACAATATGGA
>Ga0172368_10007869_pt1 | contig 10989 bp, 10 predicted proteins | sample Lak11m_FD_114540 | JGI IMG/M metagenome (GOLD analysis project Ga0172368, IMG submission 114540) | Freshwater microbial communities from Kabuno Bay, South-Kivu, Congo - kab_022012_11m | ecosystem: Environmental > Aquatic > Freshwater > Lake | place: Democratic Republic of the Congo: South-Kivu...
TGCAGGAATACGAAACCAAACTCAGCATAAAATCATGGGCGGAAGCAGACCGCCCCAGGGAAAAACTGCTTGCCAATGGTAAAGCAACGCTGAGCGATGCGGAACTGATTGCCATTCTTATTGGTTCAGGAAACACGGAAGAAAGCGCGGTGGAGCTGTCAAGAAGAATTCTCGATGGTGTGAAAAACAACCTGAATGAGTTGGGAAAACTCACCGTAGAAGATTTAGTGAAGAAATACAAAGGCATTGGTGAAGCCAAAGCCATCAGCATTATTGCCGCGCTGGAGCTGGGGAGAAGAAGAAATAAAGAAGATGTTTTGGAGCGAAAAAACTTTAAATCAAGCCAGAATGTGTTTGAATATTTTCATTCCAAGCTTGCCGATTTGCCGCATGAAGAATTCTGGATTCTGATGCTGAACCGCGCCAATAAGCTGATTGATGAAAAACGGATAAGCGAAGGCGGAATTGCAGGAACTGTGGTGGACACAAAGAAACTCTTTAAGATGGCAATGGAAAGGCAGGCTTCTTACATTATTCTTTGTCATAATCATCCTTCGGGAAACCGAAATCCAAGCTCAGAAGACGTTATGCTGACTAAGAAAATGAGGGATGACGGACGGATTTTAGACATTAATGTAAGCGACCATATTATAGTTGCAGGCAACTCCTATTATAGTTTTGCAGATGAAGGGATGCTTTGATTTTCTTCACCGCAAAGACGCAAAGGCGCAAAGAAAATATAAACTCTTTGTGTTTCTCAGTGTTCTTTGTGGGAAATTAAACTATAAAACTTTGCGCTCTTTGCGCCTTTGCGGTATATAATTATGATTAGAATCTTCACGATAGTTGGCGCCCGCCCCCAAATCATTAAAGCCGCTGCAATAAGCAGACAGGTGCGAACCGCATTTAAAGACAAAATACAGGAAACCATTGTGCATACCGGGCAGCATTATGACGAAAATATGTCGCAGGTGTTTTTTGATGAAATGGAAATTCCTAAACCGGATTTCAATCTCAATATCGGTTCGGGAACGCATGGCAGCCAGACTGCGAAAATGATGGAAGGAATTGAGAAATTGCTGTTCGAACATAAACCAGGTGCGTTGGTGATTTACGGAGATACCAATTCCACTTTAGCCGGTGCTGTTGCAGCTTCCAAAATTCATATTCCTGTTGTGCATATAGAGGCAGGCTTACGCTCTTTCAATAAATCCATGCCTGAAGAAATCAACAGGATATTGGCTGACCATGTTTCAACATTGCTCTTCACGCCAACAAAAACCGGATACGGAAATTTGTTGCGCGAAGGTTTTTTGGACACGGAAAAATCAGGAAGAACAAAATTTGATAAAGACCATCCCGGAATTTTTCATTGCGGAGATGTGATGTATGACAACACCTTGTTTTTTTCGGAGGCGGCAGAGAAGAAATCAGAAATTATGTCGCTGAATAATCTTGTTGCCGGCAATTTTGTTTTGGTTACTATTCACCGCGACAGCAATACAGACCAGCCGGACAGGCTGACTGCAATTTTAGAAGCGCTGAATGAAATTTCCGTTGAGCAAAACATTGAAATGGTTTTGCCGCTTCACCCGCGTACATTGAAAATGCTCACTGGTGCTGAGTATTCAGGAATTAAAATCATTCCGCCTGCGTCATTCTTTGATATGATTGTATTGGAGAAAAATGCAAAGCTGATAATCACCGATTCGGGTGGCGTTCAGAAGGAAGCGTATTTTTTCAAAAAGCCTTCTATTGTTTTACGCCCTGAAACGGAGTGGAAAGAAATTGTGGAAAACGGTTGTGCAATAATTGCGGATGCTGACAAGCAAAAGATAAAATCGGCATACCATTATTATTCAGGGAGAAATGATTTGAGTTTCCCGGCTGTTTTCGGTAACGGAAAGGCAGCTGAGTTTATTTGCGATAAAATGCTTGAAACACTTTCATAAATAACCTTTGCGCTCTTTGCGCCTTTGCGAGAAAACCAATGCTCATTTACACCCACCGCATCACTAACCGGCTTGAATACATCTTCAAACAGGTTTTTACTGAAATGTTGGGTATTTCATACACCCTTACGATAGATGAAGAAGCCTTTATTGCGAGCAGCCTGCCTAAGATCAGTTATACACATAACCCGGTGGGCGATGAACTTTTTTTTCAATCAAAAAATCTCTTGTTTGAAACCGGAATTAACGAACAGCATATTACGGTAATTGACTGGGAAAATACCAAAGCCTTCTTTTCAACAGGAAAAAAATCTGCGTTACCATTTGACTCTTTTGCTGCCGCATTTTTTCTGCTAAGCCGTTACGAAGAGTGCCTGCCGCATTTCCGCGACCAATATGACCGTTTTGAAGCCAAAGAAAGCATTGCGTTTCAAAATGGTTTTTTAAAAAAACCGGTGGTAAATATCTGGGTAAATAAAATCAGGGACCTGTTAAAAGAAAAGTATCCTCAGTTGCAGTTCAGCAATAATAAATACAAATACCTATCTACTATTGATGTTGACAATGCTTATGCCTATAAACACAAAGGTTTGCTCCGCACGCTGGGGGCTTTCGGGAAAGACATTCTTTCTTTCAAAATAAATCAGTTAAAAGAGAGAATAAAGGTTTTGGCAGGCGCTATGCAGGACCCTTACGATACTTATGATTTACAGGCTTCACTGCACGAAAAATACAAGTTACGACCTCTTTATTTCTTTCTTCTTGGCGATTATGACATCAATGATAAAAATGTTCCGCACCATAACCGGAAATTTCAGTCACTCATCAAATCCATTGCCGACAGGGCTGATGTAGGAATTCATCCTTCCTTCAATTCCAACAAAAACCAGGAAAAGATAGAAACGGAAATTGACCGGCTGTCAGAAATTATCCATCGCGAAATAACAAAAAGCCGTCAGCACTTCCTTATTTTACACTTCCCGAAAACTTACCGCAACCTTACCGACCTTGATATTACTGAAGAATACAGCATGGGTTATGCACAGGAAACAGGCTTCCGCGCAGGCATCTGCACACCTTTTTATTTTTATGATCTTGACCTGGAAAACGAAACCAAATTGAAAATTTATCCTTTTACGGTGATGGACGCCACTTTGAAATATTACATGAAGCTGCAGCCTGACGAAGCAGTTGAACACATCAAAGAAATGGTGAAAGAAGTGAAAAACGCGGAAGGAACTTTTATCAGTTTATGGCACAACGAATCACTAAGCGAAAAAGACCAATGGCAGGGCTGGAGGAAAGTATATGAAGAAACCATAAAAGCAGCCACTGCAGCATGATTAAATATCTTTTCAATGAAGACATTGACCGCAGGAAATGGGATGAAGCCGTTGCACGTTCATATAATGGAATTGTGTATGCTTATTCATGGTATCTTGATATAGTATCGCCCGAATGGGGAGCCTTGGTAAAAGATGATTATAAAAGTATGATGCCGCTTACCTGGCGAAAAAAGTATGGAATACATTATTTGTTCCAGCCTTTCTTTACACAGCAGTTGGGTGTTTTTTCCATTGAAAAATCAGATGCGGACTTGGTGCAGCAATTCCTTGCAGCAATTCCTGAGCAATTCAGATTCGTAGAAATCAATCTCAACACGTTTAATCTTTTCAATCCTTCCAATCTTTCCAACATTTCAATCAAACAAAATCTCACCCATGAACTTGACCTGATTGAATCGTATGAAAACCTTGCAAAAAATTATTCCGAAAACCTGAAACGTAACCTGAAAAAAGCAGAGTCAAATAAATTGCAATACCTTATCAGCAACCAGCCTGAACCTGTGGTAAAATTATTCAGGGAAAACAGGGGAGCCGGTATTGCAATGCTTAAAGAAAATGATTACAGAATTTTAATTCAGTTGATATACCAGGCTGTTCATCTTGGGAAAGCAAGCGTTATAAATGTTTTGAATAATCATAATGAATTATGTGCAGGAGCTTTTATCATTGAAAGCAACAGCAAAGCTGTTTTTCTTTTTTCCGGATTAAGTGCGGAAGGAAAAAATCAAAGCGCAATGCCCTTCCTGATTGATTCATTTATAAAGCAAAATGCTGGAAAGAATATGACATTTGATTTTGAAGGTTCAAACGATGTGAATCTTGCACGCTTTTATAAAAGTTTCGGTTCAAAGGAATGTGTTTATCAGCAGGTGAAAATTAACCGGCTTCCTTTACCATTGAAATGGCTGAAAAAATAATTTCGCTAAATAATTTATAACTTCAACCCTTGAAATAAATTTAATTTTATGGTAAATATTTTAGGAAACCACAATAACCTTACAGACCAGTTTATATCAGAATTACGTGATGTAGAGGTGCAGAAAGACCCTTTGCGTTTCCGCAGAAACCTGGAAAGGCTGGGAGAAATTTTCGCTTATGAAGTAAGCAAACGCCTTGAATGGGAAAAAAGAGAAGTTGTTACACCATTAGGAATCGCTTTAGTTCCAAAGCTCGTTGAACAACCTGTTTTAGGAACCATTCTCAGGGCAGGACTTCCATTGCATAACGGGATGCTTAATTTCTTTGACCAGGCGGAAAATTGTTTTATTTCTGCCTTTCGTCAGCATCATAAAGACGGAACATTTGACGTACATGTTGAATACCTTGCATGTCCGGTATTGCAGGATAAAGTCTTAATACTTTGTGACCCCATGCTTGCAAGCGGAACATCATTGGTGCTCTCCTATAAAGCAATGCTCAGAAAAGGAATTCCGAAACACACACATATAGTATCGCTGATAGCAAGCACAGAAGGAATTGATTATGTAAAAAAACATTTGCCAACAAATGTCACCATTTGGGCGGGTGCTGTGGATGAAGAATTAACTGCTCAGTCATATATTGTGCCCGGTCTGGGCGATGCAGGAGACCTTGCTTATGGTCTCAAAATCTGACCATTGATTCTACTTCCTGCGCTATAATTAGAGCCGTTCATCGAAAATCAGAACAGAAGGGAATTTTATGCGTTAAACTTGGTGTCTTCTAATCAAGCAAATATAACTTGGATCAACTACTCAAACTCTTATCACTTGCTTTTGTAAGCTCACTAAAATTTGCAGCTTCGCCATTTGCAGCATTGGGTTATGATTTCAATTACATCCAAACATTTCTTACAACAACTGCTGGCGGAATTTTCGGTGTGCTGTTTTTCTTTTATGCAGGTAAATGGATTACACAGGGTGTAACCACCTATAAGAATCAGTTATTTTTTCTTTTCGGTATAAATCGCAGGTCAGCAGAAGACGAATTATTACCGGTGAAAAAGAAGATTTTTACCTGGAAAAACAAACTTATTGTTTCAACAGTAAGACGATTTGGTTTAGTGGGAATTGCACTGCTCACCCCTACACTTCTTTCAATTCCGTTGGGAACTCTTATTGCAGCCCGTTATTTCCGTAATCAACGCAAAGTAGTTGGTTACCTTTGCGCTTCTGTTGTACTTTGGTCAGTCATTCTTTCTTCCATCGTAGTTATTTTCTAAAGTTTTTTAATCCTTTGTTCCCTATCAATTAACAGATGGGCTTCTTATTTTTGTCCCGGTTGTGAAAAAAACTTACTGCCATATTTTCTTCGATCTTGACAGAACACTCTGGGATTTTGACACAAATTCACGCGAAACTTTACAGGAAATTTTTGTTAAACAAAATCTTGAAAAGAAAGGAATTCCGTCTTTTGAAAAATTCTATGCCGCATACCATGAAATAAATGCCTTTTATTGGGAAAACTACAGAACAGGAGAAATTGATAAGGCAACTTTGCGTTACATCCGTTTTTACGATACCCTGACTAAATTCGGAATTGATGATAAAGAATGTGCAATAAAGATAGGTAATGATTATGTTGAACACAGTCCGAGAAAAACAAGCCTCTTACCAAATGCCGTTGAAACACTTTCATACTTAAAGGAAAAATATATTCTGCATATTATTACCAATGGATTTGAAGAGGTGCAACATATTAAAATGCACAGTTCGGGTATTGCTCACTTTTTTGAACATATTATTACCTCCGAAAAAGCAGGACATAAGAAACCTGCACCCGAAATTTTCAGGTATTCATTAAAACTTGCCGGTGCAAAACGCAAAGACAGCCTGATGGTTGGCGACAATCTTGAAATTGATTGCATCGGGGCAAGACAAACCGGTATCGACCAGGTTTTCTTCAATCCGGGCAAAGAACCCCACAATGAAAAAATTACTTATGAGATTGCTTCACTTGAAGAACTTATGAATTTCTTATAAAAAAACCTTAGTACTGATTTTTTTGGTTTGTATTTTAAGTAATTCGTGTAAGTTTGTAAAAAACTAAACACATGAAAAACATATTTATTACTATTATTTTTACTTGCATCTTATTATGTAGCGCAACTGCGCAGGTTACACTTAACGGAATTACTGTTCCTGCCAAACTGAAACAGGATAACACCGAACTGATACTTAATGGTGCAGGAATAAGAACAAAATTATTTTTTAAACTTTATACTTCCGGGCTTTTTGTTACTGCAAAAAGTAAAAACGGAAACGAAATTGCAGCAGCAGACAAGCCAACTGCTTTCCGTCTTACTATTACTTCCGGAATGATAAGCAGTGAAAACATGAGTGAAGCAGTACAGGAAGGTTTTGGCAAATCCATGAAGGGAAACACAGCACCACTTCAGACTAAAATAAACGAGTTTATCAATACTTTTAAAAAAGAAGCTATAAAAGAAAACGATGTTTTTGAAATGTGGTATCTTCCTGGTATAGGTGTAAAAACCTATAAAAATGGGAAACTGCAAAGCACCATTGCCGGGCTTGATTTCAAAAAAGCCCTTTTTGGAATGTGGCTTGGTGACGACCCGGTGGATGAGGATATGAAAGAGGATTTGCTGGGGCTGTAAACTTGTGGCAAGAATTCTTCTTGCCTATTCATTACTTTGAGTTAATAAGGCAAGCCAATGAACCCTGAAATTTCATTCCGCCAGTTCTATGATACACGTTTGCGCGAAAAGGCAATTGCTTTCAATAGTAAAAAATTAGGTGCTTTAGTTGCAGGATTTTTCTGCCGGGTTTACATTGTGCTTTTTTTTATAGCCATAGTCAGCCTTATTCTGGGCTTTCTAAATATGTTTCCATTTGAACAATTCGGAACTCCTGTGATTGAATATTTTTTCAAAGGTTTCTTCATTTTTGTTTTAAGTATAATTATTGTTGCCCATGCCCGCAAAAGAATTAAAGAAGACTTATTGCCAAAATATCCGGGCTTTTTTAAGATAGAACAAAGCATTATGGTTGTAACCCTTGTCTTTTGGGCTATTGTAATGACCGGAGGCTGGTTCATAGGAACAAAATTTTTGGGCAATGAGTTTGGATTAGCATTTTTTGCAAAGTGGGGAATTAGTATTTTAACATTGGCTTTTCTGATTATTCCCTTTAAATTGCTTGAGAATGTTGAAAATAATTTTTCAGCAAAATATAAGAACGCACTATTGCCCGAAATTGTGCAATATGCAGGTGCAAATGCACAATACGACACAAAACAATTTATTGAACAAAGTGAGTTTGAGCAAAGCAATCTGTTTCCCGCACAAACAATCTGGAGTTATAAAGGCTCTGATTTAATAAAAGGGAAAAGTGATAGAACCGTTTTTGAATTCTCACAACTGCATGTTTTAAAAAAAGAAGTGAAACAAAGTAACGGTAAAACCGAAACCAGTATTACTGACTTATTCAAAGGCATTTTTTACAAAGCGGATTTTAATAAGAATTTTTCTGGAAATACTTTTCTTGTGCCTGATGTTTCACGCGAATTCTTTGGTTCTTATCTTGGTGAAACGTTGAATAAAAGTATTGGAAATATTGTCCGACCTGAAACAAAATTAGTTTACCTCGAAGATGCGGAATTTGAAAAACAATTTGCCGTATTTTCAAGCGATCAGCAGGAAGCACGTTATATTCTTTCGCCTTCAATGCTGCAAAAAATCACTTCGCTGAAAAACAAATTCTCCAATGATATGTACCTGGCTTTCCGTAATGGAAGTGTTTACATTGCAATAGAATCAACAACTGATTTTTTTGCGCCAAACCTGTTTGGAAATATTGATGATTTTGAAACCATTGAAAAACATTACCTGCTGATAAAAAACCTGTTTGACATTGCAGAAGAACTTGGATTGAATACAAGGATCTGGACAAAAAATTAGAAAGGTTATGATGTTCAATCCTTCTTATAAACCCATGCATCCGGGTTTTCCGATTGAATTTCCTTTAGTTTTTCAAGCGCTTCTTTTCTTGTAGGAAATCCTTCATAACTTACTTTCTGTAACGGCTCGTTTGGTTCATTCAAAAGATATGCATCAAATCCCTTTTTGCGCATATCAGCAACTAATAACTCAGCCAGATCATTGTATTTAAAAGCTCCGCCAATGATGTGATATTTCTTCTCTGTAACAGAACTCAAGTTAAACGAAGCATCATTAATTCTCTCTTCCGTAACTTCTGCTTTTACTCCAAGGCTCACAACCACACCAGCGGAAATACTATCTGCCACTTTATTCTCAACAAAAGAATATTTTATAGTTCTTCCCTCAGCTTCATAATCAAAAAGAGAAGCATATTGTGCAGGTGCCGCATAAGGTTCGAAGAAATCCGCAGGCTGATAAACAGGCGCAGGAGCGTTGTAAAAAGGATTGATGCGTGAGAAATTTATTTTTTCTTCTTCAATAACTCCTGTTGCAAAAGGCAGCCAGAGCAACAAAACCAGCAAGGGGACTGCAATATATGGAGCAATTTTTTTCAGTACCGCTTTTCTGTCAACCGGCTTTGCTCCACGGTTCACAAAAACTTTTTCTTTGTTTTTTTTCTCATCGCGGTTAACCGGTAAAGCCTGAATACTTTCAAGTCCGAAAGATGTGAGAAGCAAGTTGGTGTTTGCATCGGGTTCAAACAATATGTTCTTTTCAGCTCCCATTACCAGCGTTCCTAAACTTTCCACCATAATTGTTTCGCCATTCTCAAGCCGCTGTATAACATCATTCGCAAATTGATCAAGAGAAATTGAAGCCTCGCTGAACGAAGTTTTTTCTGTTGCAGAAATATATTCTGCCAGTAAACCGTCATTGTTTTTCAGTTTCCTGTTAAAAACAATTCTTTTAGCAGGTGGAAAAATGATACGTCTGGAGCTATTAATATGAGCAGGTGCATAATTAGCCACAAAACCTCCAAGTCCGGGCACAACCACACAATCGTGTTCAATCAAAAGTTCAGAAATATATTTTCCTGTTTGTTTCATTTAACTGCAAATGTAACTTAAAATTAGAGATGCTGAAACAAGTTCAGCATGACGATCGAGCTCTTTCCAGGTCTTCAGGGGTATCAATTGCAATGCTTTCCAGTTCAGTTTCAGCTACTTTTATTTTATAACCGTTCTCTAACCAGCGCAACTGTTCTAATGATTCGGCAACTTCACGTGGTGAAGAAGAAAGCGAAGTAATTTCTTTCAGGGTATCCGCACGAAAGGCATACAAACCAATATGCCTGAACAGATTATTTTTTTTATAGAAACTTTTTGGGTTTCTGCTGAAATTAATTGCATAAGCGTTTTCATCCATTGCAACTTTCACAATATTGTAGTTTTCAAGTTCGGTATTGGCTTGAATTTTTTTTGCGAGCGTAGCGATGTTGCAATTCTTATCGGTAAAACATGAAACCAATTTCTGTAATTGCTCGGGCTGAATAAATGGTTCATCACCTTGCAGGTTAATAACCACATCAAAATTTTCTCCTGATTTGTTCAAAGCTTCGTAACATCTGTCCGTTCCGCTTTTGTGTTCCTTCGATGTCATCACTGCTTCTCCACTAAAACTTTTTACGTGAGAAAATATCCGTTCATCATCCGTTGCAACTACAATTCTTTCAGCTACTCCGGATTTTTGTGCCTGCTCGTAAACGCGTTGTATCATACTCTTTCCGGCAATATCAGCAAGCGGCTTTCCCGGGAAACGGGTTGAAGCAAATCGAGCTGGAATGACAATGATGAACGACAATTTTTTTCCCATCTTCAGAGTAAAGATTATAATGGCTGAAACTTTGCCGTGAAATGCCGCAGAAAATCCGGTTCTTCAGTTATCTTATATCCTTTTACTTTTTCACGTTCTGAAATTATTTCATCAAAAATCTCCACCACATAATCAATATGGCTCTGGGTATAAACCCTGCGCGGTATAGCCATGCGCACCAATTCCATTTTAGAAGGAATTAGTTTTTTGTTCTCATCGTATTTACCAAACATCACCGAACCGATCTCCACACTTCTGATTCCGCCTTTTTTATAAAGTTCACAAACCAAAGCCTGTCCAGGGTATTCATCCGCAGGGATTTGAGGATACAATGATTTTGCATCAATGTAAACCGCATGACCGCCAACCGGCAATAAAATAGGAACGCCTTTCTCTGATATTTTTTCGCCTAGATAGGTTGTGCTTTTTATGCGGTAAGTAAGGTAGCCAGGCGCAAAAACTTCTTTCAGACCAACTGCAAGCGCTTCCATATCACGTCCGGAAAGTCCGCCATACGTTGCAAATCCCTCCGTAATGATCAATAAGTTTGTGCAGGCGTCCGCAAGCTTTTTATCGCGCAGGGCAAGAAAACCGCCAATGTTTACCAGCCCATCTTTCTTGGCGCTCATGATGCAGCCGTCTGCCAGCGAAAACATTTCTTTAGCAATTTCAAAATAGCTGTGGTCATCTAGTCCTTTCTCACGGTGTTTAATGAAATAGGCGTTCTCAGCTATGCGGCAACAGTCCAGAATATAGAGGATGTTATATTTTGCGCAAATCCGTTTTACCTCTCTTGCATTCTCCATGCTCACAGGCTGTCCTCCTCCTGAATTATTGGTAACGGTGAGTATCACCGCTGCAATATTTTCAGGTTTGTTATCAATGATAATTTCTTCCAGTTTCCCAATATCCATGTTCCCTTTAAAAGGATGAATAA
>Ga0172368_10007878_pt1 | contig 10981 bp, 5 predicted proteins | sample Lak11m_FD_114540 | JGI IMG/M metagenome (GOLD analysis project Ga0172368, IMG submission 114540) | Freshwater microbial communities from Kabuno Bay, South-Kivu, Congo - kab_022012_11m | ecosystem: Environmental > Aquatic > Freshwater > Lake | place: Democratic Republic of the Congo: South-Kivu...
CGCCTCCGCCTCCGCCCCCGCCCCCGGAGCCGCCCAATGCAGAAGCCGCCCCCGTCCACGCGCTCGTGCCGAACCGGACGCGGATGAAGCCGCCGGTCGCGCCGTCGGCGCCTCCGCCTCCACCCCCGCCGGCGCCGACCTTCCACGACGGGTTCGTCCCGAACACTCCGCCTCCTCCGCCTCCTCCCGGACCCCCGCTGCCGCCGTGTGCCGAAAGATCGCCGGTTCCGGAAAGGCCCGCAGCCAGGATCAGGATCGCGCCGCCACCCGCTTCTCCCGAAGCGCCCGCGCCGCCGCCGGCGACGACCGTGGTCGTGCTGCGACCGGAGGCGCCCTGACGGCTTGCCGCCCTGTACTGCGCAATCATGTCCGCAGGCAGACCACCGGCGCCTCCGCCTCCGCCCGACGCCGCCCCGCCACCGAGCGTCAGGCGGTCCGTTCCCGCGAACGCCCGGCCGCTGTCGAGCGGACCTGCCCCGCCGCCAGCGGCATGCGCGTACGCACCTCCCCAGTGTCTCCCTCCTCCTCCTCCGCGCCCGCCGGCGCCGCCCGGGGCGCCCACGCTGGCTCCGCCGGCTCCGCCCAAACCCGTGCCGCCGCCGTCGCCGCCCGTTCCGGCAGCGTCGGAACCGAGCCCACCGTCCCCGCCGCCCGCCGTGATCTCGAAGCGCGTGGCGTCCTCGGGTCCCCTCGACGACTCCACGGAGTCGCCCACGAATCCCCCGCGAAAGCCCTTCTTCGACACGTCGATGCCGCCGCCGTCGATCGTCACGAGGTTCGACGCGTAGAACGCGACGATGCCCGTGGCGCACGGCGAGCCGGCGCACCCGTCCCAGGCTCCCGCCGTCAGCGTCCCCGTCCCGGCGATGGTGACGTTGCCGTACTGCGGCACGCGCTGGACGACGATGTGCCCGGTCGAGGCGTTCGCGTACCTCGCGAGGTCGATGGTCTCGGCCACCTCAATCCCGAAGGCCCGCCCGCTGACGGTCAGGATGTCGAAGTTGCCGACGTTGTCGGTCGCGCCGTCGGACTGCAGGAATGCCAGGAGCACCCGGTCTCCGACCGCGATGGCATGCCCGGAGGGAAACTGCGGGTCGGCCGCCGGCAGGAGCCGATGTGCGTCCATGATCGAGTCCACGCGGAACGCGACGCCGTCCGGATAGCCGAGGCCCGAGCGCAGCACGTTGGCGTTGATGTCGCGTGGAGTCGTGATCGCGATGTCGCCGTCGGCTCCCGTGCCGAACGCGGAAGGCCAGGACAGCACGCTGAACGGCGAGCCCTGCCCGCACTTGTCGACGAAGTGGACTGTGGCCCGGCCCACCCTCGTGTCGCCGAGGCTTTCGTTCGTGAAGGAGCCGTCCGCGCGGGTCAGAATGCGCTCCCCCGGCGTCGGGTAGGCGACGACGATCGCGCAGTCCTTGGCAGGGTGGTCGTCCGTGCCGAAGAGCCCGGGGAGCACGGTCAGACGGTCCACGTCAGGCGAGGCCCTGGCCGTGAACACGACCCTCGGGACGTCGTCCGGGAACTGCGGGATGGGAGGTCGCGCCGCGGTCTGGACGGTCTCGCCATGGCGGTCGCACTTGTCGGCGACCGAAACGAGGAACATCGCGGGCGATGCGTATCCGTACACGTAGTCGGGCCAGTCGCCCTCCTTGCCGAGCCGCACTTCCGGGAAGCTTCCGTTGCCGCCGGGAGCAAGCGACACCGACGCGGACACGGCTTCGTCGAGCATGGGAACCCACCCGGACACCGTGATCCGCGGCGCGCACACGGCGGTCACCGCTCCGGAGAGCCCCTCGACGCCGTCCGCAGCCTCCAGCCCCCTTCGGTTCTTCTTGACCTTCGCCAGGTCGATGCTCGGCACCACCGGAATGCCGACGCCGGGCTCGAGCCCGTAGGCCTCGTTGCCCGCCTTGTCGTACGCCGTGACGTGGACGCTGGCCGGCGCGTCGGTCGCCGAGCCGATTTCGATCTCAAGCCCGTCGCCGAGCCCCGACGGCCCAAGAGTCCGTTCGACGGCGTCGAACGCCGGGCCGCCGGGCAGCCCCGACGGCAGCAACCGGATGCGCGCGATGGCGTTGGCGTCCGTGAACGCCCCCGGCGCCAGGCGGATGCCGTCGGCGGCGTCCCAGCCGCGGTGGACGTACTCGACGAGCGACGCGCTGCCCTCGGCCGGCGGCGTCGTGTCGATGCCCACGGCCGCCTCCACGCGGATCGACGCGAAGCCGCACTTGTCGGTCGCCTCCACCCACGCGCGTTTCACCGATGCCGTCGCGGTCCCCACGGGCACGGCCGGAAAGGTGCCGTCGGCGGTCACCAGCGCCACGTCCCCGAGTTTCGTGCCTGCCGCCGCGGCGTCGAAGGCCGACACGCGGATCGCACACGAGTCGCGGATCGCCTGAGGCTCGCCGTGGACCGTGTCCGGCATCGACAGGTCGCGCCGGTCGATGACGATCTTCGATCCGTCCGGCGTGGGCGCCCCCGTCTGACGGCCGCGCGTGGCCTCCATGGGTGCGCCCGTGTTGCCCGCCTTGTCCCAGGCCTGCACCCAGACCTGTCCGGGCGCGGAGTCCTTCGTGCCGATCGTCAGCGGCGCGAACGCCCCGTCCGTGCCCGCGTCCACCGTGCCCAGAGACGCTCCCTCGGCGTCCATCACCGCCGCGCGCACGACCCCGTTGGCGTCCGAGACCGCGCCGGACTCGAACAGCAGCCGGTCGGGCTTCGAGAAGTCGTTGCGCTCGAAGACCAGCTTCTGCCCGACCACCGTGGGCGGCGTCGTGTCCGCGCCCAGCAGGGCCATGGCGCGCGCCGTCACGTAGCCGCACTTGTCGGTGCCCTGCGCCCACACCTGCGGATACGACGCGCGCTCGGTGCCCACTGGCATCTCCGCGAACGAGCCGTCGAAGCCGGCGACCTCCTCGCCCAGCTTCGTGCCCGCCGTGGCGGCGTCCCACACGGCGACGCGCAGCGCGCACGCGTCCGCGAACGCTCCCAGGTCGCCGTAGACGCCGTCCACCGCGCCGATGCCCCGGCGGAGCAGCGCGATCTTCGTGCCGTCGCCCGCCGGCACCGAAGGCTGCGCGCCGATGCGGATCGCCACGCGCGACGTCGAGAACCCGCACTTGTCCACCGCCTGGATCCAGAGCCTCGGCAGGGACGCCGATTCGGTCCCGACCGCGATATCCGGGAAGCTCCCGTCCGCGGCGGCTTCGACGGAGCCCACGAGGCCGCCCCCGGACGCGGCGTCGTACACGGAAGCCGTAGCGCGGCAGGCGGAGACCACGGCGCCGGCGAGTCCCTCCGCACCGTCCATGTGCGCGAAATCCCTGCGATTCACGGCGATCTGGGTGAGGTCCAGGACGGGCGCCGCGAGTTGGCGTCCGGTCTGGATCTCGACGCGCGCGCTCGTGTTGCCGCACTTGTCGGTCGCCTGCGCCCAAAGCCGTCCGTAGGACGAGGTCCCGGTGCCCACGGGAATCGCCGCGAAACCGCCGTCGGCGTCGGCCGGGGCGGTGCCGAGGGAGGTCCCGCCGGAGGCGGCATCCCACGCGGCGACGGTCATGCGGCATGCGCTCGCGAATGCTCCGGCGAAGCCTACCAGCGCGTCGGGTTCGTCGAATCCGCGCCGGTCGACGGCCATCTGGAGGCGGTCGGCTACGGGAGGGCCGAGCTGGCGCCCCGTGAGCGCCTCGACGCGCCCGCCGGCGCCGCCGCACTTGTCCACCGCCTCGGCCCACAGCCGCGCCGGGGCCGAAGTCACCGTTCCCACTGCGATTTCCGGGAAGCTGCCGTCGAGCGCCACCTCCGCGCTGCCGATTGAGATGCCGCCGAGGCGCGCGTCGTAGACCAAGACGTGCATCCGGCACGCACTGGCGAAGGCGCCGACCGCGCCGTGCAGCGAGTCGCGGGCGCTCGCGTCGCGCCGGTCGACGACCAGCGCGGCGCCGTCGGCGCTCGGGACGGCATTCTGGCGGCCGACTACCGCCTCCACGCGATCGCTCGTGTTTCCGGCCTTGTCGGTCGCCGCCGCCCACACGCGCCCGGGCGCCACCGATGCCGTGCCCAGGTCCACCGCAGCGAAATGCCCGTCGGCCGCAGGCACGGCGTTTCCCAGCACGTTGCCGGCGGCGTCGTACAGGGTCACGGCCGCCAGGGCGCTCGTGTCGTCGCGGAATGCGCCCGCTTCGGCTTCGACGGCATCGGGGCTGTCGAATCCGCGCCGGACGAGGACGAGCCGGGCCCCGTCGCCGTGCGGCACGTCGGTGTCGGCGCCGACTCCGGCTTCGACCCTGGGGCTCGTGCCGCCGCACTTGTCGGTCGCCTCGGCCCACAGGCGTTTGAACGAGGCGCTGCCGGTGCCGATCGCGACTTCGGTGAAGGCACCGGAGGCGTCGGCCTCCGCCGTGGCGAGGCGGCTGCCGCCGGTGGCCGAGTCGTAGATCGAAATCGACAGGCGGCAGGCGCTCGTGAACGCCCCCGCACCGCCGTCGACGCCGTCCGGCGTGCCCATCGGGTGCCGGTCGACGACCAGCGCCCCGCCGTCGGCGCCGGGCGCGCCCGCCTGCCTACCGGCCAGGATTTCGACGCGCTCCGAGACGTTTCCGCTGCGATCCATCGCCTCGACCCAGACGCGGCCCGGTGCGGAGGTGCTCGTTCCGACGGGAATCGGACCGAAGCTGCCGTCGGCGGCCACGGAGGCGGTCCCGAGCGGTTCCCCTGCCGCGTCGCGCACCGCGACGCTCGTCGCCGCCCCGCCGGCGTCGATCCAGGCGCCCGCGGTTCCCGTCACGGCGTCGGGTTTCGTCCCGTCGTTGCGCTCGATCGCGATGCGGGAATGGTCCGCCACCGGCCCGGCGGTGTCGGCACCGGCGACTTCCGCGCGCGGACCGGCGTTGCCGCACTTGTCCACGGGTTCGACCCAGAGACGAGGCCAGGATCGGTCCAGGCCGCCCACGTCGACGGCGGCAAATCCTCCCGCCCCGGTGACATCGACCGACACGACGCGGGTTCCGCCCGCGGGCGCGTCCCACAGGCCCGCCACGACGGCGGTTCCGACGGCGTCCGCGAAGGCTCCGTCCGCCGCCGCGACCGCGTCGATGCCCAGCGCGCCGTTACGGGTCCAGGCGACGCGCGTCGCGTCGGTCGCGGGGCCCTCGAGGTCCCGACCGACCAGTGCCTCGACCGGAGTGCCGGAAAGGCCGCACTTGTCGGTGACGGCGACCCAGACGCGCGCGAAGGACGACGTGGCCGTGCCGATGAGGACCGGCGCGAAGCCGCGATCCAAGGCGCTGTCGCCCGTGCCGAGAACGTTCCCTGCGCCGTCGCGCACCTGGACGCGCATCGCGCATGCGCCCCGCAACGCGCCCGGCTCGCCGTGGACCGTGTCGGACTGCGTGCGATCGCGCCGATCGACGACCAGAAACTGCCCGTCCGCCGATGGCGGCACCGCCTGGCGTCCGTCCATCACTTCTGCGCGCGGGCCGGCGATGCCGCACTTGTCCACGGCCTGCAGCCAGATGCGCGCCGGCGCAGCCAGCTCGTCGCCGACGGGGATTTCGGCGAAACGCCCATCGGCGCCGACATCCGCCTCGCCGATGCGGTTGCCATCGGTCGCCCCGTCGTAGACGGCGACCTTCACGACCGCGGCGACGCCGGAGAACGGGTGTTCGATCGCCGCGACGGTGTCGGGCAGGCCGAACGGCCAGCGCTCCACGCGGATCTGCGTCCCGTCCACTTCGGGGCCGTCCACGTCGCGCCCGACGAGCGCCTCGACGCGCCCGCCGACGTTGCCGCACTTGTCCACGGCCTCCACCCACAGGCGAGCCGGCGCATGCGAGCCGTTGCCGACCGAAAGCGGGCCGAAGGCCCCGGCGGCGTCGGGCACCGCCGTGCCCAAGTCGGTGCCGCCATCCGCCGCGTCCCACACGGTGACGGTCGCCAGGGAGCTCGCGGCGTCCGAAAACGCCCCGTTTCGCCCCGAAATCGTGTCGGCGGCGCCGGAAGGCTGCCGATCCAGGACAATGCGGCTGCCGTCGCCGACCGGGCCGATGCGGTCCGCCCCCCGGGTCAATTCGACCCGGGGGCTTTCGTTGCCGGGCAGATCCACGGCGGAAATCCATGCTGTCTGCGGGCCGACACTCTCGGTGCCGGGCAGCGGGCCTTCGGTCATGGAGCCGTCCGCACCCGGCGTCAGAGTGGCCATCAGGCGGCCCTCGGCTGCGGCATCCCAGACTCGCACCGCGACGACGGTGCGGCCGGAGTACTCGGCGCCGCCGTCGCGGACCGCGCCCGCTGCGGCGGAGACGGCATCGGGCTGGCCGACGGCATGGCGGACGAGCTGCACGAGCGCCGCGTCGATGGTCGGGGCCGTCTTGTCGACGTCGAGGGTGGCCGTGGCCGATGCGGTGCCATTGCGGGCGTCCCGGGCCGCCGCGGAGATCATGACCGGCCCCTCGGGCGAGGAAGCCGCGACCTTGAACGTGCAGGCGCACGCGTCGGCGGCGGCGGAGCACGAGGCGGCGAGCCCGCCGACGGAGGCCGTGCAGGACGCGAGCGGGTAGTTGCCGCCGATGGCGAACGAGACGGAGTCGTCCACCCGGGCCGGCTGCGGGGCGACCTCCGAGATGCGGATGGAGAGCGGCGCCTCGGCCGGAGCGGCCGGCAAGGAGATGGGCCTGCCGCACGACAGCGCGGCGACGGACACGAGCGCGACATCGAGTCTGCTCAGACGCATGGGATCGACCTGCCGGGGGGGGAGCGGCACCCCGTTTTGTGCGGACGCTGACGCTACCGTGCAGAGGCAGCGGCGTCAAAGGCCGGGGCCGCGGGCCGGCGGGCGGTTTTCCAGACGGGGTCAGGCGAGCACCCGGTCGGAGGTGCTTGACGATTCCGGGGGCCCGTCCTCGACGGGTAGCCGTCTCGCGCGGCCATCGCGCTGCTCGCCCCGAATGCAGTGCCGCGCCGGACGGACTGCCCATCCCACCCGTTCCAGCCGAGGCCCCCCGACTCCGTTGCGCACCCGAGGCGCCGGGAAAGACTTGACTTCCGGCCCCTCCTGGCCCTAAATGCGCCGCTTTCGCCGCCGGGATCCCCCGGCCGGCGACCGGGAGTCCGCCAAGCAGCACGGACCGGAAGGCCGGAAAGCCGCGCTCCCCGGGCAGGAGGCACCGAATGTACGCGATCGTGGACACGGGCGGGCATCAGGCCCGCGTGAAACAGGGCGACCACGTCAAGGTGGAGCTGCGCGCCGCCGCCAGGGCCGGCGACAAGGTCGTGCTGCCCGCGCTGCTCGTGGGCGAGGGCGCCGAAGTCAGGGTCGGCACCCCGAACGTCGAGGGCGTGTCGGTCGAGGCCGAGGTCGTCGGCCACGGCAAGCACCGCAAGGTGTGGCACTACCGCACGCAGGAAGAGGGCTGGGACCGGATCCGCGGGCACCGGCAGCAGTACACCGAGCTGAAGATCACGGCGATCAGCGGCTAGCTGGCGCGGAGACACGGCAATGGCACACAAGAAGGGTCAGGGCTCCTCCCGCAACGGCCGCGACTCGCCCGGCCAGCGGCGCGGCATCAAGATCTACGGCGGCGAACACGTCGTGCCGGGCAACATCATCGTGCGCCAGGTCGGCACGCTCATCCACCCGGGCCGCAACGTCGGCATGGGCCGGGACTTCACCATCTACGCCAAGGTCGAGGGCCAGGTGCAGTACCAGCGCATGGGACGCGACCGGCGCAAGGTGTCGGTCGTGCCCGCGGCGCCCGCGGCGTAAGAGCCGGCTTTCGACTTTCGGCGTTCGGCTTTCGAAATCCGCGTTTCGACGGCGGCTCGGGCCTTTCCGAAAGCCGAAAGTCGAAAGCCGAAAGCCGATGTTCATCGACGAAGTCACCATCCGCGTGAAGGCCGGCGACGGCGGCAACGGCGCCGTGGCGTTCCGCCGCGAGAAGTTCGCCCCCCGCGGCGGCCCCAGCGGCGGCGACGGCGGCACGGGCGGCTCCGTCTGGCTCGTCGCCGACGAGAACCTCACGACGCTGCTCGACTACCGCTTCGTGAAGGAATTCAAGGTAAAAAAGGGCGAGAACGGCCGCGGCAGCGACTGCAACGGCCGCGCCAGCGAGGACACGACGCTTCGCGTCCCCGTGGGCACCGTGGTGCGCCACGCCGCCACCGCCGAGGTGCTGTGGGACTTCGTCTCGCACGGCCAGCGCGTGTGCGTCGCGAAGGGCGGCCGCGGCGGCCTCGGCAACATGAACTTCGCCACGCCCACGCGGCAGGCGCCCGACTTCGCCCAGAAGGGCGAGCCCGGCGAGGAACGCGAGCTGCGCCTGGAGCTGCGTCTGCTGGCGGACGCGGGGCTCGTGGGCTTCCCCAACGCGGGAAAAAGCACAGTGATTTCGAAGGTTTCCGCCGCCAGACCGAAGATCGCCTCGTACCCGTTCACGACGCTGGAGCCGCACCTCGGGGTGGTGCGCTACCGCGAGGATCGCTCGTTCGTCCTGGCGGACATCCCCGGGCTCGTCGAGGGGGCGCACCGCGGGCACGGGCTGGGCGATCGCTTCCTGAAACACGTCGAGCGCTGCCGCGTGCTCGTGCACCTGGTGGACTGCGGCGGCGAGGAAGGACGCGACCCCGCCTCGGACTACGAGGTCGTCGAGCGCGAGCTGGCCGCCTACTCGCCGTCGCTGGCCGCGCGCGCCCGCGTCGTGGCGGCGACCAAGATGGACCTGCCCGGCTCCGAGGAGCGCGCCGACGCGCTGGCGCAGGCGCTGCGGCCGCGGGGCATGGAGGTGCTGCGGGTCAGCGCCGCGACGGGCCGGGGCGTGGGCGCGCTGCTCGACGCCGTGGTGCGGCAGATCGACCTCGCCGGCCCGCCGCCGATCGCTCCGGAGCCCGTTCCGTGAGCCGGGCGGGCGGCGCACGGCGCATGTCCGGGGCCGATCCCTCGCTGCAGGCTGTCGCCGATCGGCATCGCGACGTGGTGCGCCGGGCGCTCGGCGACGAGCGGCGCCGGCGCGTCGGAGCCGTCGTCGCGCGGCGTTTCCAGCGCCTCGTGGTGGTGCTCGAGGAGATCCACGACAGCCGCAACCAGGCAGCCGTCCTGCGCACGGCCGAGGGCCTGGGGCTGCTGCACGTCCATGTGATCGAGGGCCCCGACACGCCGTTCGTGCCGCACCGCAAGGTTTGCGTGGACGCGGACCGATGGCTGCAGGTGGAGCGGCACCGATCGGCCGCCCGGTGCCTTGCGGCGCTGCGTACGCAGGGGCTGGCCGTGTACGCCGGAGCGCCGGGCGACGGCGCGGTTCCTCTCTGGGACCTGGACTGCACCCGTCCGTGCGCGTTCGTGTTCGGAAACGAACATCGCGGCGTGTCGCCGGCGGTTCGCGCGGCGGCGGATCGGCTGTTCGCGATTCCGATGCGGGGTTTCGCGGGCAGCTTCAATCTCTCGGTGGCGGCGGGGATGGCGCTTCTGCACGCGGTGCGTCAAAGAGAGCTCGCGGGCGCGCCGACCGACCTGTCGTCCGCCGAGGCCGACGCACTTGCGGCCCGCTACGAGCTTCGCGCCGTGTCGCAGTTCCGGCGCCTGGTGGGAGAATCGGCGGCCGGGCGGGGTGAATCGGGTGCGACGCGGCGCGTCGAACCGGCGAGGTAGGTGGCCATGCACCGGCTTTCGGCTTTCGACTTTCGGCTTTCGGAAGAGCTACAGAAAGCCAATCCGAAGCGCGCACTCATTGCCCTGGTTCTGCTCGCGGCGCCTGCCGTGTCCGCGGCGCCGCAGGCTGCCGACGCGGGGCTCGTCGAGCGGGTGCAGCGCTTCTACGAGAAGACGCGCGACTTCTCGGCCGACTTCGAACAGGAGTACCGCTACGAGGCCATGGGCCGCACGGAGAAGTCGTCGGGCACGGTGCAGGTGAAGAAGCCGGGCCTGATGCGCTGGGACTACGCGAAGCCGTGGCCGCGCCGGTTCGTGCTGGACGGCAAGTCGCTGTATGTCCACGACGTGGAGGACAACTCGGTCACGATCAAGCGCGATTTCGCCTCGGATTCGCTCTCGGCTGCGGTGACTTTCCTGTGGGGGAAGGGCCGGCTCGGCGACGAGTTCCTGGCGACGAAGGTGGACCGGCCGGAGTACGGCGCCGCCGTGCTCGAGCTGGTGCCGAAGAAGCCGCAGCCGGGCTTCCGCAAGGTCTTCTTCGCGGTGGACCCGGCCACCGGGGCGGTCGTCGCATCGGTCGTCGTCGACTCGCAGGGCAACGAGAACCGCATCTCGTTCCGCAACGTGCGCGCCAACCAGGGCGTGCCCGACGCCCGCTTCCGATTCGAGATCCCCAGGGGCGCCACGGTCGAAGAGGTGAAATGACCCCATCCCGCGGCGCTCCAAGCTCGACGATCCCACGCCCGCATGGAAACCGGCGGGAGAACCGCCCGCGTGTGATAGCGTGCGCTCATGGCGAACTTGGCGAGGCCCCTGCCGGCGATTGAATAGGGTGCAGCTCTTGCCAGATCCGACTCAATGGGGGGCTCCCGCGGCCCTCACCCCCCGCCCCTCTCCACACGGGCCGCGATGCGCAACGCTCGATCCTGCGTGGTTGCGGCCCGGTGGAGAGGGGGAGAAGAGCGCGCCGAATCGCGCGCCGGAAGTGGGACAGCACGGGGCGCTGATAGGAATATCCGCGCCGCCGGATCCAGGAGCGGCAGCCCTCCCCTCTCCGCCGGGCCGCTGTGCGCTCGAAACGAGCAATGCCTCCCAGGCCCGTGTGGAGAGGGGTCGGGGGTGAGGGCGTCGCGGCCGCCCCGCGGATCGGAACTGGCACGAGTTGCACTGCACTCATGTGCCCGGTCTTTCCGGCCCGCCCGGATGCATCCACTTCCGCAACGACTAGTACATGTTCGGTGAGCAGGGCACGACCGGCAATTGCCGACCGCTTGCGACGGACGGGCGTCCCGTGGTTCGGCAGGCTCACCATGAGCGACGCGCCGCGGCCACCGC
>Ga0172368_10007880_pt1 | contig 10979 bp, 9 predicted proteins | sample Lak11m_FD_114540 | JGI IMG/M metagenome (GOLD analysis project Ga0172368, IMG submission 114540) | Freshwater microbial communities from Kabuno Bay, South-Kivu, Congo - kab_022012_11m | ecosystem: Environmental > Aquatic > Freshwater > Lake | place: Democratic Republic of the Congo: South-Kivu...
GGGGGTTTTAAGCTCATGTGAAACGTTGGCAACAAATTCGCGTTGCGCCCTCTGGCTGGCTTGAACCCGAACGGTCATCTGGTTAAAAGCACCGACAAGTTCTTTTACTTCCTGCGGGCCTTGCAAAGGTAAAGGTTTTGCATTGCCACCCGAAAATTCATGGGCTGCATTGACCACACGCTGAAGTGGATCAGCCACCCAACGTGCCATCCAAAAAGCGATCAAAAGCGCAAACAAAAGTCCCAATACAGCAGCCCATAATAACGGCGGCACTAATTCGTCTGTCAAAATATTCCAAAATGAAACTTTCGGTCGTGGAACTGCCGCAACCAGAAAATTACCATTATCCAATTTTCTGGTTGTAAAAAGCCATGGTTGGCCCTGGATATCATTCACAGTCTGATTGATACGAAAAAGACGAAAAAACGGTGTTGTATCGAAACCTGGAACCGTTCCAAGACGTGAATCGGCTACAATCTGGCGTTTTGCATTTATCACCAATAAACGCGTATCGAGTTCCTTGTCTTTCGATGCCAGGGATGACTGGAGCTTAGCCTTCGAAAGGTTCGACCAATCCGCCTGGGATGCAAGCATTTCAGACTGCACCACTGCCAGGCGAAGACGGGTCTGGCGGTAGATAAGTGGATTACCCAATAGATAGATGATAAAAATAACTGCCACCACAAAAAGGGCGGTAGCAATCGAGAGCGCGTAAGTCAGCCAGAGACGGGAACGAAGCGATGAGAACATATCCAGGATCTTTTTAGGTGGCGATCTATCAGAAAACCAACTTGTAACCAACACCGGTTACAGTTTCAATCTTAACTACACTGCCAGCCAGGCGCTTGCGCAGTTGAGCAATATGCACATCAACGGTGCGGGTCTGCCCGTAAAAATCAAACCCCCATGCTTTCTCAAGTAACTGCTCGCGTGTAAAAACACGTCCCGGTTGTCCCGCCAGGATAAGCAGCAAATCAAATTCCTGGGTCCGAAGGTCAACCGGAACCCCATCAAACAGGACCTCGCGACGAGTTTGATCAATAACAAGGTTAGCCAAACGCACAATCTCAGATTCGGCAATTTGAGGACGATCCGTCCGCCTCAAAATAGCCTTAACCCGTGCTACCAATTCGCGCGGGTTAAATGGCTTGGTTAGGTAATCATCGGCTCCCAACTCTAGTCCGAGGATCTTATCGATATCTTCATCACGGGCCGTGAGCATGATAATGGGAACCTGGTTTCCACTACCGCGGATTCGACGGCAGACATCAAAACCATCCAAACCTGGGAGCATCACATCCAATACCACCAGGGCAGGGTGAAACCTGGCAGCTGCTTCAAGCACTGCGAGGCCATCCCCCACCGATTCGACCCCAAACCCATCACGCTCAAGATACATCCTGGCCAGGGCAATAATGGATGGTTCGTCATCGACGAGTAGAATAGTTTCCACTTTATTTCAAAGCAATTGCTTCAATTTCGACAATCCCGCCTTTTGGTAAACCCGCCACAGCAATCGTAGAACGCGCAGGTGGGTTGGATGAGAAGTATTCAGCGTAGATGACATTCATTTTTGGGAAGTCAGCCATATCACGCAAAAAAACCGTAGTCTTAACTACTTTTTCCAGGCTGGTGCCAGCCGATTCCAATACATTCTTGAGATTGGTCAGAACCTGGCGGGTCTGAGCTTCCAGATCAGAGCCTACCAGATCACCAGTAACTGGATCGATACCAGTTTGACCAGCGCAAAAAACAAAGCCACCGCTTTTAATGGCTACGGAATAGGGACCAATCGCCTTGGGTGCTTTTTCTGAATGGATTACTTTCTTTTCAACAGTGGACATTTTTCCTCTTTCCCTTAGATAATTTATGATCACTTTTCTGCCAGGGTAACCAATGTTCCGATCAGCAAAAAAGACGATCCGATACACAACATCACAAACCCCATGAAACCTAAAATTAGCGGATATAGCACACGGCTCATAGCTGAGTCGATCTCGGCGTGTTTCGGATCAATCGGATCGTAAGATACTTTAACCACCTGGCCGATATGCTGGCTGGCTGGCTGGCATCGTTCCAAATTCCGATTCGAATTGAATTATTTCTCCAACAGGGTTTTTATATTCAACCACTGGAACATAAATCATACCACCGCGCTGTGATTGAGAATTGGAACGCATCGCGAGGCTCATAACAATGCCAGTTGTAGAGACACGCCGGGTAAATTTTTGGCGTAGCTTTACGTAAGTAACCACAGCGCCGATCAGAAATCCGATCGCGAGAATGGATAGTAAACAACCAATTACTGGCATCCACAGCATCTACACTACCTTCAACCAAATAGCCTTTTAGCAGTATACATTAAAATAAGTTTTACACAATGATGTAATTCTAAAACATGAAAGGTGGCCCGCTGTCATCCGATTAACAGCAAACCACCAGTAATTAAAGGTAAATATTTGTTTTTGTCCTGCAAACAGGTTATCCCCACTCATCAAGCTGGATGTGCCGAAAATGACTTATTTTGCCTTTTCAACCGTAATATCAGTGATTCCATTGGAAGAAGGGGTAAATGTAACATCCACTGGTATGGATGAACCACCATCACAAGCAATCGTCCATTTTTCCTGCCAGACACCATTTGCATCTGGTTGCCGGGTAACTTCAATAGTAGTATCCTTGGCAACCGGGGTACAACCAGCAAGCAAAGTAACCGTAAGGGATTGGGCCCAGGCCTGTGTTCTTTGTAATTCATCACCCAGCCCACCCTGGGGAACGGTATCGCTGGAAAGACCGGGAATGGAGGGAACTAAGGGTTCCGAGGTTGCATTTGGAGAAGTAGACGGTTCGGATGGCTCAACAGTTGCATCCTGGAAAGAAGGCATCTCAGGGATGGCAGTCAATTGTTCATTGATGGAGGAATATACTTTCGATATTGATGTACTCATGTAAAATCCACCAATGATGACGATAAGACAACAACAACAGACCAAAACTGCTGCTACAATTCCAATTATCAAACCAGTGTTGCTCTTCTTTGGCTGTTCGTTAACCAATACTTGCGGGGTGGGGTTTTGCATTTTTCTCTCCTGAAATACTATTAGAAAGACTGACTTCAGATTCGTTCAGTCTGGATAAATAATATCATAAAGAGTGGATATGGAAAATCCAAACACACTTTTAACTTGGTTTTTTCATGATAAAGGTGCAGCGGAATATTTACAATATCGGTGATTCTTTTCGGATATCTTTTATATCATCATAACCAGACTGAACGGCGTCCAGACAACAATGCAAAAAAACTAATTCAACAGAACCAGTAAAATGATGCCAAATCATGACCTTTTGGATGAAAAACTTGATAATTACCCATTCATCAGGCTTAAATAAAAACAGGGCAGATATCGAAATCCGCCCTGTAGTTGGATGAATCACTTATTATTGAGCGCAGCCACTCCAGGAAGTTCCTTACCCTCCAGAAATTCGAGGGATGCTCCACCACCTGTCGATACATGCGTCATCTGCTTGGCCAGGCCAGCCTTCTTTACCGCACTGGCGCTGTCACCGCCACCAATAACTGTTATTGCTCCAGAGTCAGCCAATAATTTAGCAAGAGCAAAAGTCCCTTCGGCGAACTTGGGAAACTCAAACACACCGACCGGACCGTTCCAGACGATGAGTTTTGCACCTGCCAATGTCAGCTTATAAAGTTCAAGAGTTTTCGGACCGACATCCAGCATACGCCAGCCTGCAGGGATTTTTTCCACATCAACAACTTGGCTATTGGCTTCTGCATCGAATTTATTGGCAATAACGGCATCCACAGGTAAAACGAGTTTATCCGCAACACGGGACAAGATGGCTTTGGCAGTATCAACTGACGAGGCTTCCACCAGACTATCCTGCATATTCAAGCCCTTTGCAGCCAGGAAAGTATTAGCCATACCGCCACCGATAATCAGCTTGTCACATTTTGAAAGAAGCGTTTCCACAACCAGGATTTTGTCACTGATTTTTGCGCCACCCAGAATTGCGATATATGGATGTTCCGGGTTGCTAACTGCCCGTCCGAGGTATTCCAATTCTTGTTCCATCAGGAAACCGGACACCGCTGGCAAAAAGCGTGCAATTCCTTCAGTCGATGAATGGGCTCGGTGTGCGGAACCAAAGGCATCATTGACATACAAGTCTCCAAGTGCTGCCATCTGCTTAGCCAAGCCCAAATCGTTTTTTTCTTCTCCGGCGTGGAAACGGGTGTTCTCAAGCATGAGCACATCGCCGGGTTTAAGAGCCGCAGCCATTTTTTCCACATCTGGGCCTATACAATCGGGAGCCATGGCGACCGGGCGACCCAGGTGACCAGCGAGAACATCAGCAGCAGCCTTAAGGCTGAACTCAGGATCAAAACCACCTTTAGGGCGTCCCAGGTGGCTCATAAGTAATAATGAAGCTCCCTGCTCGAGAACATACTTGATGGTTGGTAAAGCTGCTTTAATACGTTTATCATCAGTAACGACACCTTTGTCCATTGGGACATTAAAATCGACACGCATAACAACACGCTTATTCTTCAAATCAACATCACGTACTGTCTTTTTATTCATGATCGCCTCGATAATACGGGAAAATCAACAAGCTGGCAGGACGAGAGAACCCCGCGCTGCCAGCTTGCCAGTTTAACGATTTACAGGCTTTTCGCCATCAGCGCTGCCAGATCAGCTGTGCGGCAGGAATAGCCCCACTCGTTATCATACCAGGTGACAACCTTGATAAAGTTGTTCTTTTCCTTGCCAAGCACGGATGTGAAAGGCAGGTCTACCGATGAAGAATGTTCGTCACCCTTGAAATCGATCGAGACTAGTGGTTCATCGATGGCAGCCAGAATACCCTTGAAGCGCGGTAGTTTGGCGGCATCTCGAAAAGCCTGGCGCAGCTCTTCAGTTGTAGTTCCCTCTTCCAATTCAGCCGTAAAATCTACAACTGAAACGGTGGGGGTTGGAACGCGCAGAGCATAGCCATCGAACTTTCCCTTCAGATCAGGAATAACCAGTGAGATAGCCTTGGCAGCACCGGTGGTTGTCGGGATGATGCTTACACCTGCGGCGCGAGCACGGCGCAAATCCGAGTGTGGCAGGTCAAGGATTTTCTGATCGTTCGTATATGAGTGAATAGTGGTCATGAAGGCACGTTTAATGATCCACTTGTCATGCACGACCTTGGCGGCCGGGGCGAGACAGTTGGTTGTGCAGGATGCGTTCGAAACGACGTGATGCTTGGAAGGATCGTATTTCTCTTCATTGACACCCAACACGATAGTCAAATCTTCGCCTTCGGCAGGTGCCGAAATGATGACTTTCTTGGCACCACCCTTGGTGATGTGATTCTCCGCGCCTTTTACTACCTTGCCCTTCTTGTTGACGCCATCCGACTTGACAGTGAAGATGCCGGTTGACTCGATCACGATATCAATCCCCAGGCTACCCCAGGGAATGTTGGCAGGGTCGGTTTCCTTAAACACTTTCACGGTCTTGCCGTCGACGATGAGCGCATCGTTGGCAACTTCCACTGTTCCATCAAAGCGGCCGTAGTTTGAATCATATTTAAGCAAATGCGCCATGGTGGGCACATCACCGATGTCGTTAAAAGCTACAACTTCCAGTTCTTGAGGGTACCGATCGCGGATTGCCTTAAGAACCTGGCGGCCAATGCGACCAAAACCATTGATACCGACTTTAATTGTCATGATAAACCTCCTGTAGGTTGATTGTGAATTTTTACACAATTAGATATTCTACCACACCTGTATTGTTGCGCAATGGTAGAGATGAAAACATGTGAATATTGTTGTTTTACCAGTCTGTTTACTCGATTAATGGACCTGTGCGCTCATACAATAAATTCATCAACGTTCTGGCCAATTTATCTGAGTCGTGTCTCCAGGGATGTTCCACATCGACAAGATCGGTTTGATAAATGGGATAATTCAGAACCCGCTGATCAATATTAACCCATTCTACCCCATTTGCGAGTGTTCCCTCGTGACGATTATTACAAACAATTATGTTAAACAAACCAGGTCCGACGTGTTCTTCAAGTACCGAAAGGTGGTCGCCCACATTATAAGAACTTGTCTCACCGGGTTGGGTCGCGATGTTAACCACCAAAATCTTCAACGCCCTGGTCGACCGTAAAGCCGCCAGTAAATCCGGAACGAGCAGATTTGGCAACAGGCTTGTATATAAACTTCCCGGGCCGATGACCACCATATCTGCAGCCAAAATGGATTGGATCACGGGAGGAAATGCCGGAGGGTTATTTGGTTCAAGGTAAATGCGTCGCACCTTTCCGGGCATTTCCGGAATACTGCTTTCGCCTTTTACCTGTATTTGATTAATCACATTAGGCAGTTGAACATCCGCCACCAATTTAATATCATGCAAAGTGGCTGGCAATACCCTGCCATGCACTGAAAGCACACGACCGGATTCGGCCACAGCTTCCTCAAAACTTCCGGTTACATCAGCCAGCGCCGAGATAAACAGATTACCAAAGGAATGCCCTCCCAATCCGGATTCATCGTTGAAACGATATTGGAATAACTGGGCTAATAAAGCCTCATCGTTGGAAAGAGCTGCCAGGCAATTGCGAATGTCTCCGGGTGGTAGAATCCCTAAACTCTGGCGCAACCGGCCAGAAGAACCTCCGTCATCGGCAACGGTGACAATCGCCGTCAGGTTATAGGTATGCTCTTTCAAGCCACGCAACAAAGTGGACATTCCATGCCCTCCACCCATAACTACCACCCGTGAACCGCGTTCGCGTCGACGGAAATCAGCGATCTGATCCACCAGCCTTCGATCCTTTCGAAGAAAGGGATTTAGTAAAGCGCGGTTGAGCCCCCACAAACCAGCCACCACCAGGGCAATACCAAGCGCGAGAAATATAACCACCCGCACGGGGCGTGGAAAATATCGCAAACTGGCAAAATCAAGAACGATGATCAAGCCGTCGGGAGGCGCTGTACGATAAACATCCAATAAAAAATAAGCAACTCCCAAGCCAAGCAGTGTAATACCAGCAAAAAGAAAAGCAAACCAGCGTTTGACGCCAAGTCCCGGCACAAACCAACGTAAAATGCCCACGACTTCTCGCTTAAACATGTCGAACCAGCCGGGAGGACTTTTCATAAAAAAGATGATAGCAGTATTCAAATTATCCGTCAACGTCAATTATCCAATCAAGATGTGTGTTTCGTCACGTTTCTGATTGATGTCTTTACGATATAATCAAGTTCATGTCCATAATTATTGTCGTTGACATCGGTGGAACTCAAATCCGCGCCGCCGCATACAAGCGTGGCAGCCTTGAACCTGTAGATCTTCGACGAACACCAACTCGAGGTGATGGTTCAGCTTTTGAACGTATGTGCACCTTGATCCAATCCATCTGGCCAGAACATGAATCTGTTGAAAAAATCATTGTTGCACTGCCTGGGCCAGTGGACCCGGAAACAGGAATAATTTTCTCGGCGCCCAATATATCCGGTTGGGAAAATTTCCCAATTGGCCCTGAGATTGAAAAACGTTTCGGTACACATACAAAAATCGGCAACGACGCCAACCTGGCAGCACTGGGTGAGTGGCGATTTGGCGCGGGACAAGGTCACCACCACCTTCTTTACTTAACCATTAGTACAGGCATTGGTGGCGGGATTATCAGTGATGACCATCTCTTGCTCGGATCACATGGGCTGGCAGCCGAAATGGGTCATATTTTGGTATTACCGGATGGCCCAATATGTGGCTGTGGGCAGCGTGGGCACTTGGAAGCGCTCGCATGCGGTCCTGCCATTACAAGGTATGTTCAGGAACAGATTTCGAGCGGGGTAGAATCAATGCTCAAAACAGGGCAGCCTCTCACCGCTAGAGATGTTTCCAACGCAGCTGCGGATGGCGATTGGCTCGCCATCCAGGCTCTTGAGAACGCCGGCACATATATCGGTCAGGCACTGGCGACATTCCTGCAAATCCTTAACCCCTCAGTGGTGATATTCGGTGGCGGGGTTTCCTTTAGCGGTAAATTTCTACTTAACCCAATCAGAACATCAGTGGAAAAACACGTGATGGATAAGTCTTATCTCAAAGATCTGATAATCACCAATGCTCAATTAGGCGATGACGCCGGGCTGATGGGTGCCTTGGCGCTGGGTCTTCTGCCCGACAACTGACGATGCGCCTGAATCCCCCAGGCGTAATTCCTATTCCGGGGACACATACGAATTTGAGGTGCAGGATCGGAGCATTTCGATCAACCCTCGCATCATTGTTGCTTTCCCCAATAATTTTCAAAATATAAGGCGCAGCACCTGGTCTTTCCTGGTACTGTCCGTTTTTCACCCAATCTAATTCACCAGAAGGAGCATCCTATGGAACCGATGAAGTTACCGGGGCTTAAAGCCCGCGCGCTGGTAAAGCGCGATTCGTCCGTTATCTCCGCATCTTACCCAAGAGACTACCCCTTTGCAATGGATCATGGCAAAGGTTCATGGGTTTGGGATGTGGATGACAACAAATTTCTGGATTTCATGGCCGGGATAGCAGTTAATTCAACCGGTCACGCACATCCTGAGGTAGTCAAGGTCATCCAGGATCAAGCCGAAAAATTCATCCACATATCATCAGATTTCTACCACGAATCGATGATCGCGTTGGCGGAAAAATTGGATGAGATAGCTCCCATCCAGGAAGCTTCCATATCCTTTTTAACCAACTCTGGAACCGAGGCAGTCGAAACTGCGTTGAAATTGGCGCGTTACCATACCGGAAGAACCAACTTTATCGGCTTCACGGGTGCGTTTCACGGCAGAACGATGGGCGCAGTGACCATGACCGCCAGTAAGGCCATGTATCACAGCGGCTTTTACCCATTGATGAACGGCGTGGTGCATGCACCTTTCCCTAATCCCTATCATCCAATTTTGGAACGCAAAACGGGAGAGGATTATGGCGAAACTGTTGTCCGCTATATTGAGGAGCAAATACTAAAGCAAATCGTCCCCGCAGATGAAGTTGCGGGCATCCTCGTGGAACCCATCCAGGGAGAAGGGGGTTATATTGTTCCACCAGAGGGATTTTTCCCAGCCCTGCGAAAATTGTGCGACCGTCATGGCATCCTGTTATTGGCGGATGAAGTACAAAGTGGTATGGGAAGGACTGGTAAATGGTGGGCGATCGAAAACTTTGGAGTGGAACCTGATATTTTCACAACTGCAAAGGGCATCGCCAGCGGTGTACCTTTGGGGGCATGCGTGGCCCGACACGATGTGATGGATTGGACTCGCGGTGCACATGGCAATACTTATGGCGGCAACCCACTTGCATGTGTAGCTGCCCTGAAAACAATTGAACTGATTGAACGCGAATATATGCAAAACGCAGCCATTGTTGGTCAATATGCGCTGGATGCACTGGACGAGATCGCGGCGCGTCACTCATCCATTGGCCAGGTGCGCGGGATTGGCATGATGATCGGGGTAGAGTTTGTAAAAGACCGGGATAGCAAGGAGCCCGCCGATGGCTTACGGGACGCAGTCGTTCACATGGCTTACGAACGAGGATTGCTGCTTTTAGGCTGTGCAAAATCTGTCATCCGCATAGCACCACCTTTGTGTATGAGCAAAAGCGAAATGGATGAAGGCTTGTTGATCTTTGAAGAGGCGCTAACATTGGCCGAGAAAGAGTCTTCGAACCAATAATAGGAAACACCGCTCTCTAAGACGGGAGCGGTGTTTTTTTATCCCTTAGCCATGGAGTTGCCAGCCAACCAACCAGTAGTCCATGCATTCTGAAAGTTAAAACCACCTGTCAGGCCATCAATATCCAACACTTCGCCGGCAAAATATAGACCCGCAACAACCCTGCTTTGCATTGTTCTAAAATCCACTTCATCCAGACTGACCCCGCCACAGGTAACAAATTCATCCTTGAATATCCCCTTGCCTGCAATAGTGTAATTACCTGCTGTCAGTTCTTCCGATAAGCGGCGCAAGGTTACCTTGGAAATATCGGCCCAGTTCTGGTTTTCTGAAATTCCCGCCGCTTCTGTCAGGCGTTTCCACAACCGGAGTGGCAATTGTGTAAAAATCGAATGCGCCCCTGGTTTTTTACGAGCATTTTCCGGGAGAATCCGCTGTTGTTGAAGTTGTTCATATACTTTTTCAGTTACAAGTGGGTAAAGCCAATTGACCGCAAGGCCAGCCTGATAATTTTTCTCATGAAGCCAACGCGCGCCCCAGGCCGACAGCCGTAAAGTAGCTGGCCCACTCAGCCCCCAATGAGTGATCAGTAAGGGGCCATGTTGAGCGGGAACGGTCATTTTTTCAGAACCGGCATCCAGTGCAAACCGCAGGCCCGCACTTGGCACTGACAGCCCTGCCAGTTCAGCAAGCCGCACATCTGTGATCTTGAATGTAAATAAGGAAGGAACTGGCGGTTGTATGGAATGTCCCATGTGCAATATTAATGATTGGCAATAAGGTTCACTACCAGTAGCGAACAAAACCGTATGAGCACTCAACAATTGCTCACGATCCAATGTATCACGCCGAATACGAACGTAGAATCGAGCCGGAAGCTCAGAGGGTTCTGAGATGCGTTCGAGATCCAACAGGCTGGCTTGATTCCAGACCACAACACCTGCGCGCTGGGCGGCATCCTCCAGGCAGTCAACAATCGTTTTGGAAGAATCGGTAATCGGAAACATGCGCCCATCTTCCTCGGTCTTAAGTGCCACACCGCGTTGCTCAAACCACCTGACAGTATCACGCGGTTGAAAACGGCTAAAGGGACCGCGCAAGGCAGAAGCGCCGCGCGGATAATATGTTACAAGTTGAGCAGGGTCGAAACAAGCGTGAGTCACATTGCAGCGTTCTCCCCCGGAAATGATGACTTTACCCAAGGAACGCCGCGCCCGCTCAATAA
>Ga0172368_10007883_pt1 | contig 10975 bp, 10 predicted proteins | sample Lak11m_FD_114540 | JGI IMG/M metagenome (GOLD analysis project Ga0172368, IMG submission 114540) | Freshwater microbial communities from Kabuno Bay, South-Kivu, Congo - kab_022012_11m | ecosystem: Environmental > Aquatic > Freshwater > Lake | place: Democratic Republic of the Congo: South-Kivu...
AATTTTGAGTTTTTCATGTACGACAAAGAAGCTGACACTTACACCTGTCCTCAGGGAGAGATATTGAAAACAAATGGAACATGGTATAAAGAATCAACAAGTACAAAATCAATTATCTTATTCAAGCAATACAAAACCAGGTCATGTAAGGCATGTCCTGCTCACGACAAGTGCACTAAATCGAAGAATGGTAGACTGCTTACCAGGAACGAGTTTGCAGAATATTATGAAGCGAACAGGATGAACTATGAAGCAAAAGAGCATCTGTATAAACGACGTCAGGCAATAGTTGAACATCCATTTGGCACAATAAAAAGGCAATGGGGGTTCACCTACATTCTAACAAAGAAAGGGATGTCAAGGGCAAGTTCTGATGTGGGATTTATGATGATCGCTTATAACTTTCGCCGCATTGGTAATATTTTAACCAGAGATCGACTGAGGGAGTATCTGAGGATACTTGTTTTATTGTTTTTTGGGAAAAATGAGGCTATATGGTCAAAAATCCGAAAGTTTAAGGAAGTATTTTTCCGGAGGTTGTATTCAGAAATCGAAATCCAGAAGTCGCTCCTGCAGCTTTATATGATCCGGAATTTGTAATTTGGAAAAGGTTTTTAGACAAACTGCCGTTAGCAACAAGGTATGGCAAACAAGATGACAGTCTTTTTTAAATAAAAATTAAGGAACAAAAGACTCTACTATACTTATAGTCCGTTGTATGATAAACTACAATTCAGCAATTTTGTCTTTATGGATATTAAAGCAAAAATTGGACAACGACTAAAAGAATTGCGCAAAGAAAAGGGATTAAGTCAAGAAAAATTTTCTTTTATCTGTGACCTTGACAGAACATATATTGCTAGCATTGAACAGGGAAAAAGGAATGTATCTGTTGTAAACATAGAGAAAATCGCAAAAGCTTTGAATATGTCCGTTTTTGAGTTTTTCAAAACAGATTTATTCAAATAAAATGGAAATTAGAGAATTTGAGAATTTAATTAAAACAGAGTTTTCTGCGGTTATTATCAATATTCTTGATGATAATAAAACACTGCCAATAGATGTTAAACAAGGGGAACGAGTGGGTGATTCCATAAGCAAATTTCTTGAAAGTAAATTTGTTGAATACACAAAGGATCACAAGTACTTTAAGAATTCAAAACCATCGCCAACTGGAAAAACGAAGAATCCTTGGGATGTTGAGACTACATTTGAAATTGATAATCATAAAGAACTTATTTGGGTAGATTTTAAAGCTGTCAATACAGATAATGATAACTCAAATCCAGATAGTGGCACACCTAATAAGGTTTTTGAGTTGATGCTTAAATATGATTCATTTTATTTAATCTATCTGGTAGTTTTTTATAAGGGTTTAGGACCAGGCAAAGGTCTTGAATTTGATAACAAGGATGGTGTAAGAGTAAAACCAATTTTCCTTAAGGATGTTGAAAAGAGTATGCATATTACCCCTCCAAATCAAATTCAGTTTAACGTATTTGAACCTGATGTATATAGAACTAGAGATGAGTTCATCGCCTTCTTTAAAGAAAAAATTATTGCTTCAAATCAAAGACGGATTGATGATGCACAAGAAAAGTTAGATCTAATAAAGAAAGGTAAATTTACTGTACCAAAGACTATTTATGAAAAACAAGAATTCGACTTCTCAGACTTAGATAAAATAAATTCAGTACAGGAAGAGAAAATTAAATTAATTAAAAAGTCTTGATCTTCTCCCCTATAGTTTCAATTTCTTCAGAGGATAGGTTATAATAGTTAAAAACTATTCTATTAATTGATTCAAGATTTCGAGGATCTTTAGTTTGGTAATAAGATTCGCACAATCTTGATATATCAGATTTAATTTCTTGAGATTCAGGGACAGGGATCGATCCTAAATCAGAAATTTTAATTTGAGGTTGTTTGCCATTAGAGAATCGGATTATATTTCTCTGTTGCGAGAAATAAGTAACTAAATCAGAATTGAGCCAGCCACATAGAAAATATAGAAACTCGATAGTTTTCTTTGAATTGTTTCTCAAAGAAAAAACATATATGCTATTGTTCGCAGAACTTTTTTCTAAATCTACAGTTGCAATAATTTCTTTTGCAGATTGGCGGATATATACTTTTGGATTGTTATAGACAGATACTTCTCCTAATCCTAATCTTTTCTTATTTTTTATACCTGCTTGTTCTAATTCAATTTTTAGTGCCTCATTAATAGAATCTTGCAGAGGTTTATTATAATAGAAGTATTTGGTATAACTCAAGTCTCCATATTTTTCTTTTAATGATTTGGAACCTTGATAATACGGGTAAATTAACTCATCATTTTCAAAAGACTTTTCGAAGAAAGTAAACTTATCTTCCATGTCAAGAAGCATAACACAAGTTCTTAGATTCTTTTTTGGGAATAACTGTAAGATTGTTTTATCCCCTTTTGAAAATATCTTATTAATTATTTTTCCTGAAATGTGGCATCCATTAAATCTAAATTTATATTCATCATCTTTAACATTCCATTCTGATTGGTTTATAAAATGAGTGTTATTATTCTTGTGATCGATTATTTTAACAGAGTTTTCTGCTTTTAATTTTGATTTAGTCAACTTTAGAATAACCTGTCCACTCGCGACTTCAAAATCTTTAATATTTACATTCAATTCATTTATAATTGTATTTTCAAGTAAAAATTTTCGTGTATACTTATAGGCTGTTTCGAAAAAAGAAACATCGATAATAAAACTAAGTTTACCATTTTCTTTTAGTAAGTCGATTGAGTGTTCAATAAAAAGCATTATTAGATTAATCTTTCCATTTTTTAATGATTCCGGAAATTGATTATAGTTTCTTAAATAATTAATTCGTTGTTGTTCGTTCAATTTTTTATCACGTCGACCATAAAGGGTTACAAATGGTGGATTTCCAATAATATAATCAAATGTCCCATATAATTCCGAAAACGGATTCATGCCAGTTTCATTAAACAATGAATTAGCATATCCTTTATCGGTAAAATCCCAAATAATCGAATTATAATTTCCGGAGTAAGTTTTCCCAAACAAAAATTTGAATAATTGCTCAATATTAGTTTTTGCCTTTTCAATCATCTGTTTATCAATATCAATAAAGAAAAGGCTGTTAGAAATGAATTTATAAATGAACTCTTCATTTGGATAAAATCTATAAATATCACTAATCAGTTTTAAAAGGAAAATGCCTTGCCCACAAGATGGTTCGAGAATTCTTTTATTTATTATCTCTCTATCTATTGGGATTTCACTTAAAACATTATCAATAATATGAATAGAATTAGTGAAGAAAACTCCATTTTGTTTCTTAACCACATTTTTCAATTTCTTTTCAAAATGCGATTGATCGTTAATTACATTACTTAAGAATAATGAAATAGTATCTGGATTTGTATGAGAGCCTAACATTATAAATAATTATTTTACAAATATAACAATTGATACTTATAATCTACAATATATTAGTAGAATTTATTAACAATCGACGACATTAAAATGACAAGACTATTTAAAAGGAATTTAACAAACCCTGTTGCTAACACGGACGGTATGTTTAATAGGCTTGTCACGGTTTTTGCATGACGGTGATCCACTTACAATGACCAGTACAAAATACTTGAAATAACCTCATTTTTGAGATCAGGGGTACATTAACTATGCTATCTTATACTCAGATATTACTCCAACATTATCCCCTACCACTGATACTACTTTTGGTACCCACTGACATAGTTTTGCACTTAGTTCTTCAAAGTATTCCAAAGCTATTTTCTCACTAGCGAAACACCTACTCCCATCTCTCCCAAAAAGATCATTTTGTGGTATTGATTCCCTTAATCCGTACTTATCATTTCTGATTTGTATTTTGCATATTTCCCAATGCCTGATATCATCCGTATAGGTACCACCAATTCCAAACATAGCTACTTTCTCGTTTCGTTTTATCAAAGTATATAGTAAGCCATTAAGCCTAAAGCTACTCCCAAGTTTTTTCATAATATATTATTAAGATTTCTATTTGAAGATCTCCTCCGCTGTCAAGACAATTTACAATATCTGGAGGGTCTATAGTTGTTATACGAATTATCATACCTCTAAGTTGCATAAATAACTGTATATCTGTCGAATATGAGAGATATTCCTAATTGCTGAATATCTTTATTATAAAGGATCTCAATCCCAATTCCCCAATCTTGTTTAGATCCTTGAATTTGTAAAATCTATATCAGGGGTAAAGATTGATTGTGTTTAAAGCATTCCTATCACTCTTTTATTTGCATGGACCCCTGATACAACTTTATATACTCCCTGATATTGAATAAAATGGGGTAATATCAATCCAGCCTGGGACTTTGGGACCGGACTTTCTTATTTCTATTTACTCACTAATCATATTAATATGAAAACACAACAGACAACAATTGCTGAAGTGCAGCTTATTTATAAAAGTAAGGTAAAGGCTTCAGATAGACAGAAGATCACATGTAGTAGAGATGCTTATAAAATCTTCATTGATAACTGGAATTCGGACATTATCGAATTTGTTGAGGAATTCAAGATCTTACTTATGAATCGTTCAAATTCAGTGCTTGGTATCCTTGAAATATCGAAGGGTGGAATTTCTGGGACTGTAACAGATGTCAGGTTAATATTCCAAGCAGCGATTAAAGGAAACGCCTCAGGAATTATCTGTGCTCATAACCATCCCTCTGGTAATATGAATCCCAGTGAATCTGATACCAGGCTTACACAAAAGATTAAAGAAGCAGGTAGCCTAATGGATATACAGCTACTTGATCATCTTATCATCTCTACTGATGATAACTAAAAGTAAAATATGAAAAAAAGACTTTCCAAATTGAACAAAGTCGAATTAAGAGAGGTATGGGGACACGAAGCAACTGACTTTACTACCTGGCTTGCCCAACAAGAAAATCTAGATGTTCTAAGTGAAGAAATAGGTGTAGATATCACCTTAATCAAAACTGAAGCAAATGTTGGAAGGTTCAGTGTTGATATTCTAGCTGAGGAGGAAGCTTCTGGAAGGAAAATAATAATTGAAAATCAACTTGAAGATACTAATCATGATCACTTGGGGAAAATAATCACGTATGCTTCTGGATACGACGCGGAAGTTATTATTTGGATTGTTCGAGGTGTCAGGGATGAGCATCAAAAAGCTGTAGAATGGCTTAATGAACATACTGATGAAAATATCAGCTTCTTCTTGATTAAAATTGAACTTTGGCAGATAGAAGGATCGAACCCCGCACCAAAGTTTGAAATAATGGTAAGTCCAAATGAATGGGCAAAAGCCATCAAAACAAGTCCACAGAACGATACTTTAACAGACACAAAATTACAACAATTAGAATTTTGGAATAAGTTTAAAGACTTTGTACGAAAAACGGATACAGGGATTCGGTTGCAAACACCCCGACCTCAACACTGGTACGATGTAACAATGGGGAGTTCAGAAGGGCATGTTGCTCTAACAGTTAATACTCGTGAGAATACAATCGGATGTGAGGTCTATATCAATAGAAATAAGGATTTATTTAACTTTTTATTTGAGAGAAAGGATGAAATAGAAAAGGAAATTGGAGAACCAATTGAATGGGTTGATGCTGCTGTTGCCTCTCGCATTAAAATTAAAAAAGCAGTCAATAGGTTATTTGCTCAAAATGAATCGGAAATCTATTTTAAATGGCTTTATGAAAAAACAATTTTGTTTCAAAAAGTATTTGCAAAATATTTCAGAGAGTTTAAATCCTATTAGCAATTCCAGACATCTATTCTCACCAACCCCAAAATCCCTAATTTCACCTTCTTTGGTGACCTGGGATATAAACACATAATAGCTTATAATCTCAGAATTGTTTCAGTATAGTTTCAGTGCCAATATCAATAAAAAAGCGCATTTAGTCATTATGTAACCGTTTGCGCTTTTTCTTTAGTAGCCCCACCAGGAATCGAACCTGAATCTAAGGTTTAGGAAACCTCCATTCTATCCATTGAACTATGGGGCCAATTTTATATTCTTCAAAAACTCTTTTCCACAACCACTTTTAAAATATTTTTCTCTATTTCTTGCCTCTAATCTTGTTTCAACATCTTCATTAAATACCAAATCCCATGGCCTAAATCCTTTTGTTGACTTGGTTTTTCCCTGATTATGCTCCTTCAAGCGTTTCTCAAGATTTCCCGTGAACCCAACATAAATCCTGTCGTCAACACTGCTCTTTATGGCGTACACTGTATATGCCATTGTTTTATTATAAGTCGACCTCCATTCCCTGCCTGCCGGCAGGCAGGTATCCATTGAACTATGGGGCCGTTCTTAGAAGCGCAAAAGTATGTTATTTTTTTATTATTACAAACGATCGTGTACCGGGATTCGACTAACGACTAACGACTCTCGGCTCAGGGAAGAAAAGAAACCGTTTGTCGTGTGTCGTGCGTCGTGCGTCGTGTATCGTGCGCCCTGTGCCCTTACTTTCCAATTCTATAAAGATATTTCTCCGTCCGTAAAATCACCCCATTCCTGATAAACGCCGGTGTAGCCCAGATCCCTGAATCCATAAGATTCTGTGCAACAACTTCATACTTCCTGCCTGCCTTAATAGCAATGACATCTCCCTTAACAGAAAAAAACCAAATATTACCGTTTACATATACCGGCGACGAATTAAAATTGTTACGCTGACGTTCCGACCAGATCTCCTCGCCTGTCTTTGCATCAATACACATCAGCATATTTCTTGTATTGACTGTATAAATCAGTCCATCTTTAATTACAGGCGTCAGCATCTGGGTCTGAGTCTGATTGTCCCGTTTTCTCCAAAGCACATTAGTTGCTGTAATATCTCCTTTCCCATCGGGATTAACAGCAAGAAGCTCGGTGAAATTTGAAGACTCGGCATCAACCATAAATCCTGTATAAAAGTAAACAATGCCATTTTCAGATATGGGCATCGGAACTGTCGACTCTGCACCCCTGATGACTCTCCAGACTTCCTCTCCTGTAAGCGGATCGTATGCGAAACAGGCTGCTGAACCATTTGAGATTAAAAGATCGCGACCTTTTACATTTATGATTATTGGTGTTATATATGCTTTTGTTCCAATATTTGGCAACGGCTTATAAGGTTCCTCCGGACGGTCAGTCCGCCAGACCTGCTTCCCTGTTGACTTATCGAGTGCTATAATATATCTTACATCTGTCCCTTCATAATGCAGGATAAGCAGATTTTTATAGATTATCGGTGATGACCCGGGGCCCTGAACATGCTTACATTTCAGATCAGTCCGTTTCCAGACAATTGATCCGTCTGTTGTTTTTATGCATGCTGTACCCAGACTGCCATAATGAACATACACGAAACCCTTTTCTATACAGGGCGAAGGACTTGCATAAGTGTTAATGGAGTGTTTTCCTATAGTCTCTTCAGGAACAACAACTCTGATATCATGAAGAATCTTCCCGGTCTGATAATCAGCACAAATAGCATATAATTCCTTCCCATCAGGGGTTCCGGTTGTCATCCAGATCTGATTATCATATACAACAGGTGAGGAGTACCCCTTTCCGTGGATCTCCGTTTTCCATTTAATTGTAGTTGAATCCCATTTGAGAGGAACTTCCCCTGAAGCAGATATTGCATTCAGATTGCTTCCCCGGAAATGGGTCCAGTTCCTATCTTGTGCTTCTGCATTCAGTTTTGTAAGAAAAAGAAGCGAAAAGATGCAAAATAATGTGTAAAAGGATCTTCTGGCCATTGGGATATGTATTATGATCAGGTTTTGTATTATTCAAATGAAATGAAAAATATGCTAATTTCAAAACTGGCAGGATATTTGTTATATTTTTCACAGTAACCCTGAAATCAATTCTCAAACAAAATTTTAACCTAATAAGAGAAACCTGAATGCTATGAAAACAAATTTTTCTGTTCCAATGATCTTCATTGGATTATTACTGATGATTGTAATTAGTTCTGTATCATATGGTCAGGACTCTATTTCTCAGAAATCGCAGATGCTCGACATTAAACTTCAGCTGCTTGACTCCAAACTTGATCTACTTGACACAAAGATGAAGCTCTGGGAAGCCAAACCAAAGGAACTTGATATAAGGCTTACAGAGCTGAATACCAAGGTAAAAGAACTCGATTTTGATCCGCAGCAAATGACAAAAAAGTTAAATGAGGTTGATTCCATGTTGAGAGCAAACCAGTCCGCTGTTCAACAGGCTGAAAATCAGCCTGAAATGGCCAAAGAAGAAATTGTTGCAAGTGTACCGGAGTTTAATCCGGTATATAATTCTGCTATTATGCTCGACCCGGTGAGGCTTCTGGAAGGAACATTCTGTCTGTCGTATGAAAGGATTCTGAATACCCGTTTTTCTGTTAACCTTAGTGCAATGGCGACGTATTCAACTACACAAGGATTGTCAAACTACTATTTCACAAACCAGAGTTTTGCATATTTTGATTCAAACTCCAGGCAATACCAGACTTATGTTGGCGAGGTGATGTCGGGCGGAGGATTCAACATTCAGTTTCGTAACTATTTGCTGGCCAATCATCCGGGAAGAAGAACTTCTCCACTGGGTTTGTATGCAGCACCTCAGTTTCAATACAGAAATATGAAGATTACTGGATTTAAACAGGAAATGCAGGAAACGGAACCAGGTGTATATAAAATGACTGATGTACAAGTAGTTCAACATCTCAATATTTATGCAGGTGGTGTAGTTGTCGGTATGAAGATACCTTTGTTTAAGGTACTTGCTCTTGATATATTTGCAGGTGGAAATATCAGACTCTGCGAATACACTAACGAGAAAGGATTTACAAAGTACAAAGACTGGTTTAATGTTGATTTTTCAGGTGTCTCGCCTGTTGCCGGGATAGCATTAGGGATACTGAAATAAGATCAATATTCCCTTTTCAACCACTCTTCAGGTACCGGAATAATACAAATATTCAACGATTTATTATCTTCTGATAGCAATGCGGACTGGATCTCAATTCTGGTCCCGTCTGCATTGAATGTCGGATGAGGGTGATCTGAAGCTGTTTCCTTATGACCAGCTGAAAGCAATATCATTTCATGAGTATGTCTGTCAATCAGGTATATCCCTCTTGCAAAGTCATCCCCTACAGCCCAGCGGCCATCAGAAGATCCGTTAACATGCCACAGTCCACTTTCGGAAGGTGTTTGTCCGGCAATAGTCATTTCCCTTGTTCTGAGATTTACTATTCCCAGTCCGGTTGGTTTTTCGCGTGTCCCGGATGGTCCCCACGCAACTTCCTGTCCAGGATTTTTAGGATCTGCTGGTTGCAACGGGGTTCCGATCTTTCTGTGACCCATTATGGCAATTGCCACCTCATCTTTTGAAATTACAGCTTCGTGTGTTACCCATTCGTATTCAGATTCGGGATATAATGCCCTGAGTCCTGTTCCATCTGACATAACAGTCCAGGTACGCTGAGGTGCCTTGCCTCCTGTCTCCCAGCAAAACACAATCTCCCCTGGAACCCATGGGTTTGTCTGGATATGGCCGATCTGAAATGGTACTGCAACAACAAATCCGGTTTCTCCTGACTTCAGGTTCATTTTACCTATGCCTGCCGGACCGGCACCCATATTTCTCGGACCAAAGTTTGCTTCAATTTTTGTTCCTTCAGGAAGATGTTTTGATGAATACTCTTTCCCAACCCGGAAATATACAACATTTTCATCAGCATCAAGGGCCATATCGCCACCGGCTGCCATATCAACAGGTGTTACACCACAAACTTTCTGATATTCTGAAGCCGGTTTCAGGTTGCCGGATTCACTATCTTCAAACAGCTTTGCAAGATCAACTTCCATCACCTGCACCGGACCTCCAAAACGGTTAGCAGATCCGGGTTCCCGTGGAGCATTCCTCATGAAATATAACTTCATCGTCTTTCGCGCAACACTCAGCATACCTGTAAATCCACCTTCACTTACCTGGACAATAACTCCTGTTTCCTCATTCACGGCCATTGCTTCTCCTCTGACCCTGTTCGATCTGAATATCACCCATTTGCCATCCGAGGTCCACTGGTTATGTGTCTGGTATATCTTGGAATCACCTGCCGGCTTACTCGTCAGAAATGTAAGCTCAGTTCCTGTTACAGGATCTTTAACTACCTTTTTTTCTGATGGGAACCTTGTTCCAATCTGCCCTGAAACCGGAAAAACAAATAGAATAAGTGTAACGTATACACTTAATGCCTTAACAAAATATTTAGTACTCATTCTTTATTGAAATTTTAAGTATGTATATCATTTGTCCGTCATTGCGAGGAGAGAATCGACGAAGCAATCCCTGTCCTGACACCTGAAGCCTGACACCTTCTACACTAACTTCTTATATTTAATCCTTACAGGTGTTGTATCTGATACTCTCTTCTTATAGTTTTCCTCATAATCTGAATAGTTCCCTTCGAACCATACCACTTTTGAATTGCCTTCAAAAGCTATCATATGAGTAGTTACCCTGTCGAGGAACCATCTGTCGTGTGATATAATTACAGCACATCCGGCGAAATTCTCCAGCCCTTCTTCCAATGCCCTGAGAGTATTAACATCTATATCGTTTGTCGGCTCATCGAGAAGAAGAACATTTGCCCCGGATTTAAGCGTAAGGGCCAGGTGAAGCCTGTTTCTCTCTCCACCTGAAAGTACACCGCATTTTTTCTCCTGGTCGGCTCCGGTGAAGTTAAAACGAGCTACATAAGCCCTTGCATTCACCAGCCTGTTACCGACCATAACATCCTGCTGACCTCCGGAAATAACCTCATAGACTGTTTTTGCAGGGTCAATGGCAGCATGTGCCTGGTCGACATATCCGAGTGTTACTGTCTCGCCAATCTTGAAGCTTCCCTTGTCAGCCACCTCCT